>Ga0233447_1000082_pt1 | contig 126526 bp, 157 predicted proteins | sample SI_124_October20_3_FD_183014 | JGI IMG/M metagenome (GOLD analysis project Ga0233447, IMG submission 183014) | Seawater microbial communities from Saanich Inlet, British Columbia, Canada - SI_124_October2016_135_MG | ecosystem: Environmental > Aquatic > Marine > Inlet | place: Canada: British...
ACTGAACCATCAGGTAACTTTGCAGCACTAGCTAGATGTACGTTAAACAAACCTAATAACAAGCCTATAAAGCTTACAAAGATATACTTCATTATGTTAAATCCCTAATTTTATAAAAACCCTACTTAGGATAAATTATGGTGATTCTTTCACTATTTATCAAGGCATAATAATAATTTTTATCAAAATAGTGGATATTTCATGTTTAAACTCTTATACTTTAATAGTACTAGATTATTATTTTGAGAAGGTTGTAAAAAATGAAAACACTATTAATAGCTTTATGTATGGTTACTTTATTTTCTGTTTCTGCGTATGCAGATTTGGATGAATATTACAAGTATGTGGATCAGTATACTAAAGATAGAAATGCATTTCTTGATTTAAAAGAAAGAGCTATGAGTGGTGATATTGCTGCACAAAGTGAGATTGGAACTATTTATTTTGAAGGGCGCCCACCTGGATTACCACAAAATTTAAAGAAGGCTCATAAATGGTTTAAGATGGCCGCAGACCAAGGAGATTCAGAAGCCCAATACCGTATGGGATTTATGTCTACTGAAGGTATGGGAGAGTTTATAGGAGTTGAGGGAGATGATAAGAAAGCTAGAAAATACGTAGAAAAATCAGCCAAAAGTGGCCACCGTGAGGCACAAAAAATGATGATGGGTGTTTCTATGGGGGCTGGTTTTCTAAATAGTAATGAGAAAGATTTAATTGCTGCGTATAAATGGGCTGGTCTTGCTAAAGGTGAGGGAGAAGATTTAGATACTGAAATTGAAGAATCGATGAAGGAACTTGAGAAAATGATGACTTCAGCTGAATTGGCTCGTGCTAAAGGAATGTTAAAAAGAGAAATAAATAAACGTGGTGCACATAAAGGTGGTATGGGTGCTTATGGTCGTAGTCGTTCTAAGTAATAATTTAACACAAAAAAAAGGAGCCGCTATAGGGCTCTTTTTTTTATGAATATTTAGTGATTTATTGTTGGGTATACTTTTTTATAGGTTTCCATAGCTTTCTCCCAGCTAAAATCTTCGGTCATTATTAGTGGTGAGTGTTTAGTACCTACTGTATAACCGTTGGGGTTTGGGGTTAACGGGTTCTGTTGTTCAGGAGTAAGTTGAAATTTTGATTTTTCTTCTAATGCTATTTGCGAGGGTAATATTACCATACATATCTCCGTATGTGTTTTGAAACGTTTAGGTTGATTTTGATACTACTATATAGAAGTAAAGCTACCCAATTACAAGGGTAGCTTTAAAATTAATTGTTATTTTTTTGTATAATAACTGTATTGCTCTAGAGTAATTGTTTTAAACATGGTTAAAAAATCATTTAATGCAGTAGTCATATCTTGTTGCATTTTATGATCATTTTGCATTTTTTCAACATATTGAGAAAAGCTTTCAGTATTGAGCAAATATGACATATGAACTTTAGCAAGAAGCCATACTGCAAATGAATATTGCTTCATAACCATTGTAGCAACAGCTAATATACTTAAGATTTGCCTTTCATTAAGCGCTGCTGGTAAATCATTCTGAATTAACTGAAGAGTTCTTAACATATCTTCAGTATTTTTTTCATGTAAAGCATGTGCAAATTTAACCAAAATAATTTTACGTAAATCATTATCAATAACGTGAGGATATTTTTTTTCCAAGCGTGAAAGATAAACTGTACAAATGCTTTCAGATATACCAGGGTATAATTTATCTAGCCTTTTGAGTATCTCAAAAAGTTCTTGTGTATTAGCCTTAGTAATTTGTTCTCCATAAAAATTAATCATAAAAATATCCTCATGAGTTGTGGAGTGCTTTTTCTGCTGTGCGTAATGCATCATTTAAATAAGAAAGTGATATCTTTTCTGTTTTATTAATGAAAGTAAGCATTGGTTGAGGCGTTCCTTTAGATCTTTGTTTTTTTAGGTTAGTTATCAAAGTACCTAAATCTTCAGTACTAACTTGCCTAGAGATATAAACAATATGAGATCTTACAATTGCATGTTTCCAAAAACCACAGTGTATTGCTATGTATGACATAGCAGCATTAATATCTGTTGTAGTCAGAGAGGTTGGAACGCAGGCCTCCATAATTTTATATAACTCATCCATATTTTTTGCTTCTTTAGTATTAGTAGAAGGTAGTAAATTATTAATTAAAGTATCTGGTATTAATTGAGGCACATCATTTTGAAGCCTTTTAATATATATAGGCCCTGACTTATTTAATAACTTAGGGTTAACACGTTCAATACGTTGTATTAATGGAATAAAGTCTTTAGCGAAAAGTTTTTCAGGTGTAAGTGTAAATGGTATGATATCCATAAAATATCCTCGTTAGAAAGGGAGGTACAAAAGGAAAAATAGATATTAAATCTATCCACATAATACCTTAACTTAGTACTTGATACAATACATGAGTTGCATATAGTTAACTATTTACACTAATATATATTTATATATTCGGCTTACCTAATTAGTGCCCCGAATTATAAAAGTAATTTAATTTTAATTACTTTCAGTGGCCTTTTGAAGTCTCAAAATTCACCCACTCCATTACAAACCCCGCTTAGCGGGTAAATTATAACTAAAATGGAGAAAGACAATGTCTATTGAACTTTCAGATAACCTATCTAAACAGTTTGAATCCGAGGTACACCACGCGTTTCAATCTATGGGTAAATTACGTAACTCTGTACGTGTTAAAAACGTTAAAGGAAACCAAGTACAGTTTCCTGTAATGGATAAAGGCGCAGCAGTTACTCGTGGTGCAACATCAACCAGTATTCCACTAATGGATGTATCTTATACACCTGTTACAGCAACCTTAGCTAACTACACAGCTTCAGAATTAACTGATATTTTTGAAAATGGTCAGGTTAGTTTTGATGAGCGTGAAGAGCTTGTTAAAGTAATAGCGGGTGCTTTAGCACGTAGAATGGATCAGATTATTATTGATGCATTAGATGCTTCAAGCACAACTAATACAATTGCAGATAATATTTCTGGTTCTGTTGATAACATGACTTTAGCAGCTATTCGTGAATCTGCACGTATGCTTGATGCAGGTAATGTATCAAAGGAAGAGCGTACATTGATAATTCATGCAAGTGGATTACATAATCTTCTTTCAGATAGTCAAGTGACATCATCTGATTTTGCTAACATTAAAGCATTGGTAGATGGTAACTTAGATACTTTTTACGGCTTTAAAGTTATCACGATTGGTGATATGGCAGAAGGTGGCTTACCATTGGCAACTACAGACCGTACAAACTACGCTTTTGCAAAAGATGCATTAGGCGTGGGTATCAACCTAGAGAAAGTAGAAGTAAACTATGAACCAGCTTATGGTGCATGGCGTACAACTGGTTTCCTAAGCTCTGGTGCTGCTGCTATTGATGATAGTGGTATTGTAAAGATTACTTCTGACGAAGCTTAAGTATAAGTTTCAATAACTTATATATAAATAAAAGCCTAATAATGAAAATTTTTGGGCTTTTATTTTTTCATACACTTGAAGGTTGTATACATCATCACCATAATATTGACTAGGGAAACATTTTAGATTAGGGAAATTTAATTCTATAATTGATGAGGGTTTATTCTAAATTTTTAAAGTGCTTATAATAAAATAAAGGGAATACATTGATGAAAAAATTATTAATCTTATGTCTGACTGTATCATTATTGGGTTCAATTAGTACTGCAAATGCTCTTAGTGTAGGTGCTATAAAGAGATTGCCTGCAAATATTACCAAAGTAGTTAATAGTGGAAAGAGGTTAAAGACTTCTCTTATTAAACACAGAGGTTCTATTACTATACAATATCAAAAAGCTAAGCAAGACGTGATAGGTGGAGTGAAAAATATTGTAAAAACTAATACAAGTGTAGGAAGTTCAAAGGCTGCAATTAATTCTGCGATATTGAAAAATACATATAATAAGAGATGATTTTATTATATATATCAATAGAAAAAACCTGCAATTGCAGGTTTTTTCTATTTTGTACGATATTAAGAAGAAAGTTTACTTATTGCCCAAGTAGGCAAATGTAGCAAGAATGTGCTTATAAGCTTTGCACAATCACAAATATTTCTTTTTAGTAATTTGCGACCAGCTTTTGCATATTCTTTATCAAATTGTTTATGTTTGATTGAGATAAAAATATGAGTAAGCTCTTTAAAATGTACGTGACTTAAACATCTTACAGGTTTAAATTCAACATCAACCTCATGAAATACATCATTAATAAATGTTAATTTCTCACGATTTTCCTGTACTTCATCATTTAGCCATAAACGAATAACGACATTATTTTCTTCTGTATTTACTACATAAAAAACATCTTGTTTATCATTTAATGGTTGCATGGCGCGGTTTAGCCGTACTTCCCATCCAGGAACTGGTTTGGCTGTAAGAATTTCAAGTTTAATATCACATTCAGTGTTAAATGGATTATTGAGTTTCATGGTGAAAATCCTCCACAAGACGTAACGGTATGTAATCAGTAAAATCACCAAAGGTATTTACAGAGAACTTTTTACCGTGTTTATCAAGCCTTTGTTTGATATTCATCAGAAGGTTTTGCACATTATCCATATTTGCACCGCTTGTACGATCAACCTCTAAGCGAAACGCAGATATTTTAACAGATGTATTACCAACAGGTTCTAATGGATCATCCATTTTCGCAAGTACGACAAATACATTGTTTTTAAAGCCATGCTTTGCAAATTTGCTTTTTAGGAGGTCTAATCCATCCATAACAATAATAGTGAAATCCAAGCCAGCGTTCATATCACGCTCATTCGTTGTTTGTAAGTTTTGCATATCAAATCCTGCCTTTCGGCTATTAAATAATAAAAAAGTGACAGCACGCTAAAAGCGTACCAAGTGTTGCTATATGTAATGTATACATTCTTGGATGGTTTTACAAGTCTTTCAACATAATATTTTATTTGAAATTTGGTAAATAAATACCCATATATATATATAGTACGTAATAGTTTTATGTATGGGTTATAGTGATTAATTAATAGAATGAATTGAAAATGCGAAAAAATTTAATATTCTGTATGGCTGTATTTTTATCTGCTGTCGTTGGTGGCTCAGATGCTATTAGCTTTGATAAATCATATAGCAAACCAAATACCGGAGATAGATATAGAGCAAAATCGAATACCCGTACACCTGGTGGTTATACTCAGGAGTTTACTCAATCTCGTAGTTATGAAGAAAATTCTAAACTAGCTAAAGATTATTTAGACGGTTATGTGGGATTAATTGAAGATGCATATGAAGAGAAAGAGGGGGGAATGAATATGGAAGAGCACAAAGAAACAGAACCAGTCCCAAAAACAAAGTATAATGATTCTAAATATGATCCTATAAATAAATACAGATCTAAAGGTAAATATGGTGCCTCTAATTAATGTGTCGTCTTTTAAGATTTAATTACTAATAGCTATAATTTGCGAATAAAATTACTAATAAGGCAAACTCTGAATTAATAAATATTAAATTAATTAGAAAGCCTGTTCCTATGTCCTCAGATATTTCCATATGTACCTCAGCATTATTGATGATTGGAGCTGATGAAATTAGTTCTTTTGATGATGAAACTCGTGAAGCAAAATTATGTGCAAATTTGTATCCTACAACCCGTGATAGCTTACTTCAACAACACCCATGGAGATTTTCACTTGGTCAGGCAAGTTTGGCGCGCTTAGTAGATACACCCTTATATGGTTATAACTATGCTTATCAATTACCTAGTGGTTTTTTACGTGTAATTGAAGCTGAACGTGGTGATTTTGCAATTTATGAAGATACTATTTATTCTAATCAATCAGAATTAAATATTACCTACCAATTTAGACCAACAGAAGCAACAATGCCTGCTTATTTTACTCGTGTATTAGAACTTAAAATGTCGGAGATATTAGCTGTTGCAGTAAGCGAAGAGTTAGCTAAAAGTAATGTTTTTGCGGAAAAAGTTCGTCAGGAAGTAATTCGCGCTCGTTCCATAGATTCTCAACAACAAACAAACTTTGAAATTGAAGGTAATAATTTCCTTTTAACTGAAATTAGGGAAATTTAATTATTATATATATAAAATAAAGCCCCGCAATAGCGGGGCTTTATTATTATTTTTTATTCCAAATACTACAGTTATTTTCTTTACATAATATTTGTTGATCCAGATAAGCCACATATGTAGCAAACCATGTCATTACCATAATTAAGGTAGTTGGTAATGCTAGGTAAGTAAAAGAAAGGAAGAAGTAACCAATTATCATTATGAATACCAGAATACCAACTCCTGTAAGCATTTTAGGAAAACAATAGGTTACAAAGACAGTAGCAATGGAAAAAACCATCCCAAACATAACAAGTGGTGCTGATAGCATAACTTGCTCAACTATTAGTGCTGCAATAAAAGTTAGTACTATAAAGATAGTAAAACTATAATTACTTGTAGATCCAGATGCGCCAATTATAAGTATTCCCCCAGCCAAGGCAAAGTTTAACCAAAACGGAAAAATAATGCTTAGTAGTAGTGACGTACTTATAAAAATAACAGCCATTAATGAGATATGATATGTTTCAATCAAATGAGTATATATATTTTTCATAGTAAATAATCCTCAAGGATGTGAGAAATAGTAAAACGTTATATAAAGGTGTTAATTAGCATTCATTTATATGCCTGCCGTATACGAAAAGCAATAGATAAAATAATATTTTTTTGAAAATGTTAAGAAATACGAGTCATATTGATAAATTTTTGGTAACGATGCTCTTTTATATCAGGATGTTGAGATAATTCATCAAGAGATAGTTTAATTTGTCTTTTCACTCTTCCTATAACTAATTTAATATCTCTGTGTGCTGCACCAACAGGTTCTTTTATAATATCGTCTATTATGCCAAACTTGGAAAGGTCTTGAGCTGTTAGCTTTAATGCGCCAGCCGCTAGTGGGATCGTATCTTTAGTTGCTTCTTTCCATAAAATACTTGCACATCCTTCAGGTGAAATTACTGAATAGATACTGTGTTCAAGCATATAAATTTGGTTAGCTACGGCAATTGCTAATGCTCCACCAGATCCACCTTCACCCGTAATAAATGTAATAACAGGTACGTTGAGTGAAAGAAGTTTTTCTATACATGCAGCAATAGCTTCTGCTTGTCCTCTGGCTTCAGCTTCAATACCTGGGAATGCACCAGGAGTATCTACAAAAGTAATTAATGGCATATTAAATTTTTCAGCCATATCCATAATACGCATGGCTTTGCGGTAACCATCTGGCTTAGGCATACCAAAGTTATATTTTACCCGAGATGCAGTATCTGTACCTTTACGAGTACCAATAACAGCAACACTTTGTCCATTAAATGTTCCAATACCTGCAAGTATGGTTTTATCATCAGCAAATCTACGATCACCAGCTAATGGTATAAAATTAGTAATAATGGAATCTATATATGTTTTTGGATGAGGTCTATTAGGATGACGGGCAATTTGAACCTTTTGCATAGCATTTAAATCCCTGTAAATCATACGGGTTACACGCTTTTCTTTTATCTCTAAGCGTTCTAGCTCTGCATCTAGGTTTTTTTCTGGTAAGTCTGTGCGGCCATCTTGGGCTAGGGCTTTAACCTCTTCTGTACGCTCAACCACATCTTGGATGGCGCGTTCAAAATCCAGAAAGTGTATATTTTTTTCCATAAGTTCCTTTTTATATGAGTTTCTTCTAAAGTTCTAGCAGTTTTTCATGTAAAATACCTATTATGCCATTACAACCACACCATATAGACACATTTTTAGATCACATCATTATAGTTGAAGGTGTGGCAGAACACACTCATTCTTCTTATAAGTTAGATTTAGAACAATTTAGTGAATTTACATCAAGTGTAGAAAAAACAACAGAAAAGAGTATTCGTAAATATATAAAATATATGGTTACATCAGGTAAATCTCCACGAACACAGGCTCGTCATTTAACTACAATACGCCAATTTTTTAAATTTATGATTGTGAACGGAGTTATAAAAGAAAATCCTGCTGAATTTATTGAAATGCCTAAAATACCTAAAACATTACCCAAAGCACTCCAGTTTGTAGATTTAAATAATTTTTTTAACCAAGGTGGAAAAGAGTTAGATGAAGAAGAAAAATTGCGTCTTAAAGCAATTATGGAAACATTATATGCTACAGGAATGCGAGTCACAGAATTAACTACACTAACCATACATGATTTTTTGCAAGGTGAGGGGCAAGCTTTACGAGTAAGAGGTAAGGGAGGTAAAGACAGGTTAGTTCCACTTGGTGAAACAGCTTCTGAAACAATTAGGCAGTATATAAATAATAGTAGAGATATTCTTGTACCTAACAGTGGTAATTGGTTATTTCCAGGTTATAAGGGAAAGCCTATGAGTCGCCAGCGTATTTTCCAGTTAGTAAAAGAAGCTGGCAAAAGATGTAATGTTGATGTTTCACCACATGGGTTTAGGCATACTTTTGCAACTCATATGCTAGAAAATGGGACAAATTTACGTTTAGTACAAGTAATGCTTGGACATACAGATATCGCAACAACAGAAATATATACTTTAGTTCAGGATAAACATAAACGTTATACACTAGAAACATTTCATCCTTTGAATAAACAAAAGCCCCTATAAAGGGGCTTAATTGCTATATGTGGTAAGAAAGGTAAAAAAGTTTTTCTACTTCATTCCAGTTATTCTCGATATCGTCTACAGTAAGCACAGGAATATTTTGATTTTGTGAGTTAGTGTGCTCTATAAATATTGCACTAGGAAGGTTAAAACAAAACATTTGAAATGATTCCTGGGAAATTCCTAGATATTTGATATCTGCTTTTAATAAAAATGTCATTTTTATCATGCTAGATGTTATGCCATCAGGTAAGTTATGAGACATACCAACTGCTGTAAGTACATGAGCATAAAAAATAACACGAAATAATGCCCCAAAATTTTGGTTTTTATTAAACCATTCTTCAAAAGACGGTTTGTTAGCTTCATTTAGCATCTCATTTACAATATGTAACATTTCTTCTGGTACTACACATTTAAGAGAACCTTTTGCATTCTCAACAGCAAGTATGGCCAAGCCATTTTCTATTTTATAGCTAGTTGTTTCATCCATTTGTCTTTCCTATTATCAGGTTAAAGAAGGAGGTATGCATAAAATTGATTATGAATATGCATCCAGTTATTTTGAATATCATCTGCAGAAACTATTAATTTTGTTGCTGGTGTTGTCATTGCATATGAATGACTAAGTATTTGGCTTATAATGAACACATCATTGTGCTCTAAACCAATTTTTTCAGCTAAATCTAAACACACAGATTCAATTTCTACTAAATCCATTGATGTTACATCATCTAATATTCGTATTTCTTCTGATGATGCTAAAATATGAACACCATAAATTAAGGCAAAAAAATGAGGTAATTCATCAGAATCACAATAATTTACCCAGGTTTCAAATTTTGGTATATCAGCTTTTATGAATAATTCATTTAAAAATTTTAATGAGAATTTAGGTATTTGACACAAAAATACGTCATTATTAGTTGTTATAGTTAGGGTAGATATACCGCTTTTTTCGGTATAAGTAATATTTCTGGACATAAGTAAGGTCTCTGAATTGGAAAAAGTAATAAGATAATTCAATTATTTGTTTAAAACTATCATAAATTTACGGACTAGTAAACACTCTGAAAAGAAGTTTTGTATACAACTAAGCTATTCTTTTTATTGACAAATCTTTGAAATAGAGTATACATATTAATTGTATTTATTTTACTTTTTATCCCTTTTTCTTATGAGGTTGATATGCAAGAGATATCAGCAATTATTATTTTCTTTATTTTAGGCTTAGTTGTTGTTTATCGTTCACGACGTAGTTGGTATTTAATTATACCGAGTTCATTTGGTGAATGGTTAAGATTAGGCTTACAATCTGTTCCAGAACCCTTTTCTAAAAAGGTCACAGAATCTACTAAAAACTCTATATGTATTATGTTATGGACAGTACTTGTTAGTTTTTCTACGGTACTGTTAACTTATATATTAAGTTTAATATTTTTATCCTTTTTAACACTTATCCCCGCATTTTTTATTGCAATGTTTGTTGCTATGTTACTTGCGGATATCTTTTCACTCACTGTTATTGGCTTTTGGTTTAGTAAGTCTGAACAGTAATTTTTTCTTTTTTCTAACTCACAGGAGATTCTTATGAATGGCTTTGTTGGCTTTATCCCCGTTATTTTCGCACTGGTATTAACAATATACCTTCGTAGTACTTGGTACTTAACTGCATCTGGTAATCTTGGTAATTTACTTAGAGCTGGTTTAGCAGCTATGCAACATCTACCCACATTAATTGCATGGTTTGTACTTTGGTTTATTTCTGTACAAGTTTTACGTATATTTATTGGAACTATACTATCCATATTTTTGCCTATAACATTTGTAATATTTATAGCAACAATTGCTGCTTTTGTAGGTGGTGATATTCTAGTTACATCTGGCTTAGGCTGGTGGAAAACAAAACGATAGTTTATTTAGATTTCGAAATAAAAAACCCCTCATAAAGAGGGGTTTTTTATTATTTAAGTAAGCTTAAAGCCTTGTTTTTAACTTTAAAATAGGCACGATATTTAGCAATTTTTATTTGCTGTGATGTTTCAGATGGAAAGATTAGCAATATTTCAGGCGAGGGAGGTATATCCCAAAAATCATTATTAATATATTCACCTTCATACCATTGTGCGGTACGTAAATATTCTTGGATAGCCATCATATTTTTCATAGACACTACTAACAAGTGTTCTTTACTTGATAATTGGTAAAGAGCATTAATAAACATTTCAATTTGTAGCAGCTGTGATTGTAATATTAGCTCTACTTTATAGGCATTAGCTAAATTTTCTATGTTTATAGCTTTTATTATTTGATTTTGTGCATCTATATTCTTCTCTTTTATTGAATCCCAAATAATATAGAATTTAGCATGTAATGTTTCTTGTTCCTTTGTTGTTAATGTTTCATCTGCAATTTTACTAATTATAGGAATTACTTCTTGTTGTAAACTAGCAGGAAGAATGTCTATATTTTGCTGTAGAAAATAGGCTAATAGCCCATTTGAAAAAGTTGTTTTATTTTCTGTAAGCAATACTGAACAGGATAATGCAGATGGAGTACGGGTATTTTCTAAAATATTTTGGAAAGTAACTGTGCTTTCTGCTTCCTGTATAAAAGCAGAGTAATAGGTGTAATCTTCGGTATTTAAACAGTTGCGTATATCTTGTTGTGATATAGCATAGCTATTAAATGATAAGAGGGTTGAAGCCATAAATACGAGTGTATAGATAGTATTTTTCATGGAATTTCTCCAGTAAAAGGAAAGCTAAGATAAATTTAACTAAAATGTATCTCAAAATGTATGGAGTGTACAGAGTTTATTGTGTAATTGTTTTTAAAGGGTAGTTATCCATATTTGGTAGAAGTATAATATTATCTGGTATTGTTATTGATGGCTTAAGCGGTTGTGATGGGGCAATAATATCATTTATTACAGCTGATTCTTCAATATCAGAGGAAGGTATAGCCATATCAGGCTCTTCTTCTATTATTAATTCATGGCTAAGCTTACATCCTGTAACACGCACAGTGTATGTAGAGTGATTAAATGGGTTAATACCTGGTAAACGTCTAGACATCCATCCTCTATATATGGAAGTTTTTGTATTTTTATCCTGTATATCTAGGAATACATAATCATTATTAGATAGTGACTCATAGTTATTTAGGCAGTTAAGAGCCTTTATTTCTAATGAACCATGTAAAATTATACTATTTGATTCTAGGCTATATTTTTGGACATTATTAGTATTTTTATTTAACACAAACACAGATGCGTTAAATTGATATAGTGGTAGAATCTCAGCTTCTGCTTTTAGTAACATTTCAAGCTCATCTTCAAAAGAAAGGGCCTTTTTTACTGTGTTATCTTCCTGTATTATATCTTCTTCTGTAGTAGGAGATAGTAAGTAATCAGGCAATTCTATTTCTTGTTCTATAGTAATTTCTTGCGCAGAAATAGGTAAGCTAATGGTGAGAAGCACGATGTAAAAAATATATCTCATATATTCTGCATTTTAAGCAGCAAGTATTTGACGTAGTTGATAAAGTTTTTTAAGAATATCTGGTAATACGTTTGTATCTGAATGACTCTGTAGCGGATTTTGCTCTTTTTTCAAGAAAGATTGAACACCTTTAATAGTATAACCTTCATTATGTAATAGGTGCTGAATACGTTTTATAATAGCAATATCTTCTGGACGGTAATAACGACGTCCACCACCACGTTTAAGAGGCTGAATTTCAGAAAATTTTGTTTCCCAAAAGCGTAGCACATGAGTTGCAACACCAATAGAATCAGCTACTTCACTGATAGTACGGTAGGCATTTTCTGATTTACGATTACGACGACGTCTGGAGCTAGAAACACGTTTAGTTGAACCTTCTTCTGTTGAAGGTGTTGATCCAAATAAATCTAGTGTTCCTACCATTATACTCCTTTTTAGCGTTTGCCGTTAATACGATCTTTAAGAACGTGAGATGCTTTAAACACAATAACTTTACGTGGTGTAATAGGAACTTCTTCACCAGTACGAGGGTTACGACCAATACGTTCTCTTTTGCTACGTACGGCAAAATTACCAAAACCAGAAAGTTTTACAACATCACTTTTTTCAAGAGAGTTAATCATTAACTCAAGTGTTTGTTCAACAAGTTGTGCAGATGCTTTACGTGAAAGTCCTACTTCACTGTAAACTGCTTCAGTTAGATCTGCGCGTGTTAATGTCTCTACTTTACTCATGGTGGTTATTATACCTCTTTAATCTATAGTAATTCAACTTTAAAACCTCATATTTTAAAGCTATTATTTTGTTTCCTAGATATTTATTAATTATCTTAGATAAGTAATGTCTAAATTAATAGATATATTTACATAATGCAACCATCTTTTTTGTATTTATGCATTATTTTTTAGCAAATGCTAATATATTGCTAAACCCCTTAATTATATTGACCTTTATTAACCAAAAAAACACTAAAAAAACTTTTTAAGCGTAAAAGTTGAAAATTAAACACATTTAGGCTAAAATAACCAAAATCATCTTTCTTTTTTCCTTTTAATACTATCTCACTCACGAGGCATATTTCTATGCTGAAATTCTTAGCTCTGGCACTAGCCGTAGCGTTGCCAATGATGGTGAACGCACAAAATAAAACACAACAACTAGATATTTCTAAATGGCACAAACCTCTTGCTTCATTGATGATTACAGATGTTTTTGCCTATAGAGAAGACCATCCAACTAGGCATATTCCAACTTTACATTATGGTCTAGACTTTAGGTCAAGATTCCCAGAACCAGTTTATGCGGTAGACGATGGCGTAATATCTGGCATAAATCATGGTAAACTTTATGGTAAAATTATAGAAATTGACCATGGTAATGGCATAAAAACACGCTATGCTCATTTAAGTAAAATTTTGTCTACATCTGCATCAGGAAGTACAGTTACAAGAGGTCAAATTATTGGTTACTCTGGTGATACAGGTAGTGTAACTTGGGCACATCTTCATTTTGAAATACATATAAATAATGCTCCTATAGATCCATTCCCTCTTTATGGGAAACTTCCTTGTAAGTGGGATGTTAACCATCCTATGTGTTCTGCACATTATGCACAAGAAAACGGTGTTCTTTTGGAAGTTGTACCTGTTTCTAAATAACGTAAAGCCCCATTTTTAAGGGGCTTTTTTTAGGCCTATGATTTATTTTTATTCAGAAAAATTTCTAATGCCAATGTATTGGCGTCATCTGGAAGGGTTAGGAAGTGTAATCCTGTAATAATATTTGCAAGTGCTTGTGGCATCATTTCTGAAGGGTGTTGGTACATTAGTGGTTCTGCTAATAGTAGAATAGTTTCACCAACGTTACCTTTTTCTAGGCTGGAACCTAAAACACGTAGCCAAAGTTGTCCTGGGCCTTTTCCTTGCTCAATATTACTATCATCAATACGAGCATGTAGAGAAACCCAAACAGAGGAAGGAACTTCAATATTACTTGCTTCTAAAGTAGAAAGTATGCGCTGAATATTTACAGCATCTTGAGGAGTGTTAATTTTTTGATTTGTTACCCATGTATCTAGATCATTACTTGGTATATGGCCATTAATAAGTGCCAGAGTTAAAGATAAGTCTTGTTTTGCTTGAATTAACTCTCTAGAAGGTTTTCTGCTTTGCTCAATTAATTTCCACCATGATTGTGCTTGTACAGCTTGCCCAGCTTTAAGGTGTGATTCTACTGCTAAAGGAGCAAACCAAGCTAAATTAGGATGAGCAGATATATGAATAGTTTGTGGTGTTAGTAGTGCAGATATATGGTTGAAACCATCCTTTGTGGCACGTTCCCATAAATTTTTAATCATTAATGACTTAGCTGATGCTAGCTGAGTAAGTTTAATTCCTTGCCATAATAATGCTCTTGCCATACTACCGTCTGCAATTTTTTCTACAGCACTGAGTGGATTTTTAAGCTCATTCTCAGTAAATGTTGCTTGAGAATAAAGGTTGATAAGAGCTTGAATATCTTCAGAAACAGCAAAGTCATTAACAAGTTTTTCAGCAGCTTGAATGCGCGTTGTTTTACTTAAATCTTGGTTTTCAACTACTCTGCGTAATAACATGTCAGGCATACGAATTAATGCATCTGGTGTCATAAGATGTGGGTAATAGCTATACATGATTGCATGTAAAGGTGAAAATACTTGATCTGGTTTTAATCTAGGTGTTTCTTCCTTACTTAATAAGGCATTAAGTAAACGGTATAGAAGTGGATCTGTTTTCAAATCTTCTTCTGGCGCTAGGTCTAGGCTAAGTTGTAAACCTCTAACATCCCTATCAATTGCTTGGCATATAAGTAGTGTTTGACGCCAAAATGTTGAGTTTTCATTTAGGATATGTTGTCTGCTAAAGTTACATGCAGTTTCTGGGTTACCAGTTATAAGCATATTTTCTACCCAAACTTGCGCCATGTTAGGATATTCAGCTAACCATTCAGCTTTAAAATCTTTTAATAGTAAATGAGCTGCTTCTGCGTATCCTAGTGTATGTAATGTTGTAATACGATCGGCTAACCAGTTGTTTTGAGAAGTATTACCACTTGGTGCTGTAGCCTTAGTAAGTAGTGCTCTTTGGAGTAATAAACGTACAGACTGGCTTTTAATACCATGTTCTTGAATACGACTAAGTAAATTTTTAGCCTGTTTATATTGCATACCCTGCCATAAAGTTTCGTTAAAACCATTACTATCAGAAGATAGAACACCATAGCTCTCTAAGTTTCGTGGTGCAGTAGAAAGAGTGCCAATCTCTTCAGCTTGAGTTAATGAGCTAGGATCTGTAAAATATTCATTTTCTATAGGGGTAACATATTCTGTTTGTTCATCATATATTATGTTCTGTTGAATATTGTTACCTTCAGAATCTATTAGCTGTGTTTGAGATAAGGGTTGGCTAAGTGGTGAGTCTGTTAAATTAATATGAGTTGGTTGTTTTAGTGGCTGTTCTTCAAGCATATTGTTAGATAAGTTAGTATGAGAAAAATCTTCCATTCTACCAGAATTGGGATTTTGCTTTAGAGAATCTTCCGCAATTTCAGCTTCAAGAGCTCTTTCTAGCTCCAGTAATTCTGGATCGTAGTAGTTGTTAGATGGCATTTCTTCGCCAAATACCATAGTTGCTAATAATGCCAATGCACAAAATGCGATAACTACTCTAAGGATACTCATAAACATAGTGATATAACTCTATAATTTTATTTAATTTTTATTTCTTTGGTGATTTCTGTCTGTTGGGGTGTTTTTTCAAAGTTTTGGAAAAATATAACCAAAATAGCAAGGGCGAATACACCAAATGCAGCTAGTATCATGTCTTTTATCCAGTTGCGTGGTTTATGGCTAGATTTAGTAAGCTGCATATTATTTAAACCCTCATTATATTATCTTTTTATATGGTTCGCTAGCATACATTGACACTTTATTTATCGCAAGCAAAAACCCCCTCTTTAATCAAGAGGGGGTAATGAATTGCTAGAACCTATTAGGGATAGGTCCTATTGTAAGAAATATGATTAGGGTCATATTTCTTCTGGAAACGCACGTTATATGGGTAAAGTATTAGGGATACTTTACCTCGGAATCTAGCAACCTCTCAAAAGGGGAAGAGAAAACAGTTGACTAGTTTTTTGGAATATATCTATTAGGGATAAATATATTATATTTGGGAAAATATGTGCGCTTCTTTGAAAAAGCACCGTAAAATTTGCGTACTTTCTCAAAGAAACGCGCACATATTCCAAATTAAACCTAATTATTTAGTTTAAGATTCAGCAATTTTATTTAATATGAAAAGGTAAAGTATTTTTTGTTTCAACTTTTTAAGTATACGTACGATGTATACATATTACAAGTAAAAAAGTTGTTTTTTTTAATTTTTATTCTAAATTACTATTAATATCTTGATATGTAATGGTTTTTTTAACCTAAAAAACCTCCTGTTTTTTTAGGAGGTTTTTAAATCGCTTACATAGCAGTACGGAAAAGAGGTTTTGTTCCAACTGGCCATGATTTTATAGTTCTTTTACCATTGATGTGTTTAGTTGTTTGGAAACCATCTGTACGCTCAATAGGTTCAACCGTAGTATGCGGTGTAACATCTTGTGTTTTTATTTGTTTGTTGGGAGTTTTTTGATGATTTATATCATCATTATTATCAGACATAAGTAATCCTCATATGAGTTAGTAAAAAGGTTAGGTACTTCTTACTTGGTCTTTATAGGGTCGTTATTTGAAGAATACAAGTGCTTTTATTAAAAAAATAACCTCATTTTGCGTAAACACAAAATGAGGTAAATCGATTACTTAGTGAAAAGTTGTGTTGAATACTTCACCAGCTTTTTCAAAAAATTCTCCTGCTTGCGCCTGAGAAAGAGTGAATTCCATTCCAGGTGTGGTAAGAAATCCATGTTCTGTGAAGAACGCTACAAGTTCTTTACAGCTGTCGCCGCAGCTTTGAACTGGCAGAGAAAAATTTTTCTCTGGATCATTACTTCTAACTGTTAATCCATGTTTTGGATCAAAAGTTGTGGAAGCTGTAGCTGAGTTATAACGGTCAATATACCGATTAGTATGCATTTGAATATCTCCATAGGGCTAAAGCCCAAAAATATAAATAAAAAGACTAAGTGTTTCTAGCAAATGCGTTTGCCAAATCCACTTTCGTAGAAAGGCAACGCTGCCTTCTAAGTTTTAGTTATGATACTTATTCTGCTGGATTACAAGGGTAAATGAGTGAAAAAATGCTACGAAAAATATTTTCTTTAAAAAAGTTAAATAGTTATAGTTAGTTACTACTATAAATAAATATAAAAAAATCTCTGCTGTGAGGCAGAGATTAAGGTCCGATTATTTTTTGTTAATAAGTGAAGGGTCGCCAATGCGCCAATCCATACAATTATCATCAGTTAAGAGATTTCTAAGTTTATCCATATAAACTTGGTTAAGACGTTCAGTATCTTGCCAGTGCCAACTAAACATTAAGCCTTCAACGGTAATATAATTTTGAGTGTAGAAGTCAATTTCAAAGCTAAATGTAGAATTCTCATTAACACCACCGTGTATGGAATAAATACTAAAACCTTGAAGTTTATCTAGTTTAGAAAGAAATGACATTGGGCTTTTATAGGTAACATCTGGCGTTTCTGTTATATATTTGCGCATACCTAGCACCCATTTGTGGATTTCTTCTAGATTATTGCCTTCTGGTACAGGGAAATTTTCATCCTGTGAAGCTCCCTCAATTTTAAGCATACCACTTTCTTTTTCTGGCATTGCGTAATAACGGAAAAAATTTAAAACTTCATGTAACGATTGATCTGTTGGATTTAATAAAATATCACCATACGGCAATTCTTCTGGAATATTTTGTGAAGATGAAATTATGATATCAGAACCTTCTGTAGCTTTAGGAATGATATATCCTGGTTCTTTTTTAAGGTTAAGTAACATTTTATATACTGGAACCATTATGGTATGTCCTCATGCGAAAATTCAAAGAAATGAAGAAAAATGAAAAGGTAAAAAAGATTTATAATTAATCGGCTTAGAATATATGTTTTTTTGATATAAAACAAGAATATATTCAATTATATGAATATATTTACTGCTTGCCCTTGAAAATAGGAAAAAATATCCCATATAAAGATATAGGGAATATAAATTATGAGTATTTGGGATTAAATATGAGTTTATTTGATAGAATAAAATTTGTTTTTTCAAAAAAAGGATCTGAAAAAGATATCAAAAGACCTCCTCAGGAGGTTGCTATGGAAGCAATTAATTCAGATAGGTCTGATATGTCAGATCTTACAGGTAATGAATCTCTTGCCAGAAGAGGTGCTGAAACAGTTATAAAAGATACTACTGAGTATGTTCAAAAGCTTGATCCAATTATTAAAGAGCCTGAAAGTGTGGAACCTAAAGAAACTACAGCGCCAGAATATCATAAGCTTGACCCTGTTGTTAGTAAGGTTGAAAATGTACAACCCAAGGAAACACTCGCTCCAGAGTTTTCTAAACTTGATACTGTTGTTAAAAAGGCCGAAAATACACAACCTAAGGATACAACTGTGGCTGAATTCACTAAGCTTGATCATGCTGTTAACAATGTTGAGAACGTACAACCTAAAGAAACAAATGTACCAGAATTCCAAAAACTTGATCCTCTTGTTAGGGGGGTAGAAGATGAAGGTCTTACTAACAATGCAGGTACAGATGGTGCTACACGAGATACAGATATAGAACCAAAACAAGAAGAACCACAACCAACTGCAGAAGAAATACGTAAAGAAAATACAGCTAAGTATAGTGCAGCACATGTTGGTGGAGAAGGTAATGAGGCTCCAAGTCATGCAGATATTCGCCAAAAGATAGCTGAAGCTATTAAAGAAAAACCCACCAGACATCATTTTGTACCAGTAGATAAAGAAATGATGGCAAGGGAATTTCCTGATGTCAGTAAGGCAGAAAGAGAAGAGTTTGACAAAGTTCCAACTACTATGTTGGATGAATTTTATTCATCATTAGAAGGTAAGCAACGTTTAGCACATAGCCCGCAGGAAAAACCTACCCATTCTGAAATAGATGAGGCAAATCAAGAATTAGCAGACAGTATTGATGTTGAAGAAATTGAAAATACTGCTGATTTAAGCAGAGAAGCTAAAAAGGCTAAAATTAGTCAGGAAATGGCAGGGATAAAAGATCGTTTTCCTGAATTATTAGGTGATGATGATGATAAACCAAAAGATCCTAATGATACTCCTCCTAATGGTGGAGAGGCTTTACCTAAAGATACTAAAAGTGAGAATGAGCCAGAATTAAATGATGATTATGATGTGGTAATAGGTGAAGATGATCCTTCCTATAATCCAAAATCTGTAGCTCCAGAAGAATATACGGTTGTTGATAAAACAGATGAACCTAAAACTGCAGAAGAACAATTTGCAGCTGATCCATCATCGCATGATTTAGACATTGATATGGATGACGATACTCCGCCAAAAGTAGCTATTGCTATGCCAGAAAAACCACCATTAGATATTGAATTTGGTGAAAATGGAACTATTACTAATAACGTTGAAGTTGTTAATCAGGTAGAAGAGATTTATGCAGAAAAAAACGATCCATTTGAGGCTGAAATAAAACCTGAAGATATTTATGTGGAAAAAGATGATTCATTTGAAGTTGGTACAGATCCAGAAGCTATTCATGCTTCTAAAGATACTGATGATTTATCAACGGAAGATATTCCTAATATACAAGGTGAAACAAGAGAGCCTAAGAAGAGTACTTCTTATACTTATACAGAAGCATTATCTAAGGCAGGTATTGCACCAGAAGATCAAACACATACTAAGTATGAATTAGGTGGTGATGATGAGGTGGATCAGGGTCCTTCTCAATATAATGTGAATATTCATGATAATAACATCCCGCTAGAAGATTTAAATTTTGATGTTAAAGAAGGTGATATACACCCTAATTATGATGTTAATGTTACAGACCTTGAAAGTTTAACACCAGAAGAACTTGCTGAATTAGGTAAAGCTGGGTTTAAAACACAAGAAGAGAAGGTGAAGGATGTTGTAGAAAATGTTCTTAATAAACCAGAAGATATTAGCCCAGTAGCGGGCAGTAAAATTCAAGATGAAACACCTTATGTAATACCAAAAAATACAGTACCAAAATCAAATCTAAGGCAAAAACCTGAATATATTGGTGGAGAAGGTATTGAAGCAGAAGTAATTGATGCTAAAGAAGCTGGAACTTTGCTTGCTGAATCGAAAAAAGCAATGGAAGAAGAAGCTGAAAATAAGATAACTACTGAAACAGGTCCAGAAGTGTCACAAGAGAAACCAGAAACACACTCAGAATTTCTAGCGGTGAGTACTAGAGATTATGATGTTGAAGATACTGGTATTGATTTGGAAACGGGTAATACAGAAACAGAAGTAGATATTTTACTTAATTCAGATGAAGAAGCACCAGTAGTGGTTGAAGAAAAACCTTTAAATACAGAAGAGGCTAAACAATTAGCTGATGAGATTTTAGATGAAGTTAAAGATGTTGATTTAGAAACACCTGTTGATTCATCTTCATCTAAGGCAGAACCTCGTACAACCAAATCTTCAGAGGAGTTTTACGCTAGGTTTGAGAATGCACAACCAAAACCACAAAATAAACCAGATGTAGAAGAGATAGTTGCTGAGGCAGAAGCAAAAATAGCAGTCTCAAGTCAATTAGAAGTTGCTAAAAGCTTAAATGATATGGAAGCTGATATACCTACTGATAAAGGTTTGAACCAAGAAAAATTCAATGCACTGGCAGATAAATTTAATAGTGGTAGATAGGTTTTACTAAACCTATCTAAAAATTATGGTTACGGTATTAAGTAAACTACCGCGCTGACAGTAATACCAATTTCATCTTTTTGTGATGCAACTGGTGATGGAGCACTAGCCATCATATTCTGCTGTGCCAAAATACGGTGAGTACCTGAATATGGAGCATATCGTACAGCCGATTCCATTGTAACTTCCGCAATATGTACACGCTGATATTTTAATTGTTTTGCCATTTTCTTGGCTCTTTTATGAATAGCTTTCATTGCTTTAGCAATTAAGTCGTCTTTATAGTCACTTTGCTTACCTTCTGATAAGTAATATTGTACAGTTCCAATTAAATCTAGCTCTTCTAATCTACCAATTAAATGGGTGATTTGTTCGGTGCTGTAGCTATCCATAACAAGGCTTTGACTACCGATCCACAAATCCTGACGTTTACTTTTAGGATTATATTGACGGTGTAATGCATAACGCCCTTTAATAATGCTAACCTTCGGAAAATCTTTAGCAATTGCTAGTGTTTTATTAACTTTATCTTCAATGAAACTTTTTACTTCAGTGGTCTTCCCACTTTGGGTCTCAATACGTATGGTTGCCCTTGCTTTATCTTGGATAACCCTTTTATATGCTGATTCTTTTAGATGAACAACTGTTGCGCTGTCAGGAATGAATGGGATACTTTTTGTTGCACCATAAGTGTGTGGTGTCAGTAAAAAAAATATTAACAATATACTATATATTAATCTCATAAAATCCTCTGTGTTGTAACCATTTGTTATATTCTTATGGTATGCAGTACAAATGATTTTTTTAAAGTCAGAAAAATATTAAATTTATTAGTACTATTATACATACAATTTTAGGTAGAGAAATATTATATATATGTAATATATGTCATACACTAAACAATAATTTTTATGGGTTGTTTCTATAAAGGTTCTAGATAGATTATGTATTCCTCTGGCCTCTAAAGTTCCCCCAGCTTGCTGGGGGTTTTTATTTTGTTATTCCATAAAATACAAAAGCCAGATTAAAATCTGGCTTAAGGTTAGTGTCGCTTGTTTATTTTTTACGTGCTTCTCCGTTCTTGAAGACTTCATCTTCCAGAACCTTTAGTTGCATCTTATATATATCAAAACTCAGTTTAATGACTTTTTCTCTTGTTTCAAAATCGTCATCTAAGCATGTCACTAGTGTTTTGCCTAAAAAGGCAGTTTTTTTACTAGCTAAAAAACCCTGAGACCGCTGTTTTTCTCCCAGAGAAAACTTATTATTTGCCATATAGACAAATAAATTGTGTTCTCTGGTTTTTACTGCGGCTTCAAACTTTTTCTTGTTATGTGCTAAGCACTGTTTTGCTTTGGCATCACTTAACCCTGGTTTAGGGTTGGATTTCGGACAACCAGTTAACAGAATAACAGCCATTAAAGGCACCAGTTTGATTAAAATGTTCATAGAGTACTCCTGAGGGATTGCCTCAAAAAATGTAAAACGGTAAGTAATTTTCTCGATCAGTTTTATATATGGTGGCAATAGTGGTATTTTTCAAGTGAAATTAATATAAAACAATAAAAAAGCCAGATATGATAATCTGACTTTTTTATTTGTTACGCTTGTATTTTTGTTTTATTAACAACCTTTATAACTTCTAAAGAGAAAGATATAAAAGCTTTTACATAGTCGTTATACGACATTTTATTTTTATTTTCAATTTCATCAAAAGTCTTCCCAAAGGTGCAAGACTTTATACTACTTTTAATAAATATTTGCCTAGCTTTTTCCATAAGCTGTTTTTCCTCGTAAATTGTATTGGTAGGTATAAATTGATTGTGTTTAGCAATGATCAATGCATATTTGTTTATATCTATATATGCAGCTAGCTCTTTGGTACTACTTTGTACTTCATTAAGAAGCTTTGTTTGCAAATGTTTTGTACAAGCTTCAATTGCTGCACGGGGTGTGTAATCTTCAACTTCAGATGCAGAGACTTTAGTTAATACTACAAGTGTAAGTATAGTAGCGATAATTAACTGTTTCATGATTATAACTCCTAAGCGGGTAGCTTAATTATTGAACCAGTATTTATAGGTTCATCGAAAACGAGAAATACATTAATTTATAATATATTGTATGCACTTGAAGGGGCTTTTTCAAGCCCAATTTGCAAATTAATTTCTTCAACCTGTACCGTATTGAATCAAGAGAGACGAAAAGAGAAACCAATAACTTCTCATCTCACCCAGTTTTTATATTTTTTTCCTGGGCATCTCGGTGAACTATGGGTGTGACCTTTCACTTTATTCCCTCAAATACGCCCATAGTTCATTTTTTAATTATAGAATAGAAGCCTCTGCAAAAGGTGGATGAAAGCAAAATTTAACTTAAAGATGCCGTTTGCAGAGGCTTCTATAGTTTTTATAAATTTATGAAGGAGTTTTTTTAATGGCTACAATCCCAATTAATGATACAGCACCAAGGGTTGCTTATACCGCAACCTCAGGACAGATTGTTTTTCCATATCCATTTTGGATTAGTGCTGAAGAAGATATTGTTGTGTATCAAAATGGAACAGTTCTTACACTTACCACAGATTATACGGTTTCTGATGTATTAGAACCAACTGGAGGAGATATTACTTTTGTAACGGGAGCAACTTTAAATGATGAAATAGTTGTTGTGCGTGATATTCCTGTGAAACGTATAAGTGAATTTCAAACTGGCGGTAGTTTTCAGGCATCAGTTTTAAATTCATCACTTTCTAAACATGTAGCTATGATACAGCAGGTTGAAACAAACCAATCAAGATCATTACAACTAAGCGGAGCAGATACTTTTAGTGGTGATATGAATTTACCAACAGTTACATCTGGTAAATACTTAAAGGTAAAAGATGATGCAAGTGGCTGGGAAATGGGAGATGCTCCTGTTGTTACGAACTCATCACTTAGTATAGATACTGCAGATGCTCATAAAATTGTTGCAGTAAATAGTGCGGGTGATGATTTTGATATACTTACAAGTTTAGGAACATCAGGACAGATACTAACAAGTAATGGAGCAAGTTCTGATCCTAGTTGGCAAACACCAGTAATACCAGTTGCTACAAACGGAGCATTTCATGCATATATGAGTTCTAACCAAACAATAAGCAATAATACTTATACAAAATTACAGTTTAATGCAGAATTATATGATACAGATGGTGATTTTGATTCAACAACTAACTATAGATTTCAACCAAGTACCGCAGGTAAATATTTAGTGTTCTTTCAAATTTCTTTGGATGATTTATATGATGAAAAAGTTTTACAGGCTTGGATATACAAAAATGGTAGTTTAAGCGCTGTTGGCGGTACAGTTGGAGCAGATCCATCTTTAAGTTTCCAAACAGCACAGTGCTGTACAACAATAGATTTTAATGGAACAACTGATTATATAGAAGCATTTGTATATCATACTAGTGGTGTAAGTAGAACTGCTAGAGGTAAGGTATCTACTATTGAATATACTTGTTTTAATGCAATTAAAGTAGCGTAAGGAGAAATAATGAATTATTTAGCAATTAAAAAATATTTAACAGATTTAGGTGATAATTCTGAGTTTATTTTACAAGATGATGGTAACGGTGTTTTTATTAAAGAATGGAATAGTCCTCACCCTCAACCAACAGCCACAGAACTTGCTACAATTGATGCAATACTAAATGCAGAAAAACTAGCAATACAATATCAAGTAGATAGAATAAATGAATATCCAGCAATTGGCGACCAATTAGATGCTTTATGGAAAGGTGGAGTGGATGCAGATTCTATGAAGGCAACTGTAGATGCAGTAAAATTAAAATACCCTAAACCATAGTATAGCCATTTCAAATTCAAAAGAAACATTTATAACTGTTAAAATCACCATCACTTTATTTTATAATTCTTGTAATAGCCCACTATTACTGCGGATTAAAAAATAAACTGCCGGACAATTTTTCCTAGTTTAATTGTTCCTTTTAAAAATGAAATGACTATAAATATTATTGTGTATAAAAAGGCCTCTGTATGAGGTCTTTTTTGTGTTAGAATTTTTATCATGGAACAAAAAGAACAAGATTTACTCTTAAATGCTCATCTATACGATCATAAATTTGATGTGGATGATATTATTAGAGCATTATGCGGAGATGATCACGAAGGAAGATGGCTTCTTTCTACACGTGATGGAACATTAATCCAAGAAGCATTGTTTGATGCACAAACAGCAGATATTAAACAAGGTGATGATGATAATCATTGGCATGTTATAACTCCTTTGCCTGTTACATACGTTACAGAGCTTACTATGAGCGGTAAAATGATGGATTTACTAGATTTAAACCGCCGTGCATTACGTGATTTGCTTGGTAAAATATCAAGAATGCATCATGTTTTACCTGCATTAACAGATGAACGTTATGGTTATTGGCTTTATGAACGCCTCAAAGAAGAATCTCTGGAATGGCTAGATGAGAAAGACTTAATTCCACCTTCTATGCACCATGTGCGTAATGTTGGTATGCCGGGTGGTAAAATTTCTGAAAAACTAAAAGTCGAAATTATTTCTTAATAGTAGTCTTACACCTTGAAAAAGTAAATTTTATCCCCATATTTTGTATATGAACATTGGGCAAACAATATATGAAGCAAGTTTAAAGGATATTCCTGTAAGGGAAGGCGTTGTGCACGGAGTAAATGTGCAGGCACAAAACCCTATGGCAGATGATAAATTACTTTCTTATTCAGCACTCACACCACCAAAAGATATTTTTGCTATGGATTATTACAAGGCATCCAGAGATAAGCATAATAAGGCTTTAGCATCTATTTATGAGAGTGACTTTATATCCAATCCAGCTATTGTTTTAAGTGAAGAAAATATAGATTCAGATTATAAAGATTTTAGCAGCAGAGTAGAGGGTTTGGCAGAATATAGAAGGTTAAGATCTGAAGGTTTAAATGATGAACGTAATTTAGATGGAGTACCTTACTTTATTACTAGTGTTGTAAAATATCTTGAAGAGGATAAAACCGCATTACACTATTCTAAGTATAAAGAAGCATCTTCTGTTATTTCTTTAGGAAAACATGAGAATGATTTTAGTACAGACATGTTTGGAGAAAATAACGTTGCAGAATTAATTAAAGGAAATATGACCCCAGAAAACTACCAACAATTTGTATTACATCATGAATATGCACACGCTATTTCATATAAAGAATATCAGGATAAATATGAAGTAGCATCACTCCATAATAAAAGTTTTTATGAATCTTATTTAGAAGAAAATAATGCTGATACACATGCCGCAATGGTAATGATAAAACAAGGTGCTGATAAAGAAATTTTAGATAGTCTAACTGCCTGGCGAACTTTAAGAGCCGTTTATAATAAAGATACGGATCATTTTACGGGGCATAGCTTACAAGGTATTAAAGGTGAATTAAGTGAAGAAGATATTCGTAATATGGATATTGGTGATATTACGGAATATGCCAAAAACTCGGTCAAAAGAAATGCTATGAGTGAAGGTGAATACTATAGTTTTGTAGCAACTATTAATGGTGGACGTAGAACAGTCATTAGAAGTGATGAGGATGGTAATGTAATAAAAGAAACAGATCCTTCGTTACAAGAAGTATTATCTTCTGCAAGAAAAGAGTTAGAAGGAGTTCATAAATATGCACAAAATACCACACCGTTAGAAGCAGAAAAAATATTAGAAACAGTTGAAATATCAGAAGAACACGATTACCGTAAATTTATTGAGGATTTTTATGTGCCAATAAAAGATGTGGCTGTATTTGCCTGTGATTTTGAAAGTGGTTTAACAAAACACCCTGTAGCACAAGAGATCTATCGTAATAGCGTTAAGGAATATTTTGATGAAGAGGATGAACTGTGGGATGAAAATAAAGATTTAGATATTAATTTATCTGAGTGGGATAGATAATTTATCTGCTGTAGCTACAGTATATTGTCTAGAAATTAGTATTTCTTCCATATTTGCAAGTTTAATTTTCATATCTGCAATATTTTCATGCATAAATTGGGTGTCTTTTTTTAAAGATGCTATATCTTTACCAGATTCAACAACCGTAACACCAACCCAGCTTACTAATGCTACAACTAGCATAATTAATGCTGTTATTAAGTTTCTTTCTATAAAAGTTTCATTATTCATTGTGGGGTTGTACCTATTTTAGGATTGGAGGTGGCAAAAGTTTTGGCTTACACTGCGGTATTACATTCGCATCATCTTGTGCAATACAAGATGTAATAATAAAAAATAGTGCTATATAAGATAATATCTTCATATATTTAATACTACGGTTACTTGAGTTTTATTGGCAATTGACTGATGAGTATACATAATGTAAAGTGGCTTCATTATTTATCTTTTTAACTTTTTACTTACTCCTTTCTTTAAGAGGTACGTTGTTTATGTATTATCCTAAAAGGAATTTAACCCTAGAAGAACTAGAAAGAACCTTAGCTGGTCGTATTTTCAAAACAGATAAAAGTACTATTGAAGGTAAAAATATTATTAAAAGCATCACGATTTTGCAAAATAAAATAAATATTTTTACTCCTGATATTTTATCAGAAAATTTTACAACATTTTCATTTTCATCCAGAGAAGAGATGTCTGTAAAAATTCAACTACGTATTAATGGCTATTACGCAGCTTTATATGCTGGAGACATTGATATGTCAGTTATGGAAATGGCTGTTAATGGTTTTGTAGAAATACTTGAAGATGTTCAATATTTTATTCCTGTAAATTCAACCTATTTTCCTCATGTGACTGTTTCTTTAGAAACATGGGAAATTTTTATTGAAGAACCTAACTAACTTTCACAGAGGTCAAAATGTATTTTCCTAAACAAAATATTACCAAAGAAACTATTCAAAGCAATATGAATTATTTAACAAATGCTGCTAAACAAACTGATATAGGACCTGCTCTTTTAACGTTTGCAAAAATGTTGGATAATGCTGAAGATATTACTGATGAAATGGTTGCAGAACCTTTTATAGAATTTAATGTATTTTCAGAACAGGACTTGGTTACTAAGCATATATTACGTGTTTGTGCATATTTAAATGATTTTATTAATGGTGAAATTTCTCATGAAGAGTTAACCACTAATATCGGGAGTGTTTCTGATGTGTTCCAGAAAATATTAGCTATTTGGCGTGATAAGAATGCTATTGTTGCTGTATCAGTTAACCTTAAAACACAAGAAGCAAAAGAATTAATCATGATGGCGTAAACAGACAAAAGCTAGGCAAATGCCTAGCTTTTGTCGTATAGTTAGGGTTGGTTTTGAGCAAATAAATCACTATTTAAAGCATCATAAATTTCATCTGCTATATCAGATCCATCTGCACATTGGGTTTTTAGTTTATCAGCACATTTGCGTATTTCTTCTATATCATTTTTAGCGATAGCCATGGCTGTTTCACTGCATAATTTACTTAATTCAGTGCTGGTATTTTTACATTTTTTTAATGCCCTTAACATAAGGCATATATAGTGGGTACACATTGAAGTGTTCTCCTGAAAAGGGAAATAAAGATACAATATACTTTTCATTCTACTCCATATATTGCTGATAAACAATAGCTTGTGCCAGCATAAAAGTTGCAAATTCTTGCAGTTTTACTAATAACGAACGAAATGGAGTTAATACAATGCCAAGAGCACGAATTATCCAAACCTCCTTTACAGGTGGAGAATTGAATCCTGTACTTTACGGTCGTGTGGATTTGGAAACCTACTACAAAGGAGCCGCAAAATTAGAAAATGTTCTTATTTTGCCTCAAGGAGGTGTCCAGCGCAGACCAGGGTTAGCATTTATAGATGAAACCCAAACAAGTAACCCAACAAGGCTTATTCCCTTTAATTATAATGATGAAACAGACTATTTGTTAGCATTTAGTGCTGGTACGTTAAAAGTGTATAAAGATGATATTTTACAAGCAACATTAACATCTGGAGTTGTAGCAAATATTACAGAGGCTATGTTAAACGCATTAAATTATAGCCAAACAGCAGATAACTTAGTACTTGTTCACGAAGATTTACAGCCTATTGAAATCAGCCGTATAAGCCATACATCATGGAGTTCTACAGCAATAGCTTTTAGCAATATTCCAACTTACGATTATGGAAGTGGTTTAGAAAATATTATTTCAGCTACTAGAGGCTGGGCAAAAAGTGTAACATTTTTTGGCGGACGCATGGTACTTGGTGGCTTAAAAAGCAGATCACAAACTATGTTAATGAGCAAAGTTGAAGATCATTACAATTTAAATACAGCAACAGTTAATGATGATGATGGTATTGATATTACTATTAGTGATAATCAATCTGTTGCAATTCGCCATGTTTATCCGGGTAGAAACTTACAGGTATTTACCAGCGGAGGAGAATTTTTTGTAACAGGAGGAAGTGATGATGTTATTACTCCTGCAAATATTAGTTTACATAAATCAACAGGACATGGAAGTGGTAATGTTTCTCCGTTAAGTGTAGATGGAGCAACGTTATTTTTTGAATCAAATGGTAAAGTTTTAAGAGAATTTATTTATTCAGATTTAGAACAAACTTATGGTGCAGATGATGTTTCTATTTTATCAGCTCATATTTTAAATGCACCTGTTGGTATGGCAATGCGCAGATCTACTAGTACAGATAGCGCAAACTATTTACACGTAGTAAATAATGATGGAACAATGGCTGTTTTAAATACTTTGCGACAGCAAGAATTACGTGCATGGAGCCATTTTACAACCACAGGAACATTTGAAAATGTAACTGTTGTTGGTAGTGATGTATATGCAGTTGTGAAGCGTAATATAGATAGTGTGGATGTGCGTCATATTGAGAAATTTGATAATAATTATTATTTAGATGCATCTGTTATTTCCACAAACGGTAGCCCCATAACTAGTTGGAGCGGGTACGATCATCTAATAGGTGAAACTATTAAAGTAATTGGAGATGGTTATGTATTAAATGATGTTACTCTTACAACTGGTAGTTTTACTAGTTCTCAGGAGGTTTCAAATATGGAAGCAGGATTAAATTTTACATTTGAAGTCCAAACACTTCCAGCAGATTTAACTTTAGGAAATAAGGTTATGACTGGTGAATACAAACGTTTTGTAGCAGCAAATTTACGTTTGTATAATAGTAAAGATATCCTTGTTCAAGCTGGTACTGGTAGCTATAAACCTGCGTTTCAATCATTTGGTTCTGGAGTTTTAGATACAGCATTTGAGAGTTATAACGGATGGCAAAAAGTAAGCCTAGGTGGTTATAGCCGAGCAGGACAAATAACAATTACTCAAGAGGAACCATTAGATTTTCATTTAATGGCACTAACAATCGAAATTACAATTTAACAAGAAAGGAATATAACGATGGCAGCATCAATTCCAACATTACTTACTACTTTAGGGGCCTCAACTGCAAGCACTGCTATGGCAGCAACAGCGGCAGCCGTAGGTGTGGCAAGCCAAGTACAAAGTATTCAGGCTAAAAAAAAGAAAGCAAAGCAAGCAAGTAGAGATGCAGATGAGAAATCTGAATTATTAAAAGTACAATATGCACAAGATGAAACAGATAGAAAGCAACGTTTAAAGACAGCTCTTTCTAGCCAAAAAGCGCTATTTGGAGCTCGAGGTATTTCATCTAGTAGCGGAAGTGCTTTGGCGCTTGCTACTAGAGCTTTAGAAGATAGCAGGGCATCTGCTAATTTAAACCAGCAGAAGAATGCACTGCAATTAAACCAAATACGCAGAGGCAATGGCTTTAGTCAAACTCGTGCTGTTTTAGGGGCAAGTGGTACGCTTCTTAATAAGTTGAAGTAGTTTGTTATTTTTATTACCACAAAAAAAAGCCCCGTCATTGGGGCTTTTTAATATCGTTTATGTTTTTTTGCTAAATTCAGGAAAGTAAGTATCAATTATTTCTGCTTGGCTTTTATCTTCTATTCTTGTACCAACAATTTTCATCAAGGTATCACACTTTTCAGTAACACTTTCTGTTACTATATTGCCATCTTTTTGATAAGTGTTATAAACAGTAATTGCTGCATCCTTTACTTCTTTATCTTTCATTAATACAGAACTATCAATTACCCGAAGGTAAATTGAAAATCTGCCTTTGTGGCCACAGATATTTGCAATTTTTGGCATTGCAATCATATTAAGCAACGTTGTATGAAATTCATCATAAGAATAAGCATAAACATTACTTGCAGGAAGCATTAATAGGATAATAAACATAGAAATTATGCTTTTTTGCAGGGTTTTCATAAAATTTCTCCAGGATATAAAAATTATAGGTTAGCTACTAACAGTAAACGAGGAATATCCTCTGTTTCAATAGGAGCTCTATGGATAAATAACTGATTAAATTTAACCATTGTCCCATCAGGAAACTTGTTAACAACAGCATTTATAGTAGGAGTATAGATATTATCTCGTACAGGATCTGCATTTTGATAAAAAATCCACTCAGTAGGATCACCGTAGTAAGAACATAAAGCTCTGTAAGCCACACGATCATTATGGAATTGATACAGCGTATCTTTGTTATAGCCTTTAATTATAATGAAATGTATATCTTGCTCATCATTACTCATATCAGTTAATACTTTCATATCATTTAAGATAGTGTCGGCTGCAATTGTTTCAGCTTCATTAAGCTGTAGCTTACCAATTTCTCTTTCTGCTTCGGCATAACTCCAAAATCTTTCTCTGGGTTTACCTTTGAGTATTTGTTGATCAAATGAAATAGCAAGGCTATGAAAATCACCAGATAATTTGCGTGGCAGTGCAATAGCAGATTCACGTTTGGTAATAGTATTAAGACGGTAGTTATAAATATCTGCTAAAGCAGATGCTTCAACTATAGAATGGTGCGGATGATTAAAATCATATGTTTCGATCATGATATTTCTCCATGAAATATTGGAAAAGGGAAGAATAAAGTTATAATAATTGTTTCCAGTATACATGAATATCCCACAATAAAAAAGCCCCTTTAAAAAGAGGCTAAAAAATCGCTAATCATGGTAATCAATTACTAGTAAAAAACGGGCCCCACCATTAGGCAGTTCTGTTGGTGCTCTATGGATAAAGCGTTTATTACAGCGAATGAATGTTCCGGGAGGAAATGTATAAATACGTGCACCATCATGGGCATCATATTCATCAAAGGTAGTTATATCAGTTTCTGAAGGATCAACCCATTCAGGGTGAGGAGGGTTATAAGAACAGAGAATCCGACAAGTATTATCATGATGAAAATTATAAACACGCTCTGTATAACCTGAATATTCAGTAATAATACGGAAACCAATATTTTTAATTTTATCTTTTTTAAGTAATTTTTCGGCAAAAGACATATCTTCTAAAATACTATTAACGGCGTTTAGTTCGTCATTAGTAAGATTATATTTTGCTATAAAATCATTAAACTTATCAATGGATGGAATTTCTTTATTTATACCTGCTAATGTTTGGGCAAGTTTCTGGAAATCTCCTTTAACATCACGGAGAAGGTAATGAGCAATATGATCATTATCTAATCTCGCATCCAAGAATGAATCAAGCGTGGTATGTTGCATCACAAAAGGAAATCCACCTGTATATAAAGTACTCATGATAGAATATCCATCACTATCATTAAGCGATTTTTATTGCGCTTATTAGTGCGATAACGAGAAGGTGCTTTATGCACAAGTGGCACAGCATCACCTTGTTCACAAGCATGTTTCCAAAACCAACCATGAGGCATAAAGTAGATTTGTGCATCATTAGTGGTGGTACGTTTGTGTTGGTAACGTATATGCTGTTTTGCATCGTTAGTATCAATACATTCAGTTGTAGCACCTGTATAAACGCACATAATGCGTTCTGCTAAAGGCCTTTCGTGATTTCCATCAATATGAAATTCACCATAATTTTCTGTACGGCGTGTTAGCTGTAAATATGCGTTAGGTAACCAAGCAATATCTTTCATTATCTGATCGATAGCTTCTTGTTCCTCTGGGGCAATTTCAAGCAAAGTGCCTTTAATTACATTTGGGGTAATAGCATGATAAAAATCATTTCTGCCTTCTTGTAAAAAGGCATCGGATAATTTATCTGCCAATGGCTGGAAATCAATGGTTAGATTTCGTGGTAAAAGAAGGACATTTTCTTCACCATGTAAGGTGGTATTTAGTAGTTCTGTATTAGAATGTACTTTGTGTCCATGAGGGTAGCTTTCTGCAGAAATTATTTCTGGCATGTAGTTTTCTCCTGAGAAGAGATAAAAGAATAAGTATTTCAATAAATGTATACGTCAATTTATATTACCATTAATATATTTGCAAGTATTTTAGACATAAAAAAACCCTGTTTAAAACAGGGTTTAGTATTTCTACTTCGTGATTAGTGGATACTTTCGTATGTCCATTCGTTAGTTTGGAAATTGAAACCAGTTACTTTGCGGCGGTTGTCATCATAGCCAACCAGTACAGTTTTATCTGTTGATTCAGCAGGAGCGTTAGCAACTGCAACAATTTCACGGAAGCTTTGTTCCACTGATTGATGAGATGAAATTGGTGCCGTTTGCGGGCCATCGGGGCGATCAAAGCCAAAGTTTAATGCTTCAGAAATAATATCTCCATCAAATTTAGCGTCAGGTGCCAGAACGAGAATTGCGGATTTCATTTGTGATGCAGTCATATTATGAATATTTGGAATAAGAGTCATGGGATTTCTCCAGTAAATTGTAAGAAAGATTAGGTGTAACAACCTTGTTATAAGAACTATTAACCATGAAAACAAGCCCTATAATAAAATAGGGCTTGTTTTTGGGTAGTTTTATGAGGCAACGAACATTTTATAAGGTTCATCACTAAGGTGCCAGTGATCACCTAACCATTTAGCAAATTGCTTGGTTCCGTCATCGTGTTCTAAAGCTAGAAAACCATCATCTGGTGGGTTGGTAACGTGTAATTTCCAGTCATCTTCTATGGCTGCATCTTTTGTTGCACCTCGCCCAGCACAGGCTGTGGAGAAAGGTTTTTTAGATCCATGAGTAATTATACGCATACCGCAAATAACACTATAAGAATTTTCAAATATTCTTAAAATACGGATATTTTGTTTGCCAACCAAATCTTGCATGGCTTGAAATTTTTCGTGAGGAGTCATAATATTATTCTCAGTAAAAAGGAAGTAGAAGTATTAATTATGTATACAATATTAGCACATATAAATTGTTAATACAATAGAATATATTGCTTTTTATAGGTGCTTAATATACTTTTACTAAATATATTTATCTTTTTTAACTTTTTCCACACAAACACTGAGGTTTTTTGTAATGACTACAGAAGATAAAAAAACTTATCCAGAAGAAACAATTAAACTGATTCATGAAATGGCAGAATTTTTTCCTAGAGAAGAAATTTATGCTGAACTTGAGAATGTTTATAATGAAATATTACCACTTTTTACCAGCGTAGCTAAAGAAAATAGCTGGGATATAAGCGATGAAGTTATGGAAATGATTGTACGAATAGCTACTGAAGATTTATATGCTTTGGGTATTGCCTATGCTTGTGCTACTGGTCAAATGGGCTTTAGTGCTGAAGATGCCAAGGATATTTGCTTAGGTATTTTAGATGCATTTTATGAAGAATCAGAAGAAATTTTACAAAATATCAAAGATTTGAAATCTTAGGAGATAGCTTAATGTCAACATTATCACAAGAAGCAATTGATGCAATCAACACCAAAGTAGTTGAATATGATAGAGATGCAATACTTTCTCAGGATCGTTATAGCAGTATATATGGTAATTTAGTCAAAGCATTTACTGAAGGTGCTGATACACATAATATTTCAATAAGCCAAGAGGTGTTAGAAAACTTAACTCTTATTCATACGGTATTATTATATAATATTCTTGTAACTGTAGGTAACGAACAGTTTTCTCAGTTTCTACCTATTATTATTTTTGATATCTTGGGTGCAGTTATTAATGAACCAGAAATGTATCTTCCAGAAGTACCATCAAATTTATAACGTAATAAAAAAGAGGCCTTATGGTCTCTTTTTTATTTTGCAGCAACGTATTCATGTTTTATATTTTTTGGCTGTTCCTCATTTTTAGACACCTCTTGTTTGGGGGCTTTATTTATATAATATTGTTGTATTCCTATGCTTACTACTAAATCTTCTTCATTTATATTTTCAGGCATCTCATATTCTGGATTAGCAAATGTACGTATCCATTTTTCTAGCTTATGTTCTCTTTCATCAGCAGGTATCATAATAATAGACCCAGCTTCATCTCGAGGGAATATATCTTCTAACATTTCATTATGCAGTTTATTTTGTGCTAGTTCTTTAGGTGGCGTATTACGTAAAGTAGGCCTAGGCATAAACATTGAATATCTATGATGTTCTGGTAGCCCTTCTGGAACTACTTTTTCGTATAATTCTTTAGCTTTAATATCTTCATCACCTACTAATCCTTGCTCGTAATCACGTGCTGAATGGAGAATGTCACCATTTGGTATGAGGTATTTTTCTAAAAATTGGGTCTGTTTATCAGATAATGAATTATCTTTATATGCTATTACTTCTTCTGTTTCTTTTGGAGTAAGCCCTCTATGTGATGGAACGTTTTCATTTGTAAGTAATCCTATTTCATATGCTCCGTTATTGAGTGCTTTTGACATAGATTTATTGTCTGTACTATCAAGTAATAATTCACCCATCTCATTAAACTCTGTTTCGGAGAGATGGTTACCTTCTTCATAAAGAAATTGTTCTGCATACTTTGAAAGGTCTTCTAGTTTCATTTGACGTATTGTTTCAAAATCTAAATCTTCTATTTTCTGTAGACTTGGAGTAGTGAAATGACTCATAGTTTGCTTATAAACAGTATCCATTGTTCTTGTTAGCATTAGTGGTTTAATATCTTGCATGTCTGAACCGCTATGGATCATTTCTAAAGATAAACGCACATCAGCGTATGATTCTGCTAAATAACTTGGGTATCCCTCAGATGCATTTAAATTTTCATCTGAACAATGAGCATATTCATGAATATTTGTAGACTGCCTTTCTATAAAGGGACTTAGATTAGAATCAATAAATACACTTTCTGGGTTATTAGGGAAATAAGATTTAGCAAACATATCTCTGATAGTTCCTTCTCCAGGGATAATAAGACATTCTCTACTATCAAATCTTTGTGCATTGGGCTTATTTTTAGCTACCTTTTCTGATACATCATCTAACCATTTTTTGAAATTAGGGCTATCTTTTTCATTTTGTTCTATCTCTATTTTAGCCGCATCGTATGGTATATTTTCTGTGTGTGCAGAGCTCATAATAAATTGTTTTTTAATTTCACGTCTAAAATCTTCTGATTTTACGTCTGGTGCTTGTTTAACAGCTTGTTCTCTATCAAACGATAAAACATGCGCACCCCAATTATAATTATCTCTTACATGTCGGTTAAATTCTTGTGCTTTGGTTAGTTCAGTTGGTGGTGTGTGTGATGTACTACCATAAAAAAACTTTTCTATTTCATCATGGTTTGGGCCTGCATAAGCTGTAGTAGCTATACTACTACTTAGAAGTGCTGCAGAAATTTTATTAACCCATTGTTTCATTTAATATAAAGCCATTAAATTAAAATATATACATAAGGTATGGGGACGATGTAGCTAGTATTCAAGTCTATTTTGTGATATTTAAATGGTATAAATAATAAAAATTGAATAAAAGAATAAGGATTCTTAACTGAGACTTAAGTCAAAGGATAAAAAAACATGGGAGTAAAGGACATGATGGTAAATGGATATGAAACAGTTGTACAAACTGAGGATGCCGCAACAGGTTTACAGGCAATTATAGCTGTACATGATACAACTTTAGGGCCAGCTGTTGGTGGTACACGTATTTATCCTTATGCAAATAAAGAAGATGCTCTTAATGATGTACTACGCTTATCTCGTGGAATGACATATAAATCAGCCTTAGCTGGTATTAATTTTGGTGGTGGTAAATCTGTTATTATTGCAGATCCTTCCATGAAAACACCAGAATTACTTAAGGCCTTTGGTAATTTTGTTAATAGTTTAAATGGCCAATATATTTGTGCAGAAGACATGAACTCTACAACAGCAGATATGGAAGTTATCCATGAAGTAACAGAACATGTTGCTGGGTTAGATAGCACAGGTGGTGACCCTTCCCCAATTACAGCTTTAGGCGTATTTGCAGCTGTTAAAGCAACAGCAGAGAAAAAATTAAATATTCCTTTAAATGAATTAACTGTTGCTGTGCAAGGTGTTGGTCATGTTGGTGCAGATTTAGTAGAACAGCTTACTAATGAAGGTGCTAAAGTTTATATTACAGATGTAAATACAGAATCATTAAAAGAAGTAGCCGCAAAAACAGGTGCAGAAATTCTTTCTACAGATGAAATTATGACTATTAAATGTGATGTTTTCTCACCGTGCGCGATGGGTAATATTTTAAATGAGCAAACAATTCCTTATTTAAATTGTAAAGCTATTGTAGGTGCTGCAAATAATCAGCTTGGTACAATGGAAGATGCTACTAGCCTAATGAATAAAGGTATTTTATACGCACCAGATTACTTAGTAAATGCTGGCGGTATTATTAATGTTCATTTTGAACGTTTACCAGAAGGTTACAATGCTAAAGAAGCTAAGAAAGCAACTTGGGCAATTGGTGATACTCTGCTTGAAATCTATGCTATGGCTGAAAAAGATGGCACAAGCCCCGCTGTTGCAGCAGATAAGCTTGCTGAGGAACGTTTGGCACGTAGAAAATCTAACTAAGCTTATTATAGTAATTTAACATTAAAAGTACCCATTTATTATAATAAGAACTACCACTACTTTATTATTTAATTTTTGAAATAGCCCGCTATGACTGCAAATTAAATAATAAACTACTGAACAGTTCTAATAAATAAAAATGAGAACTTTTAAAATTAAATTACTATACTAAAATAAAAAAGCACCCGTGTGGGTGCTTTTTTTATCGATATATATCTTAATCAAGAATATACTCTAATACTGGTAAAAATGCTCTTCCAGTAGCCTGCTTTCCAGATTTTGGATTACCAGAAATATCATCAGCATTTTTTGCAACATTAGAAAAATCTACATGTAACCATTCAGTTCCTTCAGGTACAAAATGACCAATAAATGCAGCAGCTGTAGAAACACCAGCACCACTACCAGTTTCATCACTGTTGGTTAAATCTGCTGTTTCACTTCTGCGCATAGCATCTAAATGAGCAGGTATTAATGGTAATTGAACCATAGGATCCAAGTCATCCTGATTGAAAGGAAAATCACGCTGAGTATTACTACAAAATGGTATAAAATATTTACCTAAAGCAACACGAGCAGCGCCAGTTAATGTAGCAAGTGTAATAATGCTTTTTGGTTTCATTTTTAAATGATTACAGGCAAAACCTACGCCATCTGCTAGTGCTAATCTGCCTTCGGCATCTGTATTAGTAATTTCTACAGTTGTATCACCACTTTGGTAAACATCTCCGGGGTTCATAGCCGTTGCGCTTACTTTGTTATAAGCATTAGAAAGAACCAGCGTAATGTTGTAAGGTGCATTATTCATAACAAGAGTATGAAACAATCCTAAGCCTAAAGCGGCTCCACCCATATCCATTTTCATGTTAGCAACAGATGTTCCGGGTTTCAAATTTATTCCACCAGTATCAAAACAAATCCCTTTGCATACCAGCATTTGATGAATTTCATCAGTCTCTGGTGCTCCTTTATATTCCAAGGTCACAATTTGTGCGGGGTTGTTTGGATCACTTTTACCAACTGCATTTAATAAATTAAAACCAGCATTTCTTAGCTGAGAATGAGAATAGTTTTTTACAGTAACATTATTAAAATTATTAGTATTCATAATAAGATTCATTCTTACTGCACTAGCCATCTGGCTTAGAACTTCTGGGCCAAGCTGATTAGATGGAACCATTAATAAATCACGGTATAAGTTATTACCAGTAATGATATTTTGCGTTGATTCAGCCAGTTCTACATATATATTTTCAATTAACCCGGTGGGAATATAGAATATTACTTCTTCAAGTAGAGGCATTTCTTTATAGTTATATAAAGCATCATTAATACCTAATGGTATTCCACTAATATTTGTTTCAATAGATGCATAACTAGTATCGTCATAACAATAAATAGATATACTCTTGCAACCTATTTTTTTTGCTACTGTACCAATAGTATTACCAGCTTTTAACATTGATTGATGAAGATAATCTCTATTTTCAGCTACAATAACTAACCATGATTGGTTTTTATGTTCAAATAAGTGATAATCACCAATCTTATGTGCATCAAAACCAACTTTTCTAAACCTGCTTAACTTAGGTAATTTGTTGAAAGGGTTGGGAGTATATTTACCATCAAAAGCAAATATAACATTAAGATTAGCGGTTATAATTTCGCTTGTACATGAAATATTAAAAGATTTACGGGGTAAGTTGTGTCGCATGTTTTTCTCCAGAAAAGAGTAAAAAGGAAAAGTATTTCAAATAATAAGATGCACTATAACTGCTGAACACTATATATATCAAGAAAAACCTTCCTAAGAATAATAGGAAGGTTTTTGATATATAACGATTATAAGAAAGAAGAGCCTATGATTGGGTAACCAAATTGCTGTGCTCGCTCTAGGAGTAATTTTTTCCAATGCATAGTTACACCTAGCCAATATTTTTTTTCTTCTTCTGCTTTTATAGTAAGCTGTTGAAGATCATCTTTATTAATAGCATCTTTTTTTGCTTCAGCTATTGCTATATCATATTGCTGATAAATACTTGCTAAACGGCGATATATTTTAATGCTTAAATCTTTTTCATGAGCAATGATATCAATATAATTAAAGAGCCGTTCATTTACATCATCATGATAATCTGGCAGAAGGGTCATTACTTGTTTTACTTCTGGGTAAAGCTCTGGATTACGTGTTTTTATTTTATTGGAGTATCGCCATAATACTTCTTGTGTATCGTGTATATTTAAAAGTGCAGGAGGGCTATGGTAATTTATGAACATATATTATGCCTATAGTAAAAGGAAAAAAAGATTACAAACCAGATGAGAAATTACGCTTAGAGTTAGGTGTTGTCAAGCAAAACACCCTCTTAAAATAGAGGGTGTAAAAAGATCGTTTATAAGCTCTTGAACCAGTGAGGATGTTTGTATTTTAAAAAGCTAACAACACTAGAAATAGCCAGAATTATTGAAGCTATAATCCATACAGTTTCTGAAATTAAACCATCTGAATGGTTATATAATGAAACTGTAATAGTTAATTGTAGTAGGAAGTTAATATAAAATAAAATCCATTTTTTTAGCATTATAGCCATAACAAGTACTGATAACATTACTAGAATCAAAAAACTTGTAAGTATTGGTGGTAATAAATAACCAGAGAAAAATGTAGCACCAGTTGTTAATAGTGCAATAAATAAACTTGTTATAAAATTAGCTGGTACATTGGAAGAAGGCAACTTATGAATTCCACCAAGGAAAAAACCATTTAGAATGTTTATATTCTAAATACGCAGCAATACTTAATAAAGATAGTATAATACAACCTATACCCCAAAAAGGTTTAGGAAAAAGTCCTTCAGTTTCATTTAAAAACCAACTTGCATATATTGCTGTATAGGTAAGAAAAATGAAATAATGTGAGAGCATTTTATTATACTTGTGATCACGGGCATTTAATATAACAATTATTAGCATGATAAAAGCTAAAATAGTTGTGATCATGCTAGATAGCATTGAGCCAATCAACACCGCTACTATAATAGAAAATAAGACTGTAGCTAAATTTGTAGAAAATCCCACGGGCAATTTTTTTAGTTTTTCAGAAAACATATTTTGTCTCCATACATGAGAAAAAGTAATTATGAATTTTTATACCATTCAGGATGTTTGTGTCCTAAGTAGCATATTATTGTTAATATACTAGAAATTAACATAAAAATATTAAACATTATTGTGGAAAATGGATCTATATTTTGATTAAAGTATCCAGCAAGAGTTCCAGCAGATATAAGCAATAAAATAGACCATGCCAAGCTATTTTCAAAAGCTTGTACTATAATAAATGCAAGTACGATAAATATGGTTAAAGCTTTTATAATTATTATAGGTAGGATGCTACCAATCAATAAAGATAAGGCAACGGCTATAAAAGAAAGGAGGAGGGTTTTCCAGAATCCTTCTGGAAGGGAGAAGTGTTTTTCGTTTGTCATATAAGATTTGTCTCCGAGAGAAGTGCAGAAAAAGGTTAAGTATGTTGTATTCAGCCTAAAGCTACTCCTATTACCCCCTTGATGTCAATGGTCAAGCTGTGTTACTTAGTGTTTTATGAAACAAAATTATTCAATAGCCTTATATCAAACAGACATTGCCCAGAATTTTGGAGCAATATGCAGAACTTGTACAGGTTTTGGCGTGCCATTACATGTAATTGAACCAACAGGGTTCACTTGGAATGATCCTAAAATGCAAAGAGCAGGTATGGATTATTTACAACGAGTTGAAGTAACACGTCATAAAAGTTGGAATAAATTTTGTGATAATAAGCCGAAAGGCCGAGTTGTACTTATCACTACAAATGGTGATATATCTTTAACAGAATTCAAATCTCAACCAAATGATATTTATTTGTTTGGTAGAGAAAGCGCAGGTGTTCCACAAGATGTTCATGATTCAGCAGATATAAGAGTTGTTATTCCTATGGTAGATGGTGAGCGTTCTTTTAATATTGCTCAATCTGCTGCTATGGTAATTTTTGAAGCTTTTAGACAAAACAACCTATAGTTTCTTATAATCTTGCCACATAACAAAAATAGTTAATAAAATAAGAGATATAATCGTAAAGCCTAATGCAAATACAGAGGCGTCTTCTATAATAGCTCTGCCATAAATTTTACGTATAAGACTAAAGTTATCAAATACCCAGTTTCCTTGTGGAAAGAAGATAGGGTGAAGAAATCCAGAAATCATGCGTGATCCACCAACTGCATAGGCAGTGCTTGCTGCACCGCCAATAAAAATAGCCCATAACCATGAGCGTAATGTGATGGCTATACGTAGCCTTTTTAATCTATACAGCAGTGTAAGAGAGATTACAGAAAGTATTACTAATACAATACGGCTATTAAAAATTAGACTGGCTACATCTCCTAAGTGAGTGATTTCATTTGGAGTAAGGAAATAACCTTTAATGTTTAATTTACGAAGTTCGGATGGTGTTACATTGTTATATAACAAGTCAAGCGTTGCAGTATGAATGCTATAATATTCAAAATAGGGGTAACTAAAAACAATATTTATGCCCATTAATATCAGCGTTACTAGCACTAATAAACCAACCAATGAACTGATTAATTGTTTAAACATATCTATTCCTTCATATTTTTTTTATTTTTGGTTGTTAAGTACTTTTATACGAAAATTACTAATTGATAAACTATAAAATAGTATGTATACTGCTTTACATAATTGATCTTACAATTTATCCCGTTTTTTATTAATTTTGCACCATTTCTCTTTTAGGAGAGCTCTAATGTTAAGTTATATCCCCAAACAAATATTTGATCGTGATGATATTTTAGATATCTATACATGCTCAGCATTTGAAACAAAATCTGCATTACCAAAGCTATCAGAGATGATGCTCGAAGAACATAAACGCGTTAGCAGGCTTTCGTTAGATTCTTTTAAGGAACCTTTTGATAGTTTTACTATTGCTAATATTTCTGAATTAAGGGCTAAGTTTGCCATGCGTTTTACTATGTATAAAATAGAAAAATGCCAAGGGCTTATCACAGCAGAAGATGAAGAAATATGTATTGATGAGCTTAAGGATGCCGTAAAAGTTATTCTTAAATCTCTTTCTACCAAACAAAAATTTCCTGCATATATCAATATATCCAATTTAACTGTGAGGTATTAGTTATGAATTTAAGTCATATTCCCCAAAATACACCAAGTAAGGCTACAGTACTTAATTCTTATGAGCCCTTCATATTTTCTTTAAAAAGAGATTTTCCAGAAGAATCTGATGGAATGATATTGGATTATCAAGAAATTCAAGAACTTCCAGATGAAGCTTTTGAGGAAAGTTTTGATGAATTTACTGCTCAAGATTTTAAAGAGTTCCAAATAAAACTCATTCTACGTGAATCTATTTATAACATAGAAGCAGCTGCTGGAGTGTTTGGTATCAAGGAAGTTTTACAATATGTAAATGAGCTTCATAAAGTAGCTGAACATTTAGTTGTGAAGTTGCATCAAACAGGATATGAATTTCCAGTTAAAGTCAGTCTTAAAGAGGTTACAGTGGAGCTATTATGAATTTAACTATTCCGTATATTCCTCGTATGGTCACAAGACAAGAAGCTTTAGATATTACTACATGTGAGATTTTTGCATCTAATGGTTTTAATGATACGGAAAGGGCTGAAATATTAAAGGATGCATATAAGGCACTCCAAGAATGTCCAGATTCATTTTTTGAAGAGAATTTTAGTTCTTTTGAGGTATTTAGCCTTGATGAATATGAAACCAAAATATATTTACGTGAAGTAGCATATTATCAAGCTAATATAGATGGTATGATTGAAGATATGGTAATGGATCGCTGTGTTAGAGTTTTATATGATATAGATGTATTACTGTATGAAGTTATTGATTTTCGCCAATCTGTATATGTTGATATTGATATGTTAACGGCTATTCCTTTCTAACGATTTAACCCAGTTTTTAAACTGGGTTATTTTTGTGGTATGATGCTTCTTGTAATAAGAAAAAAGGTATCCTATGGCACAAACACTCTATGATAAAATTTGGCAAGATCACTTTGTAACAAAACGTGAAGATGGATCTGATTTAATTTATATAGATCGTCACTTATTACATGAAGTAACAAGCCCACAAGCATTTGAGGGATTACGTGTAGCAAACCGTAAACCTCATAGGTTAGAAAATATGCTAGCTGTAGCAGATCATAATGTGCCAACTCAAAATCGTTCTGAAGGTATTGATGGAATAGAGGATAAAACTTCTAGAATTCAAATTGAAACACTGGAAAAAAATTGTGATACAGCACACGTTCCATATATTCCATTACTAGATGAAAAACAGGGGATTGTTCATATAGTAGGGCCAGAACAAGGCTGGACTCTTCCAGGAACAACTGTAGTATGCGGAGATTCTCATACTTCTACTCACGGAGCATTTGGTGCACTTGCATTTGGTATTGGTACTAGTGAAGTAGAGCATGTTATGGCAACTCAAACATTGGTAAATCCAAAAGCTAAGAATATGCGTATTATTTTTGAAGGTGAATTACCACAAAATGTTGGAGCTAAAGATATGATTTTAGCACTCATTAGAAAAATAGGTACAGCGGGTGGTACAGGCTACGTATTGGAATATACAGGTAAAGCTATAGAAAATCTTTCTATGGAGGGTCGTATGACTTTATGTAATATGACAATTGAAGCAGGAGCAAGAGCAGGTTTAATAGCACCAGATGAAACTACTTTTAAATATTTAGAAGATAAACCACTAGCTCCTAAAAATGAAAATTGGAAAAAAGCAGTTAGTTATTGGGAAACTTTAAAAACTGATGATAATGCAGTTTTTGATAAGGAAATAACAATAGATATATCTAAGTTAACACCACAAGTAAGCTGGGGCACAAACCCTGAAATGGTAGTAGGGATTGACGAAGCTATCCCACTACCTCAAAATGAAACTCAGCAACGTGCTTTAGAATATATGGATTTAAAAGCTGGTCAAAAAATGACCGATGTTGAAATTAATACAGTATTTATCGGCTCTTGTACTAACGGGAGAATTGAAGATTTACGTGAAGCTGCAACTACTATAAATGGCAAAAAAGTAGCAAGTGGAGTACGTGCATTAGTTGTTTCAGGTTCAGGATTAGTTAAAAAACAAGCTGAACAAGAAGGATTGGATAAACTATTTACTGACGCAGGTTTTGAATGGCGAGATCCGGGATGTTCTATGTGCCTAGCCATGAATAATGATCGCCTAAATAGTGGTGATAGATGTGCTAGTACCAGTAATCGTAATTTTGAGGGAAGGCAAGGCAGAGGAGGGCGTACGCACCTTGTCAGTCCACGGCTTGCAGTGCTCGCCGCAATACATGGAAAATTTAGCCTATAAATAATACTTGATTTTTCACGAAGATATGTATACAAATAAATTGTTATACATATCTTTTTTTATACTTTTTTTATCTGACGGAGAAAAACTATGCCTTCTGGCGGTAATTATGATCCTTTTAAGGATCATGCTCAAGAACTACTAAGCTATTTATTAAACACAGAAAACATGCATCTTGTTAATGCGAAACGACATCGTATTGAGGGTGCAATTCCATATCGTAAGGCTAAAGCGGTTATAGATCCGTCTTTATCTCAAGGTATAGTACCAAAACCCGGATTTGAACAAGCTGCAGAATATACTGATAAACTTTATCAACTTGTTTCCTTATTGACAGGGCATAGGGATATTTCTATTCAAACCTTTTCAGAGGTTCCACTTGCTTCTAGTGGTGTAATTATTGTTGATGAAGATAATCGCACGCTATTGGTTTATAAAAATCAACCTCATATTGGTAAGGGAAAGCAAGAAGAAAAGTGGGGTAAAGCTGGAACTTTTATTTTACCACATCAACGCTTAAGTATTCGTGATTATGCTAGTGCAGCAGTATTCAAACAAATTGGTTGGAATATTCCTCAAGGTTATTTGCGTGGCTTTGGACCAGATATTGTAGTTACTAAAAAAGACTATGATATGACTTATCGTAACCATTGTTACGGTTTGATCCATGTATATGTGGTACAGGTTACAGCTGAAGAAAAAGCTAAAATTAAGGCCTGTGCAAAGAAAAATGGTGCCAAAATTTGCTGGAAAAGCCATCACTCTATGCAGGAAATGAAGGCTAAAAATCGTTTAACTTTGGATGATGAATGGCCTTACATTGATAGCATGTATAAACTGGACTTTAAACTTTGGAGAAAAAATACCAAGAAACGTGGTAAGCCACAACTTGTGGGTACAGATGGTGGTTCTTGGGAAGAATATTTTTAAGCGTATATAAATTATAAAAGCCCTCTTTTAAGAGGGCTTTTATTTGTGTTATAGTATGGTGGATAAATTTTAATAAGAAAAAATAAAAATGGAATCATTTACAAGGTTAACAGGAATTGCAGCACCAGTTTTATTGGATAATGTTGATACAGATCAAATTATTCCAAAACAGTTCTTAACTACAGTTGAACGTACAGGTTTAGGTAAAGGGTTATTATATGATTTTCGTACAGATGAAAATGAAAATGAAAACCCGGATTTTATTTTAAACCAAGAACCATGGAATAAAGCAAAAGTTTTAATTGCTGGTGAGAATTTTGGTTGCGGAAGTTCCAGAGAGCATGCTCCGTGGGCATTATTAGATTTTGGTATAAAGTGTGTTATTGCAGAGTCATTTGCAGATATATTTTATAATAATTGTTTTAAAAATGGTATACTTCCTATTACTTTACCCAAAGGTCAAATAGATACCATTTCTATTTGTGCAGAGAATAAAGAAGTTTTTACTGTTGATCTGAACCATAAAATTATTATGGTAGGAGACGTATTTACTCTACCATTTCGTATAGATAAAACCCGCAGAGAATATCTGCTTGATGGAGTGGATGATATTTCACTAACAGAAAAAAGTGAAGAAGATATAAAAGCCTATGAGAATATGCAGAAAGAAAGATATCCTTGGCTTTCATAAATAATTATCTATAGTAATATTATTATTAAATAGGAAATATCTATGACTAAACCGACTTCCGTTATTATGAGCTTACCTGGCACAATTTTGGATGATAATATTCGTAAAATCATCAAACATATTAATCCGGTGGGTTTTATTCTTTTTAAACGCAACTGTGAAAATGGTGTGCAGTTAAACATGTTAGTTGAAGAACTTAAAACATTAACTTGCATTAATAACCCTTTGATTTTAATAGATCAAGAAGGGGGTAGAGTAAACCGTATAGAATGGGAAAAATATATGGCACCAGCGCCTCGTGCATTTGGTGAAATATATGAAAAAGATAAAAATCTTGGATTAAAACTAGCTGAATTAAATGGATTTTTACTTGGAGCACAATTAGCTGCTCATGGCATTAATGTTAACTGTTTACCACTAGGAGATGTCGCATTTCCAGAAACAGATGATGTTATTGGTGATAGATCTTATTCATCAAATCCACAAGTAGTAGCAGATTTGTGTGGTGCTACAATTAAAGGGTTAATTCGTGGCGGTGTTTGGCCTGTAATCAAACATGCTCCGGGTCACGGACGTGCTACCGCAGATTCTCACAAGGAATTACCAATAGTTAATGCTAAATCAGCAGATTTGGAGCGCATTGATTATATTCCATTTAAAATGAATCGTGGTTGCCCATTTGTTATGACTGCTCATATTTTATATACAGATATTGATAAACATTGTGCTACATCATCCTTAAAAGTTATGGATGGTATTCTACGCCAAAAAATTGGTATGGATGGTATTATCATGAGTGATGATATTGGCATGAATGCATTACATGGCAGTGTAAGAGAAAGAGCATCACAAGCATTACACGGTGGTTGTGATTTAGTTTTACATTGTAGTGGTGAATTAGATGAATTATCACGTTTAGCAGGCCTACCAGAAGTTAGTGATGTAGTTATGGCTAAATTAGATAGTCTTCCACAACTTGGCAATGCCACAAGACTTGAAATGGATGATGTATATACTGAACTTGCGAAACATTTTGATATTCATTAACGAAAAACCCCTCTTTATGAGGGGCTTTTTTTATCGCTTCAAAGTAAATACAAGCATGTCTTTAGTTCGACCATCTTGCCATTTAAGAGCATCTTTTTCAGTATAGCTATATTCGAAGCCAAATTTTGCTGCAATTGCTTTGCTTGCTGCGTTATCTTTTGCATAACGAATACGAAAGTAATCTGCTTCCACATTAGTAATTAGGCCTTGTATGGCGTCACTGATAATATTTTGTCTTTGATGTCCTTCACGTATCCAATAACCAAACTCATAGGCATCTTTATCTTCTTCAATACGGGTTAAGCTTATAATGCCAGAAAGGTTCATAAGGTGAAATTGCTCATCTGGTATAGATGATTCGGAATTAAATTCCAGAGTATGGGAATTAAAATTCGTTTCGGATAAAATCATCCAAACATATCTGTCCCATTTTTGTGGAATATCTTTATTATATGATTCATGCCAAGTATTTACCTGACCTTTCATCATTTCTAAAGTTGGTGTGTTTTCTGCCCAAATAAATCTTTTTTGCAGGGCAGGTAAGGTTTCTAAAATTGCTGTGTGTATAGCTTCAGCATGATCTTTTTGCGTTGGCATACATAACATTCTAAAGGGTTCATTAGGGCTATAATTCAACTGCAGCCCTATTACAAATGGTGGTTTCTTCATCAGAATTCTCCAAAATAAAAGGGACTAAAAGTATTTCATTAATACCTGAGTGTATACATAAATCACTAAAAGGTAAACAAAAAAATCCTTCAGAATATCTGAAGGATTTAAAAACGTTATATATTATATTTAACCACTTAAGAAAAAGTGTTGCCATGCCATAACACCTATTTGGATGGCGCTATAAATAGAAAAAACAATAATAAGAGCAATAGATATAGATATTAATACAATCCTTATCTCTTCTTTATTTGTTGTTTCAGGTTTATTTCTGGTAATAAAAAAATAAACAGCAGGGTATACTAGTAGCAGTAGTACAGGGATTAACTCAGGAAGAATCATAAGATTTCTCATAAAATAAAAGGAAAATAAGATAAAATTTGGCACATATTACATCATTCTGATTTAATAATAAAACATATTTTTTATGACGAATATATATTGGGTGTGTTATCTTCTTTTACCATGTTCAGTCCAGAAAATATAAATCAAATTATCACTACCATTTCTATATGGGGAATACCTGTATTACTGGCTATTACTCTACATGAGGCCGCACACGGATATGTAGCTAAACTCTGGGGAGATAGTACTGCATTAATGTTAGGCAGAGTAACGCTTAACCCAATTAAACACATAGATCCATTTGGCACTGTATTAATGCCAATTATATTAGCAGTTATGGGAGCCCCAATTCTTGGATATGCTAAACCTGTACCTGTTTCTTTTAGAAATTTAAAACCATTAAAACAAGGTATGATTGCGGTTGCACTTGCTGGTCCTGCTGCTAATTTAGTTTTAGTTATTGTATCTGTTTTGCTTTTGTATGTTGTGCCATTTGTGCCAGAATTTATGCTAAAGCCATTATTTTTAATGCTAGATGCATCTATTAAAATTAACTTAATGTTAATGTGCTTTAATTTATTGCCAATTTTACCACTAGATGGTGGTCGTGTTTTATATGCATTATTACCGCCAAAATTAGCATATAAATATGGTAATACAGAACAATATGGAATGATTATAATTTTATTACTGTTGTTTTTTGGAGTTTTCGGTAAAATACTTTTACCTATGATGGAATTTATGTTTAATTTAATAAGTTGGATGTTACCAGCTTATCTTGGATAATAAAGAATAAAAAATGAAACTATTAGTAACAAGCTTTTTACTACCGCCAGGTATTACTATACTTCTGCTTTTGCTTGGTATTTATTTTCTATATAAAAACCGTAAATCAGCAAAAATGTTTATATTTTTTACTTTGATTGTTGGTTGGGTATCTTCCACATCAGCTTTTGGTAGATTTGTTTCCACTACATTAATTTCACAAATCTCAGGGCCAGAACTTGGCAACCCTGCAGATACAGACCTTATTATTGTATTAACAGGAGGCATGGATTACGCAGGTGATATTGGTTGGTTACCTAAAATGGAATCACATCGCAGAGCATCTGTAGCTTATGAATTACAAACACAAATTGGTAATCGTGTTCCAATTTTATTTAGTGGTGGTAAAACAGAAGGTTTAAAAAATCCATCAGAAGCAGAAGTTGTATTTGCACAGTTTGATCGTCAAAGAGCACAGATTATACCAACAATCCTTGAAGAGTCATCTACAAATACTTATGAAAGCGCAATACAATGTGCATCAGAAGTTCATAAGCGTTTAGCAAAACAAATATTTCTTGTAACATCAGAAGTTCATATGTTACGAGCATTAGCAGTTTTCAGAGGAAGAGGGATGGATCCAATTCCTTTCCCTGTACTAAGTATTCCACGAGGACCACTTAAATTAAAAGATTTTATGCCAACAGTACAAGGAGTAGAGCTTACATCTAAAGCCCTGTATGAGGTTTATGGCATTCTTGAATATATCCTAGGAGATAAAGCTTCTTGGGATGATGTTATGTATCGTTAAAAGAAAGAGAGAAAATGTTCGGACACTGGGAAATTTTAATTGTTTTAGTAATTATACTTGTTATTTTTGGTGCAGGTAAACTTCCGGGTGTTATGGGAGATTTAGGTAAAGGTATTGGCGCTTTTAAAAAAGGCATGTCTGATAAAGATAATGATGAAGTTAAAAAAGAGGAAGCTATAGAAGCTCCTAAAAAAGCAGTAAAAAAAGCTCCTGCTAAGAAAAAGTCTGTAGCTAAAAAAGTTGCTAAGAAGTAAAGCGAGGCTAGTCTTATGCTTCCAGATATAGGTTTTTTAGAACTATTTATAGTTTTTGTTGTAGTTCTAGTAGTAATTGGCCCAGCCCAAATGCCAGATGCAGCTCGCAAGGTGGGTAAGTTTGTTGGTAAAATTAAAAAAATGGCAGACAATTTCATGAAAAGTTTCAATGATATAGCCTAGATATAGCTGTTTTTCTTGACCTTGTATGCATTTTGTGTGATTGTGTGCACATAAGCATTAAACATCTTTTTATTCCTTTATTCATTAACTAAAAGTACGCCTGTCTAATAAACGGCGACTTCAAAAACTTATGAAAGCAGTAATACAAACAAAAAATCACGAAGATTGGTTACATACAGTACTTCACTTTCAGGTAGGTAGCGCTCATAGCGATAATTATGGCGCGGATTTTCCACTGTACCCGCAACATACAGGTATGATAGCTCGTGCATGTGAAAAACATGGTATTAATTTAAAAGCAGATATGTCTGTTGAGATTACTGAAGATTTAATGAAACAAGGTAAAATTATTGTTCATTATACGGGTAATAATCCAAATATCTTTTGCCAATTTACCAATACCATTATGCACGGTATTTTATTTGGTGAGAATATAGTCGAACGTGTTCAATCTATGGAAATATCCTTTGATTAATATGAAATACTCAAAGCCACTCTTCGGAGTGGCTTTTTTGTGTTGTATAAGCTATAAATAATCCATGGATATGACAATGACTCAGCACCTAACAGAACTTCGTAATCGCTTACTTATTGCGTGTGCAGTTGTTATTGCGGGTATGGTTTTGTGTTATGTCTTCAAAGAACCACTATTTAATATATTGGTAGAACCTGTATTAACAGGAGAAAAAGCACCGTCACAATTAGTTTTTATTGGTGTGCCAGAGCTATTTTTTACTTATTTGAAGTTATCATTTTTAGGTGGGTTATTTATTGGATTTCCAGTAATACTTTGGGAAATATGGAAGTTTGCTGCACCAGGGCTATATAAAAACGAGCGTAAAATGGTAGCCCCATTTTTATTTTTCACCCCATTTTTATTTTATACAGGCGGAGTATTTACATATTTTGTAGTTATGCCATTAGTTACTGAGTTCTTCTTTCAATTCCAAACAGAAACAGTGGTTGCTCTTCCATCAGTTAAAAATTATTTAGCATTTTTTAGCAAAATGGTTTTTGCATTTGGTTTAGCATTTGAAATGCCTGTAATTATTTTAATTCTAGTAAAAGCTGGAATTGTGAAATTAGAAACATTACGTAAAAGTAGAAGATACGCAATTGTGATAATTTTCATTATGGCAGCAGTACTAACACCGCCAGATCCCATGTCACAAATGTTACTAGCAGTACCAATGATGTTACTATATGAAGGTGCATTATTACTAGCCAGAGGTATGAAGCCAGTAAAACCATTAGAAGTAAAAACGGATTAGTCTGCGTTTTTTCTTGCAAATACTCTCTTATTTTTAGATAGTACCTTCATTATAAATAAAAACCAATTTTAGGAAAAAATTATGCTTGATATTAAATGGATCCGTGAAAATACAGAAACACTAGATAACGCTCTTGCGTCACGTGGAAGCTCTGTAACATCATCGGAATTATTAAAGCTAGACCAAAAGCGTCGTGACGTTATTACAGAAGTGCAAGAACTTCAATCTAAGCGTAAAAATGTTTCTAAAGAAATTGGTATTTTAAAATCTCAAGGAGGAGATGCTGATTCTTTAATGGAAGAAATGCAGGCATTTGGTCCTAAGGTTAAAGCATTGGAAGAAGAAGAGAAGAAATCTATTATAGACTTTGAAAAAATTCTTATAGGTATTCCTAATGTTCCAGATTCTGAAGTGCCAGTTGGTAAAACAGAAGATGATAATGTTGAAATTCGTAATTGGGGAACACCAAAAGAATTTGATTTTGAACCAGTAGCTCACCCAGAGTTAGGTGAAAAATTAGGTTTAGATTTTGTAACAGGAGCAAAGTTAACAGGCGCTCGTTATGCATGGTTACAAGGTGATATAGCTCGTTTAGAGCGTGCAATTGCTATGTTTATGCTAGACCATTTACGTGAAAAAGGTTTTACCGAAGTAATGCCTCCATTTATTGTGAATGATGCAACCATGATGGGTACAGGACAATTACCAAAATTTGAGGAAGACTTATTTAGCGTAGGTGAAGATAGATGGTTAATTCCAACAGCAGAGGTTCCTTTAACAAACTACGTGAGAGACAAAATTGTTTCTCGAGATGAATTACCAATGAAGTTTTGTGCATGGTCTCCATGTTTTAGAAGTGAGGCTGGTTCAGCTGGTAAAGATACTCGTGGATACATAAGAATGCACCAATTCTTTAAAGTAGAAATGGTACAAATTGTTCACCCAGAAAAAAGTGCAGAAGCTTTAGAGGATATGACATCTTTTGCAGAAGAAGTATTACAAAAACTAGATATACCGTATCGTACAATTATTTTATGTACTGGTGATATCGGCTTTGCAGCCAAAAGAACTTATGATATTGAAGCGTGGGTTCCTACACAAAATACTTACCGTGAGATTTCATCTTGTTCTAATTGTGGAGATTTTCAAGCACGTCGTATGAAGGCACGTTTTAAAAATACTGATGGTAAAATGGAGTTTGTTCATACATTAAATGGTTCTAGCCTTGCTACTGGTCGTACTTTGGTTGCTGTTATGGAAAATTATCAAAATGCAGATGGTAGTTTAACAATTCCTGCAGTTCTTCAATCATACATGGGTGGTCAATCAGTTATTAAGCCTGAGTAAATGAATAATTTACAGCTTCATAAAGCTCCGTATTTAAGTGCGGAGCTTTCATTTTTAGAAGCATTAGCCGAAGGTTTCACACCTGGAGAAGAGTCTCCATTTAGTCTAGCTGTAATGCAAGCTATTGGAAGTGATGTAAAGGCTTATTATGAAAGTCGTATTGATTTATCTAAGCCAATTACTTTGCGTAATGGAGAAGTTGTACCAAAAATTGGCCAAAAAGAATTTTGGCTTGTAGAAAATGATGATACTTTTATTGGTCAAATTAGTTTGCGTGTTTCTGAATTACCAGATCATCTGTTAGAAATGGGTGGGCATATTGGCTATAGTATTAGGCCTGCTGTAAGGGGTAAGGGCTATGCTACAAAAATGCTAGGGTTACTATTACAAAAAATAGATAAACAAGAGTACCCAAATATTCTTATTACTTGTAATGAAGGTAATATTGCCTCAGCAAAAGTAATAGAAAAAAATGGTGGAATTTTGCAAGATATTATTGATACAGAATATAGCCCTAAACATAAAATGTGCAGATATCATGTTAAATTGTAAGTACCTATTGTAATGAGATAAATTCATTCCTATATAAATATATAAGTAAAATATATAGGTGCCAAAATGAGTTTAAGTCCACGTGTTGAAAGTTTTTATGAAAAGGGTGAACAACCTAAATATGTTAGAATGCCTCTTGGTGAACAAGATAATTCTGCTGTTTTAGTAGCTTGCTGTCAATATTCAGGTGGGTCACCTTTAGTACATACAACCCTAATGAGCAAGGATGAGGCAGAACATGCCATACCCAGAAATTATAAAGAAGTAGATGTTTATGGTGCTGATGTAGAACAATTATTGGGTCATGCTGAATCTAGTGGGTATTTAGCAGATAAAGAAAACCTTGCTAAAGGCAAAGCTTACTCAGAAACAGAGCATATTGATGTTGTTGCACATAGAGAAGTAATTAGTGCCGCAGAAGGTGAAAAACCACATACTGTGCTACAGATGAAGAAAACAGAAGAAGATATTTCTGTTGAAACTAAATATCAGCATTTACCAGATATTGAAAATGTGAAACACCCAGAATTTGTATTAGAAGTTTCTAGCGAAGAGATGACCGGAATAGTTGTTAGTCGTATGGTTGAAAAACAAAAAGCTAAAGATGAAGAAGCCGAAATAAAAAATGCTGAAGAGAAAGGCGTTTCGGAATATTATCCTCATATGTAAATATTTTTATTGTTAATTAAAAAGAGAGAAGGTGGCTTCTCTCTTTTTTTGTTGCATAATAACAGGAAGGTGTATACACTAGCCACTGTTTATTAGAAGTATCTATTTTTTCTGTTTTTTGTAACTGGTAATTTTACCAAATTTTCCTGTAGGAGATAAATTTCATGGATACAGTATATACTGTTCTTTACACAATCTCAGCTGTATTTTTTGTAGTATTTGTATTGCAAATACTTGCGGGTTTTAAGCCACATATAAATCAACCCAGAGGCGGCGGTGGTGATATGATCGGAGAGTTTTTTGCCTATGTTTCTTGGGTTCCTGTTATAGGATTCATCTTTTTTCTTATTATTGGTGGTTTTGTACATTCTGCAACATAAATAAATAATTTCTTTAATTGTATAGAAGTGTATTTGTTTTAAAATGTTTATATGGAAAATTCTTTCCATTAACTTATATTATTACCTTGGAGGTAATCTATGTTTATATTAGCTATAATTTGTTATTCAATAGGTGGTGCATCTTTGCTAGGGGCAGTAGTTTTAAAAATGCTGGGTGCTAAAAAGTATGAAGGTGCATATGGTGGTTATGTCTCAAATTGGGATTATGGTCTAAGGCTATTTTTTAGGTATGTATATATGGCTCTTTTACCATTAGGTGGGTTGCTTCACTATTTTTCATGAAAAATATTTTAATTTAGCGATTATTAAAGAGAGGACATTTGTCCTCTTTTTTTTGTGTTTTTTATAGTTTTTGTGTTATAAGTTTTAAGAAATAAATAAAAGTTATAAAAATAAAATCCAATGATTCTAAGTACTCAAGAACTACGTGAAAAAATGACCAAGGAATTGGCTTGTATGGGTATTAAGGATGTGAATGTTCTAAATGCTATGAGCACTATTCCCAGAGAAGTATTCTTGCCTCAGGCATTTTACAATAAGGCTTATCATAATGAGGCGTTACCTATTGGTGAAAATCAAACTATTTCTCAGCCGTATGTTGTAGCTAAAATGACAGAAGCATTGGAAATACGCCCACAAAATAAAATTTTAGAAATTGGTACAGGATCTGGCTATCAAACATCTATTTTATGCAAAATGGTACGTAGAGTTTTTACAATAGAGAGATTTGAAAGCCTAGCAAAAGAAGCTGCGGAACGTTTAGACAAATTAAATATTCATAACTACGTAGGCAAAGCAGGTGATGGAACCCTTGGCTGGCCTGAACAATCTCCATTTGATAGAATTATTGTAACGGCAGCATCTCCCAAAGCTCCACAATCTTTGTTGAATCAATTGAACATTCATGGGATATTAGTTATCCCGGTTGGTGAAGAAAACGGTGTTCAAAAGCTGATGCGTTATGGTAAAAGAGATGATAACAGTATTGTTGAAGAATACTTATGTGATGTCCGCTTTGTTCCATTGGTTGGTGAAGAAGGTGTTAATATGAAGAAAGCATTATAAATGTTCAGAGAACTTTATGAAAAAGTTTTAAAGCTAGCAAGCCACCCACATGCAGAAATGTGGCTATTTGCTGTTGCGTTTGCAGAATCTTCATTTTTCCCAATTCCGCCAGATGTTTTACTTATTCCAATGGTGATTGTAAACTTTGACAGAGCCTTCCGTTATGCACTTATTTGTACAGCAGGTTCTGTACTTGGTGGTGTGGCTGGGTTTATGATTGGCTCTATTTTCTATGATACACTAGGAACAAATATTATTTCATTTTATGGTATGGACAATGCCTTTGATAAATTTAAAACATGGTACGCAGAATACGATATTTATATTATTGGAGTTGCTGGTTTTTCACCTATTCCATATAAAATATTTACTATCGCAAGTGGTATGTTACAGGCGGATCTTATGAAATTTGTTATTGCTTCAACTATTTCTCGTGGGGCAAGATTCTTTATTATTTCTTGGCTATTATGGCGTGGTGGAGCATCATTTAAAGGATGGATAGAACATAACTTCAAAGTTATTACAATGGTTGTTAGTGCTGCATTAATTCTAGCAATTGTATTATTAAAATTTATGGTGGAGCTTTAAAATAAAATGACTAAAAAAATAATAGTTATATCTAGTTTATTATTAATAACTTCTTGTTCTCTTACACAAGATCCCGTAACAGTTGTAGATGGTTATGATACTTTCCCTGCTCAACAAAATCAGTATGTGAAAGTTGAGAATTTACAATGGGAAGAAGAAACTTTACCAGAGATCACTAGCACACCATCTTCACGTCGTGCCGTTGTAACTTACACTGTACAGCAAGGTGATACAGTGCATATTATTGCACGTAAATTTGATGTACCAGTAGAGAATATTGTTGATAATAACGGTTTACCTAATGGTAACTTTTTAAGTATTGGTCAGCAACTTACAATTCCACAAGGTGATAGTGTTGGTCAACAACCAGACGAATTAAATAGACGCTATTCATTAACAAGATCTCGTTTTGAAAAAAATATTGAAGTTACTAAAGCAGAAGAACCCGAATTAACTAAATCAGTACAAATTCCTGCTGCTAGAGTAGTAAAACAACATGCTGTACAACAAGGTGAAACATTGTACCGTATTGGACAGCAATATGGTGTAACTCCTATTGATTTAATGATGTATAACAATATTGATAAACCACAGGATTTACGTACTGGTATGGTTCTTAGTATTCCTTCTAAAGGTGGTGCTGTAACCGCTACAGCAGCTGAAAAAGCAGCAGCTCGTGTACTTGCTGATACACCTATTAAACCAAAAGTAAATCGTATTATAACCTCATATAAAAAAGGTATGATTTGGCCTGTGAAAGGTAAAGTTATTCGCTCTTTTGGTGAAAAGGGCGCTGGTATTAATCATATGGGTATTAACATAGCTGTTGCTGCAGAAACTCCAATCCTTGCCGCAGAAAAGGGAACTGTTATCTATGCGGATAACGGCTTGGACTCTTACGGTAATTTAATTTTGGTGCGCCACAAAAATGGATATGTAACAGCATATGCTCATAATTCAAAAAATGTTGCTCGTAAAAATCAAAAAGTGCAAAAAGGTGAAGTAATTGCAATGGCTGGTAATACTGGAAATGTTGATCGTCCTCAACTACATTTTGAAGTTAGACGTAACGCACAAGCAGTTAACCCACTAAAAGTATTACCACGTTAAAATATTTTATTATTTAAATGATCTAAGTAGTTTGAATTACGAGGCGTAATATATTTCAAGGTATGTTCAGATGGGCTTATTCTAATAGTTTTACCTTCATCTAAAGTATGCTCACTAAAACCATCGTAGCCTATTCCAGCATTATCATTATTTAAGGTTAATGTAATGTTGCAAGGAGGCACAATAACGGCCTTATGTTTTAAATTATGTGGGCAAATAGGTGTGATACTAATGGCTTGTACATCTGGGTGAATAATACTTCCACCAGCAGTTAAATTATATGCTGTAGATCCTGTACTGCTTGAGAAAATAACACCATCAGCACGACCTTCCATGCTTCCAATATTTTCAATATTCAGAGTATATTTTACCATTTTTGCATAAGAATGCCGTTGTAAAATAAATTCATTAATAAATAAAATTGGATCTTGGATATTTTCTATTTCTGCCTTCCAAAATGGAATGTTTCTTATATTAAGATTATTTTCTGATATATCTTTTATAATGCTTGGAATATCTATCGGTAAAAAAGGTGTTAAAAACCCTCTATTACCTTGGTGGATAGCAATTATAGGTATGTTATGCGTAGCAACTTGCTGTACTGTAAATAAAAATGTTCCATCACCACCTATGGAAAAAGCTATAGAATTATCTGTATGGATATCTTTAAATAATTTATTTTCTATATTTGGAAACTGTTGCTTAAAAAAAGATATATTTTCCTCTGCAGATGCTATTTGTGGAGTAATAGAAGTTTCTTTTAGAGCACTTAAAAGCTTTTCCACTGTTTTAAATGCATGTGTACTATCAGGTTTAATAAAAATAACTGCTGTATGGATCATTGTCTTTAATATATACTTGTTATTATGTTATAACTTGTTTAGCATGACGCAAATACAAATAATACAAAAAAATAAATAATGTATAGAAATCTAGGTAAAATAATTAAATCCGTAGCTTTGTGCTACGTTTTGCTTTTTGCACATTTTAGCTATGCAGAAGATGATGTAGTAAAAACAGGTGGTACTACATCTTTAATGCTACGTGTACATTATGAAAATATTCTTATTCTTCAAGGACTACGCCAGAAAGTACGTAACCTATTAAATAAAGAGCGGTTTCTTGGTGAGCGCATGTTCGGTTACTTATATCTTAGAGATATTGAAGATGGCGGGGTATCATTTACAGCATTTTTACCAGAACAACATACTGCTATTAAAAATTTAATTGAGAAAAATTTTCCAGATATTAAGGTTCATCAACAAGGAGATGAGTTTACCTTAAAGTTTGACAAATCTTTAGCGAAACAAGCATCAGATAAAGTTATGCCAGAAATAATGGAGATTTTATACAGAAGGTTGCAAGGCTTCGGTGTAAGAAAACCTATATTAAGTAGAATAGGCGTTTCACATATTTTGGTAGAAGTTCCTGGAGAAAATGAACAATATGTAGAAGTATTTAAACAGCTTGTTACAAGAAGTGCACGCTTGAATTTTCTATTAGAAGATGGAGAAATGAGCCCGCAAGAAGCCTTGGTACGTAGACCACATCCAGGCAGTGCAATTTTTTATCATTATCGCTCTGGGCAAAAAATTCCTTATCTATTAGATGTACGCCCTATAATTACAGATAGGGATGTTAAGAAGGTCGAGGCTGGCCATGATGGTCGTGAACCGTTTGTTCTTGCATTGCTACACCCAACAGCAGCAAAAAGATTAGAGCAGGCAACATATAATAATATAGGCAAGCGTATGGCTATATTATTTGAAGATAGAGTTTATATGGCTCCTACTATTATGGAAACAATCCGTAGTGGGCAGGTTAAAATAACCAACCATTTTTCACCAGCAGAAGCAGCTGGTTTTGCAGTTTTATTAGCGTCTGGTAGTTATCCTGTTCCTGTAGAAGTTGTGGATGAAAGAATTGAAGAAATTGAAGGTGATAGCTCTACATGTTGTGAAAAACAGCTTGAGCCATTTGTACCAGAATCTGAAAAAGTAGAACAAACTAAAAAACCTGCAGCGCAAGAAGTTAAAACTAAAACACTACCAGTAGAGAAGGCTGAACCACAAAAAGAAGTACTTCCAGTTATTAAAAAAGAAGAAATAGAATGGGAAGAAACTCCAGCTATTGAAGAAATAATAGAACCAGAACCTGAAAAAGTTATTGAAGAACCAGTAAAAGAAGTAACTCCTATTGAAGAGGTGGAAGAAGTAATACAACCTGACCTCATTAAAGAGATGGAACAGGAATCATTTCCAGCTATTAAAAAAGAAGAAATAGAATGGGAAGAAACTCCAGCTATTGAAGAAATAATAGAGCCAGAACCTGAAAAAGTTATTGAAGAGCCAGTAAAAGAAATAACTCCTATTGAAGAGGTGGAAGAAGTAATACAACCAGAAGGACTCGTTAAAGAGATAGAACAGGAATCATTTCCAGAAATTAAAAAAGAAGAGATTTTATGGGATGAAGCTGAAGAGGGTGATGTTATCCCGATCTATCAAGATCCAAAACTTGAAGAATTTCCAGATATAGAAGTTCTTATACCGGATGTATCAGAAATTCCTAGCCTAGAAACACCAATGCAAGAGCAGGAAATTCTAATGGAAGAAGTTCCTTATGTTGATGGAATAGCACCAAAAGTATTTGATAAAGTTAAAGAAGAGCCAGAAGTAATAGAAGAGCTTTCTAAGTTTGAACAATACTTACGTGATACTAACTTTAAAATTGAGGATGTTACATCCACCCCAAGAAAAAGACAGATTCCTAAAGCCATTTTAGAGCTTAAAATTGGTGATGGACTTTAACACCCATATGGGGAATTGGTATAAATTGCCCCCTTTCAATAGACAACACAATATTACTGTTGTATAAGTAATCAAATTTAACAAATAAGGAACATTTTGTAATGTTTATTAATGAAGCTTTTGCACAAACTGCCGCAGCAACTCCACAAGGTGGTGTAATCGAATTTTTAACTCCATTAGTTGTGGTTGTTGCTATTTTTTATATGCTTGTATGGCGCCCACAGGGCAAACGTATGAAGGCACATGAAGAAATGGTTCAGTCATTGAAGGTGGGTGATAAAGTTATTACAACAGGCGGTATTCAGGCTACTGTTGCTAAAACAATAGATGACACAGCTGTTGTTCTAACAATTGCAAGAGATACTGATGTAACATTTAGCCGTCACTCTGTAACAGCTTTATTAGATCAAAGCACTGCAGAGGCTAAAGAAGATGTTTATAAAAAACCTGTAAAAAAAATAGCAAAGAAATCTGCTAAAAAATCTACTAAGAAGCCTAAGAAAGCTGCTTAGTTCTTATTAATGTTTTAGGTGAAGTAAGTCATGCAATACTCTGTTTGGAAAAAGATGTTCGTTTTTATTACTTTGGTGTGGGGTATTATTTATGCCCTCCCAAATGTACTTAATGATGAAATAAAAAATAACCTGCCGGAATCATTTCCCACGTCAACTTTAAACCTTGGTTTAGATTTGCAGGGTGGTTCTCATTTGGTTTTAGAAGTTGATGTAACAGCAGTTACAAAACGAGCATACGAAAATTTAGAAGAAGAGCTACGCTTACTTATGCGTAACGAAAAGCATGATGGCAAAAGATTATATTACCGTAACATGAAGGCCAATGCAGCAGTTAATGTTGTATTTACTGCTCCTAAAGCAGAACAGATTCCTACTATTAAAGAACAAATTGATGATAAAGTTCGTAATATAATTGTTTCAGAAAATAATGGTGAGATTACAGTAGTATTTAAACCAGAATATATTTTAGAAATGGAGCAACATGCTCTTTCTCAAACCTTAGAGATTTTACGTACTAGAGTAGACGAGTTTGGTGTAGCAGAACCAGTTATCCAACGTTTAGGAGAAAGACGCGTTATTGTTGAACTTCCTGGTGTGGATGATGTAGATAGAGCAAAATCTGTTATTGGTAGAACAGCTCAACTTACATTCCATATGGTAGATTCTACCGCTTCAATAGATTCAGCATTAAAAGGTAATATTAGCCGTGATAATGCTATTTTTTATGAAAATTACAAAGATGCTGTTAGCGGTGAAATGCGTAGTATTCCATACGTACTTAAAAAACGTCCTATTATTACAGGAGACCATTTAGCAAAAGCATCTTCAGGGTTTGATAATAACAATGAGCCAGCAGTATTTATTGGTTTTGATGGTGTTGGTACTCGTAAATTTGCTAAAATTACAACTGAATTTACTGGTCATCGTATGGCGATTGTACTAGATGGTGTTGTATATTCTGCGCCTAATTTACGTGAACCTATTTTAGGTGGTAATGCATCTATTACAGGTAGTTTTGATATTAAAGAAAGCCAAGATTTAGCTTTAGTATTACGTGCTGGTGCATTGCCAGCACCTGTTAATTTTGTAGAGGAAAGAACCGTAGGCCCATCTTTAGGAGCAGATTCAATTGCTGCTGGTAAAAAAGCTATTACAATCGGGTTCATATTTGTTCTTATTGTAATGCTTCTTTTCTATCGTGGGTTTGGTTTGGCGGCTAATGCAGCGTTACTATTTAATGTTGTTCTTATTGTAGCTATTATGACTGCTTTGGGTGCAACACTTACACTTCCTGGTATAGCAGGTATTGTTTTAACAATTGGTATGGCGGTAGATGCTAACGTGCTTATTTTTGAAAGAATACGTGAAGAATCTAGATCTGGAAAATCTGTTGCTAATGCTATGAATTCAGGTTTTAAATCTGCATTTGCTACAATTGTAGATGCTAACGTAACAACATTAATTGCAGCAATTGTATTATTTGCAATGGGTAGCGGACCAATTAAAGGTTTTGCTTTAACATTAAGTGTTGGTATTGCTTCATCTATGTTTACAGCTATTTTGGTTACTCGTTTATTACTTACTTTATGGGTAAATTACGCAAAACCTAAAAAATTAACAGTATAGAAAAAGGATCCTATAACATGTTTTTACGTTTAGTACCTGTTACAACATCAATTAATTTTTTAAGTAAACGCAAGATTTGTGTTGCTATTTCGGTGGTTCTACTTGCTCTGACAATTGTTGGATTGTTTGCAAAGGGATTAAATTATGGTATTGATTTTTCTGGTGGTACATTAGTTGAAATTAAAACTGAAGATAAACCAAATATAGCAGATTTACGCACTGCATTAAATGATGGTGTTGCTATTCAGGAATATGGTGCTCCAGACGAATTCTTAATTCGTGTTCCAACGAATAAAGATGCAAAATCTGATGACATAACAAAAAATATTGTTTCTAGTCTATCTGCTGTTACTCCAAACCTAGAAGTTCGTCGTGTAGAATTTGTTGGTCCTCAAGTAGGAGCAGAACTTCGTAAAACAGGAATGCTGGCACTTCTATTTTCAATGATAGCTATTCTTGCATATATTTCTATGCGTTTTGAATTTCGTTATGCTGTTGGCGCTGTTGCGGCTCTGGCTCATGATGTATTTTTAACTGTTGGTATTTTTATTTTGTTACAAAAAGAAGTATCTTTACCAGTACTTGCCGCATTACTAACAATTATTGGTTACTCACTGAATGATACTATTGTGGTATTTGATAGAGTACGTGAAACTCGTCTAAAAAACCCTAAAAAAGTTATGGAAAAAATTCTAAACCTAAGTATTAATGATATGTTAAACAGAACATTAATGACATCCTTAACAACGATTGTGGTGTTACTTGCTTTATTCTTATTTGGTGGAGAAGTTATACATGATTTTGCATTTACATTAATTTTTGGTGTTATTGTTGGTACATATTCATCTGTTTATATTGCTGCACCCGTGGTACTTGCTATGGAAGAGTACTATCAAAAAATGGCTAAAGAAGCAGAAGAAGAAACTATAGGATTCCGTGGTTGATTCTTGAGTATTTTTATGGGTTAATATAGCCCTAATTAAAAAAAGGAATAAATGCATGACATATACTGTACGTACAGAACTTAAGCCAACAGGTTTAAACGGTATTTCTGAAGAACAAATCGCTCAGCACTGGGGATTATATGAAGGTTACGTTGCTCAAAGCAATGCCCTAAAAGCAGACCTAGATAAAATGCGTTCTGAAGGGCAGGGTGGTACAGCATCTTATGCAGATCGTCGCCGTCGTTATGGTTTTGAATTTAATGGTATGGTTTTACATGAATACTATTTTGCTAATTTAAAATCAGGTGTATCTGAATGTGATGATAGCTGTGATTTTGCTAAAGCAGTTACTGAAAAATGGGGAAGCTTTGAAGCTTGGAAAGAAGATTTTTCTAACACAGGTAAAAGCCGTAGTATTGGTTGGGCAATTTGTGCAATGGATCCTATCACTGGTGATATTAACAACCACTTCATTCAATTACACGAAGAAGGAAACGTACCAGGCTTCCAACCTTTATTAGTTATGGATGTTTGGGAACACGCATATATGGTAGATCACAAAGCTTCTGGCAGACCTGATTACATTAACTCTTTTTGGAGTAATGTAAATTGGGATGTTGTTGGATGCCGTTACTCTTGCGCTGCAAAAGGTGAAACTTGCCCACGTTTTGGTGCAGATGAATGTTGCGCTGCCTAGTTTATACTAACTATTTTAAAAAGCTGCACATCTGTGTAGCTTTTTTTATTCTCACATTCAATAAAACAGGCTATACTTCACCCATAAAATAACAAGAATTGAATCTTATGAAATATATCGTATTTATATTGGCTGTTTTAATCGTTTCTCCAGCCTTGGCTTTGGATAAAACAACAGAAGTAGAAATCCTGCGCTTAGAAAATCAAATTCGTAAACTGCAGGAAGTTAATAAACAGCTTCTTAAAGATATGCGTATATTACAACGTGAAAGCGGTGCTGGTAAAAAAACTGATGACAAAGTTGTTAAAGAGTTAAATAAAATGTCTGATGAATTACTAAGTATTCGTAATAATGAAATTGCTAACTTGCAAGCATCGCAAAAGAAATTATATTCTAGTATACCCGTTTTTGATTGGGGAAATAGTGAAAGAGGATGTAAATCAATTAATAGTAAGCATCAGCAAATTAAAAGCATTACTCGTAATGATGGTGCTTTAACTATTCGTTATGTATGTTTTGATGGGCAAGTTTTACATTTAGGAACAGAAGTTAATTCTGCACCATAAATATTTATAGGGGCGATGTTTTCCTTTTATTAAACTTTCGCGGGACGCAGATACCCAAAAAGTATGCTTATGTTTCCACAGATTTAAGAAAAGAAAAACCTCATCCCATATAAAATATTTATGAAAACAATTAATAAACAAAGAAAGAAATAAAATGAAACGTTTGAGTATTTTCATTTTTATGCTAAGTATTCTTAGTGTAGTAACATTTAACACAGTGAAAGCTAAAGATTTGGAAAACACACTTTATTTAGATTTAAAAGATGGGCGCGTAACAATTGAAATGTACCCAGAATCAGCACCTAACCACGTAGCACGTATCAAAGAACTTGTTAAAGAAGGTTTTTATGATGGATTGAAATTCCACCGTGTAATTGATGGATTTATGGCACAAACAGGTGATCCTTTAGGTAATGGTACAGGTGGTTCAGGTAAAAACCTGAAAGCAGAATTTAATGATAGAATGCATGTACGTGGTACTCTTTCTATGGCTCGCTCTGCAAACCCAGATAGCGCTGACAGCCAATTCTTTATTATGTTTGATAACTCACCGCATCTAGATGGTCAATACACTGTTTGGGGACAAGTTATAGATGGTATAGATCATGTAATGGAAATTAAACGTGGTTCTCAATATAATAATGGTAGCGTAGATAATCCAGATACTATTATTAAAATGCAAACGGCTGAAGATGCAGCAAAGGCAGAAAAGAAAGAAGAAAAAGCTTCTTAAGTTTCAATATACCTTAGAAATAAAAAAGACCTCCGTTAAGGAGGTCTTTTTTTAACGATGTGGGATATGGACATCTTCTACCCTGTCGGGGTAATCCATTTCCTTGATAGTATTTAGTCTACGTTCAGTAAGAGGGTGTGTTCTTGAAATATCACCTCTCTTCTTTTCTAGTTGAAACGCATCGTAATCTACCTTAGAAAGAATCTCTAAAAATTCTTGATCCTTTTTATTAAATGAATCCATTAATGAGATCATGGCTTCCTTACCAACAAGCTTTACAGAATATGCATCTGCCATATATTCCTTTTTACGAGATATTTTTAAATACATAAACTGGAAAAGGATTTTAAAGACTCTATGAGTTAGGTAAGCAGACATAGCTACAAGTCCAACTGCAAGAAAAGGAAATGCTGGAGATGACATAACAAATAATAATGTATAAACGAACCAGAAGAATACTGGGATTATCATAACTATCACATTATATAGAAAGCTCAGTTGATTAGTTATAATCATATCATTATTCTTTACGTGTCCTATTTCGTGTCCTAGGGTGGCGTATAATTCTTGTAGAGATAACTGATTTACAAAATTAGTTGATAATAGAATTTTACATTTTTTACTACCGAGAGGGTAAAATGCAGCGGCAGTAATATCTGGCATATTAGATCTAGACTTTATAAACCTGACATCTGGCGGCTCTATACCTGCCTTTTGGGATAATATATTTGTTATACGTTGAATAAATAACATTGTGTGTTCTTGTTTGTCTTCAACAAAACCAAAGGCTGCTAAAGTCATATTCCCCCTTTTATAAGCATCAAATACTGTAAGTACATAAAGTATAACTATAAATAAAGAGGGTACTGCAAAGTGTTGAGCCGAGGTAATAAGTTGTTCAATAGATCCAGCACCTATAAATAAATTAAAAAATAAAAACATAGGAATAGGCAGTGTAAAAATAAGTACTACAAGCATATTACGCTGGTTTTTAAGTTTGTTAATATAGCTGTTAAGTTCCTGAGAAGGGGGGGGGTGAATAGCATTAATCCAAAATGCCAAACCAGCCCATAAAATGGTAGAGAAAAGGGCAATCATATGCACCTCGAGAAGTCAGAGTGCTGAAAATTCAGCGGAATAAAAGGTAAAAAGATAAATTAAATTAGAGAGATATTAACACATAGCATTTTAAGTACCTATGTATACTTTATAGTACTTAATGTGTTGCCTTTTAAGGTTCAATTACTATAGGAATAAAAAAACAGCCCCATAGGGCTGTTTAGTATTACTTTAAGGTATCGCTATTAATCTTCGTCGTCGTCAAGTTCAATAGAGCCTTGTTCATTAGTACCAATACTTCCATCTGCCATACGTTTGATACGTAAGCGATCAAGCATGAAACCAATAACACCACTAGTAGCAACATATATTAGAATGAGAGCAATTTTCCAGTCATCTACATTGATATTAGTAAATTTAAACACAGCAATTACAGCAACAAATATCAGTAAAGACATAAAACCAGCAATAACGGGTTTCTTCATGATTTTGTCTGTTGCGTACCACATTGTGCCAAAAAATACTAGTAATGCAAGTAGTTGTAATATTCCATTACCTGTTAATAGCCATGTGAGCACACCTGTCCAAGATAAACCACTCATAACGGTATTTAATAATTCACCATGTGTTGCCATATCTAATCCTGGGAATGCAAACATAGATAATATAGATACAATACCTAGTATTAGTGAGTAGATTACATACTTCCAGCTTGTTTCGAAGAACTTTTTTGAAAGAGCACCCAAAATAATACCAGAAAATCCTGCGATTGCAGCAAATAGCTGTATTACACCTAAAGTTGTCAAGTGGCTATATAGTTGTGCAATAAGTCCCATGGCTTCTGGATTATACCCTGGGTGGTTAGATACCCAGTAAACATAATCATTATTGCTATATGGATTAAACAGCAATAAAAAAATGATAAGCGGTACTAAATACCGCCATCCCCGTGAAATAAATTGGATAACTTTCAACTTGAAAGACAGAATGCCGATAGCGGCATCTTTGGTATTATCTACCCAATCTGTACTCGTAGTAGTATTTTTACCCTGTTGGGGGTTATTTGTATCTTCGCTCATAGGATACCTCCGTAAAAGAGCAATAAAAGAATTACGCAAAGGTTGCGCAAAATAAATGAAACGATTGTAGATTTTACAGTATTCTGTATACATATAGTGCACTTTAGTGTTGTATTCAATGAAAATATGTAAAAAAATATAAAAAAATTGCAGAAAATAGATTTAATACCCATATATAGTATATGAGCACAAAAAATAACAGCAGAACAGCCAGAAAAAATGGTATTTACCATCAGGAACATTCTACGGATAGGGATGCTATCAAACCTATCTCAAATTGGAAGTTAAATATTCATGTTGATCCTGATGATTTAGATGAGGCTTATGATGTTTTAAGCCCGTATGCAGCCGATAAAAATCTAAATATTGCATTTTTAGAGAGTAGAGAGTTTTATGATAATGGAAGCTCAACTATTATGATAGATCATACCAATGAAATGGGTGATTTAAATGAACTAGCATCTGATATAGAGTACGGCTTAACAGAAGCAGGGATCAGAAGTGGGCATAAAGATGACTTTAAGGGAAGACCTGTTAATGGGCGTAGCTTATACATAGATTCATCCTTGGAGAGTTCATTAAACAGAGAAAAAGAAAAACTAAATCCATTTAAAGATATTACAGTTAACCGCCAGCCTGTTCATCAGGAAGGTATGGATTTTGAAGAAGAACAAGAAGATGAGAAGAATTTACTATAAATCCCATTTACCATTTAAATTTTTACTGTTTAAATTAGGCATAGCCTGTTTATTTTTTTTGATTAAATGATATTCTCCACCACCAGCTAAACCATATTGGAGTGCATCTGAAATATGAGAATATTCATTCTTTTCAGGAGCTTCTTTTATTTCTCCAGTAGACTGAGAAATTTTATAATGATAACCACCATTCATTGCCTTACGAATATTTCTGCAATTTGGAGACAGCAGAAAACCAGGCTCATCATCAACAGTTCTTGCTAGTGGTTGCCTTACGCACATTAATCTATCTGCTGTGCTTTGTGTTGGTGATGGTCTGGTATGAAGACCATGAGCACGAAAAACATCAAAGGCTGTTCTCGCATCTGTTTGAGCTCGTTGATTACCAGCAGGATCACCTACAATATCAAATTTTTGTTTAGCATGGTAATATGCTTTCATAACATCTTGTATCATTGGAATAAATTGTTCAGCACCTACAAATGTTTCAGGAATTATTTCATGTAGAACTAACCATTGCCCATTTACCGTTTTTTGTAAAAATACTGCTGCTGGTGTTAAACCAAAATCTAAACCAATTACTATAGGTTTATTCATAACAACTGGTAATGGTTCAAGTGGTGTAGGGGAAACATGCAAAGTATCATCCCACACATTTTTATAAACAGGTTCACCGTGTCTTACAAAACCATATTTACCATGTACCATTACATCTGCTGTTTGGCTATCCATTGCACTTAATAGTTTTTCGTAGTAATCAGTGGGCAAATTTTCACGGTTTTCAGCATTTTTTGCTAGCCCTGATGGTTGTTTAAAAATTTTAAAATCAGGCGATGGATCAATTTCAAATGATTTATACCACCAGTGGCTATCATCAGGTGGGTTGGTATCCATTATTATTCCACGCCAGCTTGCCCCGCCATCTTTTTTGGAGGGATAACGACCAACTCTACCAACTAAGTATTGAATTACTTCTTTGGGTAGCTCTCTCGCTTCATTTAACCATGCACCAGTTATATCTAAAGAAAGTAATTTACGGGTATCTTCAGGAGTATCTAACGCTGTAAAAATAACCTCTAGATGTACATCATCAAATTGTAAAATTTGCCGAGGAGGAGAGGTACTAACATAGTTACCTGGTATTATAAATGGTGAAAACCATTCTTGGAATGTACGAATGGTGGTATCTTTTAGTTCTGGATAAGTATTACGAACAACTAACCAACGACTACGACGTATGCCATCTGGGCTTTTTTCTTGCATACATGCTCTGCGTATTAACTCCATACAGCATGTTGTGGATTTACCCGAACCCATTGGCCCCATTAATCCACGAACAAGCGCATCTGATTGCATAAATTTTAGCGCAATTGGAGGTGGGGTATAGTTAATAATATTAGAACTCATGAAATTGAGTCTATATGAATTTATTCTTTATTCACAAAATTGAAATGACTATAGTTATGGGTGCATATCATCATCTGGATCATGAGGTGATGAAAAAGGTGAATCATCATCAGATTTATCATGACAATTTTTACCAAAATTTCTTAATTTTTGGCATTTAATGTCGGCAATTTCTTGCTCAGATAACCCATCTATCTCAGCTTTACGGATATAGTAATAAGAGTATTTATCTATACCAATTTCATTATTTGTTTTTAATGTACCATCTTTTTCTGATGCCTCAATATTTTCACCAAGTTCTTTCATATCACGCATATAGCTTTCGGTATGATGTTGGAGCATTGCCTTTTTTATCTCATCATCTTTATCCATTACCTCACAATACAGAGCAACATTATCTTGAATCTCCTTTAAAGAAAATTCTACTATTACCCTATGTTCATTTACAGCCTGTTCGAATTTTTCATCAAATTCTTCAACCTGCTTTATTTTAATTGTTTGTTCTATATTTTCATCCATAAAGGTTATATGGGTATTAGATTGCAAAATTACAAATAAATTAATTTATACTGGTAATAAATAAATATAAATATCATAATTCATACTGTAATAAATAATGAATACCTAACTTAGGTATGTAAACAACATGAAGGATTCAAATATGAAAAAAACAATATCTCTATGGGCAATTACTTGTTTACTTGCTTCTACAGCAGTTGTTCATGCTCAAGAAGATGGTGATAGCGATAGAAATGAATGGCGTGGTGAAAGAAAAGAAATGCGTGATGATTATAAAAAATCTCGTGAATCTTGGAAAGAGAATCGTGGTGAAATGAGAGAAGAGCGTAAAGGTGATCGCGATGACTGGAAATCTGAACGTGAAGGTATGCGTAATGACTACAAAGAATCTCGTGGTGATATGAAGGCGATGATGGAAGCTGCCCGTGCTGAATGTAATGGTGATAGAGACTGTATGAACGCAAAACGTGAAGAGCGCCGTGAGAATATGAAGGGCAAACGTGAAGACTTTAAAGAAAAACGCAAAGAACACCGTGAAGGTATGAAAGAAAAGCGTAAAGGTTATAAAGAAGAGCGCAAAGAACATCGCGGTGATATGAAGGAAAAACGTGGAGAATACAAAGAGAAACGTAAAGAACATCGTGATGGCATGAAAGAGAAACGTAAAGGTCGCCGTGATGAAATGAAATCTAAACGTGGTGATCGCCAAGAATCTCGGAAAGATCGTCGAGAAAACCGCAAAGATAAACGAAGCGGCGGAAGACAGGGCGGTGGACAAGGTAAAGGTAGAAACCGTTAATCTTGATTATACCAACAAAAAAAGAGTCTTCGGGCTCTTTTTTTATCCCTTTTTGCACATACATTCGTCGGTTAGATGAATATTAAGTATAAATTTATCTTGGGATTTATGTTCTTCGGCGCTTAATCCTTTTAGTTTTGTGAACTCTTTTGCCGCCGCCATTTTTTCTGATGGCTTTGCTTCGTTATCTTTCATTATTTTCCAGTAAAACTTTAATAATGTTTCTGTATTGGCTGTAAGGGGGCTTTTCATAATGTTTAGTATATTTATATTATGGGCTAATATGCAAAAAGCTCCCATAAAGGGAGCTTTTAATAGAAAAATGTTATTTTTCAAAACGCTGTAGCCATATAGGCTTTTTAATTCTTAGGAGTGATGTAATGGATAGGTATTTATATGGTACATTGCTAAATACAGATTGTAGCATTCCATATAATATTGCACCAATATAGTAGATAAGCAAAAATATGTACGAAGTAACAATTAATTTACTGCTACTCATAATGCTATCTAAACCAGATACTGCAGCAGTCATATCTGCTGAGAGCGGTAATGAAATAAATGTTAATAAAATATCACTACCAGCTGTCCACCATAGGGCTAATGTTAATAGCAAGAAAATAACAGTTATTTCACCTTGGAACCATACTATTCTGGCACCTTGATTATCAATTAATGATGAAATATTAGCATCTTTTCTGCCAATAAAGGTTCTACCTATTAACCAAAATATAGCAGCAGCAAAAATATGTACAAAACTTGATAGGAATGATCCCCAGAAAGCAAGTAATATAAAAAATGGAGCTATGTGCATTAATCCAATAAAGAAGACCCCTTCTGATTGTGGCTCAGAGTTAGTACTGTCTTCTTTTTTAGTAACAGGACTTCCTGAAAACATGGCTTTTTTAGCCTTACCAAGCAATGACAATATAAAGAAAATAACTATTCCTAATAGTATGAAACGTAACATAGTTTTAAACCTCCAAAAGGTTTGTGATGAAAAAATGAATTAAAAAGATATTACTTATACATTTATTTGTATACACTGATAAAGCTTAGAAGGCAAGAAAAAAGGCTAGAATATTATTACTAGCCTTTTCAGTAGTTATGCTTCTTTCTTACGCTTTCAGGCGGCTCTTAAAATTGCACCATCCATATCTTCAAATTGAATGAAGTTATCGGCAAACATATTAAGTACTTTATGAGCAGTTTCTGCATAAGCCTTTTTATCACTCCATGTAGATTGAGGATTAAGAACATCGCTTGGAACACCAGGACAATTTGTTGGGATGTGTAAGCCAAAAAATTCATCTGTAGTTGTTTCTATTTTTGCTAGCTCTCCGCTTAATGCAGCGTTAATCATTGCACGAGTATATTTAATAGACATACGTTCACCAGTACCATAAGCACCGCCTGTCCAGCCTGTATTTACTAACCAGCAATTTACTTCGCTATTATTAATCTTCTCCTTTAACATTTCAGCATAAACTTTTGGATTTCTTGGCATAAACGGTAAACCGAAACATGCAGAGAAGCATGCTACAGGTTCTTTTCCTAAGCCTTTTTCTGTTCCTGCCACTTTAGCTGTGTAACCTGAAAGGAAGTGATACATAGCTTGATCTGCTGTTAGTTTACTTATTGGAGGTAGCACACCAAAAGCATCAGCAGTAAGCATAATAATTGTTGTAGGTTGTTTACCCATACCTGTTGTTGAAGCATTAGGAATGGATTCAATTGGGTATGATGCACGTGTATTTTCAGTTAATGTATTATCGTCTAAATCTAGCTGACCATTGTCATCCATAATTACATTTTCTAAAACCGTACCAAATTGTTTTGTTGTGGCATAAATTTCAGGTTCATCTTTTTCACTTAATTTAATAACTTTAGCGTAACAACCACCTTCAAAGTTAAACACACTACTTTCAGACCAGCCATGTTCATCATCACCAATTAGTGTACGGCTTGCATCTGCTGAAAGAGTTGTTTTCCCAGTACCAGAAAGACCAAAGAAAATAGCAGTATTACCATCTACATCTGTGTTAGCAGAAGCATGCATTGGCATAACTCCTTCTTCTGGCATCATATAGTTCATGATACTAAACACAGATTTTTTTATTTCCCCCGCATAAGATGTTCCTGCAATTAAAACTAGTTTTTGTTTGAGATCAATTGCAACTGCAACGTTAGAATTTGTCCCATGTTTAGTAGTACTAGCACGCATAGATGGAGCATGAATAACAGTAATTTCTGGCATAAAGCTAGCTAACTCACCAGCACTTGCTTGTAAAAACATATTACGTGCAAAAAGGTTGTGCCATGCTGTTTCTGTTACAATACGAACAGCTTTACGGTGGTTTTTATCTGCACCTGTATAACAATCTTGGACAAAAATATTTTTATCTTTGTAGTGATTTTGGATATCTGTGTATAAAGTATCAAAATGTTCTTGTGTCATAGAAACATTTGTTTCTCCCCAGTGAATAGTATTTTCTGATGTACTATTTTTTACGATAAAACGATCATTAGTAGAACGACCAGTATGAACACCAGTAGTTACAACAAGAGCTCCATCAGCAGATTCTTTGCCTTCTTCTGTTTTTAAGGATGCCTCATATAGCTGTGGTGCACTTGCATTCCAAGTAACAGATGCAAGGTCTGTTAGGTTGTAGTTATCTAAGCCGTAAGTACTTGCTGTTCCCATTGGATTTTATCTCCTTATTATTTGCGCAAATTGTATCACTTTTTCTAAGTATTTCAAAACAATAACAGCACAAAAAAAACTACCCCAAAAAGGGTAGTTTTATTACGATTTTCATTGAATAGCATCACGTAGACCTGAAAAAACAAGTCGGATGGGGATTATAGCCCTAGAAAGATCTTCATCAGCCAAGATAACTCTAAAATCAAAATCAGGGATTACACCTAATTGATCTTTGAGTGTATGCCAAGATGTAACCTTGTTTTCTCTGCCATGAAGCATTCTTACAGGGCATTGAATGTATTGTAAATCTTTGCTAATTAGTTGGTTATCTTTTTTTATACCTTCTTCAAAAAAAGATACATTAAGAGTATAACTTGGTTCAATCAGCGTAGTTACACCATGCAGTGAAGCTTGTTTAAGTATAGGCGTGATATGAGACTTTTCTACTTGCTGTTGTGTAATATCTTTTGTTTGATCATCTAAATGTGACCAAAGACAGCGTTCCACATAGTCTAGTACCGGAGATATACAAAACACTCCCTGAATAACAGTAGGGTGAGCATATGCTAGTCTTAGAGCTATATCAGCACCGATACCAACACCAATTAAAATAAATTTTTCTTCACGGCGATGGAGCATTAAATCACGGATCACGCTCATAGATTTATGAATTGTGAAATGAGATACATTTGATTGACCATGTCCAGGAAGATCTGGTGCTAAAAATGTTAATACCTCAAAAGAAGGTATTTCAGTATCTGTGATGTGCTCTAAAACTTGGGTATATTGCGAAAGTTGTTTGTTAGCATCAATAGGTGAGTCTAGATCATGAATATAGATAATAGCACACTTGGTATTTTTACGGTTTTCATTTGCATAGTAACGGGTAATTGTATTTCTTGAATGACAGGTTTTGAATGATCCCATGGGGGAGCCTCTTAAATAGTTTGGTAGTAAGAAGAAATTTTTGGATAATTTCAAAGGAAAAAGGTAAGAAAAATATATATCTAATACCTATTTAATACTGGAAAAATACGTTTTATGCAAGATTATGAGTTTTTTATTTGCATTTTATTTGAAACTGTATACACTTATTAGATATTCAATTTATCTTTCTTACTTTTTTGAGGTTATTTATCATGATTACTTTTAGAATTGTTTCTGATAACGTTATGTTATTTGATGAAGTTTTGGTTTCTCCTTATACTTTGGCTAAAAAAGATAGCCTAATGGTTGTAGATACTATTAATGAGCTGTTAGATGAAGGACACTTTAACTTTCTTGTGAAATTTATCAAACGGCAACTACCAATTTTGTATCCACGAATTGATGCTACTAAATGGCAAATTCTTGATTCATATTTCACACAAAAACTGTATAGAGAATCTATACTGGCAGTATTTGAAATTGTGGAAGATGCAAAATTTGGCACAAAAAATGTTTATACTGCCATTGCAAATAGTTGGCAGGCAATGAATGGTGAACGTTATAGAAGAGGTATTATTGCTTTACCTCATCATAATAAAATACCAGATGTTGTTATTAAAACTGAACAATTAGATTTTATTACTGTAAATGGCAATAGGTATCCAGAACCTGAAGATATTGCAAATGCTGGTACATTTTTGACCATAAAAAACTTTTTAGGTTCTACAGAAGATTTACATGCTTTATCTGATGTTATGCAACAGATTACTTTTAATTTATTTGTAATTATTAGTGAAAATGGTTTTGCTGATGCTGGTGATGAGGAAATATTAAATGAAACTGAGCAGTCTTTAGGCAGGCATTTTCATTCATTAGAATTCCATGCAGGTATGGATATACTGGAAATGTTTATTTCTCATGATGATAATTATATGGATGCTTTAAATGATGCTATATCAGCAGCATTTGGTTTTTATAATACTATGTTTGAAGTAAGCGGATCTTTTAGATTTTAATATCGATATTAACTCCCAGACTAATAATCTGGGAGTTTTTGCGTATAAGCATTACACTTTGTAATTATTTTTTTATGCAAGAATGGTATGTCATATTTAGAAGTTATCAAGGGAACTCAAGCTTTTTAAGGAAATTCTTAAAAGTTGGGTTTGGTCATGTTAGCGTAATAAAAAAGTCTGGTAACATGCTTATTATTATTGATCCACTCACAACTGGAGTTGCTATAGATGTAATCAGACCTACTTCTATTAACCAAATATTTATTAATATTCCCTCTGATATGAAAGTTCTTCATATTACTTTACCCACTCAAAATAAACTAATTATTACTCATTTTGCGAATTATCTCCCAAGTTGCGTAACCTGTGCCAAGGCGTTACTTGGTGTGCGTTCATGGAGCTTAACTCCTTATGGGTTATATAAAAATCTTCAAAAATTAGGAGCCACCAGTATCGTGTAATCTAACAAAGGAGATACTCAATGGCTCTTACAGCAATAGATAAAATCAAGCGGTTCCAAGTAGCTGCATCAAGAAAAGCAGGGTGGTCAGAACTTTATGAAGAAGCATTAGCTTACTCTGCACCACAACGAAATAGCTTTAGTAAACAAATGAAAGGAAGTTCCAGAAGTGGGCAAGTTTTTGATAGCACTGCACAAATTGCAATGCAAAAATTTGCTTCTAACTTGCAATCTAGCTTAGTTCCACCAGCTAAAAAATGGATAAATCTTGTTTCAGGCAATAAGGTGCCTAGCGAAGAACGAGATTTAGTTAATAAAGCCTTAGAAGAAGTTAAAAATATTTTCTTTAATTATATTCACATGTCTAATTTTGATACCCAAATTGCTGAAAGCTTTTTAGATTTAGCAGTAGGTACAGGAGCAATGCTTGTACTTAAAGGTACACCAGACCAACCACTAAGATTTATATCAGTTCCTCTTTCTCAATTATATTTAGAAGAGGGTGCTTTTGGTGAAATAAATACAGCATTTCGTAAACATAAAATGGCAGTTAGAACAATCAATGAAACGTGGCCAGATGCTATGTTATCAGAAAGTCTTAAAGTATTACTTGAAGAAAAACCAGAAACAGAAGTAGAGCTGATTGAATCTACAATTCCTACAAAAATTGCTAAATATAATCCATTTATAGAACGTGAAGAAGAAGTTGATGGCTATATTTATTCAGTTACATTCGCAAATGATAAAGCAGATTTAGTAATCCGTGAACAAGAGAGTAGCCCGTGGGTAATTTTTAGATACAGCACAATGCCAGGAGAAATTTATGGACGAGGTCCATTATTAACAGCATTACCAGATATCAAAACACTGAATAAAACAAAAGAACTTGTATTAAAAAATGCATCTTTAGCTGTTGCTGGAGCTTATACTGTGGCAGATGATGGTGTAATTAATGTAAATAATGTTAAAATACGTCCAGGGTCTCTTATTCCTGTTGGTAGTAACGGCGGGGCAAATGGTCCAACACTTTTACCGTTACCAAGAAGTGGTGATTTTAATATTGCAGAGCTTATTGTAGGTGATTTGCAGAAATCTATTAATGATGCATTATTTGCGGATTCATTAGGTAAAATTGATTCTCCAACAAAAAGCGCAACAGAGATTGCTATACGTCAGCAAGAACTGGTAAAACGTATTGGTTCAGCCTTTGGTAGATTGCAGTTTGAATTATTAGGACCACTTATTCAGCGCATTTTATATGTATTAGAAGAACAAGGTTTACTAGATTTAAATCCATTTAGAATTGATGGTGAAGGTATTTCAATTGAATATGTTTCTCCACTTGCTATGGCTCAAGATCAGGAAGAACTGATGGGTATGATGCAATATGTTGAATTTATTTCTAAACATTTTGGTTCTGAACATCCAATTTTACAGCTTAAAGCAGGTAAAATTGCTGAAAAGGTTGCCGAGTTTCTTGGAGTTTCACCACAAGTTGCAGTTTCAGCTCAAGAACTTGAAAATTTAGAGTTAGATATGCTTGAAGCCCTTGGTACTCATGTTGTAGCGGAGGATAAATAAATGAATGACGATTTATTTTTTGAAGAAGTACGTGCTGAAACAGATATTAAGCAAGATGATATTAAAGGTACATTTTTTAGGCTATTTGCTACAGATGATGGCAAAAAAGTATTGGATCATTTAAGAAGTGTAACTTTAGAACGTTCAACTTTGCCAGATATTCAATTTGCTGGAAATAATATGAGCCACTTAATGTGCGTGCGAGAAGGGGAAAATAACCTGTTTCGTTATATTAAAACCATGCAATCAAAAGGAAACTAATTATGAATATAGAAAATGAAGTTGAAAATACCGAAGAAATTCAACAAAAAGAAGCCAAGCTTTATGCTGGTAAATATAAAACTCCCGAAGATTTAGAAAAGGGTTACAAAGAACTTTCAACGTTAGTTCGCGTTAAAAACCCAGAAGCACCAGAAGAATATGATTTTTCTGTGGTAGAAGGTGTTGATGGTGAAAACCCATTGCTTGGTACTATGCAGGAAGTTATGAAAAATCAGAACCTAACCCAAGATCAAGCCACAGCATTAACAGAAGCTTTTGTTGGTTTTAGCACTGAAAATACGCCAGATATGGAAGAAGAGGTTAAAAAGCTAGGTGGTGATGCATCTGTAATGATTCAGCAGGTAGAAGGTTTTATGAAACGTTACTTAAATGAGGAGGAAACAGCTATTCTTTCTCAGGTTGGTGGATCAGCAGAAGGTATTAAGCTTTTACATAAACTTTCACAACAAATGGGTGAAAAGGCTATTCCTGCGGGGTCTTCTTCTAATGATGTATCTGGTGATTTACGTAAACAAGCTGCTGAAATGTTAAAAGATCCAGCATTTAGAAATAATAGCGAAAAACAGAGTGATTACGATGCTTTATGGCAAAAAATTGCTTATTTAGAGAGATAATCTAAATTTATACTTGAAAATACTTTAGAGAGTGCTAATAATTAAGGGACTAGATATGGAAACATGCATGTCCCTTTTTTTTATTTGGAGTATTCACTCCTACTTACCCTTCGGAGACGAAACATGTCACAAGACAAAACTGTTATAATCAAAGAACGTAAAAAAACTATTGTTGAAAGACTGGTAATTTTGCTTAGGCAAAAAAGTAATGTTGAAGCAGAATTATTTGATCTAATTAACCTCAGGGATGAGAATAAACCAAAAACTGGTGCTAGAGGCAAATGCCGTCGTACGGAAAGTCAAAAAGCTTCACGTGCTGGTAAACAGGCCATTTTTAATGATGCGAGTATTCGCATAAGAAAAATGAATGAGTTACTGGATTTAATGGTAACTATTCGTGTGATGAAAAAGCACACAAATCATTCGGTTACGAAATTTTTAAATATGGCTGAAGATTTACTGAACAACTTGAAAAAATCATAACCGTAGTTCGAAATAATAAAAAGGCACCTCAACAGAGGTGCTCTTTTTATTTCGCATTAGGTACATAAAAACCTGTCTGCCCATGTACTGTTGGGGCAAGGTTAGTATAATTATCTATATTATCATATGTGACTTTGTTTTCACCTTTGATTTGTGATGTTATAAGGTATGCTAAACTGATATCAGTATACTCATTATTTATAAATCCTTTAATTGCTACCCCAGATATATTGGGGTGGTCAATCCTTTCTATATGTACTGCATTGCTTGGCATATTGCTAAAGTTAATTTCATTCATGAGATTCTCACTATTGGTGATGTGTTATGAAAAGGAAAAGGTATAGGTTTTTAATTGATAAGTATACAATAAACTTTTAAGTATTATAAGTCAACTATTTCCCAATACTTTCTCCAGCCCACCAAGCAACAGCTTTTAAAAGTTTACTTATATCATAATGCACACGTTTAAATTCACGGTGTTTTTCTAGGGTAAATTGATCCATATACAATGATTTTTTAATCTCAATTTGTAAGCTATGGATATTTTCTTCAGGATTACCGTACACACATACAATTTCACCACCCAAAAATGGATCATTTAAAGCAACGCTATATCCCATATTTTCAATAGTATCTTTTACAAATTTAGTAAATGATGGTTCACATGTTGCGTTATTATTATTACTTAGGACAAAATCTGCTCGTTCAGTACCATTTTCTCCTTTTACCCAAAAATCACTATGGGAAAACATTGAATGCATATTTAGGTGATAAACTTTACCAAAACGGGTTTTTGTATCACTTATTAATTCATTTAAACATTTATGATAGGGGACGTAGAAGTCTTTTACACGATGTTGTACATCTTCTGCATTTAGGTTTTTTTTATGCATTGTTTCCCCGTTAGGGCCAATACGTTTTAACAAACCGTTACCTGTGCGTATTGTTTTCTCTGTAGGATTGAGATGAATTTCTGCTAAACCTTTTTGAATTAAGTCGGGGTGGATATCCATAACATGACGATTTAAATCTATGTAAGTACGGTGAATATTTGCAGTAAGAAGAGGGCTACCGTAATTCGGAGCATGACCACTTAATTCATCAACATATGAATCTTCCCATTTGCGTAGCTCATTTTCAGCAATATTGCTGTTAAAATCATCAGGGAATATACGTCCAGCATGTGGTACGTCACAAACTAGAGGAATAAGAATATCCTCTGGTTTATGTAATTCATAGCTTGTATTGATCTTTCCCATGGAGAAAGATTTTAAACAAAAGAAATTACTTTGCAACTATTTCTTCTAGCCATTCTTTCACTTGGTATTGGTTAAAATCTCTTTTTGCCATAAATGCAGCCATAAATTCTTCGAAAACACGGCTGATAGCCAAGGCTTTTTGTGGCCATGTTAGTTGGATGCCATAATTTTTTGATACTTCATCTACAATTTTACGTGCATTTAGCATTGCAAATTCAGATAGAAGTGGTGTGTCACTTTTGGTCATTGTTAGCATTTTATCTCTCCCTTTTAATCTTAATGAAGAGTTAATTGCACAAATTATGCCAATCTAGCCAAAATACTTAAATAAAAACCTACTTATTTTACCTGTACGCTTGCTGTAAAATACATCTTTGTAATATTCACTAGCTACATGCTTATTTATTTCTGAGAATGTTGGATACGGTAAAATAACTTTTAACAAATGTTTAGCAGACATTTTATGAGTAATTAAAATTGCCCATTGTTGAATGATTTCTCCCGCCAGATGTCCAAAAATTGTTGCTCCTAGAATACGACCTTTTTTACCAAATACCACTTTAATCATTCCACGTGTTTTACGTTCAGCTTTTGCTCTGTCTGTATTTTTAAATGGCAGTGTTATACAGCGAATATGTTTATCTTTGTATTTTGCTCTTGCTTGTTCTTCGGTTAAGCCAACATGAGCAAGTTCTGGGTCTGTATATGTACACCAAGGTACAGCATTATAATTTGCCTTAGCGAAAATATTACCAAACAACATTCTGCTAATAACAATTGAAGCCTGATAACCTGCCATATGAGTAAATTGATAAGGCCCAGCCACATCTCCAATAGCATATATAGCCTTATTTGTTGTCCGCATAGATTTATCTACAACAATATTTTGGTTTGTATAGGTTACACCTGCTTTTTTTAAGCCTAAATGTTCTGTATTAGCTTTTCTTCCTGTTGCTAACAAAATATGAGAACAGGATATTTTCTTTTCTGCTCCATTAATATTTAGCTTAATCTGAGTCTCACCGTTAGTTTGCCATATATCTACAATATGAGAAGAAGTGAATACTTGGATACCTTCTTTAGAGAATTGTTCTGCTAACATTTTTGCGATTTTAGGTTCTTCTTTTAATAGTATTCCCGATGTAGCTTCTATTATGGTAACTCTGGCACCCATACGATTATAGTTTTGTGCCATTTCACAACCAATTGGACCTCCTCCAACCACCACTAAATGTTTAGGACATTCATCTAGCTCTAAAATTGTTTCATTGGTAAGGTGAGGGACTGTATCTATCCCTTTAATAGGAGGAATAAATGGATGTGAACCTGTAGCAATTACAAAACGTTTTGCTTTATATTCATTACCATCAACTAAAATTGTATTTTTATTAATAAATTTAGCTGTTCCTTTAACAACTGTTACTCCTAAACCTTCAAATCGTTCTGTTGAATCATGTGGTGCTATGGAATCTATAACATATTGAACATGACGTTTCATACGCTGAAAGTCTAATTCAGCATTATAAGTAAAAACACCAAATTTATGTGCCTCTTTAATGTTATATAAAGCCTTTGTGGCAGCTATTAATGATTTTGTTGGTACACAACCATAGTTTAAGCAATCACCACCCATTTTGTGCTTTTCAAACAGTACAACCTTATGCCCAAGTTGAGCAGCAACTGCGGCAACAACAAGTCCACCAGCACCTGCACCTATAATGGCAATGTCGAATTTGGATGACTGCGTCATTTTTTATTCTTCCGTACTCTTTGTTCGTTTGTATTTTCTTATGATTATTGGCACTAATGAAAAACAACCTAAAAGTGTGAATGCTATAATAAGTTGAGTAGAGAATATATCTGATAGAGTGGAAATTTCTGCTAAAGAGGTACCAACATTAACATAAATAAAGCTTCCAGGAATTATTCCAATAAAAGTTACCCATATATATGTTGTAAGTTTTATATTAAATAATGCAGGCACAATATTAACTAGTGTAAATGGGAATAAAGGCACTAAGCGCATAAATAAAAGGTACGAAACAGGGTTTTCTGTGAAAGGAACCTTAATCTTATTGTATAAGGTGGAAGCTTTTTTCTTAAGGAATTCTCCAACAGCCATTTTTGTTAGTAAAAATATAATTGTTGATCCTATTGTAGCGCTCAGTACTACATAAAATGTTCCTATAATACTGCCAAAAACAAATCCAGCTGTTAGGCTAAGTAACGTGGCAATAGGCAACGCAAGAGCTGTAGATATTATATAAATAAAAATAAATCCTAATGAAAAAGTAACAGGGTTATTATTATAAAATAAAGCAATATCATTTTTATGTTGTTGTAGCATTTCTAAAGAAAATGGGTTTTGTGATAAGTAAAATATAGCACTAATTGCTATTATAATTAATATTAGTATGAAAAGGCGTTTCATAAAGATGTTTATTTCCCTTGTTACAAGCTATTCTAAATACTATTTTCGTATAAATATAATAAAAGTTACATTATAGTAATTTAACTTTAAAACCACGCATTTTTGCTAGGAAAAATTGTCCAGCAATTTATTTTATAATACGCAGTAATAATGGATTATTTCAAGAATTATAAAATAAACTGATGGTAATTTTAACAGCTATAAATACGTGGTTTTAAAGTTAAATTACTATATTTGCCATTTTAATTCATAAAACCATTGACGAAGACCGCAATACACAGTATATATCTCTCTGTTAATAAAGTTTTTAAAAGGAAATTAAATATGAAACGCACATTCCAACCAAGTCGCTTAGTACGCAAACGTCGTCATGGTTTTCGTTCACGTAAAGCAACTGTAGGAGGACGTAAAGTTCTTTCATCACGTCGTGCTAAAGGCCGTAAACGCCTTTCTGCTTAATACGCGGATACCTTAAAGTTTGTAAGCAGGTGGAAGAATTTCCGCCTGCTTTTTTTATTATAAGATATTAATATGCATTTTGAAGTTTTAAAAAAACGCTCCCAATTTTTAGAGATGAGACATAAAGGGGAAACATTTCCATCCCCATCTTTTTTAGTTTCTATGTATAAAGGTGGAGAAGGGGTGAATGTAGGCTATATAGTTACTAAAAAGCTAGGAAATGCGGTAATAAGGAATAAAAGTAAGCGCAGAATGCGTGCAGTTATGGATAAACTTATTCGATTAAATGATAATTTTTCTGTACCAGAAGGTACATCGGGATTGACCTTAGTGCTAATTGGTCGTAAGTTCTCCATTGATAGACCATTTGAAAAAATGGTACAAGAAACAAAGAAAATTTTACAGGAGCAAGGATGCACCTTTTAAAGGGCTTTATATTGGTACTACTTAAGGGCTATAAGCTTTGTATTTCTCCTATGCTTGGGAATAGATGTAGATTTTACCCAAGTTGCTCTGACTATGCGCAAGATGCAGTAAAAGAGTACGGTGCTTTAAAGGGTAGTTATTATGCTTTAATTCGCTTGGCAAAATGTGGGCCTTTTCACCCAGGTGGGTACGACCCAGTTAGTAATATTAAAAAACACAACAAGAAGATGGTAGATAAAAAATGCAAATGTTAGATCCTCACGGACAAAATAAATCTGGAGATAACCGTAATATGTTTGTAGCTGTTGCTTTGGCAGCTATTGCAATTTTGGGTTATGAATATATTTCATCTACTAAAGCAGAAAATACTGCTGAAATTGTAGAAACTACTGCAACTACTAAGCAGGTTGTAACTACAGCAGATGGAACATCTATGCCAGGCACACCTGAAAACCTTTATGTTGAAAAACGTGAAGTTGCAGCTGTTGTTCCAACAGAAGAAGCTACTGTACAGCGTGTTGCTATTCATAGTGATATCTTTGATGGAAGCATTTCTTTGATGGGTGGACGTGTTGATTCTCTTGCTCTTCCTGCTTTTCAAACAGAACTTAAAAGCGGAGAGAATATAACTTTATTTCATTCTGGTGGAGAAAATGCACACTTTTTTGATGCTGGCTGGTTAAGTACTGGCGGTATTAATACTCCAAATGGTAATACTATGTGGAAAACTAGTGGCAGTATTTTATCTCCTAATAATCCTTTAACTTTGTTGTGGAGTAATAATTCTGGTCAAGAATTTAAACGTATTTTTACATTAGCTGATGATAGTTATACTATTAATGTGACTGATAGTGTAACCAACTCTTCTGGAGCCAAGGCTAATTTAACTCATTATTCACAAATTCATAAAACAGGTGTGGATTTAGAAGGATCTGGCGGTATTTATAATGCCGAAGTAAGTACCTTCTATAATTTCCTAGGGCCAATGGGTATTGTTGATGATTTACGTGTTGAAGCTGATTATGATGATCTGCAAGATGCACCTGTGAAGAAAACAGGTTCTCAAGGTTGGATAGGTATGACTTCTCGTTACTTTATGGCGGCACTTGTTCCCGATCAGCTAACAGAACAAACATTTTTATGGCGTTACAGTAAAACTGGTGGACGTGATTTTTACACTACTATTATGCAGCCTGAATCTATGGATATAGATGCAGGGCAAACTGTTGCATATGGTTATACTTTATATGCAGGCCCTAAATCTGCTACTGAACTAGAAAAGGTAACAGGGCAAGTAAGAAAAGCTATTGATTATGGTTGGTTTGATATTATTGCTCGTCCTATTTATGTAATGGTAATGTGGTTTTATGGACTTGTTGGAAACTTTGGCTTAGCAATTATTTTTGCTACCATTGTTCTAAAAATGATTACTTATCCACTTGCTTATAAAAGCTATTCGGCTATGGCAAAAATGCGTAAATTACAACCTCGCTTAACCTTGTTAAAAGAGCGTTATGCAGATAACAAAGAACAATTTGCCATAGAAATGATGGGCTTATACAAAGAACATAAAGTGAACCCACTTTCAGGATGTTGGCCAACATTTATTCAAATTCCAATCTTCTTTGCTTTTTATAAGGTGATCCTTATTTCATTTGAATTTCGTCAGGCACCACTTGCATTGTGGATCGAAGATATGTCTGTGATGGATCCATATTTTGTATTACCAATTCTTATGGGGCTTTCTATGATGCTACAAATGCGTTTAAGCCCAACAAGTGGAGACCCAACCCAACAAATGATGATAAAAATTATGCCGATAGTATTTACATTTATGTTCCTATGGTTTCCATCTGGTTTGGTATTATATTGGTTAACTAACAACGTGGTTTCTATTTTACAGCAGTTGTATGTGAATAAAAAGCTGGCATAAATGGGAAGCAAATTAACTCACCCATTTTTTAAACAAGCAAGCCAACATATTTGGAGTGCTAATGTGGGTAATGTTGCGTTTCCTCCAGAAAGTAACGGAACTCATGATTGTGTGCCTGAAGTTGCCTTTGTTGGTAGATCTAATGTAGGAAAATCCACATTAATTAATAGCTTATTAAATCGTAATGGCTTAGCCAGAACTTCACAAAAACCTGGAGCAACCAGAGGTATCCATTTTTACCAAGTAGCAGAAACAATGAATATTGTTGATTTACCCGGATATGGTTATGCGGCTGTTTCTAAAACTTTGGCTAAAGATATTCGGTCTATGTTATTAAATTATCTGGAAACAAGACGTACCTTAAAAAAGGTTTATGTTTTGGTAGATGGTAGACACGGCTTAAAAGATGTAGACGTAGAAATGCTGCAAGCACTTGTAGAAGCTGGAATTACTACTCAAGTTATTCTTACTAAAATGGATAAAGTTAAAGGCTCAAAAGCACAATACGTAATAAGAGATGTCCAAGAACAGCTAGAAAACTACCCTGGAGTAATTAGTGAAATATTTCCTATTTCTGCACCAATAAAGGATGGTATAAAATCTGTTCAATATGATATACTCTCAGTTTGTAATATTAAATAAGCGATTGTTAATATGAACCATTTTGAAAATATAGATACTTGGATATTTGATTTAGACGAAACTTTGTATTCTCGTGATGCAGGGTTTATGAAGCAATGTAATGATTTATATATTGCACAAATTGCTCGCAAAAATAATTTATCTATAAAAGACGCGTGGGCACTTTATAATAATTTATATGAAACATGTGTATATGCTCCAGATGATTACAAAGAACAAACAAAATTTGATGTAGATGAATGGCTAGAAGAAGTAATGGCATTAGATCATACTGTTGTTGATGTTTGCCCTGAATCTCCAAAATTAATCCATGAATTATCTGGTACTAAAATACTGTGTAGCAATGCTCCAGATGCTCATATTAACCGTATGCTTACTCATTTAGGTATGGCAGATGTATTTGATGTTATTTGTGATACATCTAAAGTTCCGTATGCCAAACCACATCCACAGGTATATATGGAAGCTGTGAAGGAACATCAACTAGATCCTGCTAAATGTGTAATGATAGATGATAGAGCTGTTAACCTTAAACCAGCTCATGATTTAGGTATGAAAACAGTATTAATTCATGGAGAAAGTCAGTTATTACACGTAGATTTTTCTTACGATACTTTAATTGAATTTTTAAGAGAAGCAGTGGGAGAGAAAGATGCCGTTTAGCCATATCGATACTTGGATATTTGATATGGATCATTGTTTATATACAGCTAATAAAGATATACATATTATTTATCAAAAAGAGTTTTATAACTATGTTAGCAATACGCATAACATACCATTAGATGAGGTATCTGATTATTTAGATAAAATGATTGAAAAACACGGAGAGGTTCGTGTTGGTTTAATTAAAGAAAATGGTTTTGATTTTGACCATTGGACAGAAGTTATAGGAGAAGTTATTGAAGATCTTTTGCATACTCATATTCCGCCTAATACTTTAACTGTTAAACTTCTGAATAATATGTCTGGTAAAAAAATAGTTTGTACAAATGCAGGAGATGTAGGAACAAATCGTATTTTAACTCATTTAGGGATGGAGAATACATTCCACCATATTAATGATTTTAAAACCCGTGGATATATATCCAAGCCAAATCCAGATGTTTATACAAATTTAATGACTGAATTAAACCTAAATCCAAAAACGTGTGCATTTTTTGAAGATACAGCCACTAACCTAAAACCAGCACACGAGCTAGGTATGACAACAGTACTCGTGCATGGAGAAAAAGAAGGTAGAGATTATATTCACCATGCTTACCCATCACTCTTAGATTTTTTAAAGGAGCAAAATAATGCCATATAGTAACGTAAATACATGGATTTTTGATTTGGACAATACTCTTTATCCCAGCTCTACAGGTTTATTGAATCAAATTAATGATCGTATTACTTCATTTGTAGCAGAAAAATATAAAGTTTCTCATGATGAAGCATTTAGTATTAGAAAAAATAATCATGGCAACTTTGGTACTACTTTAAGTGCATTAGCTGCAGAAGGTGAAATTTGCCATCATACCTATTTTAATTATATTTTTGGAGAATTAGATTATTCTGTTATTTCACCTTGTAACGAAACAAAATCATTTATTGAAAAATTGCCAGGGCGTAAAGTGATTTATACAAATGGTGAGAAATCCTATGCTAAACGAGTTTTGAAAAAACTAAATATGCATGATATTTTTGAAGAAGTTTATGATGTAACTTGGGCAGACTTACAATCTAAACCACAAAAATCTCCCTATGAAAAATTATTACAAGAACTTAATGTTGCTGGTACGGAATGTTTAATGGTTGAAGATAGTGCGATGAATTTAAAGCCTGCTAAGGAATTGGGTATGAAAACAGTTTTGATACACCATGATAAAATAAAATATGATTTTGTAGATGAACAAGCTGAAGATGTGTTATCTTGGTTAGTGAACATTAACAAGAAAATAAATTAGGGTATTAAGTAATGAGCATCGCACAAATGAGTCCAGGAAGATTAAAAATTCTTAAGGCTGTTTCAACATTGCTAGAAGATCCTTCTGCTAAGGTAACTATTTGTCGTATTGCTGATGAAGTTCATGTAACTGAAGCTGCTATTTACCGCCATTACCGCTCTAAAGAGGAAATTTTTACATCTATTATTACATATATGGAAGAAAATCTTTTAATTGGCCTAGAAGAAATTACTGCTCGCAGTGATATATCTTCATTAGAAAACTTATTTACTCAATATATGGACTTTTTTGAAAGCCACCCTGGCCTTGCACGTTTATTCCTTGGACATGGTGCAACAGAGGCCACTGGTATTTCTGAAAGAATTAAACTTTTAAGTGCTAAAATGCGCTCTCATGTTGCTCAGTTCTTAAGAACAAACCAAAATATGTTACATAATCACATTACACCAGAACAAGGTGTAGAGTTATTTTATGGTTTAGTTGTTAGTGCCGCTATGTCTATTACTTATGGTTTTCCTCAAATTCAAATGGAAGATCGTTGGGACGCTTATTCTCAAAGTACATTTAAGGCTGCAACTGCGCAGGCTGCTTAAATTAGCGTGCGTAATTTAATATTTGTTTTTTGCCTATTTCTTTATGGTTGCGGAGAACCTATTGATCCTAGAGTAGGGATGGATATTAATAATCTTACATTTAAGAATACTAATCTTGAACCTATACAGCTTGCTACATTTAAGGGTAGGCCTTCTATTATTAACATTTGGGCATCATGGTGTTTACCATGTATTAAGGAAATGCCATCATTAATGGAATTACAAGAACAAGGTAATTACCAAATTATCTTAGTTAATATAGATGTTCAGGCCAGCCAAGGTATAAAAATATTAACTAAACACGGCTTTAAGCCAAAAATTAGCCTGTGGGATAAACAGGGTAAAGTTATGCGCAATGAACTTTCTGCAATGCGCCTACCACAAACCTTTATTACTGATGAACATATGGTTATTCAAGGCGTTGAAATGGGTGATAAAGAGTGGGTATCATCACATATGCTTAAACGTATAGATAATTATCTAAAATAAAAGAGGGGGTGGAAAACCCCTCTATTTATCCAATAACAACCCTTTAAGCTGGCCAAGCGCAACATTCAGCATTGCATGATTTACAACTGGTTGACGTTTTAACTCAGCAAGTAAGTTATCATACTGGTTATAGCTGTTACCTTTGCTTTTTGTCCATAAATCTAAGGCAATTTTAGCATCTGCCTTAGTTTGGTTAGATGCTATAGAGCTAGTAGCTTTTTGCTGATATGAATAAAGATCATCAATAATTGCTAATGAACCAACACGTTGCCAGTTATCACTAATTGGAATATTTCTAGTTGCTTTATGCAGTTCATCAACCCCAAGTCTTTCACCAACCATGAAGTGAAGCTCCATAATTTTTTTAACTGGTTGCTTTGTCTTAATAGAAATACGAGCAACATCAGGTGCGCAAGTCATTGTAGAAAGTAAGCTAAATTGCTGAGCAATTTTTACAGGTAATCCTGCATCTTTCCATTTTCTAATGCGCTGTTTATGGCGTATTACCATATCTTTGGTTTGATACGTAGTTAAAGTCTCACTTATTTCAGTAAAGATACTGGAATATTTAGTTACTTCTTTGGCTATATCTAGGTTACTTTTGCCGTTGCGTAAGAACCAGAATGTTGTATATTCAACAAGCTTTTTAACAGATTCTAGCATTTTCATTTGGCTATCCATTGAAACTTTATTATCTAAACTTTCAATTACTTCCCAGTAATTTTGGGCATTAATAAGTGAGCGAGAAATTAGATAAGCACGACTAATATCTTCATTATTACTACCTGTTTCTTGCATCATTCTATCTAGGAATGTTGGTCCCATACGGTTGACAATTTCGTTCGCTACTTGAGTTGCTATAATTTCACGATTTAGTCTGTGATTGTTCATATGATTTAAATATTTTGTTTGTAGCAGAGTAGGGAAGTAGTCCACTAAGTAGTGCTCCAAACATTTTTCATCAGGCAGTTTTGTGGAGATAATTTCATCATAAACATCCATTTTAGCATAAGCTAGTAATATGCTCAGTTCTGGACGTGTTAGGCCTTTTCCTTTATTAAAACGAGCATCTAAATCTTCATACGCAGGTAAAAATTCCACACCTAAATCTAGAGATCCTTTTTTCTCTAGGTTTATCATAAGTTGTTTATTCGTAGCGTGATCCTTAATAGAAGCACGTTCCTTAATACTTAAAGCTTGTGAGTGATAATAGTTATCTTTAAGTACTTGTAGGCCAACTTCATTTGTCATTTTAGCAAGAGTACTATTACGTTCTTTATCAGAAAGTTTGCTATTAGCTTGTACAAGGTTTAGTAAAATTTTAATGTTTACTTCGTGGTCAGAGCAATCTACTCCAGCAGAGTTATCAATAGCATCTGTATTAATAGCACCACCATGAAGTGCATATTCAACTCTTGCAAGTTGGGTGAAACCTAAGTTACCACCTTCACCAATTACTTTTGCGTTTAAATCTTTTGCATTTACACGGATAGTATCATTTGCTCTATCACCAACATCTGCATGGTTTTCTTGGCTAGATTTTACAAAAGTACCAATACCACCATTCCAGATGAGTTCTACATCCATAGTTATTAATTTTTGAATTAATGCATCAGGAGCAAGTTCTTTATCTGAAATATCCAGCATTTCTTGTATTTGAGGTGTTAGTTTAATGGATTTATCCTTACGACTAAATATACCGCCACCTTTAGAAATAAGTTTACTTTCATAGTTAGACCAATTTAAACGAGGATTTTTAAATAAGCGCAAACGCTCTTTATAGCTTGTTGCTGAATTTGGTTTTGGATCAATAAAGATATGCATGTGGTTATAAGCAGCTTTTAAACAAATATGTTTACTTAAAAGCATACCGTTACCAAATACATCACCAGCCATATCACCAACAGCCATAACGCTGAAATCCTCTGATTGAATATCTTTGCCCAGGTGGCGGAAATGGTGTTTAACACATTCCCATGCACCACGAGCTGTAATACCCATTTTTTTGTGGTCATAACCGTTAGAACCACCAGAAGCAAAGGCATCTCCTAACCAAAAACCATTGTGCTTACCTTCCCAGTAATCAGATTCTATTGCAACAGAGTTTGCCAAATCAGAGAATGTTGCAGTACCTTTATCTGCGGCTACAACTAGGTAGGGGTCATCACCATCATAGTATTTTACATTACGAGGATGAGTTACTTTACCGTTGATTAGGTTGTCTGTAACACTTAGTAAGCTACGTACAAATGTAGAATAATTTTCCTGTACGTGCTTCATTAATGAATCTCTATCACAAGTTTCTGGCTGTTTTAAATCACATGGAGGGGTTTTAAGTACAAAACCACCTTTAGAGCCAACAGGTACAATCACTGCATTTTTGGTCATTTGTGTTTTCATTAAGCCTAAAATTTCTGTACGGAAATCAGCAGGTCTATCTGACCAACGCAAGCCACCTCTAGCAATCATACCACCACGTAAATGGATACCTTCCACATGGCTAGAATATACAAATATTTCAAATAGTGGGTTCGGTTTTACTAAATCAGGAACATCTGCACTACGTATTTTAAATGCTAATGGATCTGTAATATCTTTACGTTGCCAAGCGTTAGTACGCATAGTTGCTACAATAATTGCTTTAAAGCGAGTCAAGATTACATCTTCATCCAATACAGCTACATCATTCATAGCTTTATTGAATTTTTTACAAATGTCTTTTTGTTTTTTATTGCTTTGTTCTTTTGAAAGGTTGATATCAAATCGTGCATCAAATAGATTTGCTAGCATATTTGCAATATTACTGTGTTTAACCAAAGTATCACGTATGTATTCTTGTGGATATTTTATGCCTATTTGTTGCATGTAGGCTACGTATGCTCTTAGAATAATTACACTTCTTACGCTTATTTTACCTGTAAGTAGCAAGCGATTTAAGCTATCACTTTCTAATTCACCTCTCCATGCCATAGTAAGGGCCTGTGATAAGGTGCTAATAACATTATCATCTTTAACAATGTGACCGTTGGTTAGTAGAATAGTAAAGTCGTGGATCCAAATTGTATCACCACTTGGTAAGCTTACACGGTTGGGATGTTCATTTTTCACAAATAAACCCATATTATCAAACATAGGCATAATGCTAGAAAGGTTTATCATTTCGTTTACACGGAATACTTTTAGTTGAGCGCTTTTACTATCTTTATTTGGATATAAAGCTACATGAAAATCTTCATTTTTATTTAATGTTGAAAGATTTGCAATATCTTGTACTGCAACATGAACGGAAGTATTTTCTCTGTATCCTGCTCTGAATGCTTTAGCATATTTACTGAAGTATTGTAATCCTTTGTGTTCTCCATGAAGGTCTATTAATGCAGTACGCATATCATCTTCCCAAGAACTAGCGGCTTCTACTACAAGTTTTTCAACAGTTGTATCATTTATTGCAGGTGGCTCTGGTGGCATTGTACGGATTTTAATAAATATACGAGCAAGAGCTGATTCACCAATTTGTACGTTTACTTCAATACTTTCACCGTTATAGGCGGCCATAAGAATAGTTTCAATTTTACGCCTTAAAGTACTATTCATTTTATCACGCGGGATATATATCATGGCAGATATCATACGTTCATGGTTAACTCTGCGGACAAATAGTTTAACCTTACGACGCTCATATAAGTGTAGAATACCAACACTTATACGCTGTAAATCATCCGTGCTAATTTGGAAAAGCTCATCACGTGGATAAGTCTCAAGAATATTAATTAAAGCTTTATAGCTATGATTTTCTGTTCCAAGGTGCCTTTCGCGTTTTAGTACTTCTGTAATTTTACGGTGGATGATAGGGATTTCTCTAGTATTTGCATTATATGCTTTAGAGCTGAATAACCCAAGAAAACGGTGTTCACCAATAACCCGTCCTTTACTATCAAATTCTTTGATACCGATATAATCCATATCTGCACGACGGTGCACTGTAGATTTTGTTAAAGCTCTTGTAATAGTTAAAATACGATCACCAGTAACATAGTATTTCATGTTAGGTGGTAATTCTTCTAGTGGGCGAGGAGTATAGATTGATGATTCTTTGTCATCTCTTAAAATACCCAAACCACTCTTTAAGGTTAGACCCATAGATATTTTTTTAGCAGAGTGTTTTAAAAAGTAATGACGGTATCCTAAAAATATATAGTTCCCATCTATTAGCCAACGTAAGAATGAAATATCTTCCTTACGTTGAACGCCGGTACTTTTAACTGTTTCAAGGTTTTTTATAAGACCTTCCATTTTGTTTGTTATGTCGCCAAAATCTGCAACTGCAAAATAGGCCTCTAGAAGGACACGTTTTAATGATTCCTCAATATTCGCAAGTTCTTTTTCTTCTTGCCTGTCAAATTCAATATGGAGTAATGATTCAAGTTTTTCACCTTTACGTAAGGAAATATCAGGCTCCCATTGTTTTAAAGATGTTAACTCACCTTTTTTGTCTCTGATAGATACAAGAAGAGGGTGGAAAGAGTGATGAACTTCTATATTTTGGTGGCTAAGTTCTTCCCATATAGTATCCATAATGAATGGTTGGTTATTTAGTACTACTTCTACAATTGTATGACGAGCATAATCTGGATTGAACACACGTATTTTTAGTTTGTTACGTATTGCACGGTTCTGAATAAATTTACGAGTATCCTTAACATGGGGCACCATTTGCTTTACAGATGTATTTTTAAATTCATGTGCTGGAATACCTGTAAGATAAATAGGAACAAAACTAGCAGATTTTTTATCTGTTTTTAGTGCATTAATAGTTTTGGTGATAAATGTTTTGCTTTCTTTTGAATGCGGCATTTGTAAATACTCATTTTTTATTTTTATATGAGGAAATTCTACTCTTATTTTATTAAATTAGGAAATATTAAAGTAAAAAAGTGCACCAATAATAGGTACACTTTTTATGTTTTAATATGTTGTGTGTTTTTTAAGTAATAATATCTAAAACTTTAGCCTCTGTTTCTGCTACAGATTGAAAAACTTTTAAGTTTGCTTCAAAAGCATGTTGAGCCTGAATCATGTTTACTATACTTGTTTCAGGGCTTGTTGCTACGGCAGAAATAAATGCTTCTGATGAAAGGGCTGTATCACCATTACTTAGTGCATTAGACTGATCTGCAAATGATTGCACTGTTTCAATGGCAGAGCTATGAAATTGATCCTTACTTCTAGACATTCCTGTAAGTGCATGTTGTAATGCATTTCCGCTTGTCATAGTAGGTGAAGTAAATATATTCATGTTTCCCCTTTATACCAATAAATCTAGGTCTGTACCTTCAGCGCCAAAACTAGCAGCTAAGGTTGTTTCAAGAGAGCTTGCTGTATTATAACTTGTAGAAAGCAAATCACCAAAAGATGTACTACTTGTTAAACTGCTAAATATACTAGCATCACTGTTTGCTGCAATATTGGTTGCAAGTAATGTTTCTAATGATAAAGTACTGCCATCACTGTTTGTTACAACTAAATCTTCTGGGATAAACGGCTCATAAGAACTTTGCAACAAGCTTGTTGTTGCAGAAGTACTTAGTGTATCGGCACTAGAAGCGCTATAAATCACGCTATTAATGCTATTTTGTATGCTTGAGACCATTCTCTCTCCCCTTTTGAGCAATTCTCATATATATTATGTGCATGAACATTAGAATTATAGCCTAAGAAAGCTGACAAAGTGAAGAAAATTAACACAGTTTTAGCAATTGATACCGCAACAGATTATTTAGGTGTTGCAATCTGGAACGTTAAAACGGATGAGAAACACGTGTTTTCAAAGAATCTTACACGTAAACAATCTGGTATGTTGCACCCTGTTATACAGGATATTTTAGTACAAAATAGAGTTAATCCAAGTGATATTGATTTAGTTGTTTGTACTAAGGGACCTGGGTCATTTACGGGAGTACGTATAGGTTTAGCAGCAGCACAAGGCATTGCAAGTGGTGTGAATGCGTCATTAGTTGGTGTTTCAACGCTAGAAGCTATGGCTAAACAAGGTGAGCCATCTACAGTATGGATTGGTGCGATTAGAGGTGAGGTATATACTCAACAGTTTGACAAAAATTCAAAACCTGTAAATGATGCAGAAGTATTACCTGTTGAAAAGGCTGCTGAACAACTTAAAAATGGTCAGTTATTGTGTGTTCATGGAGATATAAGCCTTCCTGACAATATGCCAGACGTAGTTACCCATAATGCAGTGATTGATCCTATGTTACTTGCTAAAATTGGCCTGAATGATTACGAGAAAAATGGTGAAACAACCTTTACTCCAATATATTTAAGCAAGTTAAAGTATCGTAAAAAGAATGAAGTATAATATCCAAGCATTTACAGAAGAATATTTGCCTCCAGTTATGGCAATAGAAAACTCTGTTTTTAAAAGCGATAGTTTTCCCGAAAGCGTATTTATTGAATTATTACAGCAACCAAATGTTTTAAGTATGCTTGTTATGACTGAACAAAATGAGCTCGCAGGATACGCCATGGTACGTTACACATTTCATGAAGCGGAGATATTAACTATTGCTGTAGCCAATAATTTTTTACGCAAAGGTGTTGGTAAATTCTTAATGGAAAATATTATTATCTATTGTTTAAGTTCCGATATTAATGATTTATTCCTTGAAGTAAGACCATCAAACAAACCAGCTATAAATTTATATAAAAAATTTGGGGCAGAAAGAATTGGTATTCGTAAAAATTACTATGAAAATGAAGATGCTTATGTGTATAGGTTGAAACTTCCCACAAAGTAAGCTATAAAGCCAACTATTACTAAGTAATTAAGGCATTTTTATGAATATTAAAGTACAAATAGAACCAAATTCTACAGAAGGCAAAAAGAAGCTTTTTATTAAATCTTATGGATGTCAGATGAATGCTTATGATGCTGTTCGTATGGGAGATTTAATGGCTCCACATGGTTATACTGTGGTTGATAAAGCAGATAATGCAGATTTAGTAATTCTAAATACTTGTCATATCCGTGATAAAGCAGATGAAAAAGTTTTTTCTGATTTGGGTCGTTTTAAAAAACACGGTAAACCAAATACTTTATACGCCGTTGGAGGTTGTATTGGTCAAGCTATGGGCGAGGCGGTTATGAAGAGATCTCGTGCTGTTAGCATTGTTTTTGGACCTCAAACATACCACAGATTGCCAGAATTTATCGCTAAATCTCAAGTAAAAGATGAGGACGGTAAGTTTACTAAGGTTTTAGATACAGATTTTCCAGAATTAGAAAAATTTGACCAACTACCAGAACAAAAGGCAGATGGTGCTACAGCCTTTCTTTCAATTCAAGAAGGATGTGACAAGTTTTGTACATATTGTGTTGTTCCTTATACTCGTGGTGCAGAAATTTCTCGCAAAGTAGATCCTATTTTAAAAGATGCTATAAATTTAGCATCACAAGGAGTTAAAGATATTACATTGTTAGGGCAAAACGTAAATGCTTATAATGGTGATGATAAACAAGGTAATCAAAGCTCTTTAGCAAAATTAATTAAGGAAATAGCAAAAATAGAAGGGGTAGAACGGATTAGGTTTACAACTTCTCATCCTGCAAATATAGATGATGATTTGCTGGAATTATTTGGTTCAGAACCTAAATTAATGCCATATTTACATCTTCCTGTACAATCAGGATCAGATAAAATTTTGAAGGCGATGAATAGAAGTCATACCGTTGATTCATACTTAAACACTATTCGTAAAGCACGCAAAATACGTCCAGATATTACTATTTCAGGCGATTTTATTGTTGGTTTCCCAGGGGAAACAGAAGAAGATTATATGGAAACATTAGCTATAGTTGTAGAAGTTGGTTATGCAACTGCGTATTCATTTGGTTATTCAGCAAGACCGGGAACACCAGCAGCCGCACTAGAAAACCAAGTTGGTGAAGGAATAAAAAAAGAACGTTTAGCTGGTTTGCAGGCATTGCTAGAGGCTCAACAAGAAGAATTTGCTAAACAATTTGTAGGAAAAACTTTAAAAGTATTAGTAAGCGGTAAAGGTAAGCAAAAAAATCAGTTACGTGGCCACAGTGAGCATAATTTAGTAGTAAATTTTGATGGTGGAGAACGTTTACTTGGTGAAATTGTAGATGTTAAAATTAAAGATTCTTACCCAAAAAGTTTAATTGGTAGTATTGTTTAAATCTACCGACTATTCCTTAACTTATTGCGATATATAAAAAAATACTTTTTGGTATATTTTTTTGATGAACAATTTAAATAAAAAAATACTTTCCTTTAAAGGTGTTAGTAGGTAGAATTTTCGTTATGAATAAAACAGATACAAATACAGCCAACCATAAACCTGTATCAGATGCAGGTACTGGGGCAACAAGCAAGCCACTTAAAATGACTTTTGAAAGCAATAACTTGTTACTAGAGTTATGTGGTAGGCATGATAGTAACCTTCAACAAATAGAGGAGCGCTTAGGTGTTCAGCTAGTATCACGAGGTAACCAGCTTTCTATTTTTGGTCAAAAGGATCAGGTTGAAAAGGCTCAAGTTGTGCTGGAAGATTTGTATGAGCTTCTTGAAACAGGTATGCCAGTTTCTGCTCCGCAGGTGGATGCAGCTTTACGAGTAACTGATGGTTTAATCAATACTCGTTTACGTCCCTCTGATTTAATGAATAGTGATGCTGTTTTAAATACACCACTTAAAAAAATTACTCCACGTAGCGTTCAGCAGCATTTATATGTTTCAGCTTTAAACTCAAGTTCGCTTACTTTTGGTTTAGGGCCGGCTGGTACTGGTAAAACCTATTTAGCAACAGCATTTGCAGTTAGTTTGCTTAATGATAAAAAAATCAGACGAATTATTCTTACTCGCCCAGTAGTAGAAGCAGGAGAGAACTTAGGGTTCTTACCAGGAACATTAGAAGAAAAAATTGATCCATATCTACGACCATTTTTTGATGCTTTGGATGAAATGATTGGACCAGAAAAAGTTACAGAGTATAGAGAAAAAAATATTATTGAAGTTGCACCACTTGCTTATATGCGTGGTCGAACCTTAACTGATTGTTGTATGATTTTAGATGAAGCACAAAATACAACATCTGTTCAAATCAAAATGTTTTTAACTCGTTTAGGTGAAAATAGTCGAATGGTTATAACAGGAGACCCGAGTCAAACTGACTTAAAACGTGGAATACGCAGCGGTTTAAAGGATGCTGTAGATGTGTTAGAGGGTTTAAATGATATTGATGTGGTTCGCTTTAGTGAGGCGGATGTAGTACGTCATAACCTTGTTTCACGTATTGTGCAAGCATATGACGAAAGAGATAGGCAAATCAATATGGAACTAAATGATAACTAAAAAGTTATTTCTTTTTAGTTAAGCCATGTGTTTGAGCAATACTTTTAACCATTTCAAGGACTTTTTTACGTACATCTTCATCATCAATTGTGTAGTATACCTTTACAAGGTTAATAGTTTCTTTTTGTAAGAAAATATCTTGATCTTCTAAAGCATTTTTTGTTTCTGCTACTTGTTGAATATTATTTGCATGCTCTCCATCGTGACCATCAAAAAAGTATGAAATAGTTGTTCCTAGTATTTTACTGATATGATAAAGACGACTAGAACTTACACGGTTAGCGCCACTTTCGTACTTTTGTACTTGTTGAAAAGTTATACCTAGTGCTTCAGACAATTTTTCTTGGCTTACACCCAAAACAGTACGACGTTGGCGTATTTTTTTTCCTACATATATATCTACAGGGTCTGCAGCTGTTTTTACTGTTTTTAGGGTCTCTTTAGCAAGCATTATTTTAATTCCTAGTGTTATTTCTATCACGGACCAGTGTTATTTTTAATCATTAAATATATACCTATTTAGAGGTATGTATTCATTGGGGTTTTAATACCTTACCCCATCCTTATAGAATAAAAATAACAATATGACAAAGGAAAAACGCAAAAAAAAGTATTTTTCTTGTGTAAAATATGCAACAGGTTGTATTTATCAACTATTCTCACAACCTGTTGGCGATATATTGTATTTGTTTTAGTAATTATATTATTGGCTAAAATGATCCAAGAATGGGGGCCGTATTTTTCTTGCTTTAGGTATAGTGATATCAATATACCCTGTTTTATCTGTACGTAATGCTTTTATTTCCTTACCACTTGGATCAATTAGTGCTGTAACACCTGTGTTACCTACACGTAAAACGGGCAGACCTGTTTCTACTGCACGCATTTTAGCCATTGCATAGTGTTGGTGTGGTCCAATTGTTCCAGAGAACCATGCATCATTAGTAATATTTAATATAAAATCAGATTGAGCGGCACTTTGTGCCACTTCCATAGGGAAGATACTCTCAAAGCAGATAAGGGGTAGGGCAGTAAGCTCACCTTTTCCAGGTATTTTAATATTGAACGTACGTTTACCAACCCCAGAAGTATAATCAATGGCTGCAGCAAACATTTTTTGTATTCTTTTAGGCATAAAATTACGGAATGGAATATATTCACCAAATGGAACAAGGTGTTTTTTATCATACATTTGTGTAATTTTACCTTTATTATTTAAAGATATAATACTATTAAAATACTCATCATTTTTACCAATATGAACACGTCTTAAGCCACCAGTAATCAGGATCTGTTTTTCTGTTAAAATATTACCAATTGTTTTACGTATGGCTTGTGATTCTTCAAGAAAATGTGTGGCAACGGCAGTTTCTGGCCAAATAATAATATCAGTCTTATTATTGTGTGCACGTTCTGTTGATAATTCAAGGTGTTTACGTAATATCCTCTCTTGCTCTTTAGGTTCCCATTTATCTATTTGGCTTATATTAGGCTGCACCATACGAACCTTTATTTTTGTAACCTGTGTTTCATTAACTTCTTTTGTTAGGTACCATATTCCCATATATCCTGAGAAGGCAAGTATAAGAATTGCAATTGTAATATGGTCTCTACCCATTGTTAGCCCTGTTGCTGTATATACTATTATGGCGCTCAATGTATAAACACCACCCCATGCAGCTGGTTGCATTAAGATTGGTATATCCGCAAAGATATAGCCAGTTAGGTTCCACGGAAATCCTGTGAATAATACAGATCTAATAATTTCTCCTGTAACCCAAAATATAGTAAATATGAGAGGTGCCCATACAAATGATGTACTTACTTTATGTAATGCATAACAAGTTATTGCTGTATATAAGGATAAATATAAACATAGTATAAATAGTGCTGATCCACCGTATATCAGAGTATCTGAAACACTGCCCGTGGTAATATAAAATGATTGAGGAATCCAGTAAAGTGCTGATAAATTATGCGCCAATCCAAATATTAAGCCTAAGAAAAAGGCAGTCCGTGCTTTTTTAACTTTTCTAACAAGTAGAAATAATGCACCGATTGCTAAAAATGCAAGAGGGAAAATATATACTGGCGCAAACCCAAGAGTATAGAATACTCCCATAAAAATAACAGAGATAAATGGAGCATAGCCCAGAGGAGTAAGTAATCTTGCTAACATATACTATATATGCCCTTTATTCTTATTTTTAATACACATTCAATACTAGCAAAATAGCTATATAAGATACAGACTTATTTTCTAATGTACTGTAGTGAAATCATCTTCTTCAGATATAGTTGGGCTAGGCCTACCAAAGTAGTAACCTTGTCCAAAGTCTATTCCCATGTTTTCAAGCTCTGCTACCGTTTCTTCTTGTTCTACAGATTCTGCTACTGTTAATATTTTCATACGATGTGCAACATCGTGCAATGCTTTAACAAATGCAGCATCTTTTTGGTTATCTTTTGTTAAGTTACGTACAAATGTACCATCAATTTTGATAAAATCAAGGTCTAGTTGTTTGATATAATTGAAAGATGAGTAACCCACACCACAATCATCAAGAGCAAAGAATGCACCATGACTACGTAAATCTGCAATAGCTTCTTTTACTTGTTGTAAATCACGAAGAATTGCTGTTTCAGTTATTTCAAATACAACAGATCCTTCTGGCAAATTACTTCTACGTAATTTATCAGAAAGCTGTGCAAGGAATACTTTATCTTCAAAAGTACATGCAGATATATTAATGGAAAGAGACATTTTCTTACCAGCATTATGCCATTTTTCTAAAAGATCAATAGAGCGGAATGATACAATTTTATCTACTTGTGAAATAAGCCCAAATTCTTCAGCAATTTCAATGAAGTTTACTGCTTCAACTCTATTACCTTCATGGTCTATCATTCTTACTAGTACTTCGTAACGAGGTGTTTCATCTTCACTATTCAGCGGTATTATTGGTTGGAAGTGTAATATAATTCTATCTTGATTATTTTCAAGACACTTACTAATAAAATCAAGCCATTTAAGTTTATCTGGAACATTTGTAGAGCTTGCTTCTTCAGCATCATATTGTTCCATACGGTTACGTCCAAGTTCTTTGGCCTTACTTAATGCAATATTAACTCTTGTCATCAGTTCATCAGATGATGCTCCGTGTTCAGGATAACTTGCAACACCAATACTTGCAGTCATAGGAACTTCTATATTTTGGTATTTAAATGGATTCTGTTTAAGTATATCAATAAGCATTTGTGCTCGATATTCAACATCACTACCAGAAGAATCAGGTAAAATAATAGCAAATTCATCACCACCAACACGGGCAACAGTATCACCAGTACGGATATTATCCTTAATAACTTTAGCCGCATGTACTAACATGTGGTCACCAACGGCATGTCCGTATGTTTCGTTAACATATCTAAATCTATCAAGATCTAGGATAAATACCGAACTACTGACCTTTTCTCTATTGGAGCGACGTATAGTACGATCTAGCTCATCATGAAAACGAGAACGGTTGTAAATACCTGTTAAATTATCATTATTAGAAAGAGTATATATTTTATCTAAAGATGTCTTATCACTAGATATATCTTTTGCTACACCACGAAAACCAGTAACGGTACCATGTTCATCCATAATAGGAATACCAGTTATAGACCAACATATTCTTGAGCCTTGGTTATCATTACTCCAATACTCTACATCGTAGAAAGGTTTTGGATTTTTAATAAGTTCGGCAAAATCATCTTCAATCCTATTTTTTTCTTCAGGAATAAAGCAGGTTGTTAAGTGTTCACCACTATTTGCTTCTGGAGCAGGGCGCTTACGACTTGATGAAAATATAATATTTAAGTTTTTATCTACTTCCCATAACCAGTCAGAAAAGTTATTTGCCATATCTTGAAAGCGTTTTTCTACTGTGTGGCACATAGCTTCTAGATTTGATACAGTGTTATTTAATTTAAAGTTTTCCCATGCAGGCGGTAATATATTTGCCAATGATTCTGGTGTTAAATATTGCTCCGGTAAAATAAAGAAGTGCCCTTGTTCTTGGCAGGCAGTCATTGTATTAGGACAATCTGTGATAATAATAACTGGACCGTTACCATTACGTGCAGCTCCATTAATAACAGACATAGCCTCACCAGAAAATGTCGGTACAATAACCATGATAGCAGCATAGGATTCTTTTTTAGAAAGATAACTACTTAATGCTTCGGCATATGTTTCTGCTTGTATAGTGCGCATATAAGATATATCTGACGTTGCCAGACATATACGTATTTTTTCCATATTATCACCACTTTGTGCAGTAATTAGTATAGGAAAATCTTTTTGATTTTCATCCATTGCTAAATATAAAGCCCCCTTTATTACTTATTCTTATGGATTATATTAGAAGAATCTTTTATTAATAAACCTGACATTTTTGTAGTTTTTATAAAAAATTAGCTAATATATTGTAATTAAACATTATTTTATAATACAGTTAGGGCCTTTTTCACGAGCCTCTGTCAGTTTTTGATCCATTACATATAAAAGGCCTGCCATATCCTCAACTGCTGGGTCATTACTTTCAATAATTCCACCGCTCATTGTCATTGGTACTTTTCCAGTAGAAAGCTTGTATTCTTTATCTACAGCCTTACGGATACGTTCAGCTAGTATAAGGGCTCCTTTTGCATCTGTTTCTGGTAGTAAGCACATGAAGGTGCGCTCACTCGTTCTTCCTGGAGAATCACTATCACGGATAAATTTGCGGATTGCATGAGCAGCCCCAGCAACAAGAATATTTAAATCATCCATAATTATATTTTGAAGGCCACTATTAGTAAATGGGTCTAGTTCAAATGCAATTACACTAAAATGAGTATCATAACGTTTTGCACGGTAAAGTTCTTTTTCTACTAAGTGAAAGATATACCTTCTAGAGAACATTTGAGTCACTTCATCGTAAGCCATAAGCTCTCTAAGATATTTTACGGCTGTTTCTAATGCTGATCCAGATCGTTCAAGTGTTATAACAAGATCTGTTATTTTAGCCATTTCTTCTCTTGAAATGCTAATGGCACCATTAGTTAAGGTAAGGCGAACCTTATTTGATTTTACCCGAGAAATAAATGATTCAGCTTCTTCTAAAGATGATTCAATATCTCTGATTGTACGGATATCTTGTAGTATTCCTGAGTTCTCATTCATTGTGGTATTTTGCCTTTGCAAGTTAAACTAAATCAATATAGCTAAAAGTTTGCCTTGTTTTACTGCTTATTTCAACAGGTTTATGTAATTAGCGGGGTAATACTACTTTTTGAATATAATATACGTGGCAACAGTGTCACTGATACCTTAATAATAATTATATATTGATAACGGATAATATTTTAATATATAGTATAGTTATGAAATTATTTATACTAATGTTAATAATATTGAATTCTATGTGGGTTTTGCACGTGGAAGCACAAAGTGTTGGTAGTGTAGTAAATTTAGATTTTTATACAGTAGAAGTTGGTGCTAGTGCTGGTAATAACAAGGTTAAACTTGGAACAAATGGTATTGTAGAATATCTTGGAGGCTTTAGTGGAGCAGGGATAGGTTTACCAGGAAGCTTTGTAATTACAGGTACATTGGGTGCAGACGTTAGAATTAGATGTAGAAAAACTATCACTCTTGCTAATAGTGGTGGTACAGATTCTGTTCAGGTTCAAGTTGGTTTTAATGTTGGCACAGCAAATGCGACAACTTATGCTAATAGGGTAAGTTGTAAAGGGGTTAATAGAGGTGGAGCTGTACATACCATGACGGGAATATCTACACAAGATACAGTTTTAATAGCTGGTAAAATTATGGATATCCCTGCTGGTTATGGAACATATAATACTTCTAATCCTAGTGGTTTAGTAATGAAATTTAGAATATTATATATCTAAGTACTTAAATTCTCATAATAAATATACATATAATTAACTAAAGCAATGTAAATTGGCATGGTATCTGCATTGTCTATTTGTGGAAATCGTAATTTAATACAGAAATATTGCGATTAAGGGAGAGTTTAACAGTTATGAGTAGTATAAAAAACGTATATATATTGGCATCTAAGATGATGAGTCAGAGAAAGCATCTGGACGTTGTTGGTAATAATGTTGCTAATGTAAATACTAATGGTTACAAAAAAATGGAAATGGATTTTTCATCTTTAGTAAGCAAGAAAAATGGTACAGACGTTGGAGTTTTTGTAAAACAAGAACCATTACGTATTGATTTTTCTGCAGGTAATCTTGCTCAAACACAAAACCCTTTAGATATGGCCCTTCATGGAGAAGGGATGTTTGCAGTTAATGTAAATGGTGCAACAGAATATACTCGTAATGGGCATTTTTTATTGGATGGAGAGGGTAATTTAATTACAGAGCAAGGTCATCCAGTTTTAGATGGTAACTTTGCTGCAATTAATATTCCAGCTGGTGCTAAGCAAGTTACTGTTACCAAAGAAGGAACAATTGCTACAGAAAATGGACCTTTAGTAGATATAGGTGTTTTTAATTTTACAGAAGATTCTGATGTAATAAACGTAGGGCAGGGACGCTATAGATCTAGTGAAACTGCAATAATATCAGAAACTCCTCATGTATTACAAGGTATGTTAGAGGATGCAAATGTACAAGCTGTTGAAGAAACAGTGAGATTAACAGAATTGATGCGTAGTTATCAAAATGCGGCACAGTTAATCAGCCGTGTTGAAGAAGTGGAGAGCCGTGCAGTACGCGATCTTTCCAGAATACCAAATTAACAGGAGAAATGAGTCATGATTAGTGCATTAAAAATTGCCGCAACAGGTATGCAGGCACAGCAAATGAACGTGGATGTATTATCCAATAACATTGCTAACATGAATACCACTGGTTTTAAAAGACAACGTGCTGCGTTTGAAGATTTGGTTTATCAAAACCGAATTGCACCAGGTGCTACAACATCTTCAGCTGGTACTGTTGCTCCAACAGGTGCTCAGGTTGGCTTGGGTGTAAATGTTGGCGCTGTTTATAGTATTTTTACTCAAGGTACAGTATCTGAAACAGGTAACGCTCTAGATATGGCTATTCAAGGACGTGGTTTTTTCAAAATAACTATGCCAGATGGTACAACAGGATATAGTCGTGATGGTTCATTCCAGATTGATGCAAATGGTCAGGTTGTAACATCAGATGGTTATTTACTTGATCCTAACTTTACAGTACCGCCTGAAACATTAAATTTAACTATTAGTGAAACAGGTTATGTGACAGCAAAAATTAATGATGTAATAACAGATTTAGGACAAATTACTCTTGCTATGTTTACCAACGAAGCTGGTTTAGAAAGTATTGGTGGTAATATTTACAAGGAAACTGTGGCTTCTGGTACAGCAACAGATGTAAACCCAACAAAAAGTGGTGCAGGTAGTATTTTGCAATCATTCTTGGAATATTCTAACGTGGATCCAATTGAAGCTGTGACATCACTTATTACTGCACAGCGTGCATATGAGTTGAATTCTAAGGTTATTACAACAGCAGATGAAATGCTTGCTGCTACTAACCAAATGAGATAATGAGAAAAGAGGTTAATAATGCGTAATACTTACTTAAAAGAAGAAGCGGCTTCTTACGAGATGTATGCTCCAGTAGTTTCATTACCACTTCATTCTATTAAACAGAATGATGAATGGAATTTAGTGAAAATAGCATTACGTATTGTTGCCCTACTTGTTATTTTATTTGCTGCCGAACTAGCATTTGCTACAGAGAAAAATTTAGTAGCAATACCAGTATTAAAGGAGCAGTTAGCTAAAGGTACTATAGTTAAAATGGAACATATTGGCTCCAGAGAGATGAATCCTAGAAGCATAGCAAAAACAGCAATTTGGAATAAACAAGAGATTATTGGTTTGGAGGCAACAAGAACGCTTAGACCAGGCAATCCCATTTATCAAGGATACGTTCGTGTGGTGCCAGATGTACATCGTAGCCAAAATGTTTCTATGGATTACCGTGTTGAAGGTATTCAATTATCAACACTTGGTAGAGCTTTAGAAGATGGTAATATTGGTGCAAGTATTCGTGTAATGAACAATAGCTCACAAAAAATTGTAATTGGCACAGTCATTGCAAAGAATAAAGTACGTGTTGAATAGGGAGAGAAAGACATGAAAAAATTAACATATATTGTGCTACTAACAGCTTTACCGCTAACAGCGTGTGAAACATTCAGACCAGAGCACAGTTCAATTGCAAATTCATTACAAATAGCTATGGCTCAACCAATTGTTCCAACAACAGTTATGATGCCAGAAGAGCCTAAAAAAGAATTAGGAAGCCTATGGCAACCAGGTTCTAAACACTTCTTTAAAGATAGTAGGGCACACCAAGTTGGAGATATTATTACAGTTATTGTAAGTGAATCATCTAAGGCAGAAAGCAAGGGTAAAACAGAAACAAGTAGAACTGTTGAAAATACTTCTGGTATTACAAATTTATTAAACTTAGAAGGGTTACTTACAAATCGTGGTGTTGCTCCTGGTGGCGCATCTTTACTTGATACAGAAAGTGATAGATCATTTTCTGGTGATGGTAAAACAGATCGAGAAGATACCTTTAGCGCAAATATTGCAGCGGTTGTAACCCAAGTATTGCCAAATGGTTACCTTGTAATACGCGGTAAAAGAGAAGTTATTGTAAACTACGAAATGCAGGAAATGACAATTCAGGGAATTATTCGTCCAGCAGATGTAAGTGCAGTAAATACAATTACATCAGAGAAAATTGCCGAAGCACGTATTGCTTATGTAGGGAAGGGAACAGTTGATGAATCCCAAACTGCACCAGCTGGTATTCGCTTTATTGATAAATGGTTACCATTCTAAATGAAAGAATAATTATTTAACCAGTTTCACAGCTTTACGGACCATCTCTCCCCCCCCCCTTGGCAGTAAAGTATGTGAATTGAAGATGGCATAATAAGTCTCTTCAAATTCCAAACCGCCAGTTCGTAGCTGGCGGTTTTTTTATTGACTGTTGATAGTTCTCCGAATACAATTCGCTTAATTTTCAATATCTTTTATCTTTTTTCTCATTCTCTGATGAGGCATTTATTATGCTTGCTACCCTTAAAAAATGGTTTCGTTATGTATTCTTAACGGTTCCTCTTGTATTCTCGTTTTATGTAACACTTAGTATTGGTACTATATGGCCTGCTTATATTTATCTAATAGCAGTAGTTGCACCTTTTATTATGCTGTTATTAATAAAAAAACTAGAACATAACTTTTTTTATGTTCTTACATGGTGTGTTACTGCCTTTGCAGTTATTATACTTTCAAATATTATTATTGAATATAGTGTGTTCTTAGTCATGTCTTTTATAGATGGTACTGCATATTACTATGTACAAAATCCACCTATCAGTAATGGAATTTTAGATGGTTCTATATTTTATTATATAGAGATGTCTGCTCCAGTAGAAATTATACGATTTCTAGTTGTTTTTTTTGTTACAATTTACGCCTTTTTTAAATATATACGTGTGTATTATGGTGTTTAATTTTTCTTACATGGATGGTTTTACTTATGAAGGAATATCTTACTTTTTTGCCTTTTAAGGCATTTCTTTGGGGATTTATTATTTTTCTGTGGTTAATGTTATCTGGCCGCGGAGTTGTTGTTAACCCTTATTTAGTAGGTTTTGCAATAATGGGACCTTTTCTTTTTATGGTCTTAGCTGGTTATTTTAATCATATTTTTACTTGGTGGTTAACATTTATTGCCAGTTTAATATCTTTGGGATACTTGGCATTTTCTGTATTAGCAAGCTTGAATTTAGCTGTAGAAGCTATTTCTGCTACTAATAATAACAATCAGGCTATTATATGGAGCACTTTACTAGTTTTATCTGTTGTTGCATTAAATGTTTACTATAAAAGGGCTATTGATATGGCCAAAAATAATCTTTAGAACGATATAAAACGCCCTTCGGGGTGTTTTTTTTATTGACTAAATCGTATGTATACAGTAAGTGTATATTGCTTTTTGCAATATCTTTTTTCTAACGTTTGGAGGTCTTATGACTGAAATTGTACTAAAGAAATACCCAGAACCTAAAATCAGCCTTTTTTCTCAAATTAAAGAGGGAACAATTTTTACAGAAGGTCGCATGACTTTATTTGAAGCAATTAGAGGCGATATCCTTCTGTATGTTAAAGTTTTATCTCCTGATGGAAAACAAAATTTAATGGTTGCAATAGATGGAGCTATTGTTAAAAAACCAGATAATCATACTGTGATAATCCTAAGAGAAGTCGGTTTAGAGATTAGCATTATTGGAAAACCAGTTAAATTGAAAGATTTATCAGTGGGACAAATTTTTTCTTATCCAGATGATGTTAAAAAACTGGAAGGAACAAAAACTACAGATGGTTTTTTTATGAATATTGATCCTATTAAAAAAGGTGGTAAAGGTTTGCTTGTTTTATCAATAGATAGAAATCAGACTCTGGAAATATCAACTGAACATGAAGTATTACTTCATGAATATGACATTGTTATAAAATAATTATTTAGCGTTAGTGCCATATTTTATATATGGCACTTTTTTTTATGCAGTTTTTTTCTTAATGCTGTAAACGTAGGCAATAATTTTTGCTACGGCCTCGTATAAGTCTAGTGGAACTTCATCATTTATGTCTACATTATAGTAAATTTGGCGAGCAAGAGGAGGGTCTTCATATAACGGAACACCATTTTCCTTGGCAATTTCTCTTATTTTCATAGCTAAATGATCCACTCCTTTTGCTACAACATAAGGAGCTGCACGCTCTTCATCATATTTTAAGGCAACACTAAAGTGTGTTGGGTTTGTTAAAACTACATCTGCTTTTGGTATTTCTTGCATCATACGTGCTCTGGCACGTTCTTGTCTTAGTTGACGTTGACGGCCTTTAATAAAAGGATCACCTTCAGATTCTTTAAATTCATCTTTTAATTCCTTACGACTCATTCGTTGTTCTTTAGTAAATTGTGCTTTTTGGAACAGAAAATCAATCACAGCAAGTATGAAAACAACAGCCAGTGTACCAAGTAGCATACGAATTATCATAGTTTGTGTAATGCTGGTAATTAAACCAACAGATTTATCTACTAATAGTAAAAATTCATTACGTTCTACGTATAAAATACCAAATAAAATACAACTTAATACAACTAGCTTAAAAATAGATTTTAAGAATTCCATTAAAGCTTTAACAGAGAACATACGTTCTAAGCCTTTGATAAGAGAAATTCTGCTTAACTGAGGTTTAATAGGCTTAAATGAAAAAAGAAAACCTGTTTGAATAAAACTACCAACTGCGGCAAAAGCTACCAAAATGCCAAGGGTTGGTAAAAGTGCTTTTGCGCCTTCATACAAAATAGTCATCATATAGCTACCTGCTGCAGGTGGTGAAGAAAGGCTTATTTTACCAGCATCACTAAAAACAGAGCCAAAAATATTTAAAAGACCCTCTAATGTTAGCGGAATTGTTAACATCATCGCAAGCATCATACCCACAATCATAAAGAAGTGATTTACTTCTTTAGATTTAGGCACGTTCCCTTCATCCCGGAGTTTTTGCAACTTCCGGTCGGTGGGTTCCTCGGTTTTTGAGGCTTTGTCTTCTGTATCATCTGCCATGTTGGATAATATAACACAAAAAGGCCCTCAAATATGAGGGCTTTTTCCGATTTTATTAGTTATATATTACTTCTTGTCCTACCTTGCTATATCTATTAATTACATATGGAAGGTGGGTATTAGTATCTACACGTGTAAAAGCATCTTTTTTTACAGCTCTCTTAAATAATTTTATTATTTTAGGGGAATGCATTTTATGTAGCTCTTTGGGTAAAAACTTATGCTTCCATGTACTATTCATTGCAGAGTCATCATACTCACAGGTAATTTCTACATCTTTAGATGTTAGCATTACAGCATTATCTTTACATCGTAAGATTATAATATCTATTTGAGTATTAGACGAATTTTTATAAATAATTTTGAAATCAACTCTGACAACTTCTTGAAGATTTAAAAGGTGAAGTAAGAGTTGTTTTTCTTTTGTTAGATAGTAATATTTTTTTGCTATTAACAACATTAGAACTATTATTAATAACCATAAACATAACCACAGTGGTGAATTAAACATAGAAAAGTCTCCAGAAAATAGGCGTTATGCCTGTAAAAAATAACCATTCTACGTATTGCGCGCTAGGCGTAAATAACGGTAAGAAAGGTTCTTAGTTAATTATAATATATGGATGAAATTTGTTATTTCAAGGGGAAAAAGTAAAAACCCCTTGCGGGGTTTTTTTATAGTAATTTAATCGATAAAACTCAAATCATCATGTAAACGGGCTCCAGTTTGCATAATAACTTTTGAGGCTAAGGTGTGACCAAATTTGATAGCATCATCAATAGGATGCTTATTTATGTAATAATGTAAGAATCCTGCTGCAAATGAATCACCTGCACCAGTTGTATCAACAGGGGCACTAACTTTTATTGTTGGTACAGTTATTGGTTTTTTTGCATTTGAATATGTTGCACCATCTCCACTGCTTGTAATAATACGAGGAGTACTATGAATTTTATTAATAATTGCATGGCCACTATCCTCGGCAGATTCTATAAGAGTTTTTAACTCTTTATTATTTGCAATAATCAAGTTAACACCATTCTCAATTTCTGTAGAAATCTCGTCAAAGTGTTTATGTAATGTAGATTCTGATGCCATGGTCAAAGCAATTTTAACACCATGTTTACGGGCAATATTCATTGCTTTTTTTGCTGCTTCATATTGCTTACCAAATAAATACCCTTCAATTAGTAACCATCTACTATTAGAAATAGTTTCTTCATCTATCATTGCTGGTGAAATATGAGAAGTTATACCAATTGTAGCAAAAGTACGTTCACCATCTGGAGTAATTAATGTAAGTATTTCAGTTGTTTGAGAGCCATGTATGCCAGGTGTAACTATTACTCCAGCGTTAACCATTTCATTTTCAAAAAGCATACCAGCCTCATCAACACCAAAGTGTCCTATAAAACCAACTTTACTACCAAGTTTAGCCATATGATAGGCAGTATTTGCGATTGAACCACCAGGCTGTGACCTTGTAATAGTGCACTCACTTTTTAAATTTTTTAATGTATTGAGGGTTATACTTTGATAATCACCTTTTTTTAAATGGTACTTAGTTAAAAGGTCATCATCTACGTGTGTAAGTATATCTACTGGGGAGTTGCCTATAGCAATTATATCTTTCATATTTATCTCCTATGATAGGTAAAAAGCTCAAAGATTAGAATAATGCTAATTGTATATTGATTGTGATTTTTGTCAATAAATAAAGCCTTAAGTAGTAATACATAAGGCTTTATTTTTAGTCATAAGTGAGTAAAACTACGCTAGCGTACTAACACAAAATTTTCTTCATAGTTTTACCAATATCTGCTGGAGTAGGTGAGATATGCACACCTGCATCTTTTAGTGCAGATATTTTACTTTCAGCAGTACCTTGACCACCAGAAATAATAGCACCTGCGTGACCCATACGTTTTCCTGGAGGGGCAGTAGTACCTGCAATAAAGCCAACAACTGGTTTTGTTACACTGCTTTTAATAAAATCAGCTGCTTCTTCTTCATCTGTACCACCAATTTCACCAATCATAACAATTGCTTCTGTTTGTGGGTCAGCTTCAAAAGCACTCAATACCTGAATGAAGTTTGTACCATTAATTGGGTCTCCACCAATACCAACACATGTTGATTGACCAAAACCTTCTGCGGTAGTTTGAGCAACTGCCTCATATGTTAATGTACCAGAACGAGAAACAATACCAATTTTACCAGTTTTGTGAATATGACCTGGCATAATACCAATTTTACATTCACCTGGAGTAATAACACCAGGGCAGTTAGGGCCAACTAAGCGCATTCTACACTTAGGTTCTTTTAAAATTTCCTTAACTTTTAGCATATCTAAAATAGGGATTCCTTCTGTAATACAAATACAGAGTTGAATACCAGCATCAGCTGCTTCCAAAATTGAATCTGCTGCAAACATTGGCGGTACATAAATAACAGATGCGGTTGCGCCCGTTGCTGCAACTGCTTCCTTAACTGTATTAAATACAGGTAAACCTAAGTGTTCTGTTCCACCTTTACCCGGTGTAACACCACCAACCATTTGAGTACCATATTCCATTGCTTGTTCAGAGTGAAAAGTACCATTTTTACCAGTAAAACCTTGGCAAATTACTTTTGTATCTTTATTAATAAATATAGACATTCTATTATCCTTTTCTTTTTAAAAGCCCACTAGTGGGTTAAGCAGCTTTTGCTGTTTTAACTTCGTTAACAATTTTTTGTGCTGCATCACCTAAATCACTGGCAGATGTAATCTTTAAACCAGATTCAGCAAGAATTTTTTTACCTTCTTCAACATTTGTTCCTGCTAAACGAACAACAAGAGGCACACTTAAATTGATATTTTTAGCGGCTGAAACTACACCTTTTGCAATGATATCGCATTTCATGATACCACCAAAAATATTTACTAGAATACCTTTTACGTTATCATCGGATAATATAATTTCGAATGCAGTTTTAACACGGTCTTCTGTTGCGCTTCCACCTACATCTAGGAAGTTAGCGGGTGATCCACCACAGTGTTTAATGATATCCATAGTAGACATTGCGAGGCCGGCACCGTTTACCATACAACCAATTTCACCATCCAGAGCAATATAGCTAAGCTCGTGTTGTGCGGCCATTACTTCTCTTGGGTCTTCCTGACGCTCATCAAGCATGCCTTCGATTGGTACATGACGGAATAGGGCGTTAGTATCAAAATTCATTTTGGCGTCTAAAGCAAGAATATCACCTTCTTTAGTTACAACTAATGGATTAATTTCAAGAATACTTACATCTAACTCTACGAAACAATTATAAAGACCAGACATAAATTGTTGTGCTTTACGTACTTGCTGAGGATCTGTTAAGCCTAATCTAAAGGCAATTTCACGTCCTTGATAAGGCATTAAACCAGTTACAGGGCTAATACTTGTGTGGAAAATCTTTTCAGGAGTTTCTTCAGCAACGGCTTCAATATCCATACCACCTTCTGTAGATGCCATAATAGTAAGCCTTGAAGTCGCTCTATCTAGAGTAATAGCAATATATAGTTCTGTTTCAATGTTAGAACCTTTTTCAATATATACCATGTCTACAGGCTTACCTTCTGGTCCTGTTTGATGAGTTACAAGTGTCATACCAATAATATCATCAGCAGCTTGTTTTACTTCATCTAAGCTTTTGCAAAGCTTTACTCCACCAGCTTTACCACGTCCGCCTGCATAAACTTGAGCCTTTACTACCCAAATATCACCACCAAGTGATTTTGCAGCATTAACCGCTTCTTCTACTGTAGATGCTACTTTTCCATCTGGTACAGCTACGCCGTATTGTTTTAGTAGTTCTTTAGCCTGATACTCATGAATATTCATAATATATCTATCCTTTTTATTTGTATATCTCCCCCAAAAGAGAATTATTTGCATATAAGTTTAAAGAATATAATGATAGATGCAAGGTATACTTGTTTAAAGTTATTGTGGTGTGTTTTTTTTGTAGTATTTAATAGAAAAAGACCACTATTTAAGGTGGCCTTTTTTATGTGTATAATGAAATTAATCTTGTAATTCTATAAAGAATCCTTTGCCGTTATTATTATAAGCTTCAAAAGCTACAGATACTTGCTTCATCATATTTTTTGGGAAATCTTCTTTTTGGAACCAAGATACATCATCACACTTTTCAGGCTCTGCGTTTATAGGATCACCTTCCCATTTTGTACATTCAAAGAAAAAATTAACGCTTTGTTTGTTCGACTGCCAATGAGTTGCACCAGCAAAATATAAATCACCTTCGTTAATTGTAATACCAATTTCTTCTTCTGCTTCGCGCACTAATGCTGTTTTCAGGTTCTCTCCACCATCTACATGGCCACAAGGGAAGCTGTAATCTCCATCTGCAAAACCTGTATTAGATCGTCGTGCTAGCAATATTTTACCATCTTTATCTTTAAGGATAAGAAATACGCCTACTACCATAAAATGTCGTTCTTCAGTCATGGAACATTCTCCTTTTAGGATTGAAAAAAAGAGGTATATCAGTTAACCCGATATACCTCAAGAACATTAACGTTCTTTTAAGAATTAAGCAGCATTAACTGCATTTAGATCAATGCTACCAGTTAAATCTTTAACTGCTTGTACAGATGCATCAAATCCTTTGCGTTCTTCAGCTGAAAGATCAATTTCAACAATTTTCTCAACACCATTTTCACCAATGATTGCTGGTACACCAACGTACATATCATTTACGCCGTATTCACCAGTTAACCATGCAGCACATGGAGTGATTTTACGTTTATCCATTAGGTAACACTCAGCCATTTCAATAGCAGATGATGCAGGAGCGTAGTAAGCAGACCCTGTACCTAATAGTTTAACAATTTCACCACCAGCAAAACGAGTGCGATCAATAATTGCATCTAGCTCGTCTTGGCTTAACCAACCCATTTTAATAATTTCAGGTAATGGAATACCACTCACTGTTGTGTATTTTGTAATTGGAACCATAGAATCTCCGTGCCCACCAAGTACAAATGCGTTGATATTTTCAACAGAAATATTTAGTGCTTTAGCTAAAAATTCTGCAAAACGACCAGAATCTAGTACTCCAGCCATACCAATAACTTTTTTAGGGTCAAAGCCAGTCATTTCTTTCATTACCCAAACCATAGCGTCTAGAGGGTTTGTAATTACAATAACAAATGCATTTGGTGCATATTGTTTAATATTTGTAGCAACCTCTGAAATAATTTTTGTATTAATAGCAATTAAATCATCACGGCTCATACCAGGTTTACGTGCAAGACCAGCTGTAACAATAATAACATCTGAATCAGCTATATCTGCATAGTCATTTGTGCCAGTAACATTAGGAATAAAGTGTTCTACTGCACCAGACTGAGAAAGGTCTAAGGATTTACCTTGAGGAACACCTTGAGCAATATCTAACAAAATAACATCACCAAGATTTTTTAGCGCAGCTAAGTGTGCTAAAGTACCACCAATGTTTCCTGCCCCTACTAGGGAAATTTTACGACGTGCCATCTATATAACTCCTTTAAGATTATTTTTATGAGAGAAGAATACGACCAATTTGTTTTAAAATAAAGGTAAAAGCGTTTTTTATTGCTTGTGTATGTAAATAGATGTACTCTTTCCATACTTTAGTAATATCTTTTTTTCTTTTCACACACTTCATATGAGGTATAAAACCTATGAAAAAATCAACACTAATTGCAGTGATGTTCTTTGCTGCGTTCTCTATTTTTAATCTACAAGCTGCTGAGGTAGCGCCTATTACAGATGCTGAAAAAGCAGAAGCTATAGCAATTTTAGGCGCAGATGTTGATATTCCAATTCCTGCAGATATTGCAGCCGTTATTAGTAAAAATGCAGAAGCTGCTGCAGTTCTTCAAAGAATGGTTGAAAAAGTACAGGAAATTAAAGTTTCAGATCGATCTGTGGAACTATTTGTAGATTATATGCGTAAGGCAAAAACTTTGCCTGCTAGTTGGGTAACTCTTATGCAAAATATGTATTTATATGACAAACTTGAAAAACCTTATACTTTGGATGCAGGCGCTGAAGCTGTAATGCTTAAAAGAGCTTTTCAACAATTGTATGTTGCTTATTCTAAATGGGATGACCACTTACAAGCAGAAGTTAAGAAACAGGTTTTTCCAATGATGGATGAGCTGAATAAGGCTATGAAAAATGCTCAAAAGTAGCATTAGCCGATATATTATAGCCACTGTTTTTACAGTGGCTAGTTTATTTTCAGCTGTGTTGCAGGCAGATATTAGTGATGAGCAATACAATAATTTGGTTGAAGAACTAAGAGCTGAATATAGCCAACAAACTGAAGGTGTTTTGCCAGAATTTGAGTATGAAGCTAATATTTTATTAGATGGCTTAGTACGAAAAGTTGCATCTGTAATTGAGCAAGACGGTAATTATCAGAAATATATAAATATGCGTAAGGCTATAGCTAAGCGTCCTGAATGGGAAGAGGCGGCTAGTTACACAGCATCTTTAATTAACTTTGATATGAGTTTGCCAGATACAGAAAAATCTTTAATGAAAGATTCTGAATTTGCAGATATGGTGCGTACACTTGCCATATGGCATGATTTGTTCTTAAATAATTTGGTACCTGTTTTAAAGGTATTTAATAAAGATATAAATAAATATATGCCACCACCAGAAGATTTTTAACGTTAAAAAAACCGCTTTATAGCGGTTTTTTTATTAGTAAATAAGTTTTAATCTCATACCTTTGAATAATTTCCCAGTAGGGGGGATGTCATTTATTAAGTGGAACCATTTCAACCTATCAGTAGAAAATCCCATTTTAGTAGCTAATAATTCCTGAGTATCATTTTCTTTTGTTGTATAAACATGTAAACGAAGAGGGGTTATTTGTTTAGCTTCTGTTTTGGTTAACAACTTAATAGATTTTGCGATTTTCATAAATTCTTTATCAGCTTCTTGAAAGTTTTTTTCAGGAGCTAGAAATACAAGGCTATAAAACCCTGTTTTTCCTTCTTGTTTTTCTCCTTTTAGCGGATGTTTACCTTTAAATCCTATAATACGACTTTTGATTTTTCTTCTTGTTTTCTTATCAGTACCTATTAATACTCCAGTATAACCTTCAATATCTCCAAGCTGAATAGGGGAGATATTATGTATTTTTTTGTAGGTATAAATTAGTGATTCTTCAGCATCTTCATCTTCAGGAACCGCTTTAACATTGTAGCTTAATACTCTGCTATTTTTAGGGTTGAATGCTGTTGGTAAACCTTCTGTTTGTGGAGTTACATAGCCATCTGGAATATAAAAACTAAAGCGATGTTTAGGGTGAATAAAAATATTCTTTTTAGCTACACCATAATCTTTTAATTTTGGACCAAAAACCATACCATCAATTGCTTTTAAGTATCTATCTCTGTGGACAAGATGGCTTTTCCTACCTTTTTTAGCAGCTTCTTCCATTGTATCTCTAATGCGTTTTTTATCTTCTGGATGAGTACTTAATAAGCGATGAAATATTGATCTGTTAATATCTATACCTGCTTGTTTGTATAAGTTTTCTGTGTGTTGGCTATGTTTATCCATTACAGAGAATGAATCAGAAGCCGCATATGGATCATATTTTAATCTTAAGAGATAACGAACAGCAAGTTTATCAGCTTCTTCTTCATATGCTCTGCTGTAATTTGCAAAAAGATAGTTAGTTGCAACATCTGTTACTTGCATAATTTCGTTACCTAATGGAACACCCCCATTGTAGTTAATATATGCTCCAAGCAAAGTTTGACCAAGCGCTGCTATTGTTTGAGATGTTTGTTTACGTGCAGTATGCAAAGCTGTTACATGACCAACTTCATGACCTAAAATAGAAACAAGTTGGGCTTCATTATGTAAAAAAGGTAAAATGCCTCGACTGATGAAAATGTAGCCTGGTATTGCAGCAGCGTTAAAAATATCTTCATCTAGTATTGTCATTTTAAATGGTTTTTCAGAACGTTCAGAAACTTTGACTATATCACTTAAACGTTCATTTATATACTTGGTAAGTTTTTTACTTTCCTTGTACATACCGCCTCTGCTTTTAACAATATCACCGTAAACTTCTTGACCAATTTCATATTCACGTTCTTCAGATACAAAAGAAAGATGTTGTTTACCAGTTGCAGGGTTAGTGCTTACGCATCCGCTAACTAGTAGAATGCAAAAGAGGGCAGATAGCCCTCTTTGATAGAGAGTAAAAGCCATTTTTATTTAGCAGTTTCTTCAATTATTGCAGGTACTTCGTCATCACCAAAGAATGGAATAAGATCTTTTAGGAAATCACCAATCATATCTAAGATAGATTTAAAGAAACCTAATACAATATCTAATACTCTATTTGTTATTCTTATAATCTCATCTTCACCTTGGCTTTGAGCAAAGGCATCATTGGTTATAATGAATGCTGTAACTACTAAAATACCAAGTGTTAGATAAATAAATGTAGATTTTTTCATTATGTTGTTACCCCTTTGGATTGTAATACAGATTTAGGGTTTTGATGTAATCTACTAAAACCAAGAGTTTTAGAATCTATACCCATTGCTGTACCCATTAATTGTTGAATACTCATTTCTGGTAAGTTAATTTTTTTACCAAGAGCTTTTTCAGCTTTTTCTTGGTATGCACCCATGGCCATATCACATAAGGTACATGGTGATACCATTATTTCAGCACCTTTTTCTTTAGCTTCTAAGCTGTGTCCACCAGACATACTTAAAAAGCTTTCTTCATTAACAAGCATTGTGTGGAAACCACAGCATTTATCTTTGCCATTGTAGTTTACACTTTCGCCACCAATTACTTCAATTAGCTGGTCTAGGTATTTAGGTTCCTGACCACCTTTATTGTGGAAAATTTCATGCGGACGCATAGAATGACAACCATAAAATGGTGCAACTTTTATTCCATTTAGTGGGTTGTTTACATGTTCTTTAATAGTATCTAAGCCAATTTCATCAACAAGTGCCCAAATAAGATGCTTAACTTTCATTTTATTTTCAAAAGGTTTAACACCAGCTTTTTTTAGAACATTATTGATATCTTTTCTAACGTTATCATCTTGTAATCTTGCCCATGCAAAAGAGAATGTTTGTAAACATGTATTGCAAATAGTTACAATATCCATACCCATTTCTTCCGCTTCTGAGAAAATACGAGCATTAATTGCTAAAGCAGCAGATGGGTCATGTTCTTGTAAATTACCAGCACCACAACAGCTAGCTTTTGGCATATCATGTAGTTCTACACTCATTTTTTCACAAATTGCACGGGCAGACCAATCTGCCTCTTTTTGAATTTGTTTTGCCGCACAACCTGGGTAGTAAGCGTATTTTAATTTTGCCATAAGCTGTATATTACCTTTTTAGTGTTATTTTTAACTTGAAAATAATAACATTTTTTGAATATATCTCAAAGAATGTTTAAGAATATAGCTACTTTTTGTTGCAAAAATAATTTTTGTATGCAATTGTGCTGGTGTTGTTTATCTTTTTTAATTTTTTCTAATTCATTATTTCCTGTGGAGGAATTTTATATGAAACTTACAAACAACTACTCTTTTATACCATTTATTAGCCTTTTACTTGGACCTATTGCTTATTATATGTTCTTGGGAAATATCACTAGTGGATTAAGGACTCCTTCTGGAAATGAATTAATGGCTGGTGTTTTTGTGTGCTTACTTTTACCATTTATATTGAATTATATTCAAAAATATTTTCAGCATGTATTATTGCACAGCATTATATTTAGTTTATTCGTAGTTTTACTTTCAATTCTTTCTAGTATTGTTGTGATGTTTATTACTGTATTGCCGACTGTGACTGTTGCAGGGCTTATTTTACTGCTTATCATAGAGGTCTTTGCTGTTGTAATTACTCTGCTTAGTTTGAAATATGCTGTAAAAATTAGTGAAAATAATTTTGCGATTGCATAAAAAAAGAGCCTTCGGGCTCTTTTTTTGTGCGTAAAGTCCAGTAAACCATGGGCTACCATTCCTTATAGCGCCAATCAACCATTACATCATGTTTGTTGAATGTAGCTCTAAGTTCCCATCCTTCGTCATCGTTACCACCAAATAGACCGTTAACCTTGTTATATGTGTTTGTTGGATCAAACTGACCTAGAAAATCTCCATAACTAAATTTTGCATCACGTTTATTCCATACTGCTGTACGAGTATTATTGTGTCCTGTTTGAGTGAAAAATGTTGGCTGTCCCCACTGTAGTACAGCATCACCTAATGTTAAGTGATCAATTTGGCTATCCAAAAATGAAATTGTCATAGGATCTACTGGTTTTAGTTCATCTCCAGTTAATGTACCTATGCTCATACTACCACCACTACCAAACATATTACAGGATGCTAAAGGAAGCCCTATTACTATGCATAGAACTATAGGTATTATGTTTTTGTATATTTTTATATTCATAAGTTCTTATGTATTTACTAATTAATGGAAAACCTAACCTGCACCTGGGCCTGTGTCTTCGGCGCGAGTTTCTACGTTAATTGGGTTTTCTTCAAGTTCTTTGAACATAGCTTTTATTTCGTGTAAATTTTCCACTTCACCAACAGGCCAAGGGTTAGGAACCTTACCTTTTTTAGCTAAAAGAATAGCGTTACCAATTTGTCCTAATACGCCAAAATGTAATGTTTTTAGCAGTAAAGTTGCTTCATTTAGCACACCAAATCTTGCAATATCATTTTTAAATGCCATTGCATGACGTGCGCCTGCATTATTTGTTACACCCGCTTGTATTGCACGAGTACGTATTTTCATAATAGCTTCCATTGGGGCAACATCTTTAGGGCAGGCGTCTACACACATACCGCATCTTGTACAATCCCAAATACCATTCTTTTTAGAAAGTTCTTCCAAACGGTCTTGTTTTTTACCTTCACGAGGGTCTGCTATAAAACGAAAAGCTTTAGCTAATGCTGATGGGCCAATATAGTCAGGATTTTCTGCCATGGCAGTACAATCAGAATAGCAAACACCACACATAATACAGTTAGAAACCATATTAACTTGTTCAAAAGATGTTTTATCTACATCTTTTTCAGATTCATCACCTTCCTGAATATAAGGTTTGATACTATCTACTTTTTCATAGAAAGGTTTAAGGTCTACGGCCAAATCTTTCACAACAGGCTGGTTTCTTTGTGGTCCAATTTCAAGCATTTCTGCTGGAGCACGACCATGATTATCACAGCCATTTACCATATCTTTAATTTTTGTTTTACAGGCTAGACGAGAACGGTTGTTAATAAACATTCCACAAGACCCGCAAATAGATGCTCGGCAAGAGCGACGATATGTTAAAGACCCATCTTGTTGATCTTTAATTTGTTCTAATCCTTGTAGTACTGTTGTTGCATCTGTGTATTCTACAGTGTAATCCTGCATTTTTGTTTGGATTCCACCATTTACTACAGCTCCACGTTGGATACGGAATATTACAGATTTTATAGCTAATTTTGCAGTCATGTTTTTATTTTTTTCTTATTTTTCAATTAAAAATATTAAATATCCTCAAAATAATACACTTATTGCGATAGTCTGTCATCTTATGATATAAGACAAAACTCAATTGAGGGGTATTTTTTATATATGCGTATTTTATTTATGACACGGTTTAAAAGGAAAGCTTTGCGCAATAAAATTGTACTTGCATGTAAATCCTATGGCCATGATGTAGAAATTATTTCACCAGCCGATGTGGCTTTTGTGTGTGATGGTCGTAAAAACCCAGTTACTTTAAAAGGTATGCCTTTTCCTAAAGCAGATATTATTTTCCCATATTGGAAACGTAAAGATAGTTATATGTGGGATGTTTTAACCTGTTTAGAAAAGGATGGGGCTGTAGTTGTAAATGGTCCTGCAAGTATTGCACCAGACAAAAGAATGATTGCTTTAACTTTTGCTCAAAATGATATACCACAGCCAAAAACATGGAGTGTTAATACTAATCAGGCACTTATAAGTGCCTTAGAAGATATTAAGCCACCATATATTTTTAAAGAAGCTCATAGCAGCAGAGGTAACAAAGTATTTAAAGTTAATACTAAAGAACGAGCTTTTACAATAGCTCAAGTGTTGATTGATGATGCTCGTGATTTTGTTATACAAGAAATGTTATATCCAGCAGGAAAAGATGTAAGAGCATTTGTTGTAGGAAATAAAGTTGTGGCAGCAATGGAGCGTACAGCAATGGAAGGCGAATTTAGAGCCAATATTTGCCAAGGTGCAACAGCGGTTAGTACAATTCTTACACCAGAAGAAAATGCTATGGTTATTAAGGTTTCTAAGTTATTTGGCTGTTTAATATCTGGAGTAGATTTTATGCGCACAGAGCAAGGATCTATATGTCTAGAGATTAACAAAAAACCAGGTTTACAAGGAATTGAGGCTGCAAGCGGGATGAATATTGCACCTTTAATTGTAAAAGAACTTGAAAAGATGTTGAAACATAAAACAAAAGTTGCATAAAATTTACATAGTATTCTTGCGCCATCCTAAATTATTCTCTATAGTAGTATACATATACTTTTGTTAATCTTTCTTAACGTTTTTATTTCTTATAGTCTTTAAAGGAGACATACTATGACAAACACAGCTACAAAACGCAGTGATTACAAGCCCTTTCCATACAAAGTGAAAAGGTTGCATTTAGACTTTGATTTACAAGATAATCAAACCATTGTTACATCAACAGCCATTTATTCACTCAAAAAAGATTTTGAAGTGGGTACAGATTTAATTCTGGACGGCCATGATATGAAGTTACTACAGGTTTGGTTACAAGGTGATATGGTTTATGAACAAGATGGTAGTTATACTATTGATGATAAGAAAATGGTTCTTAAAAACCCACCGAGAAGTTTTAAATTAATTGTTAAAACTGAAATTCATCCTGAAACTAATACAAGCCTTGAAGGTTTGTACCGTGAAAGCCCCGATGTTGGTAGTACATTTTGTACTCAATGTGAAGCCATGGGCTTCCGTAAAATAACTTATTATCCAGATCGTCCAGATGTATTAACTAAGTTTACTACTCGTATTGAAGCGGATAAGAAAAAATATCCATATATTCTTTCTAATGGTAATAAGGTTGATTCTGGTGATTTAAGTGATGGCCGTCATTTTGCTACATGGGAAGATCCTTGGAACAAACCATCTTATTTATTTGCACTTGTTGCAGGTAATTTAACACTTGTTTCTGATACATACACAACGGCAGATGGTCGTAAAGTTGGTCTAGAAATGTACGTAGAAGCACATAATGCAGATAAAGTTGATTTTGCATTGAAATCTTTGCAAGAATCTATGAAGTGGGACGAAGATACTTTTGGTCTTATTTATGATTTGGATGTCTATATGATCCTAGCAACAGATTCCTTTAATATGGGTGCAATGGAAAATAAAGGCTTAAACGTTTTTAATTCCAAATATGTACTAGCAGATCCTGCTACAACAACAGATTCAGGTTATGAAGGTGTTGAAGGTGTTATTGGTCATGAATATTTCCATAACTGGACAGGTAACCGTGTTACATGCCGTGATTGGTTTCAACTAACTTTAAAAGAAGGCTTAACAGTTTTCCGCGATCAGGAGTTTTCTTCTGATATGCAATCTCGTCCTGTAAAAAGGATACAAGAGGTTCGTGGGTTACGTAATGGCCAATTTTCTGAAGATGCTGGTCCTATGGCTCATCCTATTCGTCCTGAATTAGTAAAGGAAATGAATAATTTCTATACTTCTACAGTATATAGTAAGGGTGCTGAAGTTATCCGTATGATCCATACAATGCTTGGTGCAGAAGGTTTCCGTAAGGGAATGGATTTGTACTTTAAGCGTCATGATGGTGATGCTGTAACATGTGAGGATTTTGTAGCTGCAATGGCAGATGCAAATGATTTTGATCTCACTCAATTTATGGCTACGTGGTATTTTCAAGCTGGTACACCAGAAATTGATATTAGTTGGGAATATAATCCAATTGAAAAAACATTTACTTTAAAAGTAAAACAATGTTGCAAGCCAACACTTGGTCAAAACACTAAAAAACCATTCCACATGCCTTTAGTTTTAGGCTTAGTGGATAGTTCTGGTAATGATATGAAGCTGGAATCTGGTGATGATGCCTTTGATGCAGATAAATCATTATTGCATATTACTAAAAGGTCCCAGTCATTTGTATTTCATAATGTAAAATCTGAACCGTTGCCTTCATTATTCCGTGGTTTTTCAGCCCCTGTTAAGGTTGAAGCTCCATATACTACGGATGAGTTATTATTTTTAATGAAACATGATAGTGATGATTTTAATCGTTATGATGCTGGTAATAGTATAGCTGTAGAATTAATTAAAACCATGGTTAATACAGAATCAACGGGTGGTAAAATGCAAGTTGATAAACGTATTATCAGTGCTTTTTATAACATTATTAAAAATGTGCAATCTGGTAATATGGATAAAGCTATGGCAGCTGAAATGATGAGTTTGCCATCTGCATCTTTTGTAGGTGAATTAATGCCAGAAATTAATATTGGTTTACTCCAAAAAGCACGTAATATGGTGCGTAAGGAAATTGCTAGCCAATTAAAACCAGAGCTGATTAGGCTTTATGGGGTGAATAATAATACATCTGATTATGTATTTACACCTGCTGAAGTTGGTCGTAGAGCCGTGCAAAATGCATGCCTTTCGTATTTGTTGGAATTACCAACAACCGAGGGAGTGGGGTTAGCTGTTCATCAGTTTAACAATTCTCACGGTAGTAATATGACAGATTCTTACTCTGCATTAGCAGGATTAGTAAATTGTGATGTTGCGGTAACTGAAAAAGGTACTGTTTTAGATGCATTTTATGAAACATGGAAAAATGATACTGATGTGTTAGATAAATGGTTAAGTGTACAAGCTAGTGCGCAAACACCAAACACCTTGGATGTTGTTAAAACATTATTGAAGCATCCTGCTTATAATCAAACTAAACCAAATAAGGTTCGTTCAGTAATTGGTGGATTTTGTATGAGTGGAGCTGAAAACTTCCATAATTTAGATGGTTCTGGTTATGATTTTGTAGCTGATTTTATTATTGGTTATGATAAATTAAATCCTCAGGTTGCCGCTAGGTTAGTTGGTGTATTGTTACGCTGGAAACGAATGGATTCTGTGCGTGCTTCTTTAATGAAAAATGCATTAGAAAAAATTCAAAATAGCGGAAAACTTTCACCAAATGTCAGTGAAATTGTAGAAAAAGGTTTAGCTTGATACGCTGTTCCTAATAAAAAGCCCTAATTGATGGGGCTTTTTATTTATTTAGGACTTGATAAATAGAGAGATAATCACCATAATTTACGTACCAAGTAGGGTTTTTATAAAATTAGGGATTTAACATAATGAAGTATATCTTTGTAAGCTTTATAGGCTTGTTATTAGGTTTGTTTAACGTACATCTAGCTAGTGCTGCAAAGTTACCTGATGGTTCAGT
>Ga0233447_1000102_pt1 | contig 108540 bp, 98 predicted proteins | sample SI_124_October20_3_FD_183014 | JGI IMG/M metagenome (GOLD analysis project Ga0233447, IMG submission 183014) | Seawater microbial communities from Saanich Inlet, British Columbia, Canada - SI_124_October2016_135_MG | ecosystem: Environmental > Aquatic > Marine > Inlet | place: Canada: British...
TTCGTTATAAATCAATAGCTTGAAATATAATGATAACATTTTTCACTGGAGTTTTTATTGATTTCCAACCGTTTTAAGCCCTTTTATTGTTATATTTCAATAAGATAGAGTTTATGGTCGGTAACTAGTTAATTCAAATACTCGTTAAAAACCTCTGCGTACCTCTGTGTCCTCTGCGGTTAAATTTCTTTTTTAATTAATTTTTAATATAGATTATGACTTCAAACAAACCCTATTTGATTCGAGCACTTTATGAGTGGCTGGTTGATAACGATGCAACCCCGCATATTATGGTGAATACCACTATTGATGATGTCATGATTCCGAATGGAATTGATAAAGATGGCCAGGTAGTACTGAATATTGCCACACGTTCTGTTCAGGGGCTTGAAATGGAGAATACTCATATTGCCTTTACTGCCCGCTTTAGTGGTGCTGCTCATAATATCTATATTCCGATTAATGCGATTATGGCTATTTATAGCATGGAAGACGGGCAGGGCATGATGTTCGCTGAAGATACTTCTATCAAGGCAGATTCGACAGGGGATAGTGCTGTAGGCAGTAAAAGCTCAGTAAAAAAGGATGTGAAGAAAAGTTCAGAAAAGAAAAAGCCGGGATTAAAAATCGTTAAGTAATTGTATCTACTCAGAGAATTTCAATTTTTCTATAAATTTAAAGATTTTTTTTCACCACTAAATAATGAAGTACAATAAGGTATATCGTTATTTAGTAATGAGTTGTTTAAAATTATGACAATGACTGATTTATCCAATTACTTTTAGCATTATTTGTTTTTCTTCGTGAGCTTCGTGTCTTCGTGGTGAATATGTTTTGCTTTTTTGAATACGCAGAGAGTTAAAAATAATCTGACTGTTCTCCACTAAACGCATTTTGTATCCATTCAAAATTATTGTTTTTCAGCTTTTCTTCCGGACTGATGAATAACGCATCAAATCGATATGTGTACTGTTGAAACTCTTTATGGTTAGTGATGAAAGTTAATGCAGCCTTGCTTATTTTCTGCTGCTTGGAGCGAGGAATACTGTAAGCAGTTCCACCGAAAGCGTTGCTCTTACGGTATTTAACTTCAATGAAACATAATGTGTTCTGGTGCAGCATGATCAGGTCTATTTCACCAAAGCGACAATGATAGTTTTGCTGTACCGGTTTTAAGCCATTCTGTTGCAACCAGCTTAAAGCCTGTTGCTCAAAATACAGTCCTTTGTCTTTTTTTGAGCCCCACATGTGATTAAGATATGTTATTCAACGACTTCAACACTTTCTTTTAATACTTGTGCTCGGCCTTTTTTATAAGTCGCGAGGATGAGTTCACGGTGTACTCGGCCTTTGGTATCGACTGATATGGTGCCGCTATTGAGCGCTATTTTTTCTTCTGGAGTGATCAGTAAACGTCTTAATGATGGTATTAACTTATAGGCGTCTATGCCCAGTGCAAAAAAGCGGGCGTAACGTTTACTCTGTTTTGGCCATAATTTTTTAATGGCAGCAAAATCAGGGTTAGTTGTGTTTGTTAATGCCCAGGGAGTATCGACAAATAAAATATCATCAAGGTCTCTATCAGCATCCGGGTCACTGATGCTGGAAGATATGCTGGATGTTGCGTAGACGTTTAAACCTTTTGCATGGTGAAACTTAAGCTGGGGTTTAATTAAACGAGCCTGTCGAGGATTACCGGCAATAAATACCATATCGATATCCTGTCTTCTGCGCGGGATAAACTCTGATTTCTCGCCGATCACCTGTTGTAAAATTGAATGTCGGCGTTTACTGCTGTTAAGATTTAATAACTGCTTGATGGATGGTGAGTAATCATTTTTTCTGGAGGGATACCTGGCGCTTTCTACGACCTGACCTCCAAGGGCTTCAAAACGTTCTGTAAATGCCTTGTTTAAACGATCTCCTAACTTGCTATCGGGGGTTAGGGTAACGGCATGGTACTGGCTGCTGATCAGTGCGTAGTCGGCTATCTGCTCTGCTTCATCTTCCGGCCTAAGGCCAAACTGATACAGATTGTTTATGCCATACCTGTCATTGTCGGCATAATTAAGGGTTAATGTGGGTATTTTTAACTCTTCGTTGAGTTGGAGTTCATTCACCAGTTTTTTGTCTAGAGGACCCACAATAAAATCAGCGCCATTTTGTATGGCCTGATTGTATTGTAGGGAGAATTGCTGAGGTTCGCTGCTGGCATTAATAATTTCCAGTTCAGGTTTTTCTTCTCCGTCATTGTAATAAGCGTATAAAAAACCATTTTGAATGGCTTCGGCAACATTCTTTAACTTATCAGATAAGGGAAGCATCAGCGCGATACGAGTGGGGTTTATGTATATTAATTTACTTTCTTCGACCAGTTGATCTGCAAAAATAAGAGATGCCTCATGATCTACATAAATCTCATGCCATTTTTCTATCCAGGGCTCTATTTTAGCTGGAAGCATATTGGAGCGACGGGCTATTAAATTTAACTCTAACCAACCTCTTAGGTCGATTGTCTGTTGCTGAGACAGTGCCTTGATAATATGAAGTTCGGTTATCCGGTTTAAGGCATCCCAGATAAACTTATGATTTTCCTGGATTTCAAAATCTGACTCCAGATACTGACCAATCTGGATACGTAATTTTGCTGTTTCCATGGGCTTTCCGATGGCGAGTACACCTTTTGAACGGATATTCAAAGCGAGTGCTTTGTAGGTAGGGTCTGTAATAGTTTCTATATCCGGTAAATTCCCGAGGCTTTGATAAGTTTTACCATTTTCAAAATAAAGCCCAGCTAACAGCACGTATTTATTGATAGCTTCTTTTTCCAGGATGTCACCATCGGTTAAAGAATCATAGAGTGTCTGCATCTCATCATAATGTTGATCTTTAAACAGCATGAGTGCAGTTTTCTGTAAATATTTTGAACGATCTGGTTGAGCAGAATTATCAGCCAGGTGTTGATACATGCTGGCAGCTTTTTCCCACTCAAACCCCTGTTCGTAATTTAATGCGATAAATATTGATTCAGCCGTTACCTGCTGACTGATTTTAGGTTTTAAAACAGTAACTGTAGTTGTCTGACAGGCAATAACAAATAAGGTGGTAACAACAATCAGGCTTCGTTGAACCAGCTTTTGTAGGTGAAGTTTGTGCATAGGTGATGATAGGTTTATTGAATTAATGCTGTTGATGTCAAGATGGCTTGCTAGAATAAGGTGATTAGTTTACATGGTTAAAGATGAAAATGTCAGGCGTACTTCATATTGTAGCAACACCTATAGGAAATTTAGATGATATAACCCTGCGTGCGATTGAGGTATTGCGGTCGGTTGATCTGGTGGCGGCTGAAGATACTCGTCATAGCCAGCATTTACTGGCCCATTTGGGAATAAGTAAAAAGATGCTTTCTCTTCATGAACATAATGAAAGAGAGCGAATACAGCAGATTTTAAATTACCTGAGCGAAGGTTTGCAAATAGCGTTGGTTTCGGATGCTGGAACTCCGCTAATTTCTGATCCGGGTTTTCCTTTGGTTAGAGCCGTAGTCGAAGCGGGTTACAGGGTTACACCCGTGCCGGGAGTGAGTAGCGTGATAACCGCATTGAGTGCTGCAGGGCTGCCAACCGATAAGTTTATCTTTCACGGGTTCCTGCCACATAAAAATTCTGAAAGATTAACCAGACTCGAAGCTTTGAAGAATGCAGATGGAACGCATGTTTTACTGGAATCTACACATCGAATAGAACGGCTTTTACAGCAGATTGAGCAGCTTATGCCGGAGGCAGATGTCGTTCTGGCCAAAGAGTTAACCAAACGTCATGAAACCTTTCTTCGAGGTACAGCTGAGCAGTGTCTGCAACTTTTTGATCAGGATGCCCTGCTTAAAAAAGGAGAATTTGTAGTGTTGATCCATCAGCAGAAATCAAATGCCCTTGATCAGAATGATGTTGAGATTCAAGCGTTGCTTAAATTGTTAATGGCTGAAATGCCGTTAACAAAGGCAGTTAAGCTGGCTGTTAACTTAACTGATCGAAAGAAGAATGAGCTGTATAAAATGGCATTAGAAGTTAATTCAGACTGAATAGTAATTGATCAGTTTCCCCTGGACTAAAAACCCATGTTATTCCGGAGTGTTCTACTAGACTTAATAGTTAAGTTAAATAGTGTTGTTTTAATTTATTAAATGCCTGACTTTCATTTCCTTAAAATAAAAAATTACCTTGCCCCCCTGTTAGTGGTGATATGTCTGGTGTTTATTCGTGTGCAGTATGGGGTACTCCTGTTTCATACGCTGGCAGAACTATTTTCAATTATCGTTGGGGTTCTGATGCTGGTCATCGCATGGAATACAAAGCAGTTTACCCATAATGATTTTTTGTTATATCTTGGTATTGGATACTTCTGGGTTGCGGTGATTGATACCTGGCATACGTTTACAGTGAATGGTATGCCATTTTTCAATATCACTGATTCAGAGGCAACGTTACATTTCTGGATATCAGCACGATTTATAGAAGCTACTATATTGCTCAGTGCCGTACTTTTCCAAAAAAGAAAATTAAGTGCAGGCTGGATGTTTATTGTCGGGGCAGTATTAGCGCTGCTGGTGATCTGGGGCTCTTTTGCTCTTGCTTATCCTGTGATGTTGACAGCAGAAGGTTTGACTCCTTTTAAAGTTAATACTGAATACCTTGTCATTGCCATGCTTTGTCTCTCGGTGTTTATTTACTTCCGGCAAAACAGAATGATATCTCATAATGTGCGTTATTTACTCATTATATCGATCGTTTTAACCATCCTGGCGGAAATATCTTTCACCTTGTACACGGATTTTTTTGGCAATGCTTTTGTGGTCGGGCACCTCTTTAAGTTTCTGTCCTTCTGGCTGATTTATCAGGCTATAGTGGAAACAACACTGACGGAACCCTTTACGGTGATGGCACAGGGTTCAAGTAGTTATGATGCTATTCCACATCCAGCGGTTGTAGTGGATGAATATGGCATTATTTCTCAGGTTAACAGGGCTGCGGAAATACACTGTGGAAGTTCTGCTCAAGACCTGATTCATCGTCATGTACACAATTTTTTTCATCCTCCTCACTTATCCGTACAGAATTGTGATTTGTGTAAATTCATTAGAAATGGAAAATCTAAAGAAGGGCTGATTACTGACTTTCCAAAGGATAATAAAAGTTTCCTTATCTCACTGGCTCCAATTAAACAGGATAGTAAGACTCGTGCAATGGTGCAGTCTATGCTGGATGTAACAGAGCAAATAACAGTAGCTTCGGACCTTCAGCAAGAAATTAGTGATCGAAAATTGATAGAAGCTTCATTAATCAAAAGTGAAGTTCGATTCAGGAATTTGTTCGAAAATTCTGAAATTTCTATCTGGGATGAAGATATATCTGAAGTTTATGAAATATTAAATGAGCTTAAAAAGGAAGGCGTAACCGATCTTTCAGAATATCTGGAACAGCACCCGGATGTTATAGGACAACTGGCTGCTAAAGTTAAAGTAAATCATGTTAACTCAGCCACATTGAAGCTTTTTAAGGCCACTCATGAAAAGAAATTTATAAATCAGATTGATAAGTCTTTTGGCCCGGGTGCCATGGAAGTGTTTGTGGATACCATGCATGCCTATTGGAATAATAAACCTTTCTTTCGCTCCGAGGCTAATTTCAGGACTTTAGATGGAGATATTATTAATGCAATTATTTCCTACAGAATACCCACTGACCCTGAAGAGCTTAAGAATATAGCCGTTACTATTGTTGATATCACTGAGAGAAAACAGGCAGAAAATAAACTGATACAGAGTGAAACTCGGTTTAGAGAAATATTTGAGACTACAGATGCAATTTCTGTACAGGGTTATGATCGCAACAGAAAAGTGATTTACTGGAATTCTGCAAGTGAATCACTGTATGGTTTTTCTGCTGATGAAGCCCTGGGTAAACAACTGGAAGATTTGATAATACCTGAGGAAATGCGAGACCCGGTTAAAGAAGGGGTGGATAACTGGCTGAATGGTGGAGCAGCAATTCCCTCCTCAGAACTAACGCTGTGTAAATCTGATGGTTCAGCTGTTCAGGTTTTTTCAAATCATGTGCTATTGATGAACCATAACAATGAAGCTGAAATGTTCTGTATTGATATGGATATGACAACCATTAAAAAAGCAGAGCGGAAATTAATTGAAAGTGAAGGGAAATTTAAAGCCATAACAGATCAGGCAACAGAGGGAATAACAGTTGCTGATATGGATGGTAATTATATGTTTGTAAATGCTGCTTTTTGTCAAATGATAGGGTATTCAGAAGAAGAGCTTTTACAGATGAGTGTGTATGATGTGAAAGCGCCAGAGCAGGACACCTCATCTTTTGAGAGAACCAAAGGGCGTGAAGAAGGCCTGGAAGTTGAAGTTTATTTGCAGAGAAAAGATGGCAGCATCTTTATCGCTGAAGTAATTGGTAAGGTGATTGAATTTGGTGGACAAACACAGGTGCTGGGTACCATTCGTGATATTACCCGGCAGGTAAAAGCTGATGAGCAAATACGCACTCTGTCTCAGACTGTTGAACAAAGCCCTGTATCGGTGGTGATAACTGATAGTCAGGCAAAGATTGAATACGTCAATAAAACCTTTGAAAAAGTAACTGGTTATAGCGCACAAGAGGTTTCTGGTCTTAACCCTCGAATTCTGAAATCAGAAAAAACCCCCGGAAGTCTGTATAAAGAAATGTGGGGTGCTATTAGCAATGGTAAAACCTGGCAAGGTGAATTGCAGAACCGTAAAAAGAATGGTGATGTTTTCTGGGAATATGCCCATTTTGCACCGGTAGTCGATGAATATGGTACTACCCGTCACTATCTGGCGATTAAGGAAGATATTACGTTACGTAAACAACAGGAAGAGCACATTATTCATCAGGCACACTTCGATACATTGACCAATTTACCAAATCGTTTTCTTTCACTCGATCGTCTTTCTCAACTGATAAAAGAAGCCCAGCGGGATGACAAGCAGATTGCAGTACTTTTTCTGGATATGGATGACTTTAAAAAGGTGAATGATACGTTGGGGCATGAAACAGGTGATAAGCTTTTAATTGAGGCATCAGAGCGTTTGAGAGGAATAATTCGTAGTGGGGACACGGTCGGCCGATTTGGTGGTGATGAATTTATTATACTACTGGGTGGGTTATCAGATTCAGCAGATGCTCGTCCGATAGCTGAAAACTTACTTAACCGGTTCAGAGATGCATTTAGAATTGATGGCCGAGAATTAATGATAACGCTCAGTGTTGGTATTGCGGTCTACCCTGGTGATGGCGAAAACTCTTCTGAACTTTTGAGAAATGCAGATTCAGCGATGTATCATTCGAAAGAGCTGGGTCGCAACACCTATACTTATTTTACCGATGAAATGAACAGGGATGTATCCCGCCGTCTGGCATTAGAAGAGCAGATTCATGGTGCTCTGGAAAGAGGTGAGTTCAGTGTTTATTACCAGCCTCAGATCAATATTAAAAATGCTAAAGTGATGGGGGCAGAAGCTCTTTTACGCTGGTTTAATCCTGCACTGGGGCAGGTATCGCCCGTTGAGTTTATTCCAATTGCTGAGCAAACTGGTTTGATAGTGCCTTTGGGGAAATTTGTATTAACTGAAGCATTAACTCAAACTGAGCTGTGGCAAAAACAGTTCGATGCGAATTTTCGTATTGCCGTAAATCTTTCACCTCGTCAGTTTCGTGACCCTGATCTGGTTACTTCAATCGAACAGATATTAATGAATTCATTCGTGAGCAATAACAGTCTTGAGCTGGAAATCACTGAAGGTGTGTTGATGAGTGGCCATGGCTATATTGATGATGCGCTGGTAGCCCTGAATCAAATGGGTATTAGTATCTCAATGGATGATTTTGGTACTGGTTATTCTTCTCTGAGTTACCTTCGTCGTTATCCTTTTGATGTTTTAAAAATAGATCAAAGCTTTATTAGGGATATTACTAAAGACCCTGCGGATAGAGAATTGATTATCGCCGCTATTTCAATGGCTCATGGGTTAAATCTTAAAGTTGTTGCCGAAGGTGTTGAAACAGAAGAGCAATATAATGACCTGAAGCAGCTAGGTTGCGATTACGCACAGGGCTACTTTTTTGAGAAACCTGTTCCTGCAGATGAGCTGACAAAATATTTAACTTCGTAAACTATATGGCTTTTATCTCTACAGGTGGCCGGATAAACTGGACTGTTTCCTATAGTTTATAAAAGCAAATTTTCTGCTTCCGAGTTGTCTTTACTTACGGTCATTATTCCTAGTTTGTGACGGAAAAGTTTAAAAGTTGATATTCTTTAATAATCACCAAAATATAAACTTGAATGTTAATTTATGCCAACTAGAATTATCTATATATTTGTTTTTATTGCTTAAATGTTTGCTTCCAGTTCTTTGAAATCACATCACTTTCTAATGCCGGCTGTGCTGGTTTTGTGCCTGATATTTGCTCGCGTGCATTATGGCGTTTTACTTTTTCATACCCTTGCTGAACTGTTTTCCGTTGTAGTCGGGATTTTGATGCTGGTCATTGTTTGGAATACACGGCAGTTTACGCGTAATGACTTTCTGGTTTACCTGGGTATAGGTTATTTCTGGGTTGCCATGCTGGATACCTGGCATACTTTTACCGTCAATGGCATGCCCTTTTTCGATATTGGAAATTCAGAAGTGACATTACATTTCTGGATTTCGACACGTTTTCTTGAAGCAGTTTTGTTGTTATCGGCATTACTGTTTTTGAAACGAAAGTTAAATTCTGAGTTGATGTTGTATGGCGGGGGTGCACTGTTTTTGCTGGTTACCTGGGGTTCGTTTAATTTGAAAAACCCTGTCATGCTTAATGCGGGTGGATTAACTCCATTTAAAGTCTATACCGAGTATCTTGTTATAAGCTTGTTGGCTCTTTCTATTTATTTATATGTTCGACAGAGTAAGTTGCTGGCACCATCGGTTCTCCATTTTTTGATCATATCGATGCTGTTAACTATCTTTGCAGAATTGTCTTTTACCTTATATACAGATTTTTATGGGACCGCTTTTGTTGTTGGGCATCTATTTAAATTTCTATCGTTCTGGATGATTTATCTTGCAATTGTACAAACTACTCTAGCCGAGCCTTTTTCGGTGATGACACAGGGCTCCAGTAGTTATGATGCTATTCCCTATCCGGCAATTGTTGTGGATAATAATGGTATTATTTCGCAGGTAAATAGAGCCGCTGAGGCGTTTAGTGGAAGATCAGCACTAGATCTTATTCATCAACATGTACACCCGTTATTCCACCCTGATGATGTATTGATGCACGACTGTGATTTGTGCCAGGCGATTATGCAGGGAAGGCCGATCAAAGACTTGGTGGTTTCTTATTCCAATAAACAGCAATGTTTTCTTATTTCTTTATCACTTATTAATACGGATGATCAAACCGCTGGTATGGTGCTGTCCCTGACCGATGTTACAGCTCAAAAAAAATCAGAGCATGCCCTTAAAACGCAGGAAGCATGGTTAAGTCAGGTACTTAATACTCTTCCCTATGGTGTGCAGGAAAACGATATTGATGGAGTTATTACCTATAGTAACGCTGCCCATCATAGAATTCTCGGGTTGAAGACGGGAGAATTGACTGGCCGTAATATCTGGGACTTTGAAGTTGATGAGAAGCATAAGCAAGATTTAAAGGAATACCTGGCTTATGTGGTTAAGGAACAACCGGATCCTGAACCCTATGAGTCTGTCAATTTATGTCATGACGGTTCTGAAGTGATCGTAGAAATTATCTGGGATTATCAACGTGATAATCAGGGAAAGTTAAAAGGTTTTATTTCAGTTATTTCTGATGTTACTAAACGAAAACAGGCACAAAGGGCTTTGTGCATTAGTGAACAACGTTTTCAGGATTTTGCTGAAACAGCTGCAGATATATTCTGGGAAATGGATGATAACTTACGCTTTACTTATGTGTCAGGCAAAGTCGATAAGGTCATGGGCACCGAGACGAATAGTATAGTTGGGAAAAACCGACAGGAGCTTTACGCGAGACAGAATTTGATTCAAACCCCTGATTTCAAACAACACTTGATAACTCTGGATGAACATAAACCTTTTTCTGATTTTGAGGTGAGCTGGATTCGAGAGGATGGTGAGCAACGGTATTTGAATTTGAGTGGCACCCCCCGGTTTGATGAATCAGGAAAGTTTCTGGGGTACCGGGGAGTAAGTCATGACGTTACAGAAAGTAAATTATCAAAGGATAAAATTATTAAACAGGCTCATTTTGACAGTTTAACTAATTTACCTAATCGCTTTCTGTCACTGGATCGTTTATCTCAATTATTAACTGACGCGAATAGAAATAATGAAAAGGTCGCCGTTTTATTTCTGGATCTGGATGACTTTAAGAAAGTGAATGATAGTCTGGGTCATGAGACTGGCGATCATCTGTTGATTGAAGCAGCAGAAAGACTACGCCTTGCAGTGCGGGCAGGTGATACCGTAGGACGTCTCGGAGGAGATGAGTTTATTGTATTACTTGGAAATCTTGATGATGCAAATGATGCTCGTCCAATTGCAGAAAATTTACTATATCGTTTTAAAGAAGCTTTTAAAATAAATGGCAGGGATTTAATACTGACAGCCAGTGTTGGTATCGCTGTTTACCCTGATGATGGTGATAATGCGTCGGAGTTACTGCGAAATGCTGATTCTGTAATGTATCATTCTAAAGCGTTAGGGCGTAACACTTACTCCTATTTTACTGATGATATGAACCATGATGTTTCACGTCGCCTGTCGCTTGAGGAGCAAATACATGGTGCACTGGATAGAAGAGAGTTTAGTGTTTATTATCAACCTCAGATTGATATCAGCAGTAATAAAATTATGGGAGCTGAAGCTCTTTTACGCTGGTTTAATCCGGCACTGGGGCATGTGTCGCCCGCAGAGTTTATTCCTGTTGCCGAGCAAACAGGTGTAATAATTCCACTGGGACAGTTTGTGTTAAAGCAGGTTTTGGCGAAAACTGTTTTTTGGCAAAAACAGTTTGATGAAGAATTCAGAATAGCGGTAAACCTGTCACCACGTCAATTTCGAGACCCTGATCTGGTGAGCTTTATTCAGCAAGCTCTGCTTCAGTCATCTGTAAAAAATGAAACTCTGGAACTGGAGATAACCGAAGGCGTGTTGATGAGTGGTCATAGCTATGTTGATGACGCGCTAAAATCCCTGAGTGATATGAATGTCAGCATAGGCATGGATGATTTTGGTACAGGTTATTCCTCGCTCAGTTACCTTCGTCGGTATCCTTTTGATGTGTTAAAAATAGATCAGAGTTTTATCAGAGATATCACTGAAGATTCAGCTGATAGGGAATTGATCAATGCCGCTATTGCCATGGCACATGGGTTAAATCTGAAAGTAGTGGCTGAAGGTGTTGAAACTGCAGAGCAGCTTAGCTATTTAAAAAGTTTACACTGTGACTATGCTCAGGGCTATTTATTAGGTAAACCCATGACCGATAGCGAGTTATCAGAAAAATTAAAAATAGATAGTACTGAAAGCGATTAATAAGGAGCACTTCTGTACCTGTTTATTGTGTGTGTGGGTTAATATTGAGAGCACTACAATTCCATCCTTTTCTAAGGTATCATGCGCGCCAAGTCAGCCGGGTAATCGCTGGTACCCTCGGGTACTGGAGGAAAGTCCGGGCTCCACAGGGCAGAGTGCCAGCTAACGGCTGGGAGGCGTGAGTCTACGGAAAGTGCCGCAGAAAATATACCGCCAGTCTTCGGGCTGGTAAGGGTGAAATGGTGCGGTAAGAGCGCACCGCGCTGCTGGTAACAGTAGTGGCAGGGTAAACCCCACTCGGAGCAAGACCAAATAGGAAAACTATGGTGCTGCCCGCACTGTTTTCGGGTTGGTTGCTTGAGAATCGTTGGTGACAATGGTTCCAGATGAATGATTATCCACGACAGAACCCGGCTTACAGGCTGACTTACTTTTTTATCTGTTCCCCTTATATTGCTGTAAGGGGACATATAAAATCTACCGTTTATCAAGAAATTCTTGTGTAAATATCTCGCAAAATCAGTACTTCTTAATGTTTTACTTTAACTATGTCTGGTTAATATTTGTTTTTAAATGATATTCACCGTCCATCATGAGGAATCCTCGCTAAGTCATTGTTGTAATTAAAGAAATTCTAATCTCATCGCCCGTTTTTTTCTTGACTTGTGTCACTTTTGAACCATACTGTGTTAATTGGTGGGGAATTGTGTCACAAAGTGACTAATAAAGGCGGATTGAGTGCTTAAATTTAGAGGGGCTTCAAATTTATCATTAGATGCGAAAGGCAGGATAGTTTTGCCTACTCGTTATCGTGAGCGCCTGACTGAAATATGTGGTAGCCAGCTGGTTGTCACTATTGATACCGATGAGCCCTGCCTGTTGATCTACCCACTGAATGAATGGGAGATTGTCGAAGAAAAAATTAACCTGTTAACCGGTCTTAATAAGAGAGTAAAGCTTATCAAGCGTAAGCTGATCGGTTATGCGACAGATATTGAAGTTAATGACAGTGGAAGATTACTGTTGTCTGCGCCACTGAGAAATTATGCCAAATTAGAGAAAAAAGTGGTTCTAATCGGGCAGGGAAACAAGTTTGAGCTGTGGGATGAGCAGCTATGGGAACAGCATTGCATGGAAGATATTGATGAAAGTGAAGAAGTACCTGATGCCCTGGCAGAGTTATTAATATGAGTCAGGCAGAATTTTCCCATCAGCCCGTGCTATTTCAACAAGTCATTGATTTGATGAAAATAAAACCTGATGGTATTTATATCGATGGGACTTTTGGTCGAGGTGGTCACTCGGCAGCCATACTTGCGAAGTTAAATGAAAATGGAAGGTTGCTGGTCATGGATAAAGATCCAGAAGCTATTGCTTATGCTAAACAAATTCATTCTGATGATGCTCGTGTCACTATTATTCATGATGACTACGGTCATATGGCTGAATGTATTGAACAGTTGGGTTTGAAACAGTTAGTAGATGGTGTATTGCTGGATCTGGGTGTTTCTTCCCCTCAATTGGACGATGCACAGAGAGGTTTTAGTTTTCAGCAAAATGGTCCTCTTGATATGCGCATGAACCCTGAACAGGGTATGTCTGCAGCTGAGTGGATAATGACCGCAAAAGAAAAAGAAATTTCTGATGTTTTATGGCAATTAGGTGAAGAGCGTTTTTCACGTCGAATTGCTAAAAAAATTATCGAATATCGTCAGGATCAAGCAATTACCGATACTGCTACTCTAGTCAGTATAATCAGTGATTGTGTTCCTTCTCATAAAGAAAAAAAACACCCGGCAACACGTAGTTTTCAGGCGATACGCATGAAAGTTAACCAGGAGCTGGATCATATTCATCAAGTGCTCGATGGTATTTTTGATGTTGTTAAAATAGGTGGGCAACTACTTGTTATCAGTTTCCATTCGCTTGAAGACCGACTGGTAAAACGTTTTATTAAACAACATTCTACCCCGCCAGCTATACCGAAAGGTTTGCCTGTTCGCGATAGTGATCTGCATATAACTGTTCGGTTACGTAATATCGGTAAAGCAGTTAAGGCGACAGCCGAAGAAATAAAACAAAATACGCGCTCACGAAGCGCTATTTTAAGAATAGCTGAGCGAATTTCCTGATGTCTCACATTTACTGGTTGATGCTGCTGATTATTTTAGTAACTGGCAGCTCGATGGCTGTTATTTATGTTAAACATGAAAGCCGTGTTCTGTTCTCCGAGTTAAGGCTGAAACAAAAAAGTCAGGATGAACAATTAATACACTGGAGTCGTTTACAGATCCAGAAAAGTACTTTAATTACTCAGGCTAATGTTGAATCCATTGCACGTAAAAGGCTTGATATGGTAGTACCAGAAAATGTGCAAATTGTGACTTTGGTAGATTATGAGTAATAACTCTTCTACTTTTTTTGCAGGCAGACATTACTTTGTACTGGTTATTTTGGTGGCATTGTTCATCTCATTGCTGATTAGATCAGCCTGGTTACAGGTTTATAATCAGGAGTTTTTACTGGATGAAGGTAGTCAGCGTCAACTTAGAACAATTCAAACACCCGCTTATCGAGGTTCTATTCTGGATCGTTTTGATACACCTTTAGCGATTAGCACACCGGTTGATTCGGTATGGGTCAATCCGAAGCAAATTCTGTTAAATCAGGATGGCTTGAAAAAGGTTGCAGAGTCGTTGGGTGTTAACTATAACAAAACGCTTAATAAGTTAAAGCAAAGGGCGAATAAGGAATTTGTTTTTATCAAACGACGTTTAGAACCTGAGCTTGCACAGAAAGCTGTAGAGGGTATAGACGGTGTTTATCTTCAAAGAGAATATAATCGTTTTTATCCAGCTGGAGAAGTAGTTTCACACGTATTGGGTTTTACCGATATTGATAATGTCGGTCGGGAAGGTCTTGAGCTTGTCTACCAGGACTGGTTGAAAGAAAAAACGGGTAAGCGCCAGATTTTAAGAAATCGTAAAGGTGAGGTTGTAGAGAATATTTCACAGGTAGTGGCTGCTCGATCAGGTAAAGATTTACAAACCAGTATTGATATGCGCTTGCAATATATAACGTATCGTAGTTTGAGCAAGGCTATTAAACATCATGGTGCAAAATCGGGTAGTGCAGTACTACTGGATGCTCGTACCGGTGAAATTCTGGCGATTGCTAATCAGCCATCTTACAACCCGAATCAGCATAAAAATAAATCAGCAGCTGCTCGACGAAATCGGGCTGTTACTGATGTTTTTGAGCCTGGTTCAACAATCAAACCTTTTACTCTTGCTGCGGCTCTGGACAGGAATTTATATAATCTGAAAAGTCACATTAATACTGCACCGGGTTATATGAAAGTGACCGGTTATCCCATTCGGGATTTTCGTAATTATGGGGTTCTTGATCTTGCAGGAATTTTACGTAAGTCGAGCAATGTGGGTGCTTCAAAGGTGGCTTTGTCGATGAAGCCAGAGCAACTTTGGCAATCTTACAAAGATTACGGTTTTGGCGAGCCGACCGGTATCAGCTTTCCCGCATCATCACCGGGTTATTTTAGTGATTACAATGATTGGCAACCGCTTGATCATGCCACTATGGCATTTGGTTATGGGGTTTCTGTCTCTACCTTGCAATTAGCTCGTTCATATTCAGTTTTTGCAAATGGCGGAAAAATTCAACCCGTAAGTTTACTCAAACTGGATGAGCCACAGCAAGCTACTCAGGTTATGAAATCTTCAACAGCAAAAAAAGTACTGGAGATGATGGAGCAGGTAGTAGGACCTGATGGCTCGGCTAAGCAGGCAGCAATAACTGGCTATAGGGTGGCAGGGAAAACTGGAACAGCCAGGAAGAGCACGGCTGGTGGTTATCTTGAAGATACTTATACCTCTGTTTTTGCAGGTGTTGTTCCTGTTAGCAATCCTCGACTGGTAATGGCTGTGATGATTGACGAGCCAACTAAGAATGGTTACTACGGTGGTCAGGTGGCAGCGCCTGTCTTTAAGGATGTGCTTACCCATGCATTACGCCTGATGAATATTTCACCTGATAATTTGAAGGCTTCTTTGCAGATGGCTAAATCAAAAGGACAGGTATTATGATGACTTCAGTAAGCCGTCAAACGCAAATATCTCTTAATACTCTATTACAGGGTTACGTGGACGAGAGCAATCTGATAAATGTAGAAGTTACCGGTCTGTCTAGCAATAGTAGCAAGGTCAAAAAAGGTGATTTATTTGTAGCTCTGGCAGGTCTGACAAGACATGCAATGGATTATGTCAAAGAGGTGATAGATGCCGGTGCGGTCGCCATTATATATGACGCAAATGATTCCTATTGTTTACAGCGTATTCCGCTTTTAGAAAAGCAATACAATGTAAGCTTTATTCCAGTCGAAAACCTGCAACAGAACCTGGGTGAAATTGCGAGCCGTTTTTATGCTTATCCCAGTCAACAATTTACACTCATTGGTATAACCGGCACTGATGGTAAAACCAGTGTTACACATTTGTTAATTCAGGCTTTGAATAAGCTTAATAAAAAAGCAGGCAGTGTTGGAACATTGGGTTATGGTTTATCAAATCAACTGAAGGTGACCAGTTACACAACGCCTGATGCAATAACTCTACAGTCTATCCTGTTCGAATTATCGATAGGTTCCAGTGAATACGTGGTGATGGAAGTTTCATCTCATGCGTTGGAGCAATTTAGAGTCAGTGGTTGTCAATTTGATATAGCTGCTTTGACTAATTTAGGAAGTGATCACCTCGATTATCATGGAGATCTGGAACATTACCGGGAAGCTAAATCCCGCCTGTTTTCGAAACAGAGTTTAACAGGCAGAGTGTTAAATCTGGATGATGATTTTGGTATTTCACTAGCGCAAACCTATAAAGGTGACAATGTCATAAATTATAGTGTTGATGCAACGAGTGATGTAGTTGCAGATGTTAAACTTCTGTCAAGTATGATGACTGATCAGGGTATTAAAATTACTGTAACTACTCCTGCTGGTTTACTCACTATTCAGACTGGTTTAATCGGTGCTTTTAACATAAACAACCTGTTATGTTGCATATCTGTTTTGCTTCAACTGAATTTTGAACTTAATCAAATAGAACGGTGCATGCAGGATTTACAACCTATTCCTGGGCGCATGGAATACTTTCCTTCAGTCAATCATAAGGCAGCAGTCGTGATTGATTTTGCACATACCGAACAAGCCCTGTCAGCCTGTATCAATTCACTTAAAAATTACTGTGAAGGAAACATCATTTGCATATTTGGTTGTGGTGGTGATAGAGACCAGAGTAAGCGTCCTAAAATGGCGGCGGTGGCTGAACAACTGGCTGACCAGGTTATTGTCACAGATGACAATCCACGTAATGAACCACCTGAACAGATAATGCGTGACATATTAACCGGCTTTGTGAACCCTGAGCGGGTACGAATTATTCATGACCGTGAAATAGCCATTGAAACAGCACTGGCTGAAGCATCTGAGCAGGATTTAGTGATAGTGGCAGGAAAGGGCCATGAACAATTTCAGATCGTAGGAAAAAAGAGAATTCCATTCAGCGATCACTATGTTGTAAAGCAGAATCGCATAGGGACTGTTTTATGATTCATATGGATAGTCCTCAGTTAATGTCTCTTTTCCCTCAACGGGAAACTTTTCAAAATGAATTTTCTATTTCTTCGGTGATTATTGATAGCCGGAAAAGTGTAGAAGGTTGTCTGTTTGTAGCCATTAAGGGTGATAACTTTGATGGACATCAATATGTAAACAAAGCTGCTGAACTGGGTGCTGTTGCTGCAATTGTAGAAACGGTTTCTAGTGATATTTCAATACCACAAATCCTGGTTCAGGATACTCGTCAGGCGCTTGCTCTACTGGCAAACTTCTGGCGTAAAAAAGTTAATCCTGTCGTAGTCGCTATTACTGGTAGCAATGGTAAAACTACCGTTAAAGAAATGTTGGGTCGTATTTTAACGGGCCAGGGTCAAACATTAATGACTGCTGGAAATTTCAATAATGAAATAGGCGTGCCTCTAACCTTGTTTAGATTGTCTGAGGGTGATAGTTTTGCTGTTATCGAAATGGGCGCCAATCATCAGCATGAAATTAGCAAACTTATGCATATTGCAGAACCAGATGTGGTGTATGTGAATAATGCACGAGCTGCTCACATTGAAGGTTTTGGCTCTTTAGAAATGGTAGTTAAAGCAAAGGGTGAAATGTATCAGTATTGTAAGGCTGATTCCTTTGCTGTTTTTAATGATGATGAAGATTCCTCTGATTACTGGAAATCAATTTCTACAGCTGAGAGTCAGTTAATTTTTTCAAGTGTTCAATCGGCTGATTTAACTGGCAAAGGGCAGTCATTAGTTGACGGTTTGAAATTAATAGTTGAGTATCAACAGCAAAGTTTCGAATGCATTATTAATGTGTTTGGAAAGCACAATATTCAAAATTCTTTAGCGGCAATTACACTGGCAATAGCTTGCGGATTGACACTGAAACAGGCGTGTAAATTTTTAAGTGGTTTTAGTGGAGTAAAAGGTCGACAGCAATTTCTCTCCGGGGTGCAGGGAAGTGTCATTATTGATGATAGTTACAATGCCAATCCTGATTCACTAAAAGCTGCAGTAAATGTTTTGTGTGCTCTTAAAGGAACAGCCTGGTTAGCACTAGGAGATATGGCTGAAATGGGTGAACAGACTTTATTGTTACATCAACAGGCCGCGAATGAAGCTAAACAAGCTGGAGTGGAACAGTTTTTTGCACTAGGTGAAATGAGCTGTAAAGCAGCTGATGTATTTGATGAAGATGGGTTTTGTTTTAGTCAACACAGTGAAATGGTTGAATTTATATCACCACGATTACACAAGGGTATCAATTTACTTGTTAAGGGGTCACGTAGCGCTGGTATGGATAAAGTAGTAGAAAAGCTAATTTTGAATGCTAAACATTCTGACGTTTCAGGAGTAGAACATGCTTTATAGCCTTGCTACCTATTTAACCCAGTTTTATAGTGGTTTTAACTTATTTCAGTATCTTACTTTTCGTACGATTCTAGGTGTATTAACGGCTCTCATTATCTCTCTGGTTGTTGGCCCCTGGATGATAAGGTACCTGAGTAAATATAACATTGGTCAAAGTATTCGTGATGATGGACCTGAATCACATTTCAGTAAGGCCGGTACGCCGACAATGGGAGGCGCTTTGATACTGGTCGCCATTATCGTCAGTACCTTAATGTGGAGTGATTTAACATCTCGTTTTGTGTGGGTTGTTCTGTTTGTAACGGCTGGATTCGGTTTAATTGGCTGGATTGATGATTATAAAAAAATAGCTCTGGGTAACTCTAAAGGGCTTGCTTCTCGTTATAAATATTTGTGGCAATCGGTAGTCGGACTTACTGCTGCATTTGTTCTTTTTTCAACGGCTGAATTACCGCATGAAACTCAGCTAATAGTTCCGTTTGTAAAATCTCTGGTATTCGACCTGGGCTGGATGTACGTGGTGTTAGCCTATTTTGTTATCGTTGGAAGCAGTAATGCGGTTAATCTGACCGATGGATTAGATGGACTGGCAATTTTACCGACTGTGCTTGTCGGCGGTGCTCTGGGTGTTTTTGCATATGTAACGGGTAATACGAATTTTGCTGGATATCTGGGTATCCCTTATATTCCGGGTGTTGGTGAAATGGTCGTTTTCTGTGGTGCTCTTGTGGGTGCAGGCCTCGGCTTTTTATGGTTTAACACTTACCCTGCTCAAGTATTTATGGGTGATGTGGGTGCGCTTGCACTGGGTGCAGCACTGGGTGTGATCGCAGTGATTGTGCGTCAGGAACTGGTGTTATTCATAATGGGCGGTATTTTTGTAGTAGAAACTGTTTCAGTCATTTTACAGGTTGCCTCTTATAAATTAACAGGTCGTCGAATTTTTAGAATGGCCCCATTGCATCATCACTTTGAATTAAAAGGCTGGCCAGAACCAAGAATTATCGTTCGATTCTGGATCATTACTGTCATTCTTGTATTAATTGGCCTGGCGAGTCTTAAGGTACGGTGATGCAAGCGATGACACAGCCTCATACAATGCATAAAGACCAACGCTATTTAGTTGTTGGCCTGGGAATGACCGGGTATTCAGCTGCCAGCTACCTGTTGCAAAATGGTTACCAGTGCACTGTTCAGGATGACCGGGAGAATCCACCTTACTTGAATGAATTTCAGCAGAAATTCCCCGCAGTAGAAATTGTTAAAGGAGATTTATCAGAGTCACAACTTGTAGATGTTGATTGTCTTGTGGTTAGCCCTGGTTTATCAATTCGAACCCCCCTAATGCAATCATTTTTAAATTCTGGAAAAAGAATTATTGGTGATATTGAACTGTTTGCTGAAGCCGTTGATAAACCGGTTTTGGCTATTACAGGTTCGAACGGGAAAAGTACGGTGACCAGCCTGTTAGGGGAAATGATCAAGGCAGACGGTAAGCATGTAGCTGTTGGAGGCAATATTGGTGTTCCAGCACTGCAACTGCTTAATGAAAATGTGGATCTGTATGTACTTGAATTGTCCAGTTTTCAGCTAGAAACAACATCATCGTTACAGCCACTGATATCAACCGTATTGAATGTCAGTGAAGACCATATGGATCGATATGAAAATTTGGCGGATTACCAGCAAAGTAAAAAGTCTATCTATTCTCATGCCTTGAATTGTCTGAGCAATTTCGATGATGCACTGACAAAACAGTCTGATAGTGATATTCAATTTTCATTACAGAATTTATCTTGCAAATACACTGTAACTGGAACTGATGACCCTGAGCTGGTAGTCGATGGTGAAGCATGGATAAAAACCTCAGCATTAAAACTTAAAGGTCGGCATAACTGGGCTAATTGTCTTGCCGCAATGGCGATGGCCAGAGTGGCTGGCATTTCCAAACCAGCTATTTTAAAAGCACTTAAGTCATACGCGGGATTAGCTCATCGAAGTGAATGGATTGCCGAAATAAATGGTGTGAGCTGGATAAATGATTCAAAGGCAACCAATCCTGGTGCTACTAAAGCGGCAATTGAAGGACTTGATGAGCCGGTTATATTGATAGCAGGTGGGCAAAGTAAAGGTGCCAATGTCTCTATCTTATGTGAAAGTTTAAAACAGCATGTTAAAACCGTTTTATTGTTTGGTCAGGATGCTGATGAAATTGAACAAAGCTGGCAGGGATGTGTAAATATTCAACGAGTTGATGATTTAGAGCAAGCTGTTCAAACTGCAAGTGATTTAGCGATAGCAGGAGATATTGTTTTATTAGCGCCGGCTTGTGCGAGTTTTGATATGTACAGTGGATTTGCTGCACGCGGTGATCATTTCAGTCGTCTGGTGAGGGCACTGTCATGAGTTCCCAGGCAATCCGTGCTTCACAAATCACAAGGGAAATAGTCTCCAGTCTGCCAAAATTATTAGACAGCCAAATTCTCTTAATCTATGGAATATTGGCGTGCATTGGCTTAATTATGGTGACATCGGCATCTATTGGTGTTGCTGATGCGATAAAGGACGATCCATTTTACTATGGTAAACGTCAGTTCTTACGCTTGATATTAGGTGTGTTACTGATGTGGATTGCATACAGGGTTCCTACGAAAATCTGGAAAGATAACGGCATGATTCTAATGTTAAGTTCACTTTTTTTACTGGCATTGGTTCTTGTTCCTGGCCTGGGAAGAACGGTAAATGGGGCGACTCGCTGGTTGGACCTTCAAGTTTTTACCATACAGGTGTCAGAAATAGCCAAGCTGTTTTTAATAATCTATTTAAGCGGTTATTTAATTCGCCGAGCTGATGAAATTAAATCGGGTCTTAAGGGCTTTATCAAGCCGATGATTATTTTAGCGATGGCGAGTGGACTATTAATTCTGGAACCAGATTTTGGAGCTGCTGCAGTACTGTTAATGACGGGCCTCGGAATGATATTTCTGGGTGGGGTTCAGTTTAGACAGTTTTTTGTTTTTGTCATTGGCACTCTGAGTATCATGGTGTTACTGGTCCTGGTTTCTCCTTATAGAATGGCTCGAGTGACTTCTTTTCTTGATCCCTGGGCCGATCCTTTTTCCAGTGGTTTTCAGTTAACGCAATCTCTTATCGCAATAGGAAGTGGTGGTATCTATGGAACTGGTCTGGGTGGTAGTATTCAAAAATTATTCTATTTACCAGAAGCCCATACCGATTTCCTTTTTGCTATTTACTCTGAAGAATTTGGACTTTTAGGCGTCGCCTTTTTGATCCTGATTTATACATGGTTTGCTCTACGTTGCTTTCAAATTGGTAAAACAGCATTGAATAAAGATAAACCATTTGGTGCTTATCTTGTTTATGGTGTTGGCCTGTTAGTCAGTATTCAGGCAGTTATAAACATGGGCGTCAACATGGGTGCTCTTCCCACAAAAGGTTTGACTCTGCCATTCATCAGTTACGGTGGCAACAGTATCCTTGTCATGTCTTTAGCGGTGGGTCTTGTTCTCAGGGTTCATTATGAAAATTGTGAAATTCAGGATGAAACTAAAAAGCCAAAAAAACATTCACGCTTAACAAAGGCGGTGAACAATGGTTAGTGTAAAACGTCCAATCATGGTTATGGCTGGAGGCACAGGTGGGCATGTATTTCCTGCACTGGCAGTTGCAAATTACTTAAGAGACCAGGGTGAAAATATTGTCTGGATGGGTACAAAATCGGGTCTTGAATCTCGACTTGTTCCTGCAGCTAACTTTCCTATTGAGTGGTTAACAATCGAGGGTGTCAGAGGCAAGGGTCTTTTTACAAAGGCTATGGCTCCTTTTAAATTATTATTAGCCTGTAGTCAGGCAATTAAAATTTTATGGAAAAATAAACCCAGAGCGATATTAGGCATGGGCGGTTTTGCTTCCGGTCCGGGCGGATTAATGGCCTGGTTGTTACGCATACCGTTGATTATTCATGAGCAGAATGCAGTGATAGGTTTAACCAATAAATTGCTCAATAAATTTGCAAGTTTAAAGTATTTTGCATTTCCACAGGCGGCCAAAAATATTGTAGATAGTATTGTAGTGGGTAATCCAGTACGTAAAGATTTACTGGCTATTGATCCACCTGAAGTTCGATATGCAGATCTACACAGAAATAATATTAATGTTCTGGTGATTGGTGGGTCTCTGGGTGCTAAAACATTGAATGATACTTTGCCAGAAGCGCTTCATAAAATTGATACTAAAGATAGACCAGCAGTTCGTCATCAATGTGGAGCAGGTAAGTTACAGGATTGTAAAAAATTATATGAAAAACTAGATGTTGAAGCTGATTTAACTGAATTTGTAGATGATATGAAATCTGCTTATGAGTGGGCAGATCTTGTTATCTGTCGTTCAGGTGCTTTAACGGTTGCTGAATTGGCAGCAGTGGGTATCGCCTCAATTCTGGTTCCATATCCATATCATGTTGATGATCAACAATTATATAACGCTGCTTTTCTAACCGATGCTGATGCGGCAATAGTTAGAAAAGATAAAGAGTTTTCAGCACAATTTTTAGCACAATGCCTGGTTAATTTATCCAAAGATAAAGAGCAATTGATGCAGATGGCCTGTAATGCCAGAAAAATTGCATATACCGATGCAACTCAACAGGTTGCTTCAGGCATATTACGGGAGGCTCTGTAATGACTCGATCACCACGACAGTTGATGCGTCGAATTAAAAATATTCACTTTGTCGGTATTGGCGGAGCGGGTATGAGCGGTATAGCCGAAGTCTTTCATAATCTGGGCTATAAAGTTACCGGTTCAGATATTAATGATAGCCAGATGGTTAAACATCTGGGTGAACTGGGTATCGACATTAATATCGGGCATCAATCTGATAATATTATCGGTACTCATGTTGTCGTTGTATCAACGGCAATTGATGAATCTAATCCTGAAATTGTCTATGCAAGAGAGTTGCGTATTCCTATAGTTAGACGTGCTGAAATGCTGGCCGAATTGATGCGTTTTCGACAGGGAATAGCGGTTGCAGGTACGCATGGTAAAACTACAACGACAAGTCTGGTGACTGCAGTTTTAGCAGAAGGTGGCCTCGATCCGACTTATGTTATTGGTGGGAAGTTAAACAGTTCTGGTCGTCATGCAAAACTGGGTGATAGTGATTACCTGGTAGCTGAAGCCGATGAAAGTGATGCTTCATTTTTATATCTGCAACCTGTTATCGCGATAGTGACAAATATTGATCAGGATCATCTATCCACTTATGAAGGTGATTTTGACCGTCTTAAACATACCTTTGTAGAATTTTTACACCACCTTCCTTTTTATGGTTTAGCAGTGCTTTGCATAGATGATGATGTGGTGCGGGAAATACTACCCCAGTTATCCAGGCCTATTCTCACTTATGGTGAGGCGGAAGATGCAGATGTCAGAATAACTGAGATTAAGGCTGATTCATCAAGAACACATTATTCTGTAACATTTCCAGATTCATCTTCAGTAGATATCGAACTGAATATGGCTGGCAAACATAACGTGTTAAATGCTACAGCAGCCCTTGCAGTTGGCTGGGAACTGGAAGTGACTAAACAGGAAATGCAGAATTCACTGAGTCAGTTTGAAGGTATAGGACGTCGTTTTCAAATAACAGAACAGTTGCATTTTAATGGAAAAACAATTCGTCATATTGATGATTATGGGCATCATCCAAATGAAATAAAAGCAACAGTTGAAGCGATACGGGCAGCCTGGCCTGAGCAACGTTTAACGGTTGTATTTCAACCTCATCGTTACAGTCGTACCCGTGATTTATTTGAAGATTTTTCAAGTGTTCTATCGGAGGTTGATCAACTGGTATTGCTTGAAGTTTATCCGGCTGGTGAGAAACATATTAAAGATGCGGATGGTCGTGCGTTAAGTCGGTCTATTCGTAATCGAGGTCGCATTGACCCTGTTTTTGTAGAAAGCATAACTGACTTGAAACCTGTTCTAACATCTGTCGTTGAGGATAGCGATATATTGCTAACACTTGGAGCCGGTAGTATCGGTGCTTTTGCTGCAGATTTTTTACAACAGCTTAAAGCGGATTCAGCGGGATGATGAATATGGCTTTGCAATCAACCATCCGCGGACAGATTAGCAACAATGAACCTATGAGGAAACATTGTAGCTGGCGTACGGGTGGTAAAGCAGAGTTGTATTTTGAACCAGCAGATAAACAGGACTTAGTTCTTTTTTTGAATGAGACATCTAAAGATATTCCACTTACCTGGATTGGTCTTGGCAGTAACCTGTTAGTTAGAGATGGCGGAGTTAAAGGTATTGTTATTTCTACTCTTGGTAAGCTCAATAAATTAAGCATGCTTGAAAATGGTTGTGTGTATGCAGAGAGTGGAGTGACTAGCGCAAAGTTGGCTCGATTTTGTCAACAGCATAATCTGGATGGTGCAGATTTTATGGCTGGTATTCCCGGTACTGTGGGTGGTGCTTTAGCCATGAATGCTGGAGCCTTTGGGTTTGAAACCTGGCAATTTGTTGAGTCTGCAGAAACACTAAATCGTCAAGGTGAAATGATTAACCGTTTGGCTTCAGAATTTGAAGTTGCTTATCGTAGTGTTGGTTTACCGGTTGACGAGTGGTTTAGTGCCGCAGTTTTTAATTTCCCTGTAAAAACTAATAGCATCGAATCTAATATCAAGCCTTTACTGGCAAAAAGAAATGCATCACAACCCATAGGTTTACCTTCCTGTGGTTCAGTGTTTAAAAATCCAAAACATGATTTTGCAGCCCGATTGATAGAAGCATGTGGTTTAAAAGGTTTTTGTATCGGAGGTGCCTGTGTTTCCGAAAAGCATGCTAATTTTATTATTAATAAAGACAATGCCAGTGCATCAGATATTGAAGACCTGATAGAAAAAATTAAAGAGGATATTAAACAAAAATTTGATATTGAACTGCATACAGAAGTAAGAATTATCGGAGACAGTTTATGAGTTTCGATCATTTACTTCCTTCTTCTGATATAGCAACTAAAAGTGGCAGAGTAGCCGTGCTAATGGGAGGTACTTCTGCAGAACGAGAAGTGTCGCTTACATCTGGCAGTTTTGTGTTGAAAGCTTTAGTTGATGCAGGTGTTGATGCTTTTAAAGTTGATGTACAGAAAAATGTTCTTGATCAACTTGGAAGTCTTAAAGCAGACAGAGTAATAAATATGTTACACGGTCGAGGTGGTGAGGATGGTGAAGTTCAGGCAATTCTTGATGTATTGAAAATTCCCTACACTGGTAGTGGAGTTAAAGCCAGTTCAGTCACCATGGATAAACTGATGACTAAACGTTTACTGCTGGGTAGTCAAATAAATACGCCTGAATTTATGCAGCTTAAAACGTTAGAAGACTGTTTAAAAGCAATCAAAGCTATTGGCTTACCGTTAATTATTAAACCTGTTAATGAAGGTTCAAGCATTGGCATGAGTAAGGCTGAGAAAGCAGATGAATTAGAAGCGGCTTTTTTACTGGCTTCACGATATGGCACTGTCATGGCTGAGCAATGGGTGACGGGTTCTGAATATACAGTAGCCTGGTTGGAAGACACTGTATTACCAGCAATTAAGCTGGAAACTCCACATGTGTTCTATGATTATGATGCTAAATATAAAGCGAATGATACACGCTATATTTGCCCATGTGGTCTAGATGAAAAACAACTAAAGAAACTTAATGACATTGTTACAAAGACTATAGATGTCTGTGGTATGCGTCACTGGGGACGAGTAGATTTAATGCTGAATCAGCAAGGTGATTTCCAGGTTATTGAGGCGAATACAATTCCAGGTATGACTGATCATAGCCTTGTACCAATGGCAGCAAAACAGGCAGGTTTAAGTTTTCAACAACTGGTATTAAAGTTAATTGAATTAACACTCAAGCCGGAGGTAGCTGATGTTTAAATTAAGTACCTTAGTTGATTCAAAAAAGACAAACAGACAAGGTTCTCTTAAATTAGGTCAACCTAAAAAGAAATCTAAAGCAAAACCTCAGGCAAGTAAAAAACAGTCTCGTGAAGTTGTAGAATTAGAATGGCTAAAACAGGTAATTAATAGAAAGGTTGCGACAGTATTTATAGTGGTTGCTGTTATAATATCTACCGTTTTAATGTTGCCCAAAGAAGACTTTCTTCCAATTGAAAAAATTATTATTTCAGGTGACTACGAACAATTAAAAATGGAAAGAATTAAGAATAATTTAGATAACTATTTAGGTCAGGGTTTCTTCTCTGTTGATATTAAATATATCCAGAGAAACCTAAGCCGTGAACCATGGATTGATACGATATCCGTAAAAAGAATCTGGCCCGATAAACTGCATGTAAGCTTAAAGGAAAAACAGGCTATAGCCCGATGGGATGGTAAACATCTATTAAGTGATAAGGCAGTAATTTTTGCAGCTGATAGTAAATCGTTTATGAATTTACCCCGAATTAATGGTTACTCTGGTCAGAGTGTAGAGTTACTGAGTCGTTATGGTGAAATTCAGTATGAGTTTTCTAAACTGGGAATTCATATTGCTGAAATGATAGAAGATAGTAAAGGCGCTTTAAGTTTGGTATTAAATGGAAAACTTAAAGTTAGTCTTGGTAGTGAGAATAATGACATGAAAATTAAAAAATTATTATCGGTTTATTCTGATCAAATAAAACCTAGAGCGGAATATATCAAGCATATTGATTTTCGTTATAGTAATGGATTTGCCATTGCATGGACCGATGAATACTTAAACCTGGAAAAATCAGGTGACTCAAAAAAACGAGGCAATAAGAATGTCTAAAAAGACAGAAAATAATCTTATCGTAGGACTTGATATAGGTACTTCAAAAGTAGTTGCTATTGTTGGGGAAGTAACCGTTGAAGGAACAATCGAAATTATAGGAGTAGGTACTCAACCCTCACGAGGATTGAAAAAAGGTGTCGTAGTCAATATTGAGTCAACGGTTCAGTCTATTCAACGTGCTGTTGAAGAAGCAGAGTTGATGGCAGGTTGTCAGATTCGTTCAGTGTATGCAGGTATTGCTGGTAGTCATGTAAAGAGTATTAACTCTCATGGCATCGTGGCAGTTAAAGATAAAGAAGTCACTCCTGCCGATGTAGCAAGAGTTATCGATGCTGCTAAGGCTGTTGCTATTCCAGCTGATCAACGTATTTTGCACGTGCTGCCCCAGGAATTTCTGATTGATAACCAGGAAGGTATCAGAGATCCAATCAGTATGTCGGGAGTGCGTCTTGAATCGAGGGTGCATCTTGTTACAGGTGCGGTAAGTGCAGCACAGAACATTATTAAATGTGTACGACGTTGTGGTCTTGACGTCGATGACATTATTCTTGAGCAGCTTGCCTCAAGTGCTTCGGTGTTAACCGATGATGAAAAGGAACTGGGTGTATGCCTGGTTGATATCGGTGGTGGTACAACTGATATAGCAGTGTTTACAGAAGGTGCCATTCGACATACTGCTGTTATTCCCATAGCAGGTGATCAGGTTACCAATGATATTGCTGTCGCTTTACGCACGCCTACTCAATACGCCAATGACCTGAAAATTAAATATGCCTGTGCTTTACGTCAACTGGCCACTGAAGAGGAAACTATTGAAGTGCCCAGTGTGGGTGATCGTGCTCCTCGTCGTCTTGCTCGTCAAACTCTGGCTGAAGTGGTTGAACCACGTTATGAAGAGTTACTTAGCCTGGTTCAGGCAGAGCTCAGACGGTCTGGTTTTGAAGAGATCTGTGCGGCCGGAATTGTTCTGACCGGTGGCAGCTCGAAGATGGAAGGGGTTATTGAACTGGCAGAAGAAATATTTCATATGCCCGTACGCTTAGGTGTTCCCCAGCATGTTTCAGGTCTGGTCGATGTTATACGAAATCCAATCCATGCCACTGGTGTGGGTTTACTGCTGTTTGGTCTTAAACAGCAATCCAGTTTTTCCAGCCAGGAGCTGGAAGAAAACTCTGGAGACAGCTTATGGAAAAAAATGAAAAGCTGGTTTCAGGGTAATTTTTAAATAGCTACATAAATGTAATCAAAAAAAGTAAGAGGATAAATCTAATGTTTGAATTAATGGATGCATTTTCACAAAATGCGGTAATAAAGGTAATAGGAGTCGGCGGCGGCGGCGGTAATGCTGTTCAGCATATGGTCGACTCCCATATTGAAGGTGTTGAGTTTATGTGTGTCAATACTGACGTGCAGGCACTTAAGAAAATGGATGCTAAAACTTCCATTCAAATTGGTAGTAGTATCACCAAAGGTTTAGGAGCCGGAGCAGATCCTGGAGTAGGTCGTCAGGCAGCAATGGAAGATCGTGAAAGAATTCAGGAAGCTATAACCGGCACCGACATGTTATTCATTACCGCAGGTATGGGTGGTGGAACTGGTACTGGTGCTGCTCCCGTTATTGCCCAGATTGCGAAAGAAATGGGTGTACTAACCGTTGCTGTTGTGACCAAACCATTTGGTTTTGAACGCGGTAAACGTATGGCCCTGGCTGAACAGGGTATTAAAGAATTATCAGAATCTGTTGATTCATTAATCACTATACCTAACGATAAGTTAATGCCTGTACTGGGTAAACAGACCACCGTACTAGAAGTGTTTAATACTGCTAATGATGTATTACGCGGTGCTGTTCAAGGTATTGCAGAACTGATTACCTGTCCTGGTTTGATCAATGTGGATTTTGCTGACGTTAGAACTGTTATGTCTGAAATGGGCATGGCGATGATGGGTTCAGGAGAAGCAACTGGCGAAGACCGTGCAACTGAAGCTGCAGTTGCGGCAATTTCATCTCCATTGCTGGAAGATATTGATATTGCCGGTGCTCAGGGAATCCTGGTCAATGTGACTGCTGGTCTGGATTTAGCAATTGGTGAACTGGATGATGTGGGTTCTACAATTACAGAACTGGCTTCTGATGATGCAACAGTAGTTGTCGGTACAGTTATTGATTCTGAAATGACTTCGGGTGAATTACGTGTGACATTGGTTGCAACGGGTCTGGGTAAAGAAAAGAAACAGCAGAAGCCAGATGTCTCAGTTGCTACACCGATCATAAAACCTGAAAAAACAGGACAGGTTGATTATACAAAACTTGATCAGCCAATTAATATGCGCGGAACCACTAGCAAGAAAGTTGTTGGTGATTCTATAGAAATTCCAGAAGACAAAGAAAGTCTGGAATATCTGGAAATCCCTGCATTTTTACGTAGACAGGCAGACTAAAGGTCCGCACTTCTCTTACTCCTTATTGAAGTTATGGATGACTTCAATAAGGTTAATTTAATTCAGCATATTCATGCTGTTTTCCCGACCCTGCCAAAAATAAATTAAGTTGTTTTTTAATTAAAATAATCCATTAGTCCGGCTGTTTACCGAGTGAGTGGCAGTTAAGGCAATATGCTGATACTGATCCAGCCAGGTAATAATTGGGTGGATCCTGTTGTAAACCATCTCTGGCGTTAATAATATTCTGCCGAAATTGATCAATATTGAATGAAACTATGTTGTGGTTGGAGCTGAGGTTTTCTTCCCCAAGGGAATGACTCAGAATTTCCATCTTGCTTAGGATAGAAATCGCGTTGAGCCTTTGTGAATTGGGTACCGGGATTGTGTCCTGTAAGCTGTTATCCAGTAAAGTGGTGTACCAGGCAAACTGCTGCATGGTATCAGTCAATGTTTCAGATGAAATATAATTAAAATCAGGTGGGTATGTAACTTTTCTGACGGTTTCAAATACACCATTAGCACAGCCTATAACAGTAAAAGCTGTGGTAAGAAGAAGAGCTCTTTTTAAATAAATTGATAACATGATTGAAGCCTACTTTAATATTTATCTCATTATAACGGTAAACCCTTCAGTAATCATATTTGTGGATTGATGGAAATCATCATTACCCTCGATCTTGAATGTGAGATAGATATAGTTGAAGTTATCGGTAGGGTGCGCCGTGCGCACCATCGAGTTTTGATACCAATATCCATGGTGCGCGCGGCGCACCCTGCAACATATAAAGTAAAAACCTTACTACTTTATTACCGATTCGATTAAATTGAGTTTTTGGATTCGAGTTAAAGACTTGATTTCCATTTCACGTTTGCTGGCCTGACTGCGAGTTTCAGCTTGTTCCTGAAACACCAGTTTTACTGGCTGACGACCTCTAGTAAATTTTGCGCCTAAATTTGAAGATTTATCATTGTGTTCTGAAATTCGTCTTTCCACGTCTGTGGTAATACCTGTGTACAGGCTATTATCTGAACAGCGTAGTATGTACACATTCCAGCTCATTAGAGTGGACGAATTGCGGGTTCATTTATGGCTGAAAACTGTTCACGCAACTCAAGAATATGCTCTTCCCAATAACGTGTAGTATTGAACCAGGGGAAACTGTGAGGGAAAGCTGGGTCAGCCCATCTTCGAGCAAGCCAGGCACTGTAGTTCATTATACGAAGTGTTCTAAAGACTTCTATAAGCTGTAACTCGGTCATATCAAAATCATTAAATTCAAAATATCCATCGAGAATTTTATTCAGTTGTACACCCTGTTGTTCACGACTACCGGACAGTAACATCCAGATATCCTGCACAGCAGGTGCCATTCGAGAATCATCAAAATCTACAAAGTTAGGGTTGTCGTCACGCCATAACATGTTACCGGCATGGCAGTCACCGTGAACTCGTATACTTTTTACAGATCCTGCTCTGGCTATTGATTGTTCCATTGCGTTTAGAACGTCTTTTGTCAAACTGTCATAAGCCAGTTTTAACTCGGAGGGTATGAAGTTCTCGCTGATGAATTTAACACTGTCATAGCCATAATTATTAATGTTTATGGATGGTCTGTATTCAAAAGAAGCTGTTGAACCGATTAAATGCATTCTGGCTAATAAACGACCGAGAATTAACAGGTTGTCTTTATAGTCGAGTTCAGGTGCGTGACCTCCTTTACGTTCAAATAAAGAGATGCTGAAATTTCTATATTGAAACAGGCTTTCATCGGCATTATTTTTCAAAGGAGTGACTATGGGCAATTCCTGTTCAGCCAGTTCATAACTGAAAGCATGTTCTTCCAGAATTTGCTCTTTAGTCCAACGATTTGGCCGGTAAAATTTTGCAATTATTGGCAGTCCATCTTCAATTCCAATCTGATAAACACGATTTTCATAACTATTAAGTGCCAGATTTCGCCCGTCACACAGATAACCCTGAGACTCAATGGCATCCATGATGAAATCTGGGGTTAGTGTTTCAAAGGGGTGAGAGTTATTTGTAGTATTCATAGTGAATCATTATGGGAAAATAATTCACCACGAAGAGCACAAAGAACACGAAGTTTTATTTTTAACTAATTCTTTTAACCAAAAACTGATTATTGAAATATCGACTATATACCCTGATAAACCAATAACTATGTTTTTAAAAATAATCTGCTGACTAAATAAAAATCTTCGTGTTCTTCGTGAGCTTCGTGGTGCAAAAAAAGAAGTTACCTAATGGCCTGACAGTTTATGTAATTCTTCCAGAATAGAATCGACAAGTTGACGACCATGAGCGCCCATGCCCCGGCTTAGCACTTTGGGATCTCTTTCTCCATTTATCATCTTGCGCATAATACCACCTAGATTTTTCATGTCTCCACCGGCAGCGGACATTTGTTCGGCCATCTGGCTGATGATTTCCAATGCTTCTGGACGCCCCGTTGAAGCCTGGTGAATCATATGTGCAAGGCCCGGTGCTGCCATACTGGCATCGGCTTGTTTATTGGGGTCTGGCAAAGTAGCAGGGTTTTGAATGCCCAGTAAAATAGCAGCAACTATGGTGCTATCTTCTTCATCAAGTCCCAACAGCAGGTTTTCGTCTCTTTCACCTTTGATGATGCGACGTATCACCATTACCACATCACCCCAGCCATTTTTTTCACTGATTTGAAGAATTTCTTCGGTCTGAGGAATCAGACTCGGGTTACCGATACATTGCACAACCTGCACGATGACGCCAGCATGAGATTGAATTATTTGCTGTTGTCGGTCCATATTAAAGAGCTCTGATTTTTTCTGCCTGAACTAATAATGAGTTCAGTGCAGACTCTGCTTCAGCCAGCTTTTCACGTTCCTTGTTGACCACTGCTTCAGGTGCTCTGTCGACGAAATTAGCATTACTCAGCTTGCCTTTAATACGCTCAGCTTCGCTCTTAAACTTATCCATATTCTTTTCCAGACGGGCGAGTTCAGCTTCTTTATCGATCAGACCGGCCAGAGGAATTAACAGGTTCATATCGCCAACTAAAGATGTTGCTGATTCTGGTGCGTTTTCATCGGCTTTCAGCCAGGTGATGGATTCAAGCTTTGCCAGAGATAACAGTAATGACTCGTTATTATTGAGCCTAAAACTATCCTTCTCTGAGCCATTTTGCAGTAATACAGGTAAAGGTTTACCCGGTTTGATATCCATCTCAGAACGGATTTGACGAATGCCCATGATAAAAGTTTTAACCCAGCTGAGTTCTTCTATGGCTTGCTGGTTTATCAAGGTTTCATCCGAAACAGGGTAAGGCTGTAACATGATTGTTTCGCCCTCAACGCCGGCTAGCGGTGCAACCTTCTGCCATAATTCTTCAGTGATGTAAGGCATGATAGGGTGCAGTAAACGCAACATGGATTCGAGTACGGTGACCAGTGTTTTGCGTGCAGCACGTTTTTGTTCAACACTGGAAGAATCGGAATAAATAACCGGTTTGGATAATTCGATATACCAGTCACAGTAATCATTCCAGATGAATTCATAAATCTCTTTTGAGGCTAGATCGAAACGATACGATTCAATATGGCGGGCCACTTCGGTTGAAACCTGTTGCAGTCGGGAAGTAATCCAGTGGTCTGCTAGAGAAAGGGCTAGCGGCTCATTATTTAAACCAGTATCTTCGCCTTCGGTATTTTGTAAAACATAACGCGTGGCATTCCAGATCTTGTTGCAGAAATTGCGGTAACCTTCGATTCGTCCCATATCGAATTTAACATCTCGACCGGTTGAAGCTAGTGCGGTGTAAGTAAAACGCAGGGCATCGGTGCCATAACTCTGGATTCCATCAGGGAATTCTTTACGGGTTTGTTTCTCAATTTTGGCAGCCAGCTTTGGCTGCATCATGCCACTGGTGCGTTTACTGACCAATGATTCAAGGTCTATGCCATCGATCAGGTCAATGGGGTCGAGCACATTGCCTTTTGATTTGGACATTTTATGACCCAGTGAATCACGTACCAGGCCGTGCACATAAACCTCCTTGAAAGGCACCTGTCCATCCATAAACTTGAGTCCGAACATAATCATTCTGGCTACCCAGAAAAAGATAATGTCAAAACCGGTAACCAGTACCTGTGTCGGGTAGAAATCTTCCAGACGTTGAGTTTGTTGAGGCCAGCCTAAAGTTGAAAAGGGCCAGAGTGCAGATGAAAACCAGGTATCCAGTACATCTTCGTCCTGACGTAAATTTACATCCTCAGGAATATTATGCTTATCACGGATTTGTTGTTCGTTATGACCAACGTATAGATTGCCTTCGTCATCGTACCAGGCTGGAATTCGGTGACCCCACCAGATTTGACGGCTAATGCACCAGTCCTGAATGTTATTCATCCATTCGTAATAAATGTTTTCTGCATTTTGCGGAACAAATTTAATGGCTCCGGATTCAACGGCTTCGATAGCCGGTTTTGCCAGTGGTGCTGCTTTTACATACCATTGATCTGTCAGGTAAGGTTCTATAACTGTGCCGGAACGATCCCCGCGAGGAACCATCAGTTTGTGTGGTTCGATTTTTTCAATTAACCCGAGTTCTTCCAGATCTGCCACTATTTTTTTACGAGCGACATAACGATCAAGCCCAATATACTTTGCAGGAAGTAAATCACCCTCTTCAGTCAGGTTATCACGAATGGCGGCATCCTGAGTAAAGATATTTATTAGTCCACCGTGAGGCTGGTCCTGTATGGGCGTTTCATCATTATGTCGTTTCCATACATCGTAATCGTTGAAATCATGTGCAGGCGTAATTTTTACGCAACCGGTGCCGAATTCGGCATCCACATGTTCATCAATTATGATGGGAATATGACGTCCAGTTAAAGGCAGTTCAACGGTTTGCCCAACCAGGTGCATGTAACGTTCATCACCGGGGGCGATAGCAATGGCACAGTCACCTAACATTGTTTCAGGTCGGGTAGTAGCAACAACCAGATGACCTTCCTGGTTACTGAAAGGATAACGCAGGTGCCACATGCTGCCATTTTCTTCTTCAGAAATAACTTCAAGATCAGATATGGCTGTGTGAAATTTAGTGTCCCAGTTCACCAGGCGTTTGCCACGATAAATCAGACCTTCTTCATAAAGGCGTACGAAAACTTCCTGCACGGCATCTGACAGGCCGTCGTCCATAGTGAAACGCTCATGTTCCCAGTCCAGTGAAGAGCCGAGGCGGCGTAATTGGGAAGTGATATGTCCACCGGACTTTTCTTTCCAGTCCCAAATTCTATCGATAAGCTTTTCTCGCCCCAGATCATGGCGGGTTAGACCTTCGGCTTCCATCTGGCGCTCTACAACCATTTGAGTAGCAATACCGGCATGATCACTACCCGGTTGCCAGAGTGTTTTATCTCCGCTCATGCGGTGATAACGAATCAGGGTATCCATGATGGCATTGTTAAAACCATGCCCCATGTGCAGGCTACCAGTAACATTCGGTGGTGGAATCATGATGCAATAGCTTTTCTCACCCTCGGATGCCGGGCTGAAATAACCATTTTTTTCCCAATGTTGATACCAGTTTTGTTCGATGGCGTGCGGGTCGTAGGTTTTTTCCATGGTGCTTATAAATTCTAAAAAATCAAAGGAAGCGATTATACATGGCGGATGGCGCTCATAAAAAAATATTTCACCACGAAGGGCACGAAGAACACGAAGATGAAATATAATAAAGAAGTTTAGTGTACTCTAAGAGAAGGCTTTTCTCGTCATAGAGTTGATTTTTAACATGGGTATGATTACCCCGAATTAAAAAAGTAAAGGATATCCAGGTATGAGTTCCACTATTTTGGATCACGTTGCCAGGCAGCGTCAGATTCTAAAACAGTTTTTGTCAGATAGCATGAGTCAGCTGGGGCAGCAATGTATACCTTTGATGAGTGAACCTGAAAAGCTTGATGAATTACTTCAGGCTCATTTTAAGCTGTCCAGTTATGTTAAATATCTGTGGGTACTCGATCACTCCGGTCGGCAGTTAAGCGCAACTGTGTCCAGGAAAAAACTGAAAGAAGGACAAAGGGGAAGGGACAGGGTTGCGCGGCCTTATATGCAGCGAGCTTTAAAAGGTGATCCATTTTATCTGTCGGATGCCTATATTAGCCGCTTTCGTAGAAGACCTTCACTAACGGCTGTACAAACTTTTTATGATGAAGATGGGCGCACACTGGGATATCTCGGTGCGGACTTTGATTTACGCAAATTACCCTATACTGCAAAGCTGAATCTGGGAAAAAAAGGCTGGCTGCAAATGAAAGGTGACCCGGCAATACGGGGTGGTTTATTTGCCCAGCAGCGAACCGTCAGTGCGATGGATGAAAAAATTGATGATGTACTAGATCTGATTAAAGAACTTTTTATTTCACACGGGGTATTCCATGTGAAGTTACATTTTTCCAGTAGTCGTGCAACGATCTGGCTGGTGGATTCCCCTTATGATTACCAGATTCTCAATATTGATGAACTGACCGATGCCAGTTTATGCCTAGCTTTCCCCAAGAGAGATTATTTCGATCAGGCCAAAATTCCACAGAAAAAGATTGCGAAAGTGTTTAAACAATTTAAAAAATTAAGATTTGCTGATGAAACAATTTATTTACGCTCAGCTTCATTGAATATTGTAAACAAGAAAGTGGGATTGAATTTTTCCTGTGATGGTTCCCATTATGTGCCTTATGATGAGTTTCTGGAGAAGGATAATAGTTTCTGGTTTGGGGTTAAGTGAAGGAAAGTTTCACTACTTAAGACTTGACGGCCTTGTAGGGTGCGCCGTGCGCACCATTTGGTTGGTACTGAAATTTAATGGTGCGCACGGCGCACCCTACAAATGCCAACCAAAAGTAATCTTCTCAGGGAGCAAATTTCAGTCCAAGTGATGAGTTAAAATAAAAACGGGAGCAGAAGCTCCCGTTTTATTACAACATTAAGTTGTTATTCTAAATCAAATTACTAATCCGATTAGAACTTAACGCGAATACCGCCACCTAATTGAGTGACATCATTTCCAGCGCCAACTTGACCTTCATCCATAATTACAACACCTGCATGGTATGAAACTTTCTTGCTAAGTGCTTTCTTGTAACCAATAGCAGTGTATGTACCGTCGTTAGTACCAGCTGACTCATCAGTTTGAGAACCGAAAGAAGCTGAGACAGAAGCACCGCTACCCAAAGCCATAGTGGCTGTAACATAAATGTTAGATTGATCACCAAGGCCTGCATCAAGTGTTTCATAATGACCGGCTATAGTTGTATCACCTGATTTATATTTCAGGCCAAATTTGATAGCAGTACCATCATCGACTGAAGCTTTATCCAGGTAACCAAATGCGAGTTCCAGTGAGTCAGAGATAGGCATGTTGAGTGAAAAAGTAATCAGGTGATCACCATTGTCATCAGCGGCAGTTGGTTCATCAAGAGATACCGCACCTACAAATTTTACAGAGCCAAATTTGTTGGCATAAGCGATAACTTCGTCAGCATAACCATTGTGTCCAACTGCAGACATACCATTGCTACCACGAGCCTGCATGAATGTTGCCAGGAATGGATCATATTTAACCGTAGCAGTTTTGTAAGGTGAGTTTAAACGACCAAATAAAACAGTACCGAAGTCACCTTTTAAACCAACAAAGCGATCACGTGCTGAAAGGCCATCGTCAGCATCATCAGCATGGAAGTTATAGTTAATTTTATACAATCCAGTCATGCCGTTACCCAGGTCATGTGAACCTGTAACACCCATTGCTGATGCATTACCTGAACCGACTTTTCCTGCTTCAGATGAATCATCCAGTGTAATTCCGTCGCCATTAGGGCCGTCAGATGTGTTTACCAGTTCAAGCTGAGCCTGACCGATAATTTTTACTTCTGCAGCAGCCATTGTTGGTAAAGCAAGAGCGGCAGTGATTGCGATTGCGAGTAAATTTTTATTCATAATATCTCCTTAAGTTTTTTTAATAATTTATCATTGATGGATTTGCGCGAATGATAGTAGGTTTATATTGATATAATTGCAAAAAATATATGAGTAAAACAATCAGTTATATTTAAAAAGTTGAAATAAAATGGCTGTTTGTTGTAATTATGATAACAAATGAGAATTTTTATGTGGTTTTATTGACTTAAATTAACTTGTGGTAGAGTGGTGTTTTTCTATTTTCATTTGATTATTTCGATATGTCACAATCAATTGGTCCAACCTTAAGGAAATATTGGACGTTTTGTTCTGGAATGCCATTTGGACAATGGTTTTTTAGTAAAGCTATAGGATTTATAGCACCCTATTCGGGTACTATTTCTGCTCGAGTCGTTCATCTGGAGCCTGGGCAGGGAGAGGTTACACTTCAGGAACACCGTATAGTCCGAAACCATTTGAAATCTATTCATGCTATTGCCCTGGTAAATTTAGCTGAGATGGTAACCGGGCTGACATTGATGAATAGCTTGCCAGATAATACACGCGGTATTCTGACTGGCATTCAAATGCAGTATTTGAAGAAAGCACGAGGATTGCTTACGGCCAAATGTGTTTGTGAAATACCTGTAACTAATGAAAAAAATGAAATGGAAATTATTGGTAAAATTACCGATGAAGAGGGTGATGTTGTGGCAACCGCTCTAGCTAGTTGGCTGATCGGGCCAGAGAAAAGTTAAAGGATTTGTAACTACTACTCAGAGTAGTTAAAAAGTAAAAAGATATTCACCACGAAGTCACGAAGGACACGAAGAAGAACAAAAGCGCAATAATTAAACTCTAATCATTCAAGCATTAGTCATGCATTTCGAACAAACTTGATTATTACACATAAAGATTCACCTTCGTGTTCTTCGGGGTGAAAAATCTTTAAATTGTTCGAATATTGAAACTTGCTGAGTGGTTATCAGGAAGTTTTATCCTTTAGTAATTGTTTTATTTCGGCATAAGCATTTTCCATGTGCTTTTCAAGAATTAGTCGAATGTCATCATCACCAACTTGTTTCTCATTAGTGGAATTTATTTCATCAGGAAGCCCTTCCTGAGGTGTTTCCTCTGTAACTGGTTCGTCAGTTTCTTCTTGATGAATAATTTCCTCTTCATCAATAATTTCACTATCTGACTCATCCTGTTCGATTTCAAAATCCTTGTGTTCATCGGAAGAGTATGAGGTTTTTATTTCCTCTGCTTCTGGCTGTCCTCTGAATAAAAGATCCTTCAATAAAGGAATATCTGCTTCGTTGCTCATAGTTTGTGATGCTTCAATTCGTAACCACGGTCTTTATAATAGCTGTAATGGGAACGGGCATGATCTTTATTATCTGCAGCAACAACTTCGATGACTCGTTCAAATTGTGCAAAAAAGTGAGGGATTTCATTGCTCAAATTTATCAATAACTGTCTTTCACCATGAGGATCGGCCTGATGGTTAATAAGAATCGGTGTTAGCAGACCTTGCTGTTCCTGCTGGTCATGTGGCAGAAAACTTTCTTCTTCGCTGATCCACAACATTCGATCCAGTTTATCAGTTTGATATTGGTTGGCAGTGAGCAACAGGACGTTTTGCTTGCTCTGATAGGCCTTATGACACAACTTACAAACCAGTCCATCAGTGGTGTGCTGAGACTGGGTTAAGTCATAGAAATCTATGCGTGTCATAAAGCCTGAACTATCCTGATATTTTATTTTTCTTCGAGTTGATCCAGTATGTATTGAGTTAAAAGTGGTACAGGACGGCCAGTGGCACCTTTATTATCACCGGAAACCCAGGCTGTTCCGGCTATGTCCAGGTGAGCCCATTTATATTTTTTGGTGAATCGGGATAAAAAGCAGGCTGCAGTGATGGTGCCTGCTTCTCGACCACCTATGTTGGCAATATCTGCAAAATTACTTTTTAGCTGATCCTGGTACTCATCCCATAACGGTAATTCCCAGACTTTATCTTCAATCTGTTTTCCTGCCCCGATTAAATCATTTACTAGTGGACTGTGGTTTCCTAAAACAGCAGAAGGGTTTCTTCCTAATGCAACAATACAGGCTCCAGTTAAGGTAGCGATATCGATAACCACATCGGGGTCAAATTTTTCTGCATAAGTCAGTGCGTCACAAAGAATTAATCGACCTTCAGCATCGGTATTCAAGATTTCAATGGTAAGCCCTGACATGCTGGTGACAATATCACCGGGTCTGGTTGCAAGGCCGTCAGGCATATTTTCGGTAGCTGGAATAATCCCGACTACATTCAGAGGTAGCTGCATTTCTGCAACTGCTGAAATAGTTCCAAGCACAGACGCTGCACCGCACATATCATATTTCATTTCATCCATCGAAGCTCCAGGCTTCAGAGATATACCACCCGAATCGAAAGTCACTCCTTTACCAACCAGTACGATAGGTTTCTGGTCTGATGGGCCACCATGGTATTCCAGTGAAATAAGTTTGGCTGGCTGACGACTTCCGGCAGACACAGATAAGAAAGAACCCATTTCCAGTTCTTTCATGTCTTCTTCTTCAAGAATTTCGACTACAACTGGAGGGAAGGTTTTTTCAAGGCGTCTGGCCTGTTCTGCAAGATAAGTTGGGGTGCAAATGTTGCCGGGTAAATTACCGAGATCTTTTGCCAGGCTTACTCCAGAGCTAATTGCATTTCCCTGTTGAATGGCTTGCTCACCAATATTTAACTCTCTTCTGCTGGGTACATTCATAACCAGCTTACGAATGCCTTTCGGTGCTTCGTTTTTCTGTCTCTTAAGCTGTTCACAATGATAGCGATTTTTTTCCATCTGCATAACAGTCTGGTTAACCTTCCAATCAATAGTACGGCCTTTTATATTGATATCGGTCAGATAAGAATAGGCTTCCATAGCGCCCAGATTATCCAGCGCAGCAGACAGGCTATCCAGAATTTTTAAATAAGTTTTTTCATTCAGGTCTTTATCTTTACCGCAGCCGACCAGTAGTACTCGATCAGATAGTGTGCCGGGTACATTATGTAATACTCGTGTTTGCCCCAGTTTACCGTCCATGTCACCACGACGAATGATGGTGGATAGAAAGCCATCACTCATTTTATCTATTTGTCGACCGGCACGTGATAATTTACGAGGTTGTGATACGCCAATGATTAAACAGGCTGTTCGTTGTTTTTCCGGATTACCGCTTTTTACATTAAATTCCACAGATACTTACCCTATGTTTAATAAGTGGAAAGCCTTGTTGTTACCCTTTCAGGGAAAGTTTCAACAAGGTTTTCAAGAGTGTCTTAAACCCGAAATTACCCTTTATGGGTTGGTCGGGAAATTAACCGTTATAATGGTATATGTTAGCTTAAGTTGCAAATAACAACCCGTCTGATTTTGCTTTTATATCCAGTAATGTCGTTTTCTTAATTGATTATAGTATTTTAGACAATTAAAATTCACTAATGCTATCTATTGTCCAACGTTATCTCATTCTTGAAATATTTAAAAGTAGTGCTGCGACTATTTTAATATTGTTCGTTATTTTAATGAGCAATACTTTAGGTAGAGTGTTGTCAGAAGTATCGGATGGTGAAGTACCCATAGAAGCCCTGTTGCCGGTATTTTTAGGCCAATCTATTCAAATTTTATCTTTTTTACTGCCCCTTGGTTTTTTTCTGGGTGTGGTGTTTGCTTTTGGACGTTTATATAAAGATCATGAGTTAGTAGTTTTACATGCCTGTGGTTTTGGTTATAAACAACTGTACAGTTCAGTTGTGCTGATTATGTTACCGATTGTTTTACTCACTGCCTGGTTAAGTATCTGGATGAGTGCCGAGGCATTGCAGAGTGCAAAAAATATTGTCGATGAAAAGAAAGATATTCATCAATTTCAGCGACTCAAAGTAGGCCAGTTCAATTTAAGTAAAGATAAAAAGAATGTATTTTTTATGCAATCCATGTCGGCCAACAAACTTGAAATACAGGATGTAATTATTACTCAAAAAGGAGAACAGTCTAATGTGCTGGAAACAGCTAAATTCGGGAAACATAAACTGGATGGTAAAACAGGTGACCTTTTTCTTGAAGTAGGTCCGGGTACCCGTTATGAAGGTAAGGCAGGAAGTGTTGATTATAAAATTATTGAATTTGATACTCACGGCATTCTTCTGGAAAAGAACCAAACTAAAATTGATGCGTTGAAACCTTCGGAAAAACATTTCAGCCAACTTCAGCAATCGAAGAAACGTAAGGACAAAGTTGAAGTTCTATGGCGTCTGAATATACCTTTAACATTAATCATCTTAGGTTTGCTAGCCGTGCCGCTTTCTTATATATCACCACGCCAGGGGCGATATGGACGTATTGGACTGGCGTTACTGGTGTTTATTGTTTATCTGAATCTTCTTGGTTTTAGTAAAGGTGCTATGGAAAGAGATAGCTTACCTATGTGGTTGAATTTCTGGTGGGTGCATATTGTTTTTATCATACTAACCCTGTTACTTTTGAAACAAAGAACTAAACAATCCATTTTATTTTGGCGGGGTAAAAGTCAGTGATTTTTTCAAGATACCTGGCGATAAATATTTTTAAAGGCACTGCTTTAGTGTTAATGATTCTGGTCAGTCTGAGTTTGTTTTTTACCATGATTCAGCAGATCGATCATATTGGTAGGGGACAGTATGGTGCCTGGCAATTCACTCAATATATTTTGCTAAGAGCTCCAGCGATGGTTGTAGATTTTATGCCGCTGGCGGCATTGTTAGGCAGTATATTAAGCCTCGGCAATCTGGCTTCAAATAGTGAACTGATTGCATTTCAATCATCCGGCATGTCAGTTAATAAATTTATTCTGGCCGTTTCACAGGCGGCATTTGTACTGGCACTCATAGCATATGTTATTTCAGATTTTGTGGTTCCTTACAGTGAAACCACTGCGAGAGAGATAAAAGCTTCGAGCATTTCTTCTCGAGTGAGTATGCAATCCAGAAAAGGTTTATGGATAAAGGATAAAAGCAATATAATTTTTATTCAGCGATTATTTCCCGATGGAAATGCCCGGAATATTGAAATATATCATCTGGGTGATAATGATCGGCTGCAATCGACGACATTTGCACGTAAAGCTATTATCAAAGAACAGGGATGGGTGTTACAAAAGGTTAAAAAAACGCTGCTAACAGAGAGTAAGATTTCGGTAGTGAACAAAAAACAAATTCTGTATGAGGGGGGGCTGTCTGAGAAACTATTGCAATCTCTTGTCGTAAAACCAAGGCAGATGTCTAGTAGTGATCTGTTCACCTATATAACATTTCTGGATGAAAATAAGTTGAACTCTGATGCGGAGTCTCTTTCATTCTGGCAGAAGGTTTATTCTCCTTTAACCGTTATGGTTATGGCTATTCTTGCAATTCCGTTTGTATTGGGTTCACAGCGTAACAGTAATACCGGACAACGTATTATTACCGGGATATTATTAGGGTTGGTATATGTCATCATAGACAAAGTATTAATCCAGTTAGGTGAGCAACTTAATTTAATTGCATTTGTAAATGCGCTTATCCCTACATTACTGTTTATTCTATTTACGGCATTTTTGATTCACCGCAAGGTAATTAAAAATTAATGGTAGCTACTCAGAACGTTTTAATATTCGATGACTAAAGTATTTTTTCACCACGAAGAACACGAAGGACACGAAGGTAAATATTTATGTGGTAATAACTGTTAACCTTATATCAATGAGCTGTTTATCAGCTTGTATTTTCAGTTTTTTGTTTTTCTTAGTGAGCTTCGTGGTGAATGTTTTTTTTATTAACTACGCTGAGTAGTTACTATGATTTCTTATTCTCATCTACGCTCACTTTAGAGATATTAATTATTCTGGTATTACTCAAGTGATCATGCCAGGTATACGGGGTAAATAGTCGCCACCAGTAACCCAGGCCAAAACAGGCAAAGGATAATAGCGCAAATATCAATCTTAAAAAGCTGATTGACCAGGAAGGGTTAAGACCATAATCATTGATGATTCTTATTTTCCAAACCTTCATTCCTAACGTTTGTCCTGATTTATTCCAGAACCAGCTATAAAAAATAAAAACTATTAGTAATAAATAAATAGAATAATAAATTCCACCGACGACTTCACCCTGGTTAAACGGTAATAGAATTGCTGTTCCAATAAATAAAATTGAAATAATTAAAAAGCTGTCGTAAATCATCGCAATGATTTGTTTTAATAAACTTGCAGAAGGACATTTTAGTAATATTTTAGGGTTCATGATGGGGAAATTTAAAAAATCAACCCATATAATAAAAAAGTTTGTAAAAATCAACAATATATTATTGAAATATTTTTATCCCTTTTTATAATCAGTGTACGTAAACCACCTATCAGGAATAAAAATGGCTATTAAGAAAAAAACTGTTAAATCTCCGAAGAGTGCTGCTACAAAAAAATCGGCAATGAAAAAGACCTCAGTGAAAAAAACGGGTCGTGGTCGACCTAAGGCAGCAGCAAAAAAAGCAGTAGCAAAGAAGCCTGCAGTAAAAAAACCTGCAGTAAAAAAAGCACCTGCCAGGAAAGCCGTAGCAAAAAAATCAGTGGCTAAAAAACCTGCTGCTAAAAAGACAGTTTATAAAAAGAAAGTAGCCAGGGTTGCTAATCCAGCTGTAGAAAGAATGAAGGCTTTAAGAGCTGAACTTGCTGAAGTAAAAGCTGAGTTGAAAGCGACTAAGAAACGTGAAGCAGGATTATCTAAAATCGCGGCTAGCATGAGTTCAGCAATCGAGAAATCGGTTTCTAAAATGATGAAAACTGAAATGGCCAGTCTTGAAAAGTCACTTAAGCCAAAGCCTCGTAAAAAGGCAGCAAAGGCTGTTAAAGTTGGTGATAGCAAGTAATACCAAGCAGTTGATAGGCTAAGGCTTATTGAGTAAAAAAAAGGCACATTATTTGTGCCTTTTTTTTGCACAAGGATGTGCTTATACCCGGTAGGCATGGATAGCCTAAAGAGGGTGCTTGCCAGGGATGGCCTTATGCTGTGAGCGCATGGATGCGCAGGAACAGTGCTTGCACATAGACTCCTGTTAAAATCATATCTTAAGATGAATCACTTACAGCTATCTTATTCAACAATAGATCGGTTTATTGATACGATATGGTCTGAAAAAGGTCTTTCTAAATTAACCCTGGATGCATACCAACAGGATTTAAAATTATTTGCGCAGTGGTTAGATAAACAGGATCTGACTTTGATTGAAGCTTCTCAAACATCCATCCTTGAGTACATGGCTTTTAAAGTAGATCAAAAAAGTGCAGCACGTTCTAATGCCCGACTACTTTCAACGTTGAAACAATTCTATCGTTTTCAGGTAAGAACCGGACAGCGGGAAGAAAATCCTACCGAGTTAATTAGTGCCCCGAAGTTAAACCGGAATTTACCGGATAATTTAAGTGAAAAAGATTGTGATAATTTGCTAAATGCCCCGGATATTAAATCAGAATTTGGTTTACGTGATCGTTGCATGCTTGAACTGATGTATTCATCAGGTCTTAGAGTGAGTGAACTGGTGTCCCTGGAATTGAATCAGCTTAATTATAATTTGGGCTTGATAAGGTTAACCGGAAAAGGAAATAAGGAACGTGTGGTGCCGGTGGGAGAAGAAGCTTTATTCTGGATCAGAAAATATATAAAAGAGTCCCGCCCTGTTTTGCGCAAAGAACAACGACCCACAGATGCATTATTTCTTTCCAGTCGAGGCTCTGGCATTACTCGCCAGGCATTCTGGCAGCATATTAAAAAATATTTAACCATTGCCGGATTAAAAGACAGTTATTCACCGCATTCACTCAGGCATGCTTTCGCAACTCACCTGCTTAACCATGGTGCCGATTTACGTACCGTGCAAATGTTATTAGGGCATAGTGATTTATCGACAACTCAAATCTATACACATGTAGCACAGGCCCGGTTGCAGGCGTTGCATGAGAAGCATCATCCTCGGGGGTAGTGGGTAGTAAAACAATTTTTCACCGCAAAGGACGCAAAGGTACGCAAAGGGGTAATCAGGTTGTCGTTTAAGCTTTAACTTGTTTTACCCTTTAGGATTTAAACTGGATTTCAAAAGTAGTAAAAAATAAAAACCTTTGCGTACCTTTGCGCCCTTTGCGGTTCAAAAGGTTTTAATGCAGCAAAGTAAACATCTTACGACGATAGGTTTGTACTAATGGGTTTTCTCCACCCAGCATGTCGAAAATTTCTATCAGTCCTTTTTGTCCTGCCCCATCATTAAATGACCTGTCTTTCATCATGATTTGCATCAATATTTTTATCGCTGCTTCATGATTGCCACCGGCGTTAAGGTAAGTGCTCATTTGTAGCAGGGCATCCAGATCATCTGGATTATCATTGATACGTTGTTCCAGTTCGGCGGGGTCACCCAGGTCTTTTAATTGATTAGCCAGTTTTATCTGGGTCAGTATTTCTTTTACTTCCTGTTGCTCTTTTTCTTCATCTGATAATGTGTTGATTAGAGCAATGGCTGAGTCGAAGTCATTCTGATTAGCAACCAGTTTGGCGATGTTTATCTTCAATTTTGAATTTTGTGGATCATTGGCCAGTGCAGTATTGAGCATTTCCAGAGCTTCCTGTTCTTTTCCTTCTCCAAAAGCCTGAAAGGCTGCAGTCAGGATTTGATCAGATTCAGTTTTAATATAAGGGTCAAGAAATTTCTTAACCTCAGATTCAGGCAGTGCACCCATAAATTCATTGACCATTTGCCCATCTACAAAAAGTTTTACCGTTGGCAGACTTTTAACGCCTGCCTGAGCGGCAAGCTCTCCCTGTTCATCACTGTTTACCATCGCCAGTGTAAAGGCACCCTGATATTCTTCCGCCAGTTTATGCAATACCGGAATTAATGATTGGCAGGGTTGGCACCAGTCAGCCCAGAAATCAACAAGCACAGGCTGTTTAAATGAGTTTTGGATAACCAGAGACTCAAAGTCTTCAATGGTCACATTATAGATATATGGAGAGTCGCTCATTGCTTTTTTACCGGTAAAAAATGATGATGAATATATGAGGATTTAAGTTACAAAATCAAGCTTGCGTTATATACTTTAAATTAATTAGCAGTCTCTACAACGCCTGTAAAAAAACATAATGGAAACAAATCTTTGAATAGTCAATACGATGCATCATCAATAGAAGTTCTTACGGGACTTGATCCGGTTAAAAAAAGACCGGGTATGTACACGGATACTACTCGTCCAAATCACCTCGCTCAGGAAGTTATCGATAACAGTGTGGATGAAGCTATAGCCGGCTTCGCCTCACAAATTGGTGTTATTTTGCATCACGATAATTCGGTGTCTGTTATTGATGATGGTCGTGGAATGCCGGTAGATATTCATCCACAGCAGGGTATTCCCGGTGTTGAAGTTATACTCACCAAACTGCATGCAGGAGGAAAATTTTCTAATAAAAACTACGAGTTTTCAGGCGGTTTGCATGGTGTTGGCGTATCAGTTGTAAATGCTTTATCCAGTAAACTGGATGTGCGTGTTCGACGTGATGCAAAAGAATATTCAATCAGTTTTGCCGATGGTGATAAAACCAGTGATTTAACAGAAATCGGTAAGGTAGGTAAAAAAAATACTGGTACCACTATCCACTTCTGGCCGAATACCAGTTATTTTGACAGTGCTAATTTTTCAATACCACGACTTAAACATGTATTGCGTGCCAAAGCGGTTTTGTGCCCGGGTCTACGTGTAAAATTTTATGTAGAAAAAACTAAGGAAAGTGAAGACTGGCATTACCAAGACGGTTTATCTGATTACCTTAAAGAAGCACTTGAAGGTTATGAATTATTGCCAGAAGAACCTTTTATGGGTTCCATGCAAGGTGAGAAAGAAGCCGTGGACTGGGCTGTTAACTGGTTGCCTGTGGGCGGTGAAGCAATAACGGAAAGTTATGTGAATTTAATTCCAACTGCCCAGGGTGGCACCCACGTAAATGGGTTACGGACTGGTCTGACTGATGCGATTCGTGAATTTTGTGAATTCCGCAGTCTGTTACCTCGTGGGGTAAAGATTGCACCGGATGACGTGTGGGATAAAGTCAGTTACGTGTTATCCATCAAAATGCAGGATCCTCAGTTTTCAGGTCAGACTAAGGAAAGACTGTCATCCCGGGAGTCGGCTGCATTTGTTTCTGGCATCGCCAAGGATTCGTTTAGCCTATGGTTAAACCAACATGCGGATGTCGGTGACCTACTGGCTCAGATGGCTATAGACAGTGCACAGAAACGTTTAAAGTCAGGTAAAAAAGTTATTCGAAAAAAGGTAACTTCGGGGCCTGCTTTACCCGGCAAACTGGCAGATTGCTCCAGTCAGGATGTTAGACGTACAGAAATATTTCTGGTGGAAGGTGACTCGGCGGGCGGTTCTGCAAAGCAGGCTCGCAGTCGAGAATTTCAGGCCATCATGCCTTTACGTGGTAAAATTTTAAATACCTGGGAAGTTGCTTCAGATCAGGTGCTGGCTTCACAGGAAGTACATGATATTTCTGTAGCAATTGGTGTAGAACCGGGTTCCAGTGATTTGTCCGGTTTACGCTATGGAAAAATTTGTATTCTTGCTGATGCTGATTCGGATGGTGCTCACATTGCGACACTATTATGTGCTTTGTTTTTGCGCCATTTCCAACCATTGGTGGAAAATGGAAATATCTATGTGGCTAAACCACCTTTATATCGAATCGATGTTGCCAAAGAAAAATTCTATGCACTGGATGAAGCTGAGCGTGATGGTATTCTCGACCGAATAACTGCTGAAAAAAGAAAGGGTAAGGTCAGCGTGACCCGTTTCAAAGGCCTGGGTGAAATGAACCCGTTACAGTTACGTGAAAGCTCTATCGATCCAGATACGCGCCGATTGGCTCAGCTAACAATCGAAGCAGGAGATGATACTTTTGAAATTATGAATATGCTGTTATCTAAAAAACAGGCATCGGATCGTAAAGCCTGGCTACAGGATAAAGGTGATCTGGCTGAAGTGTAATTACGTTATCTTAAATGTGTTTAATTTAAAGATTTTTTCACCACGAAGACACGAAGCTCACGAAGAAAAACTAATAATGCTAAAAATAATTGGATAAATTAGTCATTGTCATAATTTTAAAAAGCTTAGAGAAAATAATGATGTACCTTCGTGTATTTCGTGACTTCGTGGTGAATATTTTTTGACTTTTTTGAATACTTTGAATAGTTACATTAATTAAAGACTCTGTTTAACCTGAGTCATTAGCCAGGTCAAAAAAATCCTTCAGTATTTTTTGATAGCTAATGTTTGAAGAAATATCATTATGCGCGGTGCCTTTTATGAGATGTGATTTGGCGCTGGGTAAAAACTTTAACAGTTCTTTTGTGTGAACCATGGGAACTACCTGATCATGTTCGGCATACATAACCAGAATTTGACTGTTAATCGAGCTGGCATAACTGGTTGAGTCAAAATGATCTTTTATTAACCATTTGACCGGGAAAAATGGATAGTGAGATTGGGCGACATTTCGAATACTGTCATAGGGTGTTATCAACACAAGTTTTAAAACGTCTCTGTGTGCAGCAACATAACTGGCTACACCTGACCCAAGGCTTCGACCTATGACACTGATCGATGAATGTTGTTCTATTAACTGATCATAAATCGACAGGGCATCACTAAATAACCCAGCTTCTGTCGGTTTACCGGTACTGCCTCCATAACCCCGATAGTTTATGATATATACGGTAAAGTCGCTGAACATATTTTTGTAGTCGGTGATATTGTCCTCTACCGTTTCTGAGTTACCACCAAAATACAGGATTGCAGGTTTTTGCTGATTAGATTCATCTTTATTAATTATCCAGATTTTTAATGTGGCATCCGATGTTTGCAACCAGAGGAGATCAGTAGATGTGTTTACATTTTCGGCAGTAGGGAAATAAAGAATACTGCGTTGTTTTATATACAGAAAAAGGCAGGACAGTGTATATAAAACGACAAAAAGAGAAAAAATTTTCAGCATCTGGGCAGTTTATCAAAAACTCATGGGATATGCTCTGCTAACAAAAATATTAGTTATAAGTTTGTTCAGCAGGTAAAATACACAACTATCTATAGAGCCTTAAAAAATTAAATAAACACCGCCATGTCAGAAAATATGGAACTGAATTACGAAGGGGTAGAAAGGGAACCCTTACGAGTTTTTACTGAGAAAGCTTATCTGGATTATTCCATGTACGTTATTCTTGATCGTGCATTGCCGCATATTGGTGATGGACTGAAACCCGTACAGCGACGAATTATTTATGCCATGTCTGAACTGGGTTTATCAGCCAGTTCCAAACATAAAAAATCAGCTCGGACAGTGGGTGATGTGTTAGGTAAATTTCACCCTCACGGTGATTCCGCCTGTTATGAGGCGATGGTATTAATGGCACAGAAATTTTCCTACCGTTATCCACTGATAGATGGTCAGGGTAACTTTGGTTCTCCGGATGACCCCAAGTCATTTGCTGCGATGCGTTATACCGAGTCACGTCTGTCACCTTTTGCAAAAGTATTATTGCAGGAGTTGGGGCAGGGCACAGTGGACTGGGTTCCTAACTTTGATGGAACGATGCAGGAACCATCATTACTGCCCGCTCGGTTACCACATATTTTACTCAATGGAACTACTGGCATTGCAGTCGGAATGGCAACTGATTTACCCCCGCATAATCTTCGTGAAGTAGCCACTGCCTGTATTCGATTACTGGATAGTTCCCGCACCAGTCTGGATGAATTGCTGGAACACATAAAGGGGCCAGATTACCCGACGTCGGCAGAAATAATCACACCCGCGGCAGATTTAAAAACCATGTATGAAACAGGACATGGCAGCATTCGCATGCGTGCAGTGTATGAAAAAGAAGATGGCGATATCATTATCACCGCGTTACCTCATCAGGTTTCAGGAGCCAAAATTCTGGAACAGATAGCAAGCCAGATGCAGGCTAAAAAATTACCCATGGTGGATGATTTACGGGATGAATCGGATCATGAAAATCCTACTCGCCTGGTGATTGTGCCACGCTCTAACCGTATCGATATTCATGGTTTGATGACCCACCTGTTTGCCTCTACAGATCTGGAAAAAACCTATCGTGTGAATATGAATATGATAGGCACCAATGGTCGTCCTCAGGTGAAAAACCTGAAGCATATATTGCAGGAATGGATTGCATTTCGTATGGCTACCGTGCGTCGTCGTTTAGAATGGCGACTGGATAAAGTTGATAAACGTCTGCATATTCTGGAAGGTTTACTGATCGCATTTTTGAACCTGGATGAGGTTATCCGCATCGTTCGATTTGAGGATGAGCCGAAAAAAGTATTGATGAAAACCTTCAATATTTCAGATATTCAGGCTGAAGCCATACTCGAAACCAAGTTACGAAATCTGGCCAAGCTTGAGGAAATGAAGATTCGAGCTGAGCAGGATGAATTGAGCAAAGAAAAACAAGGGCTGGAAAAAATTCTCGGATCAGAACGCCGAATGAAAACCCTGATAAAAAATGAAATACTTGAAGATACAGAAACCTATGGTGATGACCGTCGTTCTCCGATTGTGACCCGTGAAGCGGCAAAAGCAATGGATGAATCAGACCTGATTCCTTCTGAGGCTTTGACGGTTGTTATATCCAGCAAAGGATGGGTGCGTGCAGCAAAAGGACATGAAGTTGATGGCAGCGGATTAAACTATAAGTCGGGTGATAGCTTTCTGGCATCGGCTCAGGGCAAGAGTAACCAGTCCGCTGTATTTATAGATTCCAGTGGTCGCAGTTATGCAGCGCCTGCGCATTCTCTACCTTCGGCTCGTGGACAGGGTGAGCCACTCACCGGACGCTTCAAGCCTGCAGCCGGTACCGAGTTTGTAAGTACCGTGATGGGTAGAGATGATGATTTATATTTGATGTCTACTACATTTGGTTATGGTTTTATCTGTAAATTTTCAGACATGGTGACGAAAAACAAAAATGGTAAGGCATTAATCTCAATTCCTGCAGGAGCCGAGTTACTACCGCCGGTAGCCATATCAAATCTCGATGAACAACAAATTGTAGCAATCACCAGCGAAGGATATATTGCTGTGATAGCTCTCAATGAGCTACCTCATTTGTCCAAAGGAAAGGGCAATAAAATCATCAACGTGCCACCCAAAAAGCTTAAAGCAAATGAAGAGATTGTCGGGGCAATTCACTGTGTCACCGAAAAAGATAAAATTACAGTACATGTCGGTAAAAAATTCAAAAGCATGAATCATCGCGAATTGCAGGACTATGTGGTCGAGCGTGGTAAACGTGGCATCAAGTTACCCAGAGGCTGGCAAAATGTTGACTGGGTTGAGCAGTCCGAGAAATAAAATATCTCTGCCTTTTCATCAGATGATTAAGCTTTAGTGAGATGAGCTAGTTGAGACTGTTTAGTTAAATTGTCTCAATTATCATTCGTTTCACTGGTACTAAAATACAGCCACAGAAACCCGGAGATACCCGCCAACAAAGAGGCAAATAAAATGCCAGTTTTTGCCATTAACAAGTCTTCAGGTGAATGAGCAAAACCCAGTTCGGCAATGAAAATGGACATGGTAAAACCAATGCCGCCCATCAAACCAACACCAATAATATGTTTGAAATTTAGTCCGGGAGGTAAGGTGGTTAAACCTGATTTTACCGCGAGCCAGGAAAAGCCGGCAATACCAATAAGTTTACCGAGTACAAGTCCGGCTGAGATTCCCATCGATACGGGATGGGTAATGATTTCACCTAATGATGATAAATCGATAGGCACACCGGCATTAGCAAGAGAGAAAATGGGGATAATGATATAAGCAGAGGGCAGGTGCATTTTATGTTCTAGTATTTGAGCAGGTGCCTGAACCAGATGCACACCTTCTTCCAGTGCCTGAACACGATAGCGTAACTCGTCATTTTTTATAATATTGGTTTCGTGTTTATAGGCGAGCTGGATATTTTCAACCATGCCTCTAATTTTTTCCAGGAAACGCCCAGGGTCATATTTGGGACGCATGGGAATAGTGAAAGCCAGAAAAATACCTGCCAGTGTTGCATGAATTCCGCTTTTTAACATGGCTATCCACAGGATGATGCCGATTAATACATAAGGCATTGCGCGGCGGGTTCCACCCAGATTTAGAGCTATTAAAAAGGCAAGCATAACGGCTGCTAAAGACAGGGCAGGGATGCTGATTGTTTCGGTATAAAAAAGGGCTATGACAACAACTGCACCTAAATCATCGACTATGGCTAAAGCCACCAGAAAAGTGAGCAGGTTTTTAGGTATTCGATTACCTAAAAGAGCCAGAGTGCCCAGTGCAAAGGCGATATCCGTTGCCATAGGTATGCCCCATCCATCAAAAGTGTGCCCGCCTGGATTGATGCTCATGTAAATGGCTACAGGTACTACCATACCTCCAATTGCAGCCAGAATAGGCATCATAGCCTGTTTGGGATCGGCCAGCTCTCCTACCAGTATTTCACGTTTTAATTCGAGTCCGATAACAAAGAAAAATATTGCCATTAAACCATCATTAATCCAGTGGTGGATTGATTTAGATAGCTGGAATCCAGAAACCCCAATGGTGAACGTTAACTCTAGCAGGTGGTGATAAGCTTCACTCCAGGGACTATTTGCGATAGTGATAGCAGCGATAGCACACAACATGAGTAAAATGCCACTGGTGGTCTGGCGGTGAATAAATTCTTCTACAGGAGATAACACCCAGTTAAAAGCTCTTTCCCAGGGGGCACAGTACTCTTTTCCAGTTTTTTCACTCATCGGTTTATTATTTTTCTCAGTTGATATTTACTTATTTTATGATTGTAGTTGATTTATCGGGTTTGATAACAGATAACTGACAAGAACAGTACAGTACAGTGGAGTTAGAAAGTCTTGTTGAACTTGATGTATTCAGTAAGTGACAAGAATCGAAAGCTATCTTGATAAAGGTCATGAAATAGATCTAAACTTCAACATTTATCGTGTTATCAGCCATTGCTGAGGTTTTGCTAAAGCAGTAGAGTAGAGTTGTTAATGAGCAGAAGGTTTTCTATCCATCAGCCATTTTTGACATTATGAATAAAGATAACGAAAAAGATCTATTTGCAGAACCTGGTCATGACCTGACAGATGCTACTGATGATGTGTTCATGGAGTTTCTGCATAAAATAATTCGTATTGCAGTAAAAGTACTGGCTGTTTTAATGGTTGCTGTTATTGTCTGGGGCATTGGTGATGTCATTTATGTGTTGTATCAACGTCTTATCTCTCCCCCTTTTTTACTACTTAGTATTAGCGATATCCTGGCCACTTTTGGCGCGTTTCTCGCGGTATTGATTGCCATTGAAATTTTTATCAATATTACACTTTATCTCAAAACAGATGTAATTCCTGTAAGGATAGTTGTCGCTACCGCATTGATGGCTATTTCACGCAAAGTCATTATTTTTGATTTTGAAAAAATTACTCCAATGTTTATTTTAGCCACTGCAGCAGTTGTTTTAGCGTTAGGCATCACTTACTGGCTAATCAGTAGAAAAATATAATCTATAAGTTTAATTTCTTTTTAAGAGGGTGATTAAATGAATGACAATGTTGTGTCTAATAACAGGCATTCGGAAAATATAGAAACTGTTCTTGAATCACTTGAAGCAACGGTCAAAGGATTATCCGCCGAAGAGGTCAGTAATCGGCTTGATAAATATGGTTTGAATCAGCTTCCTGAGCCCGCAACACGTGGTCCGTTTGTCCGCTTTTTATATCAATTTCATAATGTATTAATTTATGTCCTGATTGCAGCAGGTGTGGTTACCGCTTTGTTGGGTCACTGGATTGATGCCTCTGTAATCTTTGCAGTTGTATTTATAAATTCAGTGATCGGGTTTGTGCAGGAAGGCAAGGCTGAGGACGCTTTGCGTGCCATTCAGAATATGCTTTCTCCTAATGCCATGGTGTTGCGTGATGGCAAGCAGGTAACGATTCCAGCTGAACAACTGGTTCCGGGTGATGTTGTGTTGCTACAATCCGGGGATAAAGTGCCTGCTGATTTACGCCTGTTTCGGGTTAAAGGGCTGCAAATTCAGGAATCTGTGCTGACCGGTGAATCCATTGCTGTTGAAAAAATTACTGACCCTGTTAACCAGCAAGCTACCATCGGTGATCGACGATGCCTGGCTTATTCGGGTACGCTGGTGACTCATGGTCAGGGTGGAGGAGTGGTGGTCGCGACAGGCGTGCAAACTGAGATAGGCCATATTAGCGCTCTGGTATCTGAAGTGGAGTCTCTAACAACCCCGTTATTACGCCAAATGGCACAGTTTGGTAGGTGGCTAACCCTGGCCATTTTAGCACTCGCTACGATTACCTTCATCTTTGGAACACTGGTTCGAGACTATGCCGCTGCAGATATGTTTCTGGCAGCAGTGAGTCTTGCAGTAGCTGCGATTCCTGAAGGGTTACCGGCTATTATGACCATAACGCTGGCTATAGGAGTCCAGCGTATGGCACGACGAAACTCCATAATTCGCAGATTACCAGCGGTGGAAACATTAGGGGCGGTGAGCATTATTTGTTCGGATAAAACCGGCACCCTGACCCGCAATGAAATGACGGTTCGTACGATTACTACTTCCAGTAGTTTATTTGAACTGGCTGGAACAGGTTATGACCCCCATGGTGCAATTTCCCAACCGGATAAGGATGAGCTTGGTGTAGAGAAACAGCTTCTGCTACAGGCCGTGAAGGCAGCCATGTTATGCAATGATGCTTCGATGGAACTCAAGGGCACTGACTGGCTGGTTCATGGTGACCCGATGGAAGGGGCGTTATTGGTATCAGGAATGAAAGCCGGGCTGGAAATAGACGTTGAAGCAAAGCAGTATCCACGCACAGATTTGATCCCCTTTGAATCAGAACATCGTTTTATGGCAACCCTGCATCACAGTCATATTGGTGAAGCCTTCGTTTATATAAAAGGTGCGCCTGAACGTTTACTGGAAATGTGTGATCAGCAGAAAACCATCGATGGTGATCGACCTATTGATAAAGATTACTGGTTAAAGCGTATTGAAGAAATGGCTCAGCAAGGGCAGAGGGTACTGGCCATAGCTATTAGACAGGTTAATTATAAAAAACTGGAACTAAAGTTTGATGATGTAGAGAGTGGACTGACCTTGCTGGGTTTATTTGGTTTGATCGACCCGCCACGTGAAGAAGCTATCGGAGCCATAAAAAAATGTTGTGAAGCTGGTATTCGAGTGAAAATGATTACCGGAGATCATGCGGCCACAGCAGTTGCCATATCAAAGCAGTTAAAACTGGTGAATTCCGAAGAGGTTCTTACCGGTGAGCAACTTGAGTTGATGCCTGAAGAAGAGTTAAAACAAAAGGTACTGAGTGTTGATGTCTATGCGCGTGTAAATCCGGAACATAAGCTGCTGCTGGTGAGATTGATGCAGGAGCAGGGATTTATTGTGGCCATGACTGGAGATGGTGTCAATGATGCTCCAGCCCTGAAGCGTGCCGATGTTGGTACTGCCATGGGACACAATGGTACCGAAGCGGCCAAAGAAGCTGCTGAAATGGTACTGGCTGATGATAATTTTGCTTCCATCACTCATGCGGTGGAAGAAGGACGTACGGTTTATGATAATCTCAAAAAGGCGATTCTTTTTATTCTGCCTACCAATGGCGGGGAAGCCTTGATTATTCTTGCGGCCATAATTTTAGGCTTTCAGCAATTACCCTTAACACCGGTTCAAATTTTATGGGTCAATATGGTGACCGCGGTTACTCTGGCTTTATCGCTGTCTTTTGAACCGTCTGAACCAAATGTCATGCGACGTGCTCCACGTGATGCTCGCCAACCCATGCTGACTGCCCATTTGCTCTGGCGAATTGCCTTTGTTTCATTTATTTTAATGGGTGGAACATTTGGTCTTTTTATGTGGGAAATTGATCAGGGAATGAGTATCGAATATGCACGCACGGTAGCAGTGAATACACTGGTCATGTTCGAGATATTTTATCTATTTAACTCACGGTATATTAAAGATTCAGTTTTTAACTGGGCAGGATTAACTGGAAATCGTTATGTGCTGATTGCCATTGTTATTCTTTTTATTCTGCAGTTAGCTTTTACTTACCTTACACCGATGCAAACTTTATTTGGAACTTCGGCTATCGACTTTAATACCTGGGTACAAATCGTAATAATTTCTTCTTCGGTGTTGTTTCTGGTTGAGTTAGAAAAATATATCGTAAGGAAAATTGATTCCAGAGCTAGTGATGGGTAGTTAATCGAACTCATCAGTGCTTGAATTAGTCAGGTGATTAGTTGTTAGTTTTGAGCTTTCTACATGATCGGCAAAGCCTGCGCCTGCTTCTGTATAAATGTTAAAAACTTCGTTTGCACCAGCCTTGTGTAAAATTTGTGCTTCATCTTTAAATCTGGCGATAGCAGCTGAATGTCCAGAAAAAGAAGTTTGTTTAAGTTGCTCCATCGCATCCAAATTTGCCTGAAGGTTTGGTAATGCCAGCATGATGAGTTCAATTTGATGATCTCGTTCTAATTTGTCCCAGAAATCAGCATCGCTAGGATCACCGTGTAATACATTTCGGCCAAGTTGTTGATGCTTTTTTACCCTGTCAGCATCAAAATCTATGCCTACTACGGTATCACCGTGTGAACTATGTAGTTTGTCATAAGCTCCCTTTCCGACTCGGCCCATTCCAAAAATTGCAATGGTTGCACCAAGGGTATCCAGAACACGGTCATCTGATAATCGAGTATCTCCCTGAAATTTCTTCCAGAATTTTCTGAATTGACTATAGATTTTGTCGTCGTGGTCATTTAGTGGTGCTGCAATGACAAAAGAAAGCGATAGAGCGATGGCAATCACTACCAACCATTCAGCATCCATCCAGCCATTGCTGACACCTATCGCAGCGACGATTAATCCGAATTCACTGTAGTTGGTCAGGTTCAGAGTGGCGAGTAATGAAGTTCGGGCACGTAATTTAAAACGCGTCATCAGGGTAAAAAATAATGCGGATTTAATAAAAATAAATGGCACCAGCAAGATGCCGATGATCAATGCTTCCAGTGACAGTTGGCCTGACATTCCAATTGAAAGAAAGAAACCGACCAGGAATAAATCTTTAAATCCCAACATGGTTTTGGCCATTTCACTGGCCTTGGGGTGCGTTGAAATTAATATACCCATGATAAGAGCTCCCAGGTCATCTTTAACACCACCAAGTTCAAACATCTCAGCTCCGCCAAGAGCCAGCACCAGTCCATATAAAATTAACAGTTCCCCATGACCGGTTTTTTGTAAGAAATAGTGTAATACTGGACGCATCGGGATAAGTAAAAATAGTAACAGTGCCCAGTAAGAGGGTAGTTTCCCTGTTGATGCCGCGAGAAAAATGACGGCAGCAAGATCCTGCATGACTAGAATGCCGATAGCAATTCGACCGTGCAGAGATTTCATTTCGCCAGCCTGTTCCAGATGTTTAACGACAAAAACCGTGCTGGAGAAACTCAGCGCAAAGGCCAGCATCAAAGCCAGTTTAAGATCGAGGCCGGAGAACAGCGGCGCACTCATCAATGCCAGGGCATAAATGGCAAAACCAAAGATGAGGATGGTGAGAGAAATATGCAATAAAGTGACGGACCAGACCTGAGGTCTGATGAGTACTTTCAGATTTAGCTTTAAACCAACCGTGAATAACAACAGGGTAATGCCTAAATCGGCAAGTTTTTGCAGAGTTTCACCACTGGTAAAACCCATGTAATTAAGTACAAAACCAGTGGCTAAAAAACCCACCAGAGGGGGTAGATTAATCAACCTAACCAGAAAGCCCAGTAGAAATGCCAATGAAATCCAGCTGACATCACCCAGAGCTATTGCAACCCATTCAAAATCCACCGTGTTGTTAACCCTCTGTAACCGTTAAATGATATTATTTGTAATGATCATCCGTGTTGTTATGTAAGGTGCATCATGCACCTGTTTTAAAATTATTCTATTATACCTTTGTGCGCACAACTCACCCTATCCAGACATTGATGAAAAATCATAATTTAATGATTTTGATGGTGCCTGAAGGAAATCTCCCTGTACAAAATCTGTGCCTACTGTCCAGACCACACTGAGCATGCTGGCATCAGAAACTCCGGGCAGGATGGTACTGATTTCCATCGATGATGCCTGGGAAGTGATTTCACGAATACTATTCTGATTTTCAGAGCTTGCAGCCAGTCCTTCGATGTATGCCATGTTAATGCGTAAATAATCTGGCTGAATGTGTTTTACTAATTGAAAAGGATTTAAACCTGTACCAAATTCATCCAGCACAATTTGACAATGCAACTGTTTCAAACCTTTATACAGGTTTTTAACAGCTTTCAGTTGATTAACTGCATGCACTTCGTTGATACAAAATACCAGTTGTTCACCCGGAATTTTAGCACTTTGAATGCGTGCAGAAACCCATCGAGCCAGTGTTGCATCCTTTAACCCATCGCAACTAAGTGATATGAAAATATTAATTTTCCTATCTGACCTGGCTGCCACTGCAATTTGCTTGATGGCGGTAATAATCGACCAGCGGTCGAGAGTCTTTGCCATGTTGCTTCTTTCGGCTGCCGGCATGAAGTCTTCTTCGTTTAACTCTTTACCATTATCGGTGATGATTGATTTTCTTAATTCATAGCGTTCACCCGTAGCTCCAGCAATACTGACTATGGGTTGATAAAGTGGATAAATAGAATCTTTGGCAATAGCATATTTGATATGTTTTATGATTTCTCCATCTTCTTCCTGCTGAGTCATTTCACCACTGACAGGTACATAAAACTGAAAACTATTGCCTCCTTTAAGCTGGATTTTGTCCAGAGTTCGTTCGATTCTGGAAATGATTTCGTTAGGGTTATCGGGCGTTATTTCATCTATGGCATAGAGTGCAATACTGCAGGTGCAGCTGATTGATTGTTGTCCTGTTTCAGAGATATGCTGTTCTATTTGTTTAAGTAAAGCAGCGGTATTCTTCTCTACGTTTTCCTTCTCCTTCTCTTTACCGGAGCAAAGCATGCTGTAACTGTATGCGCCAAATCTGGCGACCAGTTCATTCTTTGTGGCATGTAGTTTTATAATTGTGGCGATATCATTGATTAAAATATCACAGCCGGAAATGCCAACCGTATTTCGAATGCTTTGAAAATTGTCGATAGAAATAAACAGGAAGTAGCTTTGGAATTTTCCATTGGCTGCATTATCCATTTGCTGCTGAAGCTGCTCCATAAAGTACTGCCTGTTATATAAACCGGTGACCAGATCATGTTGGGACATGTAACTAATCTGTTGTTCCAGTTCGCTTGTGTCAGCCTGTGTACGGATCAGAATCTGGGTACAGTTTTCTCCTTCAAAACTGGCCCTGGAAAACTCTAATAAGCCATCTATTGTCTCACCATTTGCATGCATGAGTTTAAGAGTAAGCTCATTTTTAGTGTTTTTATTCTGGCTCAAATCACGCAGGAATTGCTTTAGTTCATCCTGTTGACTGGTATGGACCATGTCTATTAATGGCATCCCTTCAAGTTCGTCAAAATCTGTATTACCGAATAATTCCATATATACATTATTTGCGTAGATATGCATGCCTTCATGCACATAGGCAACCGCATCTTTAGAGTTTGCTAATAAGGACTGGCAGCGTTTTTCAGATTCGTGCAGCTCTTTTTCGCTCTTTACGGTTTTGCGCCAAATTTTTATATTATCGGATTCTCTTTTAACTACCAGTGCAAGGCGTTCCAGGGAGCTATTACAGATAACATCCTGAGCTCCGAGTTTCATGGCTTCGGTAGCCATTTCATCATTAACTTCACTTGCCATACCAACGATATATAAATGACGACCGCACTCCCGAATTAGTTGCTGAGCCTGTTGCAGGGTAAAGTCAGTTAACTGCAGGGAGAATAGGACCAGGTCAATGGGTTTTTGTTTGATAATTTCGGCCATATCATCACTGTTTTCGGCATGTTCTGCCAGAACATGCAAGCCAGAGCTGCGCAATGCGCTGGTGATTACTTCTGCCTGGTACAGACCTTCATCAACGATTAACAGTCGAATCAATTTGTCAGATTCTGAATTCATATTGTCCTTTTTGTAAAATCGGGGTGGTGCGTTTGAGCTTCGGTTTATAAAAATATCAGTTAGCTACATTGTACTTGAGTTTTCGACATCTGACCTGAGAATTCATTCACTAATTTTGGTACTAAATAACCAGGCAGACTGTTACGCAGTTCAGCGTATACTTTACACTGCTGATCTACTGTAAGGTCAAAGTTAGCTGCGCCATGAACTTTATCCAGACTATGTAAATAGTAAGGAATGATGTTGTTGTCAAATAGTTTGTAGGATAAATCAACCAAAGTGGCTGCATTATTGTTCACACCCTTTAACAACACTGACTGGTTTAATAACTGAAACCCATATTGTGATAATAAATTAAATGCAGTTTGGTTATATAACGTAATCTCATTTGGGTGATTAATGTGAGTGATAAAAACAATCTTCCCGTTGAATTGTTCTAACACCCTGATAAAAGATTCTGTGATCCTTTCAGGTAATACCGACAATAATCGTGTATGAAAGCGTAAATAATCAATATTTGGAATTTTATTAAGTTGAATAATCAGATCAGCAATTTTTTGATCACTTAGCATCAGAGGGTCACCTCCAGACAGAATAACTTCTTTAACTTCTGTGTGTTCGGTCAGGTAGTTTATCACCGGGCTTTGTGGACTGATATCCAGTTTAGCTTCGCTATAAGGAAAATGACGGCGGAAGCAATAACGGCAATGAATAGGACAGGCAGCCGTTAAGGTTAATAAAACTCTATTGTGATATTTATGAATCAAACCCGGCACTGGCATCGCTTTTAGGTCCCCCACGGCGTCCAGGCTGTATCCTTCGATGCGTTGGTGTTCTCTCTGGTCTGGTATCACCTGTAGTAATAACGGGTCCTGTGGATTCCCTTTTTCAATCAATGATGCATAATATTTTGTTACTCTGACAGGAAATCCGGCTTCACTTCCGCTTTCAGGACGGTTACCATCCAGCTCACAGTATTTAAGCAAATCTTGTGTAGACCTAAATGACTCGGACAGAACTGTTTTCCAGTCGTGAGTTTGTGGTGAAAAGACAGGTTCAGGTATCATTAACATTTTAGAAATAATTTAAGAGATTTATATGGCAAGTTATAGCACGAATGAATTCCGTGGTGGGTTAAAGGTGATGCTCGATGGCGATCCCTGTTCTATCATTGAAAATGAATTTGTAAAACCAGGAAAAGGGCAGGCTTTCAACAGGGTCAAAATCCGTAATCTTAAAACAGGCCGGGTGCTGGATAAAACTTTTAAATCCGGTGAGTCTTTAGAAGGGGCTGATGTTATAGATATAGACATGCAATATTTGTATGACGATGGAGAATTTTATCATTTTATGGTGCCTGACACTTTCGAGCAACATCCTGCAGATAGAACAGCTGTGGGATCCGACAACATTTGGTTAAAAGCTCAGGAAATGTACGAAGTTACTTTATATAATGGAGCGCCTATTGGAATCACTCCACCTAATTTCGTCGAACTTGAAATCACTGATACTGATCCCGGCTTGAAAGGAGATACGGCTCAGGGCGGTACCAAACCTGCGACACTGGAATCAGGTGCAGTTGTTAAGGTTCCATTGTTTCTTGAAATTGGAGAAAAAATACGAGTCGATACACGCAGTAGCGGTTATATGTCTCGCGTTAAAGGCTAGACCCTCTGCAAGCATGCAGTTGCTAGTTGAAAATCTTAAAAATAGGGCTCTGATTTATCAAAAAATCAGGGCCTTTTTTAATGTTCAGCAATATCTGGAAGTGGATACCCCACTGCTTGGAAAAACTACCAATACCGATATTCATATTCAATCGATACAGGCCATTGCCAGTCGACGTTCTGTATTTCTGCAAACCTCTCCTGAATTTTCCATGAAGCGTTTACTGGCTAGTGGAAGTGGGTCTATTTATCAAATATGTCATGCTTTCCGGGATGAAGAACAGGGAAGGCATCATCACCCTGAATTTACTTTGCTGGAGTGGTATAGCCTTGGCTTTGATTATCAGGCATTGATTAATCAGCTTGAAGAATTGATAGTTGGTTTATTGGAGGTAAAAGAATCTTTTCAACGGTTTAGTTATTTCGAGTGTTTTCAGCAAAAGCTTCAACTGGATCTCAATTCAGCGACTTTGGATGATTGCCGGCAAAAAGTATCTGAACATATTTCAGGTATCGATATTTTGCAACTAAACCGGGATGACTGCCTGGATTTACTGATTAGCGAAGTTGTATCAAAGCAATTTAACGGATTTACTTTTGTTTATGATTACCCTTCATCCCAGGCTTCACTGGCAAAAATTAAAGTTTCTAATCCAGATATCGCAGAGCGTTTTGAACTGTTTTATAACGACCTGGAGCTGGCGAATGGTTTTAGTGAATTAACCGATGCAAATGAGCAGCGACGACGCTTTGAGCAGGATAATGTCCGGCGAGTCGCTAATGGTCTGGAAGCTTACCCTGTTGATGAAGACTTTTTGCAGGCACTGGAACAGGGATTACCTGAATGTGCAGGTGTTGCTTTAGGACTGGACCGTTTGTTGATGGTGATGAGTAATGACGATAACTTGCAATCCGTTTTAACGCTGGATACTTTCACTTGATAATTGAAAGCAGGTTGCTTTATTTAGCCCAGACTTTAAGGAGGGCTGTTAAATTTTAAACTGCCCGATCAACTCACCCATCTTGAGGGTTTGTCCCGGCTTTAGAAACTGTGACCATTCAACTTTTTCTGTGGTCAGCAATATCACTGTTGAGCCCATATTAAATCGACCCATTTCTTCACCTTTTGCAAAGTCTTTTTCGGTGTGATCATAATCATATTCTGAAATAGCTTTTCCTTTAGGTGGAGTCACCAACCCTGCCCATACAGTTTCAATAGCTGCAACATTGATTGCGCCAACCAGTATCATGGCCATAGGCCCGGAGGGGGTAGAAAATATACAGACGACTCTTTCATTACGTGCAAATAATCGGGGAATGGCTCGAACAGTCCATTGGGCAACACTGAATAACCTGCCAGGCACATGAATCATTTTTTTCAATCGACCCGTTATCGGCATATGAATGCGATGATAATTATAGGGAGCGAGATAAATTGTGGAGAAACGTCCACCTTCAAATAGTTTAGCTAACAGAGCATCACCGCCGAGCAGGTCCTCTACCGAGTAGAAATGACCTTTGGCCTGAAACAGGTGATCATTCATGATGTCACCAGATTGAGAAACGGTTCCATCCACCGGGCTGGCCAGTTCATGTTCTCCAGCTGCAATAGGTCTGGACTCCGGTTTTAGTGTGCGGACAAAAAACTCATTAAACGTAGGAAAGCTGCTGATGTCCTGGATTACGGCATCGGACATATCAACTTTAAAAGTTTTAATAAACCAGTGAATGACAGGCGTTACACGAGAACTTTTTATGCGTGTCAGGCGAAATACTATGCGCGAAATTAAATGATGGGGCAGTATGGTAAATAACCATCCCATTAATCGCTCAGACCAGGTTAAAGATGAATTTTGCATGCTGAGGTGATTCTATTTTTTGACTACAAGTTCAAAGCTTTGAGTAGCTTCATTGCTGAAAGTTGCTATGACCTGAACTTTACCTCCAATTTGTAGAGGCTGGATGGGGGCGATTAACATCAGGTGTTTTCCGCCAGGTTTAAGCTCTACAGTAGATTGAGCTGGCAACTTAATGGTATGTAGCTCTATCATTTTCATCATGCCATCTTCCATTTTGGTTTCATGCATTTCGACAGTTTCGAAAGCATTACTTTGTAGCGCAGTAATCTCCATGGGCTGATCGGTATCATTTTTAATTTTCATGTAACCAGCACGCATTGGTACGACGGGTGGTAACTGTTTGATCCAGCCATCAATGAATTGAACGTTGCTGCTTTGTGAAAAGGCAGTACTTGAAACTACTAGTAAAACTAAAAAAAGAATTTTTTTCATGTGTTAAAACTCAGGGTTTATGAAATTTAAGTATTAAATCGATAGGTTAAGAATTAATCAGTGCGGTTAAATCATGAGCTATTTTACTGCTGTCATGGGGTGAACTAAAAACACCTGTAAAACGTGACTGTGGATCAACCAGAATGAGCGAGCCACTATGAGCTACCTCGTAAACATCTTCATCTTTCGATTTAACGATGTAATGAAGTATACCGGTAGCATCCGTTAATGTATTGACACTATCGATTTCAGCTCGTGCACTCATAAAGTCTTTATTGAAATAAGTTACGTAAGCTTTCATTTTTTCCATGGAATCTCGTTCAGGATCAACTGATATGAATGTTATCTGTAGTTGTTCTAAAACTTTCTCATCTTTTATCTGGTCGACCATGTTGACAAGCATTGTCAGTGTATCCGGGCAAATATCCGGGCAATTAGTGTATCCAAAGAACATTAGATGCCACTTGCCTTTTATAGTTTCATTATTAAAAGGTTTGTTATTGTGATCAATGAGTTCAAAGACTGGTAAAGGTTTGGCTTGTTCACCTAGCCAGGTGACCGCCTGCAATTGAACGGGTTTTGGTTTGAGCAGAAACAATGCACTGGCGAAACCCAGAACGATAGCCAGTGATGTAATGATAATAAGAGGTTTATTCACGATATTTAGTCAGTTAAGCAGTTGAAAAGTCGGAATGGAAATCCAAAACCATGTAAAATCTGGATCATTATATTTGAATCAAGAATTTAAACCTAGTGGAACATAAAGAGTTAACCGAGTCATTAACAACCTTGAGGGATTATATTCGTTGGGGCAGTAGTGAATTTTACCGTCATAACCTGACCTTTGGACATGGTTTTAGTCGTGCGCTGGATGAATCTGTTTACCTGGTCTTACATGCTTTAGCATTACCTTTCGACTGGCCTGAAAGTTATTTTGATACGCGGCTAACGGAGACAGAGCGGGAGAAGGTACTCAACCTGTTGATGAAGCGTATCTATTCGCGTAAACCGTCTGCCTACCTGACTAACGAAGCCTGGTTTTGTGGACTGCCATTTTATGTGGATGAAAGAGTGCTGGTGCCTCGTTCACCCATTGCCGAATTAATAAATAACCATTTTGAACCCTGGCTTGACGCAACAAGAGTCGACAATATACTGGATTTATGTACCGGCAGTGGGTGTATTGCCATCGCCTGTCAGTATGCCTTTCCTGCAGCACAGGTCAGTGCATCAGATCTTTCTGCTGATGCTATTGAAGTTGCCACCAGGAACCGTCAGAAGCATGGTTTTGAGCAGACCCTGTCATTGTATGAATCGGATTTGTTTGAAAAAATCCCAACCCGGAAATTTGATCTGATTGTTTCAAATCCGCCTTATGTTGATGCTCAGGATATGGCTGATTTAACGGATGAGTTTAAGGCTGAACCTGAAATGGGACTGGCAGCAGGAGATGATGGTCTTGAAATAGTCGATCGCATGCTAAGCAATGCTGCAGATTATTTGACTGATCATGGTTTATTGGTGGTCGAAGTGGGGAACTCTCAAATGGCCATGATGGAAAAATATCAGCATCTTCCATTATCATGGATAGAGTTTGAAAATGGTGGAAGTGGCGTGTTCTGTATTACAGCACAAGATTTAAAACGCAATAGCAATAGAGTTTAAAATGGCTAAAGAAGTAAAAGTAGATTCGAAAGAAGTAGGTTTGGTCGCAGGATTGAATCTTTTTAATTTTTTTCTGGGCACAAAAGATTTACATTATGGTTTATGGAATGATGGTCTGGACGTTACGGTGCAGAACTTACCCGAAGCGCAAAAGCGATATTCTGATTTTTTGATTAGCCACTTTCCTGAAGATGTAAAAACTATTCTCGATGTGGGCTGTGGTGCAGGTGGTCTGGCGACAGAACTATTGAGCCGGGGTTACCAGGTGCAGGGTGTTTCTCCCAGTCCACTGTTGTCAGAAGCAGCTCAAAGTCAGGCAGGGGACGATTTTAAAATTCACCATGGCCGATTTGAAGATGTGAAGTTTTCGGTCAATGAAAAATTCGATATGGTCATGTTCAGTGAAAGTTTTCAATATATTACGTTGAATATGGTGCTGGACAAGGCTCAGTCATTATTACGTCCTGGTGGCTATATTGTAATTTGTGACTTTTTCAAAACCGATGCTCCAGGAAAATCAGTCGTTGGTGGAGGTCATAAGTTTATTGAGTTTCAAAAAGTGTTAAATGACTCGGGATTAAATGTGCTGGAAGAAAAAGATATTACTAAAGAAACTGCTCCAAATCTGGATCTTGTTAACCAGATGGGACGTGATCTATTGCTGCCGACCATGAAACTAATTGGTTATACATTCAAAAATAACCGTCCCTGGTTATCAAAGTTTTTTACCTGGAAGTTTCGTAAAAAACTGGACAAAATTGATTACAAATACCTCAGTGGTGAACGTAATGCAGAATCATTTGCCAAATATAAAATCTACAAATTTTACTTATTACAGAGAGATTAAAAGCAATGGCTTGGTGGGGTAAAGCGCTCGGCGGCGCATTCGGTTTCATGATGGGTGGTCCATTAGGGGCACTCATTGGAATAGGTTTCGGGCATAATTTTGATAAAGGCATTGGTAATGTTATGTCGGGCGAAAAATTTGAACCCGGCCAACAGGAACGAGTTCAGGCTGCTTTTTTTACCGCAACATTTTCGGTTATGGGGCATATTGCTAAAGCCGACGGCAAAGTCACTCCTGATGAAATAAGGATGGCAGAAGCGGTGATGAGCCACATGGGTTTAACGGCCGATGTGCGAGAATCTGCCAAACGATTATTTAACGAAGGAAAATCTGATGACTTTCCTCTGGATGAAGTTTTAGATCAGTTTAAAAAGGAATTACATCGACGTAATACTTTACTGCAAATGTTCCTGGAAATTCAATTACAGGCAGCTTATGCAGATGGTGTGCTGGATCAGGCGGAAGAAAAATTACTGACTCATATCTGTAATCGTTTAGGGGTGCCTGTCAGTCAATTGCACAGGCTGGAGGAAATGTTAAAAGCAGGTTTTGGTCAGGGTTCTTATCAATCGTCTGCCAGACCAACTCGAACTCATAGCCTGTCAGATGCATATCATATTCTGGGTAGTAATAAGTCGGCCAGCGATGCAGAAGTTAAAAAATCTTATCGCCGCCTGATGTCACAACACCACCCCGATAAACTGGTGGCAAAAGGTTTGCCGGAAGAAATGATTAAAGATGCTACTGAGAAAACACAGCAAATTAAAGATGCTTACGAGCAAATTAAAGAGTCCAGAGGAATGAGATAGTTTCTATGATTACCGAAATTTTATATGAACATAATCCGGCACCAGGAAAACTGGATGTTCTGGGTGTTGAAGAATGGCCGATCTGGGAAAAAGAACCCTCTGAATTTCCTTGGACTTATGACCGCCAGGAAGTTTGCTATATTCTTGAGGGTAAGGTTATTGTGACGCCGGATGGCGGAGAACCGGTTGAATTGAATCGAAGAGATTTTGTGACTTTTCCTAAGGGCATGTCATGTACCTGGAAGGTTATAGAATTTGTTTCCAAACATTATCGTTTTGAATAGATTTCTTCCGTCCAAAAAAATCAATGAAAAAATTGTTTACCCACGAAAATCGACTGATTGTTTTTAACCTTAAAAATCTACTGGAAGAACAGGGTATAAATTGCCATATAGAAAATGAATTTTCCAGCAGTGGCGTGGGAGTATTAGCACCTTTTGAAACCTGGCCAGAAATCTGGGTAGAGGAATATCAATTTGATAAAGCTGAACAGATAGTCGATGAAACCTTGAATAATCAATCAGCTGGTGGAGATTGGGTTTGTTCCGGGTGTGGTGAAAGTAATGGTAGTAATTTCAACCTATGCTGGAAATGTAATTCGCCTTCATCAGCCCACTAAGCGTAGTAGCCCGGTCTTGATCTGACTAACTGGAAAAAGTTATAAATAACAAACCCCCTAAAAACTTCAGTTTTCATTGATACAGCATTCCTCTTGAAGGAATGAGATCAAGTCATCAAGAGCATTATATTGCGGTATGCAAAATAGAGTTCTTCCTTCTCTGTGTTGAACTACTAACCCTACAGAAACAAGTCGATTTATATGATGCGATAGCGTAGATCCAGGAACTTCAAGTGCCGACTGTAATTCACCTACAGGAACTCCCTGCTTTCCCGCCTTGATTAGTTGTCGGAATATTTGAAGACGTGTCGTATGACCCAGCTCGGCCAGTCTTTTTGCGGCGATATCAATTTGCATCCTTAGTCCTAAATTCATCACTTATTTCGATTCTACTAGAAATATATTGACAGGCCAAATATATACACCTATATTTCTAAGTTACTAGAAATATAGGTGTATAGTAATGTTTGAATATCTAAGCTCTTTAATAGCTGATCCAGAAATCAAGACACAATTTATGAATACTATGGATATGTTTGTTCAGCTGTTTGTTGAACTTACGTTGCTTTTTCTGGTGATAAGCTATGGTGTTGCAATTATCAATCAAAAATTACCTGCTGAAAAAATTCAACGGCTGTTAGGAGGTAGAAAAGGTAGAGGGTATCTCACTGCGGCAGGCCTGGGTGCTATTACACCATTTTGCAGTTGCTCGACAATTCCCATGTTGATTGGATTATTAAAAGCACGTGCGGGCTTTGGTCCAACCATGACATTTTTGTTTACTTCACCATTACTAAATCCAATTGTTATTGCCCTGTTCATTCCTGTATTAGGGGTAAAAGTTACAATAATGTATGCCGGCTTTGCACTGTTTACATCGATAATCGCAGGCATTCTTCTTCAGCATTTTGGCTTTGAGCGCTTTGTGAAACAGGACATGTTAAAGCCCAGGTCATCCAGTTGCAGTACGGGCTGCGATACATCAGATGATAATTCCTGCTGTAATGCTGAAGTAAAAAAAGAACCTTCACTTTGGCACAAGGCCTGGGGTGAGAGTTGGTCGCTTTTTCGTTCTATGTTTCCTTACATGCTTATTGCCATGTTTATCGGTTCAGTTGTGCATGGATTCATTCCTGCTAATTTTTTTGCTGAAGTGGCTGGCCCACAAAACCCAGCAGCTATTCCAACTGCAGCACTTATCGGAATACCGCTCTATATTCGTGTGACGGCACTTCTTCCATTGGTAGGATCATTTATAGCAAAAGGTGTTAGCCTTGGGGCGATAATAGCGCTGGTTATTGGTAGTGGTGGTGCAAGTTTGCCAGAATTAATTTTACTCAAGCGATTATTTTTCTGGCCGCTTTTATTGGCATTTTTGGCTGTAATTTTCAGTATGGCAGTTATAGGTGGCTTTACTTTTAACCAGATTTTAATTTGACAGGAAAATAAACTCTCAAGCTGGTATTGATATTACCTGTCGTTCCAGTCACCAGTTTATAATCTCAGCTGTCTACCCAGGCCGGACTAAAGAAGAATGAAAAAACCTACTTTAAAGAGATGGCTAATTCTTAGCTGCTATGACTAACTGGCATTAAACAAAGAGAAGCCGGAAAGATATTCTTACTTTTTGTGTTAGACCTGAAATGAACTACTGCACACTAAGACTTAGAGGCTTAGTGTGCATTTAATTTATCCAGTATTTATTATCAGGTTTTAAATTTTGATACTAATTCAGCCATATCACTGGACCTTGATAATAATTGCATGGTTGATGCCTGGGCCGCACTGGCTTTATCTGCTGTAGCTTCGGCAATGGAGTAAATATTCTCAGCATTTGTGCCTATCATGCTAGATGCTATTTCCTGCTCTTTAGTGGCTATAGCAATTTGATGATTGATTTCGCTAATACTGGATATTGCACTGACTATTTCATCTAATGCTGCATCTGCCAGTGTTGCACTTTTTGCAGATTCTTCAGTTTGCACATGACTTTTACTAATGACATTTACCGCATTTTTAGTGCCGTCCTGTAAACTATCGATCATGGCCTGAATCTCGGTGGTTGATTCCTGGGTTCTGCTGGCCAGTGTTCTGACTTCGTCTGCAACCACTGCAAACCCTCGTCCCTGTTCACCGGCTCTGGCGGCTTCTATAGCAGCATTCAAAGCAAGTAGATTAGTTTGTTCGGCAATACCTTTAATAACGTCCAGTACCGACCCAATATTTTGTGCTCCAGCCTGAACTTCATTAATAACGCTGGTTGCCTGATCCATATCCTGAGATAACTTCTGGATGTTACTGACTGTTTCCTGAACTCGTTTTTTTCCTTGTTCGCTATTGTTATCGGCTGTTTTTGAAACTTTGGAGGCATCGTCAGCATGTGAAGCTACGCTGGAAACAGTAGCAACAAGTTCAGTAACTGCTGAGGCGACCTGTTCAGTTTCGGCTTTTTGACTCATTGCTCCATTATTGGTGTCTTCGATAATTTGATTCAGAACACTGCTCTCATTTGTAATCTCACCCGATGACTGTTTGACCTGCTCAATAATCTGACTGGTAGATTCCATGAAAAGGTTAAATGCATTTGCCAGATCTGCAATTTCATCATTTCCTTTGACCTCGATTGACCGGGTTAAATCACCACCCTGTTGTGCAATCGACTGTAAATTATCTGCCACATTACGAATAGGTTTTACAATAGTTTTAAGTGCAGCAAAGTAACTGAATAATGAAAAAATGATGCCAGCAATAATAGCAATGATGACTGATGAGTAAGCAGTAGATTGTGCATTGGATATGTTCTCTGCTTCACCTTCAACCTTGGAATCACCTGATTCATCAAGAATTTCAAGGTAACCTAATAATCCAGATGCGGCCTGGTCTAACTCACTTTTAACTTTAATATATGAAGGATTTTTTGCAATATTGTCAGAACCTGACAGTTCCTTGAAGCTACTAATGACACTTTCACGTGAAGACCTGTATTTTCCCAGTTTAGAATTGAGCTCATTAATTTGAGATTGATCCATTAAGCCGGAAGCCATCATTCTATCCAGTGCGACCGTAGCACCGGCTGCTGATTCCTTAATGATTTTACTTCCCTCTGAAACAGATAAGGCACCGTTAAGCATTCTTTCAGTGGCTAATAACTCTGCCTGTAATTCTATGGTGCCTTCCATCGCCCCATCGGCAGCATCCCATGCTTGTGTTGTAATAAAGTCCAGAGATTTAGTCAGATTGTTTACGCCATTTAAACCTGCCAGGCCAGCAGCTACGACTAATAGAGACATTAGTAGTGTGATCAGACCTATTTTATTGGCCACGGTTAATTTCATGATAACTCCATTAAGTTATTTGGTTAATTTCAATCTGTAGATTTATCGACAGAAGAGGCTTTAACTTTAGTACAAAGTTAAAAAATATCTTAAATAAAAGGAGGTATGATATATGTTAATATTGACGTGGTTTTAATGCTGAATGACCTCAAATGTCAGGCTTGCCCAGTGGCTTTGCCAATTAGCTTTATCATCTTCAATTCTTAAAATTTTAACCGCTTTTAATAACCACGGACCCAGATGGTCTAAAGTAATAACTGCTTCACCTTTACTGTTACTGCGTATGGTCTGTATTTTTTCAGGTTGGGCTTTGCTGAATGCAGTTAACAGGATGTTTTTTACGGGATAGTTTTTATACAGAATTTTTACCTTAAACGAGTCGTTTAACTTTTTTTGATAAGGGTTACTTAATGGAATTATTTCCAGTTCATAACCCAGATTAATTTTTGAGTTATCGATACTGTAACCTTTACCAGATTGCACCAGGGTTTTAGCATGACGAACATAATTCTCTTTTCCATTAGCATTTGTCAGGTTATTTTTTTGACGATACGAAATAGCATTATCGAGACCTTCTTCAGTTAAATATTTTAGAAAGGTAGCAGGGTCAATGTCCACATAACTGAAATCACTTTGGTAGCCAATAGTATAAGTACCGGGTCGATCTGGTTTAAAATATCCAGCAGGATCACGGCCGAGCTCACCGTTGATATCTGTTTTAGAATCTGCCTGGTAGAGGCTAAAATCGCTATACCAGATAACTATATTCGGTTGGCTGTCACCAACAAACTGATTGCCCACATGCACAGAAATATCGACAGATTTTTCAGGCATGGTATAAAATGGATGGGCCTCCAGCCAGAAGTCATGAGTGAAACCTCTGCTCGAAACCAGTGTCAGAAAAACAAATAAAATTTGGAATAAAAAATGTCTTTTTTGTTTAGGAAAATATTTCATAGGATATGGCGTCATAGTCTGCATTTTCTATTGTTGCTTTTATTGAGTATATCAATTGTTCATGCGCATCAAATGCGTCCGGCTATTGTGAGTATTAGCTTTGATCAACAGGCAGTGGTAAAAGTTCAGATAGAAACTAATGTTGAAGCTATTTTGTCCGGCATTGGTGCTGAGCATGAGAATACAGATGATGCACCTCAGGCTGAAGTGTACCGTGAGTTGCGTGAATTATCAGCCGATGATTTAAAGCAGAAATTTAACCTGTATGCCGAAGCTTTTAGTCATGCATTGAAACTGCAACTAAGTGGACAGGAAGTGGATTGGCAATTTAAAAATATTCTGGTTCCTGAAGTGGGAGATATCCGTTTATCCAGAAAATCAGTTATTGAATATACTGCTGCTATACCTCAGGGGGCCGCAATTGCTGTCTGGTCTTTTGATCAAAAATACGGTGACGCAGTTGTAAATTTTATATCCGCGGGCCAAACAGAAAAAACAACATACTGGCTGGCGAAAGGGCAACAAAGTCCTGAATATGAATTACATAAAAATGTGATCCCACGTAGCTGGATTGATGTGGCTGTGGATTATAGTGGTCTGGGTTTTATTCATATTTTACCCAAAGGTCTTGATCATATTTTATTTGTGTTAGGACTGTTTTTACTGAGTCGTAATTTCCGACCTTTGTTATGGCAGGTAACCGCGTTTACTATGGCACATACTATTACACTGGCATTGAGTATTTATGGGTTGATCAGTGTTTCTTCATTGATTGTGGAACCTCTCATTGCGTTATCAATTGCTTATGTGGGCATTGAAAACCTGCTGACCCGTGAATTAAAACCGTGGAGAGTGATTATTGTTTTTATATTTGGTCTTTTGCATGGTATGGGATTTGCGGGTGTTCTAACTGAGCTGGGATTACCTGAATCACAATTTGTAAATGCATTACTTAGCTTTAATGTGGGCGTTGAATTGGGTCAGTTGAGTGTTATTCTACTGGCGTTTTTAGCGGTGTTCTGGCTCAGAAAGAATCAGGGTTTATATCGTAAGCTGGTGGTGATACCCGGTTCATTGGGTATATCATTGATGGGGCTGTACTGGACCGTAGAGAGAGTCGGATATTTGTAGGGTGCGCCGCGCGCACCAATTGAGAGGGTAATGAAATTTAATGGTGCGCTCGGCGCACCCTACAGTTGGATTATTAGTTCGTCGTGTATCCATTGCTTGAGTAAACCGGCAGCTGTCATAGCGACTGACTCTTCGCCTATCCATTCCAATAACCCTTCACACAACTCTGCAAAGTCAGCGCCATTAAAGGCAGCTTCGATGGCCCAGGCTTCTGCAATATCCAGAGATCGCCAGTTAGGGCTCATGCCTTTGCGCCACATTAACCAGCGTGTTGGAACGTCATCAGAGTGTTTAGCCGGAAGCTCTTCATTTTTATCCAGCGCAGCCCAGTACGGAGCAACATTCCACTTAAGATCCAGCCAACGTACAGATTCGTGGAACTTGAAGGTTAATTGAGGCCAGCTTTCTGGGTCGACCTGAGCCATGTCTTCCAGAGTGAAAATTTGTTTGCTATCAGCAGAATCAAAACATAATCCCTGTGTCCACTCGAACTCGGCCAGTTCAGATAGAAATTCTTTTTCAGGGCGATCACTGTGTTGTAGAAATTCAACCATATGAGTACCCACCCAGCGTACAGATGGGTTTTCTGAAGGATATAGTTTCAGGTAATCTAGAACCATTAGTTCAAAATCTTCTTCACCAATTTCTTTTTGCAGGCATTCGAAATCTACCGCAAGGCTGTTAATTAAACGAATTCTGTAAGCATTGTAATAAGCGCCCAGACGGTGTTCTGCGAGAGCATCTTCTGTGCTGATAATGTCTTTTTCAAAGTCCTCTGATTTTCCGGTTAAATAATCCTTAAAACGAGTTTGTAATTGATGCAGTTCGGAGCCATGATCGTCTGAATGAGTATCAGTCATTAGAATTTTCTCCGTAATGAGGTTTTGCTATTTCTCTGGCACGATTTAACTCATCGATAACTTCTGATAGAGGGGGAATATTACCGTCACGCTCAATCATCGTAGAAACGGGGCCAAGGTGTTGTGCTGTTTTTTCATACAGGTCCCACACAGGGTCAATGATAGGTTCATCGTGAGTATCGATAATCAGGTTGCCGGTATTTTGATGCCCTGCAAGATGGTGCTGCCAGACTCTGCCAGCAGGAATTCCCTGTAAGTATTCCATCGGATCAAAATGATGGTTAAAACTACTGACGTAAATATTATTGACATCCAGCAAAATATTGCAGTCTGCTTTTTCTGACACTGCAGTTATAAAGTCCCATTCTGTCATCGCATCGGTTGTGTAAGTGATATAACTCGACAGGTTTTCAATAAGCATTTGACGACCGATAAAATCCTGAACCCGGCTAATTCTATCGGCAATATGATTTACAGAAGCTTCGGTGTAGGGCAGGGGCAGCAGGTCATGCATATTTTGGTGATCCACTCCAGTCCAACAAAGGTGATCGGAAAACCACATGGGTTCTACACGTTCTATTAATTCTTTAAGTTGTTTCAGGTAATCAAAGTTTAATGGATCTGTACTGCCAATAGACATCGACACCCCGTGCATGACCATTGGATAATCCTGACGAATTTTATCCAGAAAATAAAGTGGCTTGCCGCCATCGATCATGTAGTTTTCTGAAATGATTTCAAACCAGTCAATTTCTTTAGGTTGTTGCTCCAGAACTTCCTGGTAATGTTCAGATCTTAGCCCAAGGCCAAATCCGAGAAATGGTTTTTCTATATGAGCAGGCATAGTTTTATCTGAGTTTTATTAACCATAATTATAAAGCGGGATATTATTTCAGGCAAAAAAAAGCACTGAAAATCAGTGCGTTTCTTTAAAAGTTAATCTGATGATTAACTTTCGAATTTACCGCCTTTGTCATCACACTCAGCTTTAGTTGCTTTAACCCAGCCTTGTCCTTTACAGGAGTTTTGACCCATACAGGCAGAAGTAGCAGTTGCACAGGCAGATGTACCTTTACAGCTATTGATCCCAGTACATTTACCGGCTTTGTGTCCAGCAGCAGAAGCGTTCATTGGTGCGATAGCAAACATAGTTGCTGCAGCGGCAGCCAAAGCTACACCAGAAATTTTCTTTGCAGTAATCATTGGGTTTATCCTCGTTATTTTTAAATAAAATTATTGTCATGGTGCTTACCATATACACCGACTTAGAGACGCACCATATAGGTAAGTTCAATGCATTTCAAAAAAAAATGAATTTATTTTCTTAAAATGAGTGTGTCACCTCTTTGAATTAACTCAATATTCTTCAATATATTCATGCCGAGAAGAATTTCATTTCCGAGTAATCCAGGGTTGAGACTGGCGCTCACATTATTAAATTTCATGTCACCTATTTTCAGGCTATTAATGATTGTGGAGTAAGCGAAACTATTGCCATTAGCGGTCTGGACGGTAAATCGATGTCCTTTTTTTAGATTCAGTTTAGTGGCCAGGTTGGCGGGAATACTGGTAGTAGTCGCTCCTGTGTCTACCAGAAAAGTAACCACTTTATTATTGATCAAACCATTAAATATATAGTGCCCCTGTCGATTTCTTTTCAGTGTAATTTCCTGATAACTACCGGTTTGTAGGGTATTTATGGACTGGTTAGGGTTAAATTTCTGCTCCAGAATCTGGTCAAATAGTAAAGCCAGCATAAAAAAACCGATAATCCACCCTAGCCAGGTGAACGCATTGCCTAATTTTCTAGTAGAATGTGACATATGTTTTTAATCTTATGGCATAAAGGCCATAAATCAATAGCCTGATAAAAAGAGAATTGAATGTCTGGAAACAGTTTTGGTAAATTATTTGTTGTCACTTCTTTCGGTGAAAGCCATGGACCTGCCATTGGATGTATCGTGGATGGCTGCCCTCCCGGCCTGGCATTAACGGAAGCTGATTTGCAGGATGATCTGGATCGACGCAAACCTGGTACTTCTCGCCATACAACTCAACGTCGTGAAGATGATGAAGTACAAATATTATCTGGTGTATTCGAAGGCAAGACGACCGGTACGCCCATTGCATTGATTATTCATAATAAAGATCAACGCTCAAAGGACTATGGCAGCATCATGAATCAGTTTCGCCCCGGTCATGCTGATTATACTTATATTCAAAAATATGGATTCAGGGATTATCGCGGAGGAGGTCGTTCTTCTGCACGTGAAACAGCCATGCGGGTAGCAGCTGGTGGCATTGCTAAGAAATATCTGACAGAAAAATATGGTATTAAAATTCGAGGATACCTGTCTCAGTTAGGACCTATAAAACTGGAATTAAAGGATTGGGATGTTGTTAATACCAATGCTTTTTTTAGTCCGGATGAAAGTAAAGTTCAACAACTAGAAGATTATATGGATGATTTACGCAAGGAAGGTAATTCGGTAGGAGCTCGAGTGACAGTGGTTGCTGAAGGTGTTCCACCGGGTCTTGGTGAACCGATTTTTGATCGTATTGATGCTGATATTGGTCATGCGATGATGAGTATCAACGCGGTGAAAGGTGTTGAAATTGGAGCGGGTTTTGACTGTGTCGCGCAAAAGGGAACAGAGCATAGAGATGAAATTACGCCCGAAGGATTTTTGTCTAACCACTCTGGTGGAACGTTGGGTGGCATTTCTTCCGGGCAGGACATTGTGGTTCACATGGCATTGAAACCGACTTCGAGTATGCGTTTACCAGGGCGTTCGGTAGATATTAATGGTGAGCCGGTAGAAGTTGTAACTAAAGGACGTCATGATCCTTGTGTGGGAATTCGTGCAACCCCCATTGCTGAGGCGATGTTGGCGCTGGTTGTTATGGACCACTTACTCAGAAACCGTGCACAGAATGCAGATGTAGACTGTAAAACACCAGTAATACCTGCCGGGCAATCCTGAATTGCCCTGAGTTTACTAGCTTTTCACCGCTAAGGACGCAGAGGTACGCAAAGAAAAAGTAATGGTAACTGCAAACATGACTAACATGAATTTCAGTCAATCCTGAGCGGGTTAGTTAGAATCTGGCACAAACTTAAAAAACCTTTGCGTACCTCTGCGTCCTTTGCGGTAAATGTTTTTTTAGCTGAACTTCAGGGGTATCAGGTTTAAAGACCTTTTACATTGCCTTTGAAGAAAGTTATAACTGTTGAAAGATGTTTACCTCTTTTGTACATGTCCATGGTGCCATCTTTATTCATATAAGCGTCGAAACATAAAGCTTTCTTTTTACCTGTCCAGGTAATGCATAACTGGCCTTTCTCCTGATTCACATTCCAGCTGCCTCCACGACGTTTACCATCTTCGTGCATGCGACGTTTAATACTGCCATCAGCTGCAAAATAGGTCGTGCAGGTGCTTTGATCTTTTTCCTTGCGACAGTGTTGAGTTGTATCTGTAAAACGAGTTTTCAGTTCATCTGCATTCAGTTTTCCGTGAGCAAAACTGTTTGATGAAATAAGTAAAAGAGGGCTTAAAAAGAGTGAAATAGTTAAGAATTTAAACACATTGATCTCCTAAAGATGGATAAAATAAATTTTTGTTAACTTCCGATTATTGTTGTTTTAGTCTTTCTGTATCGGCATGATAAAGCCCATCTTATAACATATTAAAATTTTCTTAACCCTTAAAAATTAGTTGAAATGTCCCGTTTAATTATTCTAGTGTTTTATTTTTCGCTGTTTTTCAATGCGGCTTGCCAGCAGCAGGAAGATTATCAAAGCAGTGCAGAAGAGATATTCCCTCCGGTTACCATGAAATATGCAGCATTAAATCGTATGGATAATTTACCCGTCAGCCTTACTTTTTTTAAGGATGACTGGACCATGGTGGTTTTTGGTGAATCAAGTTGCAGTGATAATTGCCTGAATAGACTGGCTTTGCTTAATGATGTTAAATCGGCGAAAAAGCTATTTGTAATTGATGGTCTGGCTAATCATGCTACATTGAGAGAACTTGCAGGTTTATTTCCAAATGTGGCGATTACCATGGGCGTTACTGCATCATCATTTGACAGGTTTTATGCACAGTTTGATCTGGACAGTATTGAGCCCACTCAAAAGCAAAAGATGATTTATCTGGTTAGCCCTTCTGCAGAACTGGTTTACAGTCTGGATGCTGAGGAAATAACTTCCTCTGATCTTGAAAAGGAAATTGTTCTATTGAACTAAAAAAGGAAAATGAATGGGTTTTCTACTAGATATATTGATTGTTTTTATCGCAGTACAGCATGTATTGTTTTTAATTCTTGAAATGTTTCTATGGACAAAACCCCTGGGGCGAAAAGTCTTTGGGATGAAACAGGAGTATGCGAATAAAACAAAAAATCTTGCGGCTAATCAAGGTTTATATAATGGCTTTTTAGCAGCAGGATTACTATGGGCTGCTTATTCTGATCAGTTTTCACTTCAACTGTTTTTCCTTGGTTGTGTGTTCGTGGCAGGCGTTTTTGGTGCTCTAACCGTGAGTCGTACTATTTTCTGGGTACAGGCGATGCCGGCAATGTTGGCTTTGATGTTACTCACGTTGTCTACTTTAGAGTTTCTCTGGTTATTTTAAAAAATATCACCACGAAGGACACGAAGGTTTAAAATATTGTCTCCCTTCGTGTGCTTTGTGATCTTCGTGGTGCAAATGATTATAAAAAGCACTAAAATTAGATTTTCAAATACTGTGAAATTTACCCCAACATTTATGAAAAAAATACTTTTAAGCTTTTCTCTTCTTTTGTTGCTGGCTGCCTGTAGTGAAGAGCAGCAGAATAAAATTTCCAGACTGGGTGTTTCCTGGCTGGAAGGTAACTATAAGGTAACTTATGCCGATGGGCAGCATGTTAAAAGCTGGATTATTCGAGACAGTAAAGTTACCTCAGAACCTGGTAAGGGTTATTACTATTTCTGGGTTGAGGTTAATGGCAGTAAAAGATATGTTCAGACGCCCATCGAACGATCGTATATTGAAGAAATAGAATAAAGTCTCGACTGCTTGCACTAACAGTTTCAGCCCAATTTAAATGCAAACATTACACTGGCGTCTGTCACTCTTTTATTTTTGTTATTTTGCCAGTCTCGGTGCACTGGTGCCTTTCTGGAGTTTATACCTGGACTCCTTGCAGTTTACTTCTCTGGAAATCGGGCAGTTAATTGCAACACTCGCCATCAGTAAAATTGTTGCTCCCTATATCTGGGGCTGGATAGCCGATCAAACCGGATTTCATATTCGAATTGTTCAGATAACCTCTCTGTTATCTATTTTATGCTTTTTACCTTTACTCTGGTTTGATAGCTTCTGGACAATGTTGAGCTTTATGATGTTATTTAGTTTTTTCTGGAATGCATCATTACCTCAGTTTGAAGTGGTGACACTCGGGCATCTGGGGGAAAATCTTCATCGATACAGTCAAATACGGTTATGGGGATCGCTGGGTTTTATCGCAACGGTGATTTTTCTGGGAGCAATATTTCAATCACTTTCGATTAGCTGGTTACCGTTTATTTTACTGGGTATCTTTTTAATTATCTGGTTTTCCAGTTTGCAGGTGGCTGAGCACCGTCAGATAGAGGCTTCTTCAGGACATATCTGGTCAGTGATTAAAAAGCCGCAGGTAATTGCCTTGTTACTGTCGTGTTTTTTTATTCAGGCCAGTCATGGTCCTTATTACACATTTTTCAGCCTGCACATGGAAAGCCTGCAATACACGCGTTTTAGTATAGGCCTGCTTTGGTCGTTAGGTGTGTTGGCAGAAGTCATTCTGTTTATTTTTATGCATCGCTTACTGAATATAAAAGCGGCTAGCTACTGGCTTGTTTTTTCACTTTTGTTAACGGTTATTCGCTGGTTATTAATGGCCTTTTATTCAGATGAATTGGGGGTTGTTCTGATTAGTCAGGGGTTACATGCTGCCAGTTTTGGAATGTTTCATGCCGCTGCTATTCATCTTATTCATGAGTTTTTTCCGCAACACAGGGGGCGTGGGCAGGCATTATATGCTTCTGTGAGTTTTGGAGCGGGTGGTGCAACTGGCAGTTTATATGCCGGAGTTTTGTGGGATGTTGTGCCGCCAACCACGACTTTTCTGGTGGCAGCGTTATTTGCTTTTGTGGGTATGATGATCGGGCTTAAGGTAAAGCAGCCTGCACTGACGGCAGGCTGATGTTCCAGCTTTTACTGGTATTCAAAAACCTGGCTTAATAAAGGTGTTTGGTCTTCATCTAAGGTGTTGACTGTCCATCTACCTGTCCAGCCGGGTTGCAGCGTTTTGCTACTCCATACTCTCCAGCGTGCTGCACCGACCTGAAATATTTTATTAAACATTACCTTATCGTTGTAAACCCATTGGTGGGTGACACTGTGACCAGTCAAATTAGTTAATTCGGTAAAATAGCTGATCTGGGATTGATCTGTGCTCAATGTCACGATCATGTCTACCGGTTCGCGATTTTGAACCTCAGTGGTAAATTGAGCTCGTGATACTTCACCGGCCCATAACTGGCTACTGAACACAATAACAGTGGCGGTAAATATTCTGGATAATAGTTTATTCATAATTGTTCCGTTCTGATTGCTATCAAGTTGCTGAATATACCAATAAACAGACCAGGTTTTCCATCAATCTTTAACTTCATCTATAAGTTCTAGCATGGCTGTTACGGCTTTAGACTGGCTACGGTTTTTATTTAACACGATTCCCAGTTTGCGGCTGGACTGAAAAGCTGGAATTTGAAGGTGGTACAAACCATCATCCAGCATGCTTTGTGGCAATATGCTCCAGCCTAATCCTACCGAAGCCATCATTTTGATCGTTTCGAGATAATTGGTTTCAAGATTAATGATCAATTCTTCCCGAATACCCTTCAGTGCTCTTTCAATGGCTTCACGAGTAAATGTTCCATGTGATGGTAATACTGCCGGATACTTTACTAAATCGACCAAGGTCGGTGAGTTGACATTAACCAAAGGGTGGTCGGCAGCACAGATGATGATCAGGCGGTCATTCCAGATAGGGGTCAGCTTTAATTTATGAGAACTTTCAAAGGGCAGTGTCACTACTGCCAAGTCCAGCTCATTTGACTCAACTAATTTACAGGCTTGTTCTGAATCCATGAAATTTAAATCAAGGTTAACGTCAGGATATAAAGCGGTAAAGGCTCGCAGAATAGGTGGAAGATGATGTAAGCCGATATGGTGACTGGTTGCCATTCTAAAAGAACCCATCGGATTACCCTCAAGATCAGATATCTGTTGTCGGGTATTTTCAATATCCTGAAGAATTTGCCGTGCTCTGGGTAATAGTGCCTGACCTGTTTGAGTTAACTGAATCTGTTTTCCATGCCTGTCCAGTAACTTACTATCAAGTTGGCTTTCTAATTGTTTAATGCGTTTACTGATTGCGGGCTGAGTTAAAAATAGTTGAGAGGCTGCCGCAGAGAAGGAACCTGTTTCTGCAACTTTTACAAAAGCCTGTAGGTTTGTAGTTTCCATTATTCCTATTGGTTATGGTTATTATGAAAAATATGAATTAGAGTTATTTTATAAATGAAGCTAGACTTGGTTGCAAGTGAAAAAGCATAAACAAAGGTGATACCAATGGAAGCATTAACTCTTTATGACAAAGTCTGGCAGCAGCATATAGTTCGCCAGGAAGATGATGGGACTGCATTATTATATATCGACAGGCATCTGGTGCATGAAGTGACTTCTCCTCAGGCATTCGAAGGTTTGAATATGAATGATCGTCCATTATGGCGTAAGGAGTCTATTCTGGCTGTTCCTGATCATAATGTGCCGACAACGGATAGACATCAGGGTATTAGTGATCCTGTTGCTAAATTACAGGTTGATACTCTTGATCAAAACTGTGAATCATTCGGTTTGACCGAATTTAAAATGAATGATATTCGCCAGGGTATCGTGCATGTTATCGGGCCGGAACAGGGTGCCACGTTGCCGGGCATGACGGTAGTTTGTGGTGATTCGCATACCTCAACTCATGGTGCCTTCGCTGCTTTGGCATTTGGTATTGGTACTTCTGAAGTTGAACATGTCATGGCAACGCAGTGCCTGATTCAGAAAAAGTCCAAAAATATGCGGGTGACTATTGAAGGATCTGTCGGAAAAGCTGTGACCGCAAAAGATATAGTGCTGGCTATTATTGGTGAAATTGGTACCGCTGGCGGAACAGGTTATGCCATTGAATTTGCTGGTGAAGCCATTCAAAACCTTTCGATGGAAGGCCGGATGACGGTGTGTAACATGACCATCGAAGCAGGTGCTCGTGCAGGTATGATTGCCTGTGATCAAACGACTATTGATTACATAAAAGGTCGTCCGTTTGCTCCATCAACTGCAGGCTGGGATAACGCTGTGACTAGCTGGAATAATTTACATACCGATGATGGTGCCGTATTTGATCGCGAAGTGGTCATTAAAGGTGACTCGATTGAACCACAGGTAACCTGGGGAACTTCTCCGGAAATGGTGATTTCCATCAGTGCAAATGTTCCTAATCCCAATAATGAAAAAGATAGTGTTAAAGCCGATGGAATTCAAAAAGCCCTGGACTATATGGGGCTCGATGCGGATGTTGCGATTAATGAAGTTTTAGTGGATAAGGTGTTTATCGGCTCCTGTACTAATTCTCGCATAGAAGATTTACGTTCGGCTGCTGATATCGCAAAAGGTCGTCAGGTAGCAGATAATGTTAAACTGGCGATGGTGGTTGCTGGCAGCGGTCTGGTGAAACAGCAGGCTGAACAGGAAGGTCTGGATAAAATATTTATCGACGCTGGATTTGAATGGCGTGAACCTGGCTGTTCAATGTGTCTGGCGATGAATGACGATAGACTGGAGTCGGGTGAACGTTGTGCATCAACTTCCAACCGTAATTTTGAAGGCCGTCAGGGGCAGGGTGGACGAACTCACCTGGTTTCACCAGCAATGGCTGCCGCCGCTGCTGTGTATGGTCATTTTATAGACATTAGAAATATTGATTGAGGATAACTGATGAAAAAATTAACACTGATTTTATTAATGGGCCTGGTTTTTACTATAACGGGTTGTGAAACTATGAAAGGCCTGGGTTCTGATATTCAGAAAGCGGGTAAAGCGATAGAGAAAAAAGCTGCTGACTAGCGCTTCGGCTCTATTTATAGATTTATTTTGGAGTAATTACGGTGGAAAAATTTCAGAAATTTACCGGCATTGTCGCGCCGATGGATCGTGCGAATGTGGATACAGATGCCATCATTCCCAAGCAATATCTTAAATCCATAAAACGAACTGGATTTGGACCTAATTTATTTGATGACTGGCGCTATCTGGATCGTGGTGAACCGGGCATTGATAATAATGAGCGACGTGTAAATCCGGATTTTGTGTTAAATAAAACACCGTATAAATATGCTCAAATTTTATTAGCTCGTGAAAATTTTGGTTGTGGATCTTCACGTGAACATGCTGTCTGGGCGTTGGCTGACTTTGGATTCAAAGTGGTCATAGCCCCAAGTTTTGCTGATATCTTTTTTAATAACAGCTTCAAAAGTGGTTTGTTACCGATTGTATTAAGCAGTACGGTTGTGGATCAATTGTTTGAAGAACTGGATGACCATGAAGATTATCAACTGTCGATTGACCTTGAAAATCAGCTGGTGAGTAATTCAGCTGGCGCTCAAATTCCTTTTGAAGTGGATGAATTCCGTAAACATTGTTTACTCAATGGACTGGATGATACCGGTCTGACATTACAGCATGCGGAAAAAATCAAGTCATTCGAGAAACAGTATTATCAACAGTCTCCGTGGTTGAAGTAAAAGACAGTTTTACCACGAAGCACACGAAGAGCACGAAGGGTTTAGTATTGTTTTATATTCCTGGAATATTGGGTAACCCTTTTAAATTTTACAATTTATTTACATCAACAACTTCGTGTTCTTCGTGAACTTCGTGGTGAGTATGTTAATGATTTTTATGTATATAGATAAATAATTAAGGTAACAAAATGTCTACAAAAATTGCAATTCTGCCAGGTGATGGCATCGGTCCTGAAATTATCAACGAAGCGGTTAAAGTGCTTGAGTGTCTGCAGCAGGATCATGCTCTGGATGTAGAACTGGAAACAGCTGCTATCGGTGGCTCTGCTTATGACGAATCTGGAAGTCCCTTGCCAGAATCGACGCTAAATTTATGTAAATCCGCTGATGCCATATTATTAGGTGCTGTCGGTGGGCCTCAGTATGAATCTCTGGAGCGTGAATTACGTCCTGAAAAAGGTTTGTTGGGTTTGCGTTCTGAACTGGAACTGTTTTCTAATCTTCGTCCAGCTATTCTTTATCCGCAACTGGCTAATGCATCCAGCCTGAAGCCTGAAATAGTGTCCGGTCTGGATATTATGATTGTTCGTGAATTGACAGGTGGTATCTATTTTGGTCAGCCACGTGGCATTCGTACTTTGGATAATGGTGAAAAAGAGGGTTACAACACTTTAGTTTATGCCGAACATGAAATAGAACGTATTGCACGTTCAGCTTTTGATGTCGCGATGAAACGCGGTAAAAAGGTTTGTTCTGTTGATAAAGCCAATGTTCTTGAGGTTTCTGAATTATGGCGTGAAGTGATGGTGCGTGTTAGCAAAGAGTATCCTGAAGTCGAGTTATCACATATGTACGTGGATAACGCATCGATGCAACTGGTTAAATGGCCTAAACAGTTTGACGTAATGGTAACCAAAAACATGTTTGGTGATATTTTGTCAGATACAGCTGCGATGCTTACCGGTTCTATCGGTATGCTGCCTTCTGCATCTTTAGATAAAAATGGGAAAGGCATGTACGAGCCAATCCACGGTTCTGCGCCAGATATTGCAGGAACAAATAAAGCTAATCCATTGGCAACAATTTTGTCTGTTTCAATGATGTTGCGTTATAGCCTGAATAAAACTGAGCTGGCTGATCGAATTGAGCAGGCAGTGAGTGATGTGCTGGACCAGGGCATGCGAACAGAAGATATTGCCGATGGTGGTTCTTTTGTCAGTACTCAGGAAATGGGCGATGCTGTTGTTAACGCACTGAAAGCTTAAAAGATTTGCACCACGAAGTACACGAAGAGCACGAAGGAAAACAAACCCATTTAATCTTCGTGTACTTCGTGCTCTTCGTGGTGAATATATAAAGTGTTGAATAATTTTTAGAGAAAAACAATGAATAGAGTTGGATTTGTAGGTTGGCGTGGCATGGTTGGTTCTGTGCTGATGCAACGTATGCGTGAAGAGAATGATTTTCTTAATATCGCTGAACCGGTATTTTTCACAACATCACAGGCGGGGCAGCCCGGTCCTGATATTGGTAAGGATATTCCTGCTCTTAAAGATGCTACAGATATCAATGAATTAAAATCCATGGATGCCATCGTTACCTGTCAGGGCGGTGATTATACCAAACAGGTTTATGATGACTTGCGTGCTGCTGGCTGGACCGGTTACTGGATAGATGCTGCATCTTCTTTACGTATGCAAGATCACACTATTATCGTTCTTGACCCGGTGAACAAAAATGTTATCGATGAAGCACTTGCTGAGGGTAAAAAAGATTTTATCGGTGGGAACTGTACTGTCAGTTTAATGATGATGGCGCTGGGTGGTCTATTGCAAAATGATCATATTGAATGGATCAGTGCGATGACTTATCAGGCGGCTTCTGGTGCCGGTGCCAGGAATATGCGTGAGTTGATTAGCCAGATGGGCAGTATTGAAAGTTCAGTGCATGACTTACTCGCCGATCCATCTTCAGCCATTCTGGATATAGACCGACAGGTTGCTGAGCATATTCGTTCAAGTAATTATCCAACTGATCAGTTTGGAGTGCCTCTTGCTGGCAGTTTAATTCCATGGATTGATGTGCAACTGGAAAATGGTCAAAGCAAGGAAGAATGGAAAGCTGCTGTAGAGACCAATAAAATTCTAGGGCGCTCAGATAATTTAATTCCTATCGATGGCTTATGTGTGAGAATAGGGGCCATGCGCTCTCATTCCCAGGCATTAACAATAAAATTGAAACAAAACCTGCCGATGGATGAAATCCATGAATTGCTGGCCAGTGCAAATGACTGGGTTAAGGTTCTACCTAATGATCGTGAAATCAGCATGCAAGAATTATCACCAGCAGTAGTCACAGGATCTCTATCGGTACCTGTCGGACGTTTGCGTAAAATGCAGATGGGTGATAATTACCTTTCAGCATTCACAGTTGGAGATCAATTACTCTGGGGGGCTGCAGAGCCTCTAAGAAGAATGCTTAATATTCTCATTGAAACAAAATCTTAGTAATATGAAATCATCAAAAATTGCAGTAACTCATGCCAGCGGGTTGCTGGCTGAAGCTTTGCTGGAGCGTATGGCCGAATCCGGGATTAAGTCAGATAGTGTGATTCTACTGGATCGGGAACAACAGGCAGGTAACCGTCTGTCTTACGGAGATACCTATCTTACGGTTGAAGATCAGTATGAATATGATTATGAGGACTTAGCTGCCGTATTATTACTTGAGCCTGATGCTGAACTTGAAAGCCTATTGCAGCATGCTGACTGTTTTGTCATCAGTCATCATGTTGATAAAGTAAATAATTCTGTTTTTACCCCTGAGATCACAGAAGAATCGAATCTGCCGGAACAACCCTGTACCCTTAAACTGGCTTCTGCCGAGTTGTCTACATTACTATTAGTTACGAAAGTTATTGAGAATAATTTTGGACTGAAGTCACTCAATGTAGTGAATGTATTTTCTTCCTCGTTTTATGGCAAAACGGGTGTAGAAGAGCTGGCCTCCCAAACCATCAGTTTGTTGAATAGCCAGGATGCTAAAAGCACGGTATTCCCTCTTCAATTAGCATTTAATATGATTCCCGATGGAGATGAATCAATTGTTGAAGAGCAACTGGTCAGTGCCTTACAGGCTGATGACCTGAAATGTAGTGTGCAAAATATTCTCGTTCCTGCTTTTCATGGTTTATCAATTTCGGTTTCGCTGAAAATGAACAGCGAAGTAGATATAGAAAAAATATCCAGTTTACTGAATGAGCAACAGGGTATTCGGATAGTTGAGCAAACTATCAGTCCGTTGACAGACTGTAAAACGGGATCTGATGTATTAATTTCTGGCCTGTATCAACCACAAAATGATTTTAATAGACTACAATTCTGGATAGTAGCTGATTCGGTTAGAAATGGATTGATTCAAAATTATCAAAATATGCTGGAAATTTTGCTAAAATCTTATTTATAATCTATAGTTACAAGAACTTGTGAAAGTGCTTTCTTTAAAGTAAATTCTAAGTGGTTGTTCAGAAAGCTTCTATAATCTGAGCAATTACAGTTGATTTTAACTACTCTCGAGTAGGTACAATTCTCTATATAATAGCAGGTGACTGTTTGACAGGCCGTTAAACAGCGCTAAATAATTAAATCCGGTGGGGAGTTTGGGAGACTAAACGTGCGAAAATTGGGACTTATTTCATCGCTTTGGGCGGCGTTATTTTTATTTCCGTTGGCTGGTTTTGCCCTCGGTTTGGGCGAGATTGAAACTAGCTCATTTTTAAATCAACCTTTGAAAGCAGAGATACAGGTTAATTCTGCCCGGCCGGGTGAAATTGATGATTTGCTGATTAGTCTTGCAAGTCGTGATGCTTTTAACAAGGCAGGGTTGGAACGTCCAGCCGGTCTGTCGAAATTAAAATTCAAAGTTGAGAAGTCAGAAGATGGGCAAACGGCCAGAATTCTAGTCACAACTAAAACTGCTATCAAAGAACCTTTCCTAAGTTTTCTGGTAGAAGCTGATTGGGCCAAAGGACGGTTATTACGTGAATTTACCGTTCTACTGGATCCGATGTCTTTTGCGCAGCAGGCGGTTCAGGCCCCACAGGTCACTGCTGAACAACCAGCAACAAGCAAAGCGGCAGAAATGGAACCAGTTGCCAGTGAATCCACCTCAACAAGACAACCAGTAGCAGAGAGCCAAGGTTCGCCACGAGCGATTGCCAGCCCGATAGCAACATCTTCAGAAAGCTCTTCCACAGAACAGCAAGTACCCTACGTCGCAGATAATGAGTACCTTTCTTCTGCTGCTTCTGTAGATCAGATCGTGGTATCTAAAGGTGATACGTTGTGGGGTATAGCCGCTCAGTTTAAAGATGATAATCACAGCATGGCTCAAGTTATGCTGGCGATGCAAATGATGAACCCCGATGCTTTTGGTAAAGATAATATTAATAACCTGAAAGTGGGAGCAGTACTTCGAGTTCCAGATATGGATGTCATGGACAGACTTAGTAAACAGGAAGCTTACGCTCAGGTTCTCGATCAAAATGGACTCTGGGATGAATATGTTGCTAGAAAGTCCGGTTCAACCAGCGCCGCTATGGCTGACTCTTCTACGGGTATAGAAAGTTCTCAACAGGAAACTGATAGTCAGTTAAGTTTAGTCACTGCTGATGAAGGTGATTCAGACAGTGCTAGTTTGCAAAATGATGCCAACAGTGAAAATGCAGGTCAGATAAGAAAGCAGCTGGCATTAGCTGAAGAAGAACTTGAAGCAGCCCGACTGGAAAATGATGATTTACTATCTCGAATTGAAATGCTGGAGCAACAGCAGAGTAAATTTGAGGAATTGCAAAAACTTGTTCAAATACAGGACAACAGCCTGGCACAACTTCAGCAATCAACTGCAGAGAGCGACGTTGAAGTTGTTGAAGAAGCGATGACGGAACAGGTCATTGAAGAAAATGTTGTTACTGAAGAAATTATAGAAGAAAAACCTTCTGAAGTCATGATAGAAGCTGCTGGTGATATGCTGGCTGAAGATTCTATGCAAGAGGATTCAACAGAACAAACTGAAATGGCTTCCACTGATGGAATGATGGAAGAAGAGCAATCAACAGAAGCCGAGACCGTATTACCGACCGCTATAGAAGGCACTGATGAAATGCTTGCTGAAGAGCAGGAAAGCCAGGCTGAATTTACTACTGTACCTGTCCCCGTAATTGTTGATCAGGTACCTGAAACTTCAATTGTAGATGAAGTTCTGAATATGCTGCCTTCCATGGATCAACTGTTAAATGATCCTGTCATGTTGGGTGGAATAGGTGGCTTTCTTGTATTGTTGCTAGGACTGGTTTTACTTAAACGCAAAAAATCTACTAAAGAAGATGAAGGTATTACAATTGAGGAGTCTGACGGTTTACTAGATGAAGATGCAACTCCAATACATATTCCTACTACAACTCAGGTATCCGTGGATGAAGACGAAAGTCTGGCAGAAACGGCGGTTATGGAATCTGAGCAAGATTTGGTGGAGACAATTGTATCTGAAGCTGACAAAGATGATGAAGATGATGAATTTTCTGCAACAGCGATCATTTCTGCTGATGACATGCCTACAGCGGAAGAAGAACCAGTAGCGACCCAGGAAGAACAGGATGATGTTCTGAATGAAGTTGATGTTTACCTGGCATATGGTTTGTATGACAACGCTGAAGACTTATTAACTGAGTCTTTACAGAGTAGCCCTGACAGAGCTGATTACAGAGCAAAGTTACTGGATACTTATTTTGCGACCAAGAATAAAGATTCTTTTGTTAAAGAAGCTGAGATGCTGAAATCGTTAGGTGGGGCTGCTGATCGATTCTGGGTTAGAATCCAGACCATGGGTTTTGAGCTGGTACCGGATAATGAATTATTTTCTGGTGCGAAAGACAGTGGTGTATCTGTCGAAGATCTTGAGTATGCAAAACCAGAGTCTGCCGATTTTGATATTGGATCAGATGATGATGTTACAGATTTCTCCAATACCGATTTCAATTTTGAGAATGATTCATTTGAAATATCAGCTACTCAGGCTATGGATATTCCTGAGGACAATGATTTTTCTGAAACTCAAAATCTGGATGCACTGGATATAGATTTTCCTGACCTGGTGGGTGATTCCGATGAATCGTCTTCTGATGAGGTAGTATCTAACGATTTACCCGATGAAATTGCTATTGATGAACTAGAGCTTGAAGATGATCTCGGTGAAGATTTTAATATTGGTGATGAATTAGGCGGTACTGAAAAAACAGATGTAGTTGAAGACCTGAGTATTGACGATGAAGTTGAGACTAGTGATGAAACTGTAGAAGCCGAAATCGATATCGACCTGGATAGTGATGAAGATGATATCAGTTTTGATTTACCCGATGATATGGATATATCTTCAGAGGGCGAGGATGATGCTTACACTGAAATAATAGATCTTGAACCGACTGTAGAAGCGCCTACTCCTTTAGATGAAGTTCCTCCAATGGATGAAGATGGTCTAGAGTTTAATGATACCGAGTCGTTAGATTTTGGTCTTGATGAACTTGATATTGGAGAGAGTGATGAGCTTGATATTAGTGAGATCGATGAAATCGATGATGTAAATGAAACCCTGGTTTTATCTCCCGAAGAGCTGGAAGCTGAGACGGAGAAAGCTGAAGAAACTAAATCTGATGAAGTTGAATCTGACGATATTGATGTTGAAATACCTTTCGATGAAGATTTAGATTTTAATATGTCTGACATGGGTGACGACAGTTTACAAAGTGGAGAATTCACTCCATCTGATACTGTGGCTTTAACTAACGTTAGCCTGGATGCAGGTGACCTGGAAGTTGATTCAAGCGAAGATGATATTACTGAATTCCGTCCAGCGGATAGTACTGGTGAGTATGATGCTTTTATTGCTCAAGCGACAGATGAAGCTGCTATTGATGAAGCTGCTATTGTCGAAGTTGATCTGGGAGCCGGACTGGATAAGACAGGCACTTTTGCACCTGGTGATTTTACTGAAGAAACTACTGCCATTGCAGAAGATTCAGATCTGGATGTTGATGGTATCGATGAAATAGAAGGTTTGATGTTGCCTGATGATGTGGACGAAGTGGGAACCAAATTAGATTTGGCAAAAGCTTTCATTGATATGGGTGATGCTGAAGGGGCGCGTAGTAGTCTTGAAGAAGTTCTTACTGAAGGTACTGATGATCAAAAAGCCGAAGCAACCGGTTTATTAGATCAAATTAATTAAATTCTAGATTAGTTTTTATTAAAGCCTGTTATTTTTGTAACAGGCTTTTTTATGTCTGCTGTATTATTATAGTTACAATAATTAACTGACACTGAGTCCTACTGATAATTATTTTATGTTAAAGCTTGTCCTGGGTATTGAATATGATGGTTCTGCCTACTGTGGGTGGCAAAGACAGTCTCATAGTCCTTCTGTTCAGGCTGAGGTTGAACAGGCATTATCATATGTAGCGAATAAACCAGTTGAACTGGTTTGTGCAGGGCGGACCGATACTGCAGTACATGCTTGCGAACAGATTGCTCACTTTGAAACAGATGTTGAGAGAAGCAATCGTTCATGGTTATTAGGTGCTAATTGCCGGCTGCCTAAGAATATTAGAATTCTGTGGGTTCATCCAATAGCACTTTCTTTTCATGCCCGGTTTAGTGCAATAGCCCGCAGTTATCGTTTTATTATTCAGAATTCTCCAGTACCCAGTGCACTGTTCCACGATAAAGTCTGTTGGGAACACTGTAAGCTGGATGATAAGGTGATGCATGAAGCCGCACAACAATTAGTGGGAGAGCATAATTTTAATGCTTTCAGGGCTTCAGGTTGTCAGGCTAAATCACCGGTTCGAACGATAGAGTATCTCAATATTGTTAGATGTGGAGAGCTTCTTTACCTTGATATTAAAGCAAATGCTTTTTTACATCATATGGTTAGAAACCTGGCGGGAAGTCTGATGTCAATTGGTGCAGGAGATCATGATGCAAACTGGTTGTTGCAAGTGTTGAAGAGTAAAGATCGGCGTCAGGCAGCAAAAACAGCTCCAGCTGCGGGTTTGTATTTTGTTCAGGCTTTTTATCCGGACAAATTTAAACTTCAACAAACTGAACGCAGGCCACTGTTGTTTTAATTTATGCTATTTATATTCACCACGAAGGCACGAAGCCCACGAAGAAAAATAACTCTTTATAAAACCTGATTATTCTAGGTTTAAAAGCAGCTAGCATTTAAAATAATCAGTACATTCTTAAATTTTTCAATTTAAGTTTTTCTTCGTGTGCATCGTGGTGAAAATATTTTTATGAATTTAAATAATTCTGTTACTAGAACGCGTATAAAAATTTGCGGTTTAAAATCAGTTCAGGATGCTCTTCTGGTATCGCACTGCGGTGCAGATTCGATCGGACTGGTGTTCCATCGGAAAAGCCCTCGTTTTGTAGAGCTTGAAATGGCGGCCCAAATACGCGAGCAGATACCGGCATTTGTGACGGTTACCGCCTTGTTTATGGATGATAGTAGTGAATTGATAAAACAGGTTATTGAGCAGGTGAAGCCAGACTGTTTACAGTTTCACGGAAATGAAACAGTGGAGTCTTGTGAGCGTTGGTCTTTACCTTATATAAAAGCTATTCCAATGGGTAGTGTTTCGGATGCAAACGATTATGCCAGGGCATATCCAACAGCACAGGGTTTTTTGCTAGATAGTAATGTCACTGGACGTCAGGGTGGTTCAGGTGATACATTTGACTGGTCGAAGATTCCTTCAACGTTTCAATATCCGCTTATTCTGGCTGGTGGTTTAAATCCCCAAAATGTGGCAGAAGCAGTTTCACAGGTTCACCCCTGGGCTGTGGATGTAAGCAGTGGTGTTGAAAAGTTAAAAGCCGTGAAGGATCCCGATTTAATCAGACAATTTTGTAAAGAGGTTTTTCGTGTCGACTGCCAACAATAATCATGAGCAAGTAATAGATTACAGTAAATATCCTGATGAGCGTGGCCATTTTGGTCAGTTTGGAGGTTTGTTTGTTGCAGAAACTTTGATGGAGCCTTTGCAGGAATTACGAGAGGCTTATGAAAAATATTCCCAGGATGAAACATTCCTGAAAGAATTTGATGCCGATCTAAAACATTATGTCGGTCGCCCAAGCCCGGTATATTTTGCTGAGAGATTATCGAAAAAAGTCGGTGGTGGACAAATCTGGTTGAAAAGAGAAGACCTTAATCATACCGGTGCTCATAAAGTTAACAATACGATTGGGCAGGCATTGTTAGCCCAGCGTATGGGTAAAACTAGAATTATTGCTGAAACTGGAGCCGGTCAGCACGGTGTTGCTTCGGCAACAGTAGCGGCCAGACTAGGCCTTGAATGTGTCGTGTACATGGGCGAAGAAGATATAAAACGACAGACTGCCAATGTCTATCGTATGAAATTACTGGGTGCCGAAGTAGTGCCGGTTACATCTGGATCTAAAACACTCAAAGATGCATTGAATGAAGCAATGCGCGACTGGGTAACCAATATTGATGATACTTTTTATATCATCGGTACCGTTGCGGGACCTCACCCATATCCTGCAATGGTGAGAAATTTTCAGTCTATTATCGGCCGGGAAGCTCGTGAGCAGATGTTAGAAGCAGCTGGAAGATTGCCAGATGCTTTAGTCGCCTGTGTAGGCGGAGGCTCAAATGCTATTGGTCTGTTTTATGAATTTCTGAATGATAAAGAAATTGAGATATATGGTGTTGAAGGTGGTGGTGATGGTATCGAAACTGGAAGACATGCAGCGCCGTTGACGGCAGGAAAATCGGGTGTATTACACGGTAATAGAACTTACCTGATGAGCGATGATGACGGTCAAATTATAGAAACACATTGTATTTCAGCTGGACTGGATTATCCGGGTGTCGGACCAGAACACGCCTGGTTAAAAGAAACAGGACGTGCAACTTATAGTTCTGTAACGGATGAAGAAGCACTGCAGGCGTTTCATGAATTAACCCGGATTGAGGGTATTATCCCTGCGCTGGAATCTTCTCATGCACTGGCTTATGCCACTAAACTTGCAGCACAAAAAACTCCTGAAGATATAATTCTAGTGAATTTGTCTGGTCGTGGAGATAAAGATATTCATACAGTGGCAGAGTTAGAGGGTATTAAGGTATGAATCGTATAAGTGATACTTTTGAAAAATTAAAGCAGCAGAATAAAAAGGCATTAATACCTTTTGTTACTGCGGGTGATCCTCAACCTGAGTACACTGTCTCACTTATGCATGAAATGGTTTCAGCGGGTGCTTCAATCATTGAGTTGGGTGTTCCTTTTTCTGACCCGATGGCTGATGGACCGGTAATCCAGGCAGCTGATGAACGTGCACTGGAGCATCATGTCAGTTTGTCAGATGTTATCGAAATGGTTAAACAGTTTCGACATGATGATAATGATACACCGGTTGTATTAATGGGTTATTTAAATCCTATAGAAATTATGGGCTATAAACTCTTTGCGGAATTAGCCTCGGATGCCGGGGTAGACGGTGTGTTGATCGTGGATATGCCACCGGAAGAAGCGACAGAATTTACTGCATTAATGACTGAGTATGAGATCAATACAATTTTCCTCATTTCACCCACTACGAGTGCAGAACGAATCGAAAAAATTAATAAGTTTGCGTCAGGTTATCTGTATTATGTTTCGTTGAAAGGCGTAACCGGAGCGAATACGCTTGATATAGATTCAGTGACTGAGAAGTTACAACAGATTCGTGCTATCACTGACTTACCAGTTGGTGTAGGATTTGGTATTAAAGATGGAAAAACTGCACGGGCAGTATCCTGGGTTGCTGATGCCGTTGTGGTTGGTTCTGCACTGGTTAATCAGGTTGCTGAGCATCAGAATGATCAGCAATTAATGAATACAAAAGTGTCTGACATTTTGTTAGATATGCGAAACATGATGGATGCCCCGGCTTAATTTGATGCATAATAAGCCGATGAGTTTTACTAATTTTAAATGATAGAATTAGTTACATTAATACATCAAACACGTGAACAGATAAATCTATGAGCTGGTTCGAAAAACTTTTACCTTCTATTCGTACTTATAGCAGTAACGATAAAAAAAATGTGCCTGAAGGTCTGTGGGCCAAGTGTAATAAATGTGATGCAATTATCTATCGCTCAGAACTTGAGCGTAATCAGGATGTGTGTACCAAGTGTGACCATCACATGCGCCAGCCGGCTCGACGTCGTCTGGATCAATTTCTGGATGAAGATAACAGGACAGAAATAGCGGCTAACCTTGAAGCTGAAGATATTCTCAAATTTAAAGATGATAAAAAATATCGTGACCGTTTGAGTGCTGCACAAAAAAACACTGGCGAAAAAGATGCGTTGATCGTTATCAAAGGGGCCGTTAAGGGTATTGAACTGGTTGCTGCTGCATTTGAATTCCGTTTTATGGGTGGTTCTATGGGCTCGGTGGTCGGAGAAAAATTTGTACGCGCTGTAAATACCAGTATTGAAAATAATATCCCTCTGGTATGTTTTTCTGCCAGTGGTGGTGCACGAATGCAGGAAGCTTTGATCTCGTTGTTTCAAATGGCTAAAACCAGCGCAGCACTTACACGTTTATCGCGCCGGGGTTTACCTTTTATATCTGTGCTAACAGATCCGACAATGGGTGGTGTTTCAGCCAGTTTTGCTATGTTAGGTGATATTCATATTGCTGAACCGAAAGCACTTATCGGGTTTGCCGGTCCTCGTGTTATCGAACAAACAGTACGAGAGAAATTGCCCAAAGGTTTTCAACGTAGTGAATTCCTACTTGAACATGGCGCTATTGATATGATCGTCGATAGACGTGAAATGCGTGATAAAATTAGCGCACTGTGCAGCATGATGGTCAATAAACCAGCTCCTTAGCAGGTTTTTCAGAATGTTTAGCGGAGCCTTCAGCATGGCTTATCTGATTTTGATCATTATTTTCTTTGTTTTTCTTGCTCAGTTCATTGCAAAAAAGAAAGGTCTTGATCCCGTTTACTGGGCTGTCATGGGAGGTATATTTGGTCCTCTCGCCATTCCGGTAATCCTGCTTATTAAATCTAAAAAATCAAACTCAGAACAAATTTGACTCAATAGCAGATGCGCTTTAAATCTCTCGAATCCTGGTTAGACTGGCAACAAAGTCTCAATCCAAAAAATATCGAACTCGGTCTGGATAGAGTTAAGCTGGTTTATCAAAGTCTTGATTTACCACAAATTGCCGACACGGTAATTACTGTAGCTGGAACCAATGGAAAAGGTTCAACGGTGGCTTATTACGAAACATGGTTGCAAAATTCAGGTTATAAAGTCGCCAGTTATACTTCCCCTCATCTAATAAAATATAACGAACGTATAAAACTTAATCTTGAAAGTGTTTCAGATGATGATCTCTGTAGTGCCTTTTCAGTGATAGATGAGGCTCGTGGTGATGTGGCACTTACTTATTTTGAATTTGGCACTCTGGCAGCGTTATATCTGATCAGTCAGTTTAAACCTGATGTGGCGATTTTGGAAGTTGGGCTCGGCGGACGTCTGGATGCGGTAAATATTATTGATGCTGATCTTGCACATATCACTCCTATCGGGTTAGATCATCAGGACTGGCTTGGAGATACAGTTGAATCAATAGCTTACGAAAAAGCAGGTATTCTTCGTGATGAAGCACTTTCGGTTTGTAATATGACTACCGTACCTGATTCACTTAAACAGGCGTTGACTGACTGTAAAAGTCAGGTTGTTACCTTCAGCAGGGATTATGATTTTCAGCTGCTGGATGATGGTTTTATTGAATGGTCTAATGATAAACACAAGCTTAAGCTTAAACCGCCTTTGTTGGGATATCATCAGGCGCTGAACATAAGCGGTGTATTGGCTGGTTTGTCGTTATTGGGTTTTCTTGACTCCTGTGGGAACAAAGAAATTACCAGTGCTTTTAAACAGTTAAGCTGCCCGGGTCGGTTACAAAACATTGAAACATCTTTACCAGCATCATTATGGGTTGATGTTGGGCATAACGAGGATGCGGCTGAAGCACTTGCTCAAGCTCTCAGTGGATTTAAAACCAATGGTCGAATTATTGTTCTACTTGGTATGTTATCGGATAAAAATCCGGCTGGTTTTGTAGCCAAATTAAAGTCAATTGTGGATGAATGGTGGGTTCTGGGTCTGGACTGTGACAGAGGATTACCCGTGAATGAGTTAACTGAGCGCATCTCTTCACAGGTTAATGTATCAAAAAAATTTAATTCGGCTGAAAAGTTTGTCGAGCAAGCCGTGTTAAGCCTTCATAATGAGGATATAATACTTGTTTGCGGCTCCTTCATGACAGTAGAAGCTATTTTATCGGTATTATGAGTCAAAACCTTTTTTAGATATTTTGAAATAATGGATCAACAATTAAAACAGCGACTTGTTGGCGTTACTGTCATCTTTTCTCTAGCAGTTATATTCCTGCCGATGTTACTGGATGGGTCTGGTGATCGGCCTAAACATCTGGAAATATCCATTCCAACACCTCCCAAAATTCCTTCGTACGTCACTGTGGAAGATAAAGTCATTGAGCTTACCCGGAAAGTAGAGAAGCTGCCTCAACTTGAAGCTATAATCGTTGATGAAATTGCTGATCAACCGGTTGTGCAAAAATCGACCAGTAAAACAGAGAAACTGGTTGTAGCCAAACAGAATAATAAATCTGAGGCTGAAGCCGCAGTGATAAAATCTACTGAAGCTCAAGCTAAACCTGTACCACCTGTTAAAACGAAAGTACCGGTGGAAGTTAGTAAAAAACCTGTTAAAAAACAAACGGGTGGTACCAGCTGGGTGATTCAGGCAGGTAGTTTTAGTGATAAAGCTAAAGCTTATAAGTTACGTGATAAGTTACGTAAGTCTGGCCTGGCGTCAGTTTTCATTGAAAAATTTAAACATAATGGTGTGTTAAATTACCGGGTCAGAATGGGACCTTTTATTTCTCGTAATAAAGCAAGAGTTATCGGTAATAAGGTACGAGCTAAATACAATATCAAGGGACTGGTAATGCACTATGAAAAATAGACTACGAAATAGTAAGTAGTTAGGTCGTCACGTGTTAAAATATATTGTTTTTGTGGAAGGGGAAATGAATGGCCTGGTTTGACATTGCTATACTGTCTGTAATTCTGGTATCGACTTTAATTAGTCTGATCCGTGGCTTTGTAAAAGAATCGATATCTCTGGCAACCTGGATCGTCGCAGGTTTCATTGCCATGACCTATTATCTAATTTTGTCTGATTTTCTTTTGCCCTACATCGAATCTCCTACCATCAGTCAGGCAGTAGCCTTTGCCATTTTATTCATTACCACATTAATCATTGGCGCCATCATTAATTTTATGATTAGCCAGTTGGTATCAAAAACCGGTTTAAGCGGTACGGATAAATTACTGGGCATGATCTTTGGAGCAGCTCGCGGAGTGCTCATCATTTCTATGATTGTATTATTTGCGGGTCTAACCCCTATGCCCAATGAGGCCTGGTGGCTGGAATCTGATTTTGTGGTTTATTTTAAAGATATAGCTGTATGGATTCAGGAATGGATGCCGCAGGATATAGCTGGCCGATTTAAATTCTAACCAGGTAATAGAGTTAATTGTATGTGTGGAATAATCGGAATAGTCAGTAAGCAATCTGTTGCTCAAATTATCTATGATGGATTGCTGGTACTACAGCATCGCGGGCAGGATGCTGCTGGCATGGTAATTTGTGAAGATAGAAAATTACACCTGCGCAAAGATAATGGTCAGGTCAGTGATGTCTTTCATACTCGCCATATGGCCAAATTATACGGTAATATGGGTATAGGCCATGTTCGTTACCCTACGGCCGGTTGCTCCTCATCTGCTGAAGCACAGCCTTTTTATGTGAATTCCCCTTATGGTATTTCATTGGCTCATAATGGGAATTTAACCAATATAGAAACACTTAAAGCAGACCTGTATGCAGAAGATCGTCGACATATAAATACCGAATCAGATTCTGAAGTACTGCTTAATGTTCTAGCCCATGAGTTACAGGTTTCAGGAAAATTAAAGCTCAATGTTGATGATATTTTCCAGGCTGTTAAAGCAACCCATAAACGCATAGAAGGTGCTTACGCGGTTGTGGCCATGATTACCGGCAAAGGTATTCTGGCTTTTCGTGATCCTTTTGGCATAAGACCCGTAGTGTATGGAAAGCGTGAAACAGACACGGGTACAGAATTTATGGTGGCTTCAGAGTCTGTAGCTTTACAAACTTCTGGTTTTGAACTGGTGGCAGATTTGCAGCCAGGTGAAGCAATTTATATCGATAAACATTCAAATGTACATATTCGCCAGTGTGCAGAAAATCCTCAGCTGAGACCCTGTATATTTGAACATGTTTATATGGCCAGACCTGACTCAGTTATAGATGATATCTACGTGTATAAGGCACGCCTTAGAATGGGAGTGAAACTGGCGAAGAAAATTTTAAATGAAAAACCTGATCATGATATTGATGTGGTTATTCCCATTCCAGATACCAGTCGCCCGTCGGCGATGGAACTGGCATATCATTTAGGTGTGAAATACCGTGAAGGATTCATCAAGAACCGTTATATCGGTCGAACTTTCATTATGCCGGGACAGGTTCTGCGTGAAAAATCTGTTAGACGAAAACTCAATCCTATCGATATAGAGTTTAAAGGAAAAAATGTATTATTAGTGGATGATTCGATTGTGCGAGGCACAACTTCTCAGCAAATTATTGAGATGGCACGTGATGCGGGTGCAAACAAAGTGTATATGGCTTCTGCTGCTCCTGCTGTGCGTTACCCGAATGTTTATGGTATTGATATGCCTGCGGTAGAAGAATTAATTGCGCATGATAGAACTGATGATGAAGTGGGTAAGCTCATTGGAGCCGACTGGATGGTTTATCAGGATCTTGATGATTTGATTGCAGCTGTGCAAAAGGGTAATCTGGATATTAAGGAATTTGATTGTTCCTGTTTTAACGGACAATATGTGACCAACAATATCAGCGATGATTACCTTGATAAAATTAAAGCTATTCGTAATGACTCAGCAAAAAATGATACAGAAGAACCGTTAGTGGCCGGTATGGATTTGCATAATAATGCCTGAACTTTCAGTCTGATGTTATGGCAAAATTTACAACATAAGCTAAATGAAGCTAATGTAGAAAGCTTTAAATTCGCAAATTCCCGATCCATTATTTATATCGATAGTCAGCAACAATTATTAAGCTGTGTATCTGCCGGGGATAAAGCTATTCAGACTTATCCTGTCTCTACTTCAAAATATGGTTTAGGTCAGAGTCAGGGAAGTTTAAAAACACCAACGGGTATTCATAAAATTGCGCAGAAAATTGGTGATAATGAACCCTTAGGTCGAGTATTTCGATCCCGCATACCCACTCAAGAAATTTGCCTGGCCCGGGATCATCAGGGTGACGATGATGTGATTACCACACGCATACTTCGGCTGGAAGGTTTGCAGCCCGGTTTAAATCGCGGTGGAGAAGTCGATTCTTTTGAAAGGTACATTTATATACACGGTACATCCGATGAGGATAATATTGGAGTACCTGCATCCATAGGTTGTATCCGCATGAAAAATAAGGATATGATAATGATCTTTGATCAGACTGAAATTAATGATCTGGTAATCATCGAATGATCAGGGAAACTGTTCATGCATCAGAACGATATAGTAACCTTCAGGATGGACCAACTTGAACCTGCCTATCGTGACACATTAGAGCAGCAGGATATAAATGGCTATCTGCAACTGCTGTCATCAGATGCCGTGCAGTGGTGGTTTAACCTCAATATCCCGCGTGTTGCTATTCACTTTGTTCCCTTGCAGGAGTTTCCTGATGCACTTCCACAAAAGCCGTTACGGCTAATTTTTATTTCCAGGCTGCTTACCGGAGAGATGACTTCGGAGTCTCTTGCTGAGTTTTACCGATTATTCTTGCAAAACAATGATCCCGATGCGGCAATCTTAGCGGTTGGTGCTGCTTATCGACAAATTCTGGATGAAGGTCGTGATTTTTCTGCATTTACCCAGTGGCAGCAGCGGGCTGAAAAACTGTTGCAACAAGAGGAGATATCACCTTTAGCAGCTGCTTTCCTGCTGGGCTTAATGGGTTATGCAACCATTGTTGCCGAGGGTAATATTATTTCGGCTGATGCTCTATTTGTCAGGCAGCTTGAGAAAATTGAAATCTCTGGTTCGGTTTCCCTCAGGGTTTATCATGCTGCCATGAGAATCTTCCTGTTGTTGTATCGTGGTGACCTGAGTTCTGCAGAGATTTTCCTCCAGGATAGCTTGCCTCTAAGAGGTGATACGGATTGTTCCCTGATCAGCCGACTTTATCTACAGGCGACCCATGGTTTTTACCGGGTATTAAACGGTGAGTTGAAAATGGCACAGCAGATTTTGGATAAGACGGTGAATCACCCTCTGTTTGATCGAATGTCATCCTCGCTCTGGTTACTCGCCCAGTCCCACCGCCTTCTTGCCTATGCGTATTCCGGTGATAGAGAGCAGGCCGATAGCATTGCTGCACAAATTCGCGCCTGGAACGTACCGCAATACAATGCCTTTTATCATAGCTATCTGCACTACAGTCTTGGCATAGCGGCATTGATTCACCGGGAGTATCGCAAGGGCTCTATTCATGCTGAAGAGGCTGCACTTCAGGCAGAAAAGTGCCAGAGCCATTTGTTACAGATGATGCCGCCAATGATAAAGGCACAGGCTCTGGCAGGCATGAACAAAAAAGAGCAGGCTCTCCGTATATATGAGCAGGGGTTTCAACTCTGGGAACAGGGTGGTTTTAACCTGGTAGCTTCAACTGCATCACTTGATGTGGCCGCTATCCGGGCATCTCAAAATCGTTTAGAAGAGGCTCGTAAATATTTTCAGAGAGCAAAAGATAAGCTGCCGGAGGGTGAGCCGTTACACTTGCTTTATCGGTCAAAAAAATTTCTACGACAACTCGAATTACGTCTGTTTGAAACTGATGATGAAAGAACTTTGAAGTGGGAGCAATATCCCATTCGCATTCAAACCCTTGGTGAGTTGAGGATAGAGATTGGTGATCATGTTATTCATGATAGACATTGGCGCGGTGGTCGCACAAAGCTGCTACTTAAGCTGCTAATTGTTCATGGGGGGCACAATGTATCGGCAAACCATCTGGCCGATCTTTTGTGGCCGGATGTCGATGGCGCCAGAGGCATGCAGGATTTGAAGGTCACTCTCTGGCGACTGCGTAGGCTTGGGCTTAAAAAGGGTGAAGAGCCTTTACCCTGGCTACGGCTTGAGAGTGGTCAGCTCTCGTTGGTCCGTTCTCTGTGCATTGTAGACGCCGTCACTTTTGAACAGCGGATGAAGAGTCTGTTAAAAAGTAGCCGGGTTGATATTGATGAACTTATCCAGGCACTGGCGCTATACCGTGGGGATTTTCTGTCGACCGATGATAGTGAAATGTTAATTATTGAGCATCGTGAGCGGCTTCGGCAGATTTTTATCAACGGTGTTGTTTTGCTCTCGGAAAAAGTCGATAGCAATGAGTTGATGGAACAGACACTGGATCTGCTGATCCAGGCGCGTGAGCTGGATCCACTAAATGAGAAGATTCATGAGCATCTAATGCAGCTTTATTTAAAACTGGGTTTTCCCGCCAAAGCGTTGCAAAGCTACCAGCATGCAGAAGAGGTATTGATGCTGCAACTGGGTATTCAGCCGGGTCCAGTACTGGAATCGCTGGCAAATAGTATCAGGAATGAATACCACTGTTGATACTTCTGAATAGACTGTAACTCGTGCCCAACTTTCCCTTATAACTGCTCTCCCCAGTTTTCTTGTAAAACCTCCATCTTTTTGCCTTTTTCACTTCAACTGTAACCACTTCTGTAACCGCCATGAAACCTCAACTGTGATTTACTGTTATCAGGAATAAACAGTATTGAGCCGGTGATGAATAGAAAGAAATCCAGCTACTCAACGAGTGAAAGTTACATTTTACGCATCTACCGACGAAATACGCATGATCCACAGGAACTGGTGGGAACGATTGAAGAGGTCATGGAAGGACGCATAAGGAGCTTCAACACGCAGCAAAGCCTGCTGGAGCAGTTATTACAGAATGAATACAAGAGGAATGAACAATGAATAAGCCTGGTATCTGGGTAAAAACTTTTATGCTGCTTTTTGCTTTGATTCTGACCGCTTGTGGTGGCGGTGGTAGCAGCGACAAAACTGTTGTGAATACCTACACCATTGGAGGTAATATCAGCGTGCTTGTGGGTAGTGGACTGGTACTGCAAAACAATGCTGGTGATGACCTGACTATAGTTGCTAATGCCACCAGCTTTACCTTTGGCAGGGCACTTGCCGATAGTGCAAGCTACAGTGTTTCGGTATTTACTCAGCCCGGTTCGCCGAATCAGGTTTGTAGTGTGACCGATGGTAGCGGTACAGTTTCCGGAGCTAACATAAGCAATGTAGCTATTAGTTGTGTGACTAGCAGTTACACCATCAGTGGCACTGTTAGTGGTCTTGCTGGTAGTGGACTGTTGCTGCAAAACAATGTTGGTGATGATCTTATCGTTAGTGCTAATGGAAACTTTTCTTTTACCGGCGCAATTACCGATGGTAATGATTATAGTGTTTCAGTACTAAGCCAACCTGGCTCGCCAAACCAGGTTTGTAGTGTGACCAATGGTAGCGGTACAGTTACCGGTGCTAACATAGCTAATGTGGATGTTAGTTGTGTAACTAGCACTTACACTCTGGGTGGTACCGTTAGTGGGCTTGAAGGCAGTGGATTGATACTGCAAAACAATGGCACGGATGATCTTGTTATCAGTGCCAATGGTGGTTTTACCTTTGCTAGCGTATACGCCGATGGCATTGTCTACAGTATCACGGTTGCTATCCAGCCCGGTTCTCCTGTTCAGGCTTGCGGCGTGACTAATGGTAACGGAACACTGGCAGGAGTTAGCATCAACAATATCTCTGTCAGTTGTCCACCAGTGGTTTCAGCGGCATACCCCCGCTTCGCCTACGTGCCTAATCGAGGGAATAATTCTGTATCCTACTACGCGGTTGAGAATGATACAGGTAGGTTGCGCTACCAGGGTAATGTCGATACAGGAGATGGCCCAATAGCCATTACCCTCGACCCATCGGAAAGTTATGCTTACGTGACTAATTTTATTGATGACAATATTTCCCAGTACGGCATCGGTACCGATGGGGTTTTGACCGCCATGACACCTGCTACCGTAGCTGCAGGCGAACTGCCCCAGTCTGTTAGCATTGATCCCTGGGGGAATTATGCCTACGTGGCAAACCGGGTCAGTGATAATATTTCACAGTACAATATCGGTGCAAATGGGGCTTTGACAGCTATGGCACCTGCAGTTGTAGCTACGGGGGATGCCCCAGTGTTTGTTACCATAGACCCATCTGGACGTTATGTTTATGTGGTCAATAATTATGATGATAATGTTTCCCAGTACCGTATCGACACTGATGGGACTTTAACGGCCATGACACCTGCAACAGTTGCTACGGGAGATGGTCCCGGCTCAATTACCGTTGACCCATCGGGACGCTATGCCTACGTAACCAGTATTTCTGATGACATTATTTCTCAGTACAGTATTGGCACTGATGGTGCGTTGACTGCCATGTTAAATCCAACCGTAACTGCAGGAGATGACCCCTTGTCTGTTATCACAGATATATCAGGAAGCTATGCCTACGTATCAAATTATGGTGATGCTACTGTTTCCCAGTACAATATCGGTGCTGACGGTGCATTGACTGCCATGATACCCGCAAATGTACCCTCAGGGGATGGCTCCCGAACTGTTACTGTTGATCCATCTGGAAGCTATGTCTATGTGGCAAATGCTAGTGATAACTCCGTTTCCCAGTTCAGTATTGGTGCTGATGGTGCCTTGATACCTGTCGCTCCTGCTAACATCGCTGCAAGGTTGAATCCTTACGCTGTAGTGGTGACTGGTGGTGTGGCTCCTGTTTCTGCGGTTGCCCAATATGCTTACGTTGCAAATGGTGGTGATTACACGCTTTCACAGTATACCTTCGCTACCGATGGATCGTTGATTGGCATGGTGGCTGCAACCGTAGCTGTGGGATATGATCCCGAATCTATTGCCGTTGATCCAACGGGAAGTTATGTCTATGTAGCAACGGATACCCTTTTCGGTACTTCCCAATACATCGCCCAATACCTCATCGGCGCTGATGGTGCATTGACTGCCATGACCCCTGCAACCATAGTTGTAGGTGATGGTTCCAAGTCTGTTACCGTTGACCCATCGGGAAGCTATGTCTACGTGGCAAATAGCGATGATAATACTATATCCCAATACAGTATCGGTACTAATGGAACGTTGGCTGCCATGACACCGGCAACGGTAGCAGCAGGATCTGGTTTCTGGTCTCCCTGGTCTGTTACCGTCGATGCATCGGGAAGTTATGCCTACGCAGCAAATAGTGATAACACGGTTTCTCAGTTTAGAATTACTAATGACGGGGCACTGGTTGCCCTGACACCAGCAACGGTAGCTGCGGGGAATCTCTCCCGGTCTGTTACGGTTGATCCATCGGGAAGTTATGCCTACGTGGCAAATGGTGGCGATAACAGTGTCTCCCAGTACACCATTGGTGCTGATGGGAAGTTGACAGCCATGGCAATTCCAGTGGTAGCTGCGGGAGATGGACCCTGGTCTGTAACGGTCGATGCATCGGGAAGTTATGTCTATGTGGCAAATAACGGTGATAATACGATTTCCCAGTACAGTATTGGTTCTGATGGTGCCTTGACTCATCTGTCGGCCGCTATTGCCGCAGGACAATCCCCCAGATCCATTACTACCGATATTTCAGGAAGCTATGTCTATGTGTCAAATTATAACGACGGTAATGTTTCCCAATATAGAATTGGTGCAACTGGAATTTTAACGGCGATGACACCTGCAACCGTAAGCTCAAGAACTTTTCCTAATTCTATTGTCACAACCGGTCATTTTGAATAAGCACTCTTCCTGCCGGCGCTGATTGTAGCGCCGGTGTCGTGATTTGGTTACTTTTTTAACTACGCTGAGTGATTGCTGATCTGCTAGAATCCCTGTTTTTTATCAGTCGTATTATTTGTTCTCATGGAAAAACTAGTTGAATCCATTTTTTATGCCAGTCGATGGTTGTTGGCGCCCATCTATTTTGGGCTTTCATTAGCTTTAATTTTACTTGGGGCCAAGTTTTTTGAGGAAGTTTTTCATGTTTTTCCTCTTATTTTTTCACTAAAGGAATCTGAACTTGTTTTAGTTATATTATCTTTGATTGACTTGTCACTGGTGGGTGGATTACTGGTCATGATTATGTTTAGCGGATATGAAAATTTTGTTTCTCAGATAGACCTCGATGAAGGTGCTGATAAATTATCCTGGTTAGGAAAACTGGACTCAGGTTCATTAAAGCAAAAAGTAGCAGCCTCGATTGTTGCTATTTCATCAATCCATTTATTACAGAAATTCATGGATGTAGAAGGTATTCCTAATGATAAATTGATGTGGTTTGTGATTATACATATGACATTTGTGCTCTCAGCCATAGGCATGGCTTATGTCGATAAAATGAATAAACATTGATTTTCTCACTGATTTTATAGACCTCTAAAACCTTTTTTCATCACGAAGGCACGAAGAACACGAAGGTTAAATAGAAAGTTAAGAAAAGATTTTGAAATAATTTAATGTTCATTTACATGCACTAACCTTAAGGTTAGCGCCATAACTTTTTAAATACTTCGTGTTCTTCGTGCCTTCGTGGTGAATATATTTTATATAGCATTGCGATAAAATGATTGAAGTTTTTGAAAGTATTATCCCTGTTTTTGCAATAGTTATTCTGGGTTTTGCTCTGCGTAAAGGCGGCTTAGTTCCCGCTGATAACTGGCGAGCTGTTGAAGAGCTCTGTTTCTGGATCTTCTTTCCATGTCTACTGGCCATGACATTGATAAAGGCTGACCTGGGAGCCATTGAATTTGGTCCATATACGCTGACCCTTATATTTACGGTGTCCTCAGTGGCACTATTAACCCTGGTTT
>Ga0233447_1000108_pt1 | contig 105778 bp, 81 predicted proteins | sample SI_124_October20_3_FD_183014 | JGI IMG/M metagenome (GOLD analysis project Ga0233447, IMG submission 183014) | Seawater microbial communities from Saanich Inlet, British Columbia, Canada - SI_124_October2016_135_MG | ecosystem: Environmental > Aquatic > Marine > Inlet | place: Canada: British...
TTGGCAGTTTCAAAAAGTTTGTGAACCCGCCTTTTATAATCAGCCCGGGATTCTGTATACGTTCTTCTGAGCCGTGTCAGTTCCCTCCATTGACGTATCTCTTTGGGAGGGATAAAACTGCCTTTTAATAGCCCATGTCTCAGAAGCCCTGCAAGCCATTTGCAATCACTTATATCTGTTTTTCGACCCGGAACATTTTTGATATGCCGGGCATTTACAAGAATGACTTCCATGAACCCTTCAATAACATTATGAACAGGGCGCCAATAAACCCCGGTACTCTCCATTGCTAATACAGGGCAGCTATTATCTGTTAACCATTTTTTCATCTCTAACAGATCATTAGTGAATGTTCCAAACTCTTTTACCTCGTACTGTTCTTTGCCGTGTTCATCAATGATAATAAGACAAGCGGATATTTTCTTCTTATGTACATCTAATCCGCAACAAACAGGGTGAACAATCTGAATAAATGTGGTATCTAACTTCTTGGTCATAGCTATCCTCTTCATTTTATTATGGTGATAAAAAAATTTGATAGTTATGACCATTCCTTCAATTTTGCAAGTGTTTCATTTTTTGTTGTGCCCGACAGGGCATGGCTGTTAGTAGATGCTGTCAGGAGCGTTGTATCAGGGGATGAAAAATTTTATCATAGTGTACAACACCTGATCACAGAAACGGAAACAAGGCCTTTTAAAAATAACAGAGTTTCAATTTTCTCGTTATTATCAAGCAGAGAAAGACAGGTGCTGCAAATGGTAGCAGAAGGCAATAACAACAAATATATTGCAGAAAGATTAGGTATCAGTATCAGAACAGTCGATGTTCACAGGGCACATTTGAAAAATAAGCTGAAAATTGACAATGTTGCACAGTTGACTAAATTAGCCGTATCCGAAGGCATAACTTCACCCAACCTTTAAAACCTGGGGTCAGGCTTCGCTTATTGTGGTTATTTTAGCGGGTCTGACCCTGCTAAACCCTGGTAAGTCTCTGTTTTTACAAATAATTTTGTAAAAAAAAGAGGTTAAAAAGGTCTTAGCGTGTGCTTTTTGGGGCCAAAAAGGGGTGTTTAAGAAATTGGTATAATTCTATTGCTGCATCAGTTTGACGTTCAGAATAAAGTAGCAGTGTTAACTATACTTGCTTTAATAGTCGGTGTTGGCGATTTGTCATTGCTGGAGCGGCTTTATAAACGGGTTCTTGTTTCTTTTGAGGTTTGTCAAGAAATTGAAGCGGGCGGTACTTCTGGTTAAGGAAAGCCTGATCCCGTTATTTTCCCAAAAAAGAATTTGCAGAAATTTAAGTTTATGGTTACACTAAAAGTAATGATGTCAATGTGTTGAAATTTTAAGAGGAAAAAAGCAGATTGAGGAGGAGGCATGAAGAAACACAGGATTGAATACGATTCATCAGTAGATGCGCTTGTTGCAATAGCAAAGCATCTCAGCAGTTATGAATCAAGGTATAAATTAACGTCAGAGGAGTTTTATAATAGTTTTAGTAAAGGACAATTGGACGATTCAGAGGATTATATTGAATGGGCAAATGATTACAAACATTATATTATGATCAGGCATGATTTAGAGGATCAATTACATAATGTTGCTTGATTTGTTATCAGAATATCTTAATAAAATTGAAGCCAGAATTTTAAAGCTGGAGAATGTATATGTAGAGCGTTATGAAGAAGAAATTATAGTGAATAATCGTATTAATTTGCGTATCAGAATTCGTTTCAAGACAGGTTATTTGCTGGAATTAAATGAGGCCATTATTGCAGAAACAGCCACACTTAAACGGTTATACTATCGGTATCATTTTCAGGATGATAAAAATAACCTTATTTTTAGATATGACAATGCGCCTCATTTCCCTGGTTTTACAAATTTCCCAAATCACAAGCATCTCCCGGATGAAGTCACTGATGTTTCCGAAACTTCAATACTTAAAGTGATTGAGGAAGCAAGAAGCACTATTCAAGAAAAGCCTTAGATAATACAAAAAAACACAAGCCAAACCCGGGTCTCCCCGGCAAACCCTTGTAAGTCTTTGATTTTACAAATAATGTTGTATGAAATATAAGTTAAAAAAGGTTCTTAGCGTGAGCTTTTTGGGGGTGAAAAGGGGTGTTTAAGCTTTCAGAAGGGGGCAAAATAAATTAGGGGTGTCATAGTTTGAATTTGTTTATCTCGTGCTATGATGTGTAAAATTAAACAAGATTGTATATTATGATATGGAAAAAATTAAACAAGGGGTTCAGGCTTTCCTTATTGTGGCTGTTTGGACAACAGGGAAGGTTTGGCCTATTTTTTTAAGAGATTCGGACTGCCTGATCCCGATATTCATCTAATGATTTGACGTTAAACATTATGTTTGTTAAACATAATGTGTGACATACATATATAGAGACTTTTAAGGATGTCACGTTTTGCAAAGCCACATTAATTTTATCGGACTGAGGATAACATGAGATGGCATTCTTCACAGCGAGCCCATGCGTCTTTTGCTTGATGATATGCGCGGAGCAAGCCAGCCGCATTCTCTTCTTTCTTTAATTGCCAACGGCTCAAACAGATTGTCAGAAATCGCCGGTCGTTTAGGCAAACCGGCAACCAGCCTGACTCGTCCTCTGGCCAATTTAATTGAACTGGGTTATATTAAACGTGACCATCCTTTTGGAGAAAGTCCAAGGTCAACTAAAAAAACCATTTACAGACTCAAAGATCCATTTTTATTGTTTTGGTACCGGGTTGTCCTGCCCAATCATTCACTTCTTGAGCAAGACCTTATTGATGCAGTTTATGCTGAATCGCAAAATAATTTCAAGGCTCAGACTGCTGAAATATGGGAGGAGATGGCGCGAAAATCCACAGCGCATCTTAATATAGCAAATATTCGCTGGAAACCGGGCCAGCGCTGGTGGGGGAATGGTCGTGATGGAAAGAATATGGAAATTGATATTATAGCAGAGTCATTAAACAATGCGTTTTTATTGTTCGGTGAGGTCAAATGGGAGGAGAAAACAAATATTAAATCGACAATAAGCAAATTAAAAAAATCTATTGTCAATTTCCCCAAACAGACTGATAAAAAAATAATCATGGCAGTGTGGTGCAAAAATAATAAAATCAATAAAATCAAAAATGAAGAATACTGGATAATCAGCCCTGAAGATGTACTTTCCAGATTAAAATGACGGGGTCAGGCTTGCCTGCGGTATGGCCGGGTCTGATGATTTCCTGATCGATTTCTCCGGTGGTTTAGCGGGTTTGACCCTGCCAAGTCTTTGTTTTTACAAATTCAAGCATCAAGCCCGGATCTGACCCTGCCAGCAGTTAAATCGATCAAACTCTACTTTACTCATGAAAAAAATCATGTTATATCGATTATACTATGACAAAAATCAAACAAAGATATATTAAAAATAATGTGGCAGGTGATCTTGAAACCAGAATGGTTTTTATAGGCGGTCCAAGGCAGGTAGGAAAAACTACTTTTGCGCTGACGTTTTTACCCAAGCCCATCGAAAGCCATCCTGCATACCTGAACTGGGATGATATTTCAATAAGACCTTCGCTGCTAAAAGGAGAATTACCGCCAAATGAAAAATGCATAATTATAGATGAAATACATAAATTTGCCCGATGGCGTAACCTTATAAAGGGTTTTTATGATACAAATAAATCTGAGATATCATTTATTATTACAGGCTCGGCAAAGCTTGATCATTACAGAAAAGGCGGAGATTCTCTGCAGGGAAGATACCATTACTACCGTTTGCACCCGTTTTCCCTTACTGAGTTGAATCCTGACCCGGATAAAAAAGATTTTGAAACCCTGTTGAAATTTGGTGGTTTTCCTGAACCATTATTAAAAACAGAAGAAAAATTTTGGAGAAGATGGCAAAGGGAAAGACTCCAGCGGGTTATTTATGAAGATATAAGGGATCTTGAAAATATAAAAGAAATCAGTCTGCTTGAATTACTTGCCCAGGAACTTCCCAATCGTGTCGGTTCACCTCTGTCTGTAAAAAATATTAAAGAAATGCTCCAGGTTGCCCATGAAACAGCCGAAAGGTGGCTGATGATATTTGAAAGGATGTATTATTGCTTTAGAATTCCCCCATATGGGCCCCCAAAAGTACGTGCTGTTAAAAAAGAACAGAAACTGTACTTATGGGACTGGTCCATAGTGCCTGATCATGGTCCAAAGTTTGAAAATTTTATTGCCGCCCACCTTTTAAAGTATTGCAATTTTATCGAAGACACAGAAGGGTTCTCCATGGAACTACGATTTTTAAGGGATACTGACAAACGTGAAATTGATTTTGTTGTATTGAAAGAAGGTGTTCCCAAGTTTGCAGTGGAGTGCAAAACAGGAGAAAAGAGTATAAACCCTGCTATTTTCTATTTCAAGGAAAGGACACAGATACCTGATTTTTACCAGGTGCATCAGGGAACAAAAGATTATATAAAAAACGGTGTGAGGGTACTGCCCGTTGAAGCTTTTTGCAAAGAGCTTCAACTCCCTTGAATATGGATGGGTAAATAAGTCCGGTAAAGTCCGGGTCTGACCCTGGTAAGTTTTGTTTTTGCAGGCGGGTATTATAGCTAACGCTGATCAAATCACCTGTGCACGACTAAAATAATATTTCAGATAAAACTAATTGAATATATCAATGCGTGTCTCGGCTCCTAAAGGATTGGATTTATTCTTTAAAATCTGTTCTTGATGATTGTTGTTTTTGTGATTTGGTTGGATTGTCTATTTTATATTGAATTTTAGATGCAATATTCCGGGCTTCATTTAATTGTTGAGGTGCTAATTTCTTAACCATTATATCTCTATTATAAATAGCATCTTTATATCCTTGAGATGCTGCCAAACTTGCCCAAATATAAGCAAGTTTATAATTCTGGGGTACTCCTTCTCCTTTATAATATGAAATCCCAAGATTATATTGTGAACTATAATTTCCCTGTTCAGCTGATTTAGTATACCAATATACAGACTGTTTGTAATTTTGGGTTACTCCTTTTCCTTTAAAATAGATATTTCCAAGATTATGTTGTGATTTAGAATTTCCTTGTTCAGCTAATTTCTTGGTATCTTCAAATTCACCACTCCAGACAGAACCAACATATAACGGGGTCAGGCTTCGCTTATTGTGGTTATTTAAGGGGTCAGGCTTTCCTTATTGTGGTTATTGAGACGCAGATGACCCAGATTTGGACAGATAGGAAGGATTTGTTAATTATTATTGCTGACAGGTAAGGGTCACAATTCTTTGTAATTCTTCTACCATGTAAAGGGGAAGAGAAAGCAGCCTGAACATAACCGGTTTTTCGGGCAGCGAAGTTGCGATGTCACTGCAGGATGGGATATCCGCATTAAAACGAATGCCATAATTCAATTTTTTTTCCTTAATAAAAACATGTAATGACCTGAGGGTTCCGGTCTTGCCTGCTTTCACTTCCACTGGTATTATCCGGGGGCCATGGGACAGGATATAATCAATTTCTGAAGATGCCTGTCTTTTTTCTCTGCACCAATAAAAAAGTTCTGGCTCCTCATAGCAGGGCCTGGCATAAAGAAGGTGTTGACCGATAAATTGCTCGCAGATAGGTCCTGAATTGATTAATGCCACTTTATCAGCCATTTCAATATCAGCATAGCTGACCCCGCAAGCTCTGGTGAGCAACCCGACATCTAAAAACAAAGGTTTCTGGTTTTTTTCATTGCTTTGTGCTCTCAGCGGAATTCCGTTTGCCGCTGTATGGTAAACAGGATAGTAAACTCCGGCTAACGATAGAAGATGTAAGGCTTTTTTTAAATCAGAACTTTTTTCATTTCGATCGAGATTTACATATTTTATTTTCCGGCCGATCTGCAAAGGAAGTTTTTGAAAAACAGTCTGTAGCCTGATGTGATTAACCCTTTGTTTATATTTGCTGAAATCATCCCGAAAGGTTAGTAAGATGGACTGTTTTACAGTGTCAACTTCCAGTAGTGAATTTGTATCGCTATATACTTGAATCGCTTCAGGCATGCCGCCTATGGCAAGGTAAAGTTTAAATATCTTCATTAACTCATCATGGACAACAATGGGGAATTCATCGGGATATTGGTATTGTTCTATGAATTCAGTTAGTTGGTTTCTGCCAATGCCGTTTAGAAATTCTTTGAAGCTCATTGGCCCCAAGTGCATATATTCAATCCTGCCAACGGGCATTGAAAATGAGTGTTCTTCAAGAACAAACTCCAATAAAGATCCCGCGGCAATAACATGAAGTCGGGGTAATATTTCATAAAAATAACGCAGTCTGGCCAATACCTCCGGGGCTGACTGTATTTCATCCAGGAAAAGAAGGGTTTTGCCGGGCACTACTTTTTGTGCGGATTTCAGCTCAAGCAGGGTGATGATCTGCTTTGGATCTTTTGGCCTAAAGCATGGGATGTAATCGTCATTAAATTCAAAGTTTACTTCAAGAAGGTCTAACCCATGTTCTCTGGCAAACAAGCGGACAAGATAGGATTTGCCGACCTGTCTGGCTCCCCGGATAATTAGCGGTTTTCGCGTTTTTTTGTCTTTCCAGTTTTTTAGATAATCCAGACCGGCTCTTTTCATCAACACCCCAACCTTTCGAATAAACCTGAATCCAGGATCGATTAAGTGGTTTTAGTATTATTTGTTAGTTCTCTGGATGATAAGATATATGTTGTACATATTTTTGTAAAGGTAAATTTATCTCTTTATTGTAAATTTGTAAGGGTAATTAATTAAAATGATGGGGTCAGGCTTTCCTTATTGTGGTTACTGGGGATAAGGTGTTGAAAAATAGTTGCAATTATATAAATCATAACGGGGTCAGGCTTCGTTTATTGTGGTTATTGAAGAATGGGACGCAGATTTGCGCTGATTTTCAGGATTTAATCAGGGGGTCAGGTTTTTTTTAAGCCTGCCCCTTTTTTTATGTATCTGTATGCCCTCTGGGTGAAGTGTTTGATTAGACAGTTGATGGGGGTGGTTTTTGTTTGATGGTGAACAAAGGGTTTAGCGGGTCTGACCCTGGTAAGGTTTTGTTTTTACAGCTAATGTTACTTGAAATATGGGCAGAAAAGGTCTTAGGGTGAACTTTTTGATGCTAAAAAGGAGTGTTTAAGCTTCACTGTGAAATTAATCAGGGATGTTTAAATATAATGGGTTGTTGTGGTTAGTTTCATCATTTCAATATGTCATGAGTGCCGATGGCTCGAAATAGGACTCCACTTTCAAGAAACTCAAAGGTGAAGCGATATTTCATGGTAATTGATCCCTCCCACCGATTTTTTGTTCCCTGTATTCGTTTAACTCTGAGCGAGGGGTGAGACGTTTGTTTCAAAAATAGAGATAGTTTTTCGTCGAAGGCTTTTTGAATTTTTTTTGGTAACTTACTATATTCTTTTTTAAATCGCCTGCTGAACTGATAGGCTGTTACTTTTTCAACCATTTTAATCCTTCTTCCGCCGTCTTGAATGTTGGTGAAACAAGCCCTTTTTCAATCTCGTCATCAACGGTGGTTTCCATTTTCTGCCATTCTTTTGTCCAGTGCCATCCCTGCGAAGGATCAATGAGCTTTCTGGGTTTTAAGATGATGTCATTGTCTTTTACATCTACCTCAATATAGTCGCCTTTTTCAATGCCAAGCAATTCCATGATTTTATTCGGTATTCGGATCTGGCCCTGTGGGCTGATTTTCATTATAGCAGACATAAAGATCTCCTTTTTAAACAATTAAACTTTTAAACAATTATAGATGTTGTTTTTATATTATGTCAAGCAAAAAAATTGCAGAATTGCAGGGGTCATAACGGGGTCAGGCTTCGCTTATTGTGGTTATTGGAGATAAATTGAAACTTAAAAAGGTAATTTGTCCAATCGACTCCAGGAGAGAACCTCAGCGTTGGAGCGATGCTGGTTTTCTGCTCCCCCGTAAATAAGATATGGTTTTGATGCCCTGCTGCCGGCAGCTTTTAAGAAATAATCAAGACCTTTAAAATAATTTGACGTAATGGTTTGCCCTGATTTGATTCCCATGGGAGATAAAAATTCACCATTGTCCACCAGGCAATCAATTTCATGCCCGGTTTTGTCTCTCCAGAAATAACAATTGCTGGATTGCCCCTGGTTAAATCTTTGTTTTATCATTTCACAAATGATCATGGATTCAAACAATGCCCCTTTGCAATAATGGGTTTGAAGTTGAGCAAGCGACTCAATACCCAAAAGGTATGCGGCAAGACCGGGGTCATAAAAATAGAGCTTTGGCATTTTAACAAGTCTTTTACTGAAGTTCTCATGATAGGGGGGTAAGCGGAAAACGATATAACTGGCTTCTAAAACAGAAATCCATGATTTTGCAGTGGTATGGGAAATCCCGCATTCATTGGCAAGGGATGACAGGTTCAGAAGCTGACCTGTTCGGCCGGCACACATTTTTAAAAATAGTTGAAACTGCCCAAGATTTGATATGTTTTTTATGGTTCTCACATCCCGTTCAATATAGGTTTGCATATAACCGGGGTAAAAATCAACGGGCTGGATGTTCATTTTATACAGTCTTGGATAAAATCCATTAAAAAGGTACTCTTCATAATGTTCAAACCCCTTAAGGTCATGGATTTCATTCAGTGAAAACGGAAGCAATCTTAAAACAGCGGTTCTGCCGGCAAGGGACTGGGTAATTTTTTCAAATAAAAGGAAATCACTGGACCCTGTGAGAACAAACTGGCCTGGTTCACCTGTTTTATCAACCATGGTTTGAATATAGGAAAAAATCTGGGGCACTTTTTGAGCTTCATCAATCACCGCATTTGGGTATGTTTGTAAAAACCCCCTGGGATCCTGATCGGCAAACAACCTGATATCCGGATCTTCACATGAAATATAAGGCTTTTCAAGAAATGCATGCTGAACCAGGGTTGATTTCCCGGATTGCCGGGGGCCAGTTAACGTTACAACTGGATATTTTGTTGCCATGTATAAAAGGTGTTTTTCCAGATCTCTTTTGATGTATGACATATTTGTTTCCCCTGCTTAATAAACTATATGAACATATATTATTTTTGGACAAATTGAAACTTAAAAATTCAATTTGTCCAAAAAATTGAAACTAACGGGGTCAGGGTGATGGGGCCGTCCGGTATTTTCCTGATTATGGGTAGTTCTATTCCCAGTTACACGTTGACATGATCCCAATTACACGATACAGTATTCGTCATGAACAATACAATATCCCTCTATCCCAGACTGCTTGAGCCACGTGTTATTGAAGCAATGGCAGATACACCTGTTGTGTTTGTCGCTGGTCCACGTCAGGCCGGTAAAACTACTTTGGTTCTGAGGATGGCAGAGCCGGGGATACGTTATCTTACCCTTGATGATGAACTTACATTGCTCGCCGCTAAGGAGGATCCTGTTGGGATGATTCGCAGCCTGGATCGTGCGGTCATTGATGAAATTCAGCGTGCCCCCGAATTGCTGCTTGCCATTAAGAAGACAGTGGATGAAGATCGACGTCCCGGGCGATTTTTGCTGACGGGGTCAGCTAACCTGATGATTTTGCCGACAGTGGCAGACTCTCTGGCTGGGCGGATGGAGACGTTAACGCTATTGCCGTTGTCGCAATGTGAGATGCGCCATAGTACGGTTAATTGGCTTGATAGCGTTTTTACAGGTGAGTTCCCCCAGGTGTCGACCCCTGTCATCGGGGAAGAACTGATCGAAGTCGTTTTGGCAGGCGGTTATCCCGAAGCGGTATCTCGTCCTACTGTCAGGCGTAGAACTGCATGGAGTTGACAGTATCTCGATGCTATCATTCAGCGTGATGTCCGTGATGTCGCGGGTATTGATAAGCTTGATCAGTTGCCTCGGTTTTTGCGTGCTTTGGCTCATGTTTCCGGGCAAATGTGTAACTACAGCCAACTGGGTGGACAGGTTGGCTTAGATCACAAGACCGCTGCCAGGTATATTGGGGTTTTTGAGCAGATGTACCTGCTCAAGCGTGTTGAGGTTTGGGCTGGGAATCGCCTTAAACGTCTGGTTAAAAAACCCAAGATGCAGTTTGTTGATTCAGGATTATTATCCACCTTGGCAGGTGTTACACCAGTACTTGTGAGGCAAGATCGTTCTCGATTTGGTAATGTTCTGGAAACATTTGTTTTCGGGGAGTTGCTCAAGAACACAACAATTTCTGAAGGGTATTACCAATTGCTTTACTATCGTGATCATGATCAGTTTGAGGTAGATTTTGTCATTGAAGATTCTACAGGTCAGTTGGTCGGAGTAGAAGTAAAAGCAGCCGCAACAGTGAAAAAAAGTGACCTTCGTGGCTTAAAGCGACTGGCGAGTGTTGCGGGGAAACAATTTAAGCAAGGTGTCATTCTTTATGACGGCACGGAAACGCTGCCTTTAGGGGATAAATGTTGGGCCGTCCCCATTTCTACACTATGGGGAAGCCGGGTCTGGCCCGTCAAAAATAGAAATTGACAAAAAATAATCAATAAATTATTATGTACAAAATAGGTGTACAGAAATAGAATTCTAACAGGAGGTAGCTATGCAGCAAGTTAATATAACTGAGCTTCGCAACCGTCTTCCGCATTATATGAAACAGGTACAAAAAGGGGTTGAATTTCTGGTAACAAGCCATGGGAAAAAGATTGCCCGCCTTGTACCTGAAGTCAGTGCTGCAAAAGAGGCACACAACAGGCTTATGAAATTAAGGGGAACAATGATCAAAGGAGACATTTTAGAACCTACCGGGGCAGAATGGAATGCAGACGCAGATAATTTGTGATACCCATATTTTGATCTTCTGGCAGGATGACCCAAAGCGCCTGAGCAATAATGCTCAAGCTGCCATTGAAACTGCATTGTATGACAAAACTCTTGCCTGTTCTGATATTTCATTTTGGGAAATTGCCATGCTTATCCATTCCGGTCGATTGCGAGATGACGTCTCACCTGTACAGTACATGACTGACCTCTGTCTGGCTTTATCCTTAACTGTTTTGCCGATTACTCCAGAAATAGCATCATTGTCACAAGGAGACTTTTTTCATCATAAAGATCCTGCCGACAAACTTATTGCAGCTACTGCAATTCATCATAATGCCCCTTTAATCACTGCTGACAAAAAGCTGAAAAGATTAGAGCCGCTGACAGTGATATGGTAAATTGGGGTCAGGCTTCGCTTATTGTGGTTATTGGGTTTTTGATTCGCTGCATTTTCTCCTGAAAAACTTATGCTCCCCCATGCCGGATGTTATTTTGAATAATCGACAGATCTGTGATTTTGAATTATTGGCAACTGCGGTATAGCGGGTCCTTTCCTTACTGTGGTTATTTAATCCAGTTTCCATCCCAGAGCAATGCAGAAAAGGCACCCATCAAGGTATCGACCAGGATGCCGTAATGGTCACGGACTGTAGAAACTGAGATGCCTGTTTCTCGTGCAATATTGGACATGTTCAGCATTTCCGTGTCCCCGATGGCTGCTACTCTTAGAAAGTCGGAAAATATTGGAAGACGGCGCGTCAGACCTTCTTCCATAATTTCTTCCCGCAAATAATCATCCACATAGGAACGTAGTGCCGGAGCAGGATTTTAGAGAATGTCATATTGATCAGGACTGGTTTTTAATCTATACGATTGCTGATTTTGAACTCAGACCTGCCAGATTGGAAACCCATTCCGAACTATTCGATTAATGTCCGGTGGATGCCGGTCTGACCCTGCCAAGTATTTATTTTTACAAATAATATTGCACAAAATATAGGGCAAAAAGTTCTTAGCGTGAGCTTTTTGATGGTAAAAAGGGATGTTTAAGCTTTCTGGGTGTGGAGGGTCAGGGGTTTGCTATTTCGAATTTTACAAATAAACATGAATGATATGGAAATAAATTAGGACGTCCAACTGCTCAACTATTTAAAAACAACCCAAATAGAAGTAGGCCTCCTTCAAAAGAAATTTTACAAGAACTGAATGTTATGAAGAATTCAAAGATTAAGGTTGTGTTATTATATGAGGATGAACCTGGTAAAAAAGATTTGACACTCAGGGAAATGACCTGTTAGCAATCCGAGAAAAACGTGTAGCAGAACGAGAACAAAAAATGGAACATTTGCAGGAGCAGGTTGATTCTTTCCCTAAAGAACTTGAAAAAAGAGCAGCCGCAAATGAGCAACTTCCAAGGTCTGATCAGGGTATTTTATGAAAAATCGATTCTCCATTTATTTTAATTTGATAGTCATCTTCGGTACTAAGGAGGGGTGGATCTTAGGGAAGGAAGTCAGCCTGACCCCGGTTTATTAAATCCGCCTTTCATTATCGGGAATGAAGCGACCCGGCTTTACAATCCAAACCCTTGTGTCGATTTCATCCATCATTACGGTTTGGCCTGCGAATTTTTTGCCGAGGGAGATCTGCCCGCTGCTTTCCGACTGTTTTTATAGTGTTCATAAACTCTCCTGTGATTAATATTGTATATGAATGATAAATAAAGAAAACTAATAGCATTTGCAGCTGGTTTAGTGGAAGAATATGCAGGTTACATTGCCGAGATATCCAGATAGGGGTTTATACCTATTGACTGATTCGGTCAAATTTACTAATGAGCTGTAAGAAATTGAAAATATGCTCATATCAGTCATACGAGGCGAAAGTGAAAAGAATTAAAGTATAGCTTGATGAGGAATTAACCACCAAAAGATTTGTGTGGTGAAGCCAAAGGCTGAAATACTGACAAGGAGGTTTCTATAAATAATCTGATCTGTTGTATTGATGCTGGAACCACCAGTATAAAAGTTGCGCTGGTACAAAAAGACGGGCAACAGGTTTCCATAGCCTCTGAGATGATGCCCTATCATTCAGACAACCGTTGTCAGTTTAACCCGGAAGCTGTTTTCGATGCAGTGTGCTGCGCCATTGAAAAAGCCATTAAGTCTTCTCCATTCCCTGAAGAATGTATCAAAGGTTTGTCCATTACAGGACAGCGTGCCACAATTGTGCCCTTGGATGGCAATATGGCTCCCAGTGGTTCAGGAGTTACCTGGCAGGATGTAACATGCGAGCGTGCATCCAGGTCTTTTTATGCCTCGCTCAATGATGATCAGTTTATCACATGTACTGGGTTGCCTGAAGGAACTCTCTGGACTATAAGCAAGATAGCAGGCTGGAAAAGTGGCTGCTATAACTGGAATCGTGATTCTTATTATTTTGCGTTATTGCATGACTACCTGCTTCTAAAATTCGGAGCCCCTGGGCTCTATACTGATCATTCAAATGCATCTGTAACAGGATTATACGATATTCAGAAAGGATGCTGGTCAGGAGAAATCCTTGAAGCTTTGGAACTGCATGAAGATCAATTGCCGGTTATTGCCTCAGCCGGAACCTCTATCGGCATGATAAGTTCCGATGCTTCAAAAAAGAGTTGTCTGCCTGCCGGGACACCTCTTTTCGTTGGGGCGGGGGATCAGCAATGCGCCACTCTCGGCGGTGGAGGAATCAGTCCGGGAGATGACATTCTATGTCTGGGTGCGGCAGGAATTCTAAACTGTCCGGTATCCAAACCGGTAACCGGCTCAACACAAGGTGTTTTTTGTACAGCCCACGCCCTGGGTGGGTTGTGGGTAATGGAATCAATACATAACTCTTTTGGAACTTCAGGTGACTGGGCCGCCGATATATTGGGTCTCAAAGACAGGGATAGCCTGTCAGAAATTGGAAAATCAGCTTCAGCAGGAAGTAGTGGTCTTTTGTTTTTGCCCTTTCTTGCCGGAATCGGCTCGCCTGATTTTGACGCTTCGGCACGAGGGGCATTTGTTGGTTTGTCTATGAACCACTGCAGGGCCGAGATTGCTAATGCAGTGCTGGAAGGAGTTGCTTTGGAAATGCGCCGTATTCTTGACTCAGTCGCTCCCTGCAGAACAGGAAACATTATAAAGATTGTAGGAGGCAGATCCAGGCAGCATCAAACAATTCAAACTCTGGCTGATATAACCGGTCAAGAGCTGCTAATACTTAATACCGGGGAAACGACCATTCTGGGGCTTGCAGCTCTTTTGTGGACCGGGCTTGGTGTTTATTCTAATATCACAAAGGCGATGGTAAAAATGGCTGCTCAGATAGAGGCAAGGATAGTGCCAAACAGCACTTTGGCATTTGAATCAGTGTACAGGCGTTACTTGAAGTGTGTGAGGTTAATTAGAGATGTTCCACCGTTTGAGGGGAGAGAATAGTGAAAAAGCGATTACCAAGGTCATTGACCGAATCCGAACTTGGACAAATGCAAAAAATGAGTATGGAGCAGCATGGGCTTGGAGTGTATGAGTACAAATTTGACGGAACGATCACATATATCGATAAAGTAATCATAAAAATATTAGATCTTTCAGCCACTTACCCAGACTCAGAAATGGCTGTTGGGAGGAAAATCGGGGACCTGATTGGTTATACCAGCAGCACCGGCACTGTAAGAAGTCGCATAAAGAAAACCGGTCACTTCTATGGCGATGACTACCATTTTAAAACGTTGAAAGGAGAGGACCGGTGGGTTATCCATGATGCGTACCAGGTTGAACATCCTGAGACAGGAGAGGCACTGGTGCATGTTGTGGTAACGGATATTACCGAGCGCAAACAGACCGAGAAAAATTTATTATTATCAAAACAAAAACTTGATTTGCATTTTTTACAAACACCACTTGCTGTAATAGAATGGGATTTAGAATTCAACGTACGATCCTGGAATCCTGCTGCAGAAAAAATATTTGGATATGCTGAAAATGAAATATTGGGAAAACATTCTTCAATAATTGTTCCAGAAAAGTATCAAAACCAGATCGATATGATTTGGGCAGGTCTTTTAGAACAAAAAGGGGGGAAACGAAGCACAAACGAAAACATTACCAAGAATGGGGATAATATATTTTGCGAATGGTTCAACACCCCAATCATTGATAAAACGGGGAAAACAATCGCAGTATTCTCATTAGCCCAGGATGTTACTGAGCACAAAAAGGCTGAAGAGATTAAAAAAGTTTTGTTTACTATTTCAAATGCGGTGAATATCACCCGAAATTTGAAAGACCTTTTTGAAATTACCCATAGTGCGTTAAGCAGTATTATTGATGTCACCAATTTTTTTATTGCCATGGTGGATATCAAAAAAAGCACCCTTTATTTTCCATATCATGTGGATACAAAGGATGATGATTTTTTCCCAATCACAGATTTTGACACAAAGAATTCTTTAACCGGTTTAGTTGTTTCTCAACGCAGACCTATTTTATTGAAAAAAAATGATCTTGAAAAAATATCCGCACAAAAAGGTGTTTGGGGCCCTGTACCACTTATTTGGATGGGAGCTCCTTTAATTGTCAAAGATGAGATTATCGGGGTAGTAGCTGTCCAGAGCTACTTGGATTCCAATCTTTACAATGAACAAGATCTGCAAGTTCTTTCGGGGATCTCTGATCAGATGGCCATCGCCATTGACCGCAAGCAGGCGGAAGAAGAAGTTAAAAAAAGAACAAATGAATTAAAACGATTAAACGACCATCTTATTCTTTCAGAAGATAGAGAACGGAAAAATGTGGCTTCTGAGCTTCATGATAGTGTGGCTCAGAGTCTTGCAATGGCTATTTCGAAAATTAAAACTATAAAGGAAGTAGATTCCGGATATGGAATTGAAACACTATCAAATGTTCAAAAAAATATAGAAAATGCGATTAAAGAGGTACGTATTCTTATCCATCAACTTCACCCACAAATATTGGAAGATTTCAGCATTGATATGGTTCTGGACTACCTGATCGAAACCGTTAAAGAAAAAAAACAATTAAGTATTAATTATATCAACAATTTGACTGAACCTATCAACCTGATTGAGACAACGAAATTCACAATTTATAGAGCCATTAATGAATTGCTTAATAACATTTTAAAGCATTCAGGTTCATTAGTTGCTGAGATTGAATTATCTAAAATTAATAATAATATCCAAATAAGAGTTGAAGATAAAGGTACAGGATTTGAATTAAATACTCATCAAAAAAAGAATTATTGCGGTTTTGGATTATATAGTCTTTCTGAACGGATTAAGAATATGGGCGGCGAACTAATAATAAATTCATCATCAGGCAAGGGGACTAAAGTTATATTAATCGTACCTGTAAATGTTTAATTATTTCACTGTGTGTATTCAAGCAGGACTGGAGAATGTGACCCCACACGTTTTAAGGCATACGCAATTTCATGGCGAATGCACGGGAGAGTGCCCACTTATGAAATGGCAAAACCTGTAGGCCACGTCACCCAAACAAAATGATACTCTATATTAAACCTTGTATGGCTTCCTTGACGGTATTTCATAACAGAGATTATAATCCAACTGCTATCAAAATGCTACCCGCCTTAAAGGCGGGGGTTTAAACCTTTTACAGAAACAATTAAATTCAAAGAAAATACATCCTTTAAAAAATCTTTAGAAGAAAATCACGCTACAAAAAAAAGACGCAACATAATTGGAGACCATCTATAACAAGCTCTTCTTATTCTTCTATATAAAGTAGAAAATAACAATGAGGATAGAAATTAACTGGTGGGATAATCAGTCCTTTCTTTTAAGTTTTTGCCGCATTTAAAAAATGGAAGTTTTTTAGAAGAAACCTTGACAAACTTTCCAGTTTTTGGATTTCTGCCGGTATAGGATTGATATTTTTTTAGGTTAAATGCCCACAACCCTCTAATTTCGACTCTATCTCCCTTTGCAAGAGTTGTTGCAATTTCTGAAAAAAATATATTGACGAGGTCAATTGATTCCTTTTGGGTCAGAGAGCATCTGTTTTTAACTACTTCGATCAATTTTAATTTGTTCATTTCTTTCCCACAATGTATTTACCGGATTAAAATTCATTTAAATGGTATAGACAGAAACTATTACCAGAGCAGGCTTGTACTTCCCATAATTATGCATCTTTGCTTACAATATCGGTAATATCCAAGACCCATCGCAAAAAAGAGCCGTGTAGCAACAGTTGAACAGCCCAGCATAAATGACCGGGTTCCAGGCCTGGTCTTTGATTTTTATGGGTTTCATTCCTCGGACTCTGTGGCATTGTTTCTAAGATAATGATCCAGGTCAACCACGTTATTAAAATCCAGGCCCACAAACCGGATCTGTTTTATTTTAATTTTCATGGAACCCTCAGAAAATGAGGGGACGGTTGCCACTTCATTTTCAGATACGGTTTTAAAAGGAATTTTGGACACATAGCATCCATTACTGCTCAAAGAGATTGTTTTTTCCTGGAGATATTCCATTTCAGACTCAAAACTGTCTGAATCCGTATATTCAAATGCAAGCCCGCCCATGCTTATGTTGGTAATCTGCCCAATTTCATTCGACGGCGGATCAACTGCTGCATACGAGCCATTGGCCGCCTTATACCGCTTATTTTTTCTCCTTTCAAAGGCTTTTTTCTTATCCGTCATTGTCGTCCCCTTTTATTACTATTTTAAGATATTTTTGAATAACGCCCCCTTTTGTCCAATTGCTGCGGAATATGAAAATGATAATCCTCGGCTCGCAGAGGAACTTATGCTCAATAGATTCAGATCTGTCCCGGATAGTAAATAGTTTAAGACCCTTTAGTAAATCAAAATTGATTCGTCAATACGCAAAACTACGTATTTTTATAAAAAAAAGACTTGCCACATTACATAGAATTATTGATGAAAGAGTCTTGCCCAAGGCTATTCAGAATGGAGGGCATGGCTTAAAATAATTATGAAATAATAAAATTAATTTTATATTTTTTTTGCCAGACGATACAATCCTTGGCTATGATTTCAAAATTAAGGCCATTACGTACCTGTTCCTGCGGGCAAAATAAAGTCCAACCTTTTCTGGTACTGAACCCTATGGATAAGGAGCATTGATTTTTTATACGACAAATTTTATAGCCAAGTTGTTTCTCTTTTTTATGGTAAGCCTGGTAGAAAAGAACAAGGTTGTTTTTTTCACCTTTAAACACTCCGGACCGTGCGTAGAATTATTTTAACAAAGTATTGCCCTTGAAGTATCCGCTCTGGGGGAACAGATATGGACGGTGGCCGTGTTTTTATATATTTAAAAAATTTAATTTGAAAGAATGTCTTATACTGATTTTTATATAAAAATGATCGGGTGAAGTCGATTGGATAAGTTCTTTTTATATTATAAAAAATAATGTGGAAGAATGGCTTGTGACATAGGTGAAGGGTTATATAATTGAATTAAAAATTCTAAATTGAGAGAACACTCAGTCATACCACAAGTGACGCTTCCCAAAATTTGTTCAAATGATACAGATTTGTTGGAGGCATTACAAAATCTGACATTATTAACTGATTTTTTAAAATTGAGAAGTTTTTACTCTTTTCCCTTGGTAACATCGTACAGATTTGGTAGTCAAATAAAAAAGACATAAGTTACAATGGATACATTTTGAAGACTCACGACTTCCCTCTCTGATTTTTTTAGGAAAATTTGGATCTGCTATAAGCGCTCTACAAAGGGAGATATAATCTGCCTCTCCACTTTGGATTGTTTCTTCCATAAATTTTGGATCAATCATTCCTCCAACGGCAAAGATTGGTACGCTAACTTGATTTTTTATATTCTTAGCACTTTCTCTATTGTATCCTTGATCGAATGGTATTGGTTTCATTAACTTATTCCCATACTTTTTCATAATAAAACGAAATAAAAAGTTTTTGTTTTTATACATATCCCATTCATCCAGAATCACATCAAAAGGGATTTCTCCCCTTAAAGTTGACCCTCCATCTTCCCCAATTCCACAGCTTACCTCAATGCCATCAAATCCCATTTCAGCCATTTCTTTTGCCATTACAATACTTTCTTCGGGTTTTAAGCCTTTTTTCATATAATCATAAGCACTTATTTTAATGAGAATGGGATAATCTTCTCCTACGCTTTTGCGCACCCGTTCGTATATCTCGGTGACAAAGCGCATCCGATTCTTTATTGAACCACCCCATTTGTCTTGTCTTCGGTTTGTGTGAGGACAAAGGAATTGATTAATTAAATATCCATGAGCTCCATGGAGCTGTATTGCATCGAAACCGCTTTCTTTTGCCCTTCGAGCTGCTTGAACAAATGCTTCAATTATTCTCTCAATATCGGCTTCTGTCATTTCTCGTGGCAAAACGAATAAAGATTTATCTTTCACGGCTGAGGGGGCTATGGGTTGACTACCTGTCATTTCTTTTGTTGTTTGTCTACCGCAATGATTTAATTGAATGGCAATTTTAGTACCGTTCTGATGGACATGGTTCACTAATTTTTGGTATTTTAAAATGTGTTCGTCAGTGTCTATGCCAAGCATTGATTTAAATTTCCCATCACGACTCACATACGTATATCCAGTAATAATTAACCCAATACCACCTTTTGCGAGACGCTCATACAATTTAAAAAGGCGATCGGTCGGAAAACCATTATCGTCGGCCATCGCTTCATGCGTTGCGGAGCGCACCAGTCTGTTATTTAATTCCATCCCTTTAATCATAGTTTTTTCAAATAAAACGGACATAATCCTCCCTCTTCGCCTGTTATTACATTTAAAAAATAGATGTAAATTTATGTCAATATTGATAAAAATTACAGTAATATATTGTGGCACAAAACAAATAACTTTTTTATAAATAATTCAATTATACGGGAAAAATCAAAATCAAAAAAACAACCCCCCCCATAATTGGAGATAAAGCAAATTTTGTTTAGACCCCCAGAAACTAATTCCCAAAAATCCTAAATAGCAATTAAGTTCTATAAAAATTAACTTGTAAAAATCACATCCAAAGGAGAGCAGCTAAGAATAAAAAAGTGAATATTTTTTCCCCGGTGCAATACAATCAGAAACTATTTCCCCAGTCTTTTTAGAGATTGCAATTATACGGGAGGCTCCGACATAAGAAGGGCAATCTTCTATATCATGAACAAAAAAACAATCTTTAAGTTCACCGGGATAATGAAAATTGCCCAAATTACCAGAGAGATTTTCTTCTATTTCAAGTGTCTTTGCTTTCTCTTTTGCCTTTTTTACAAGATAACGCTCAAGGGCTACTCGACTCTGTTCTTTTGATATTTGATAATTGGAAATGATATCACCTCAATATATGATTGATTATATTTTAACCTTGTCATAGTTTCGGCACCTTATTTGCTGACCTAACAAACATGAACAATCCAGTCAATACGTAAAAACCCCTATTTTTGATCATATAGGTTATTTTTAGATAAGAGAAGTCCAGAAAAAATAACTTAAAAAATAAGCCTTGCTTTTTACTTGTAGCTTCCCCAAAAATATTTTTATTTAGATCCAGGACTGGAATCTTTAAAATTTATGAAATGTGATTTTGATATTATTGGATGAATTTTTTAGAAAAAGACCATATCTGTGAAAAAAACTAACATAAAACTATTAAAAATAGGGGTTTTTACCTATTTACACGGACAGTTTTTTATAATAATTATTCTTCTGTAATAACAGTGACCCTTTTTTACATTTTGGGCACCTCCTATGTTATTATAGATGAATTATTTTACATGAAGAACCCGGTTCATCACCGGGTTTTTCGCTTTTTTTATATTTGATAGCATTAAAACAAATTGTTATAGCAAGAATACGCTTTCACCTGAGGTAATGTTTAACTTGTTAAACCTTTTGACAGGAGGATTAAATGACTGAGAGTACAAGAACATCTGCGTTGGCAAGCCGCCACCGGGCTCTGGGATCTGACCTAGAAGACTGGAACGGTATGGGAACCGCCTGGAGTTACAACAGCGATCCGTGTGATGAACATGACGCCGTCCGTGAGGCTGCCGGCCTCTTTGACATGTCCGGTTTAAAAAAAGTCCATGTAAAAGGAAAGGATGCAGAGGCGGTTGTAGATTATATCATTACCCGGGACATGACCAAAATCGGTCCGGGCCAGTCCGCATATGGTGCTATTCTAACTGATGAGGGAATGATAGCTGATGATGCCATTATCGCTAATATGGGTGACAACGAGTATATCGTTGTTCATGGCGGTGGTTCCACCATGGAATTGCTGGAGGAAACCGCCAAAGGCAAGGATGTCACCTGTGAGTTTGATGATGACCTCCACGACATTTCCCTGCAAGGACCTAAAGCTCTTGAACTGCTGGATGCCCATACTCCCATGGATCTTTCGTCCCTGAAATATTTTCACCAGGAAAAAACCGAGTTGTTCGGCCACTCCTGCATCATTTCCCGCACGGGTTACTCAGGAGAACGGGGATATGAAATTTTTGCCGCGGCAGACGTGGTTTGTGACCTCTGGGACAAGATCCTGGAACATGGAAAAGAGATGGGCGTTATGCCCTGTTCTTTTACAGCTCTGGACAAGGTCAGAATCGAAGCTGCCCTGCTTTTTTACGGATATGATATGAGCGAAGAAAACACTCCCTGGGAAGTGACTCTGGGCTGGTCTGTCAGTGCCCGAAAGGCTGATTTTCGGGGCAAAGAGGCTGTACTTGCTGCCAAGGGCAGAGAGAAGGTCAACCTGGTCGGCATCTCAATTGACCATGATGATATGGTGGTTGGCGGCGAAAAATTGCTGCTGGATGGAAAAGAAGTCGGGTCGGTTCTCAGCCCGGGCTATTCTCACCGCATGAAAAAATCCCTGGCCCTGGTCCATGTCATCCCGGAAGCTGCCAAAGCAGGCACCAACCTGACAGTAAAGGGCGACGATGTTAATTACGCTGCCTTTATCGAGCGCACTCCCTTTTATGATCCGGAAAAAACTCGTACCCATCAATAAGTAACTAAACCAGTTCCAACCGCCCTGGTGTCATTATTCACAAGGGCGGTTGGATTGATATAACAGGACTCGGCGAGCCTTATAACGTGTTCGACTTACTTTATTAAAATCCCCCAAGATACCACATATTGTATAAGCAAATTTTTCAATCTTTGGTGTGCGATTCATCTATATGAAAAACCACATGACGAAATGAACCAAGCATCCATTATATTTTATTGGAGATTTCATAAAAAGCGGATAAAACTTTCAAATAAAAAATTAATCCCCAAGAAAATTTCCTTGGGGATGTTGATTTTTTTTACCATCCAGATGCTTTATTAATCAAATTATGCAACATTTCAGCGGTTGGATGAAGATATCTGGTACTTATGGTTTTCTGTGTGTCACCTAACAAACGGGCAACATGATCCAGGTCCATCTTAAAATTATAGCGCAAATTGGTTGCAACATAATGCCGGAAGGTGTGTGGCCCTCGTCCATCTCCTTTTGTTTTGAGACCAAGATCTTTAAGCATGCTGTCAATAATTTTATAAATCATGTTTTTCCCAGGGAATATTTTTTTGAATGAATCTTTAACAGGATCAGGAAAAAACGCTTCCAGATGTTTACCTAAATATATTGCTGTCTCTGGAGTGAAAAATACCGGCCTCGGTGTAGTTTTTGACCAGGACAAAAGGATGGCCTTTTCTTTAAGTTTAATATCACAAACACTGATGTTGGCAATCTCATTGATTCTGGCCCCAGTTTCACACATTAATCGAACAAGCAGATGATTTCGGATATGATTGACTTTAAACATGAACGTTTTACATTTTGCAATATCTTCTCCAGAGAACCATCTTTTTTCATGTTTCAGGTCAAAGGCCTGTTTATCCTGCCGTGGGATCTTGTACGTGTGCTTAATATGATAGCCATGGAAAGTGAATAACAGTTTTGTAATGGTCAGATAAGATTGAATCGTGTGTGCGGATACTTTTTTGTTCCGCAGAAACTCAGCAAAACAATCCATATGGTCCGTGAAATTTTCATTGAGCTTGTCGATTTCCTGTTCTAAGCAAAAAGTTAACAGCTTTTTCCTGATCACAGAATTGTATAAGGCTTTTGTGCTGTCTGCTAAAGCCATAGTATTCTGAGATTCAAAATACTGGTTCATCTGATTTTCAACTTCCGGTAAATGTGAAATAGACATTTTATGCCCCCTTGATGTGTGGGTTGGTATTATGGCACTGTAGATATGTCAGTATCTTTCAGGGCCGGTCTATTTGCACAATTAAAGATTTTTCAACCGGAAGAAAAGGAAGATCACAATTATTTGAAAATATATCAAAATGAGATGAATATATTATAAAAAACACTATGGTAAAATGATCGGTAACACCTCCACAAGCTCATAAAATTGAATTGAAATTTCAAAACTGAAAAAGCGTGTATACAATATATTGGGGTTCTCAAATTTTGTATTGACTGAGTCTTTGAAATGCCAGTCTCCATAGAAACAAGGTAGGAAAAAAGGGTTTAAAAATAGACACTATAATCGCCATCGACATCTGAATTTTCCAATTTAAAATAGAAGTTCTTTCTGTCAAAATGCTCAAACATGCAACACAATTAATCATAATCGATTCAATCGTCATAAATGTCCATATCTGGGTAATGTTTCTTTGCACATTCCTGGCAAATGCTGTGACTGAATTGTGCGTCTGAATGTTTTTGGATATATCCTTCTATCTGGTTCCAATATCCTTTATCATCTCGAATTTTTTTACAATGAGAGCAGATGGGGAGAAGCCCACTTAATGTTTTTATCTCTGCCAAAGCTTTTTGAAGTTTTACAATCATCCTTTCACGTTCTTTTTCTATTTTTGTTCGGGAATCAATTTCGCCTCTCAAATCTTTGTTAGCGGTGTCAAGTTCTTTGAAAATCAAGTCATATGGCTGCTTTATTCCAGTCTCAATAATTGCTTTGTATATCAGATAAAATGAAAAAAGTTTAAAATAATGACCAACCAGATTTGAAAATCCATAGTTGTTGATATAAAAGGTGAAAGCCAGCTCTGATAAGATGGTAAATATAATAGAAATAAGCAAATTTCTATATATTACCGGTTCAAATCTTTTTTTATTTTTGGAAAAAAGATATATCCCGCTCAATAAAATTGTACAGATAATATATTCACTGATTTTCTTAAAGGGAGTCAGCCCAATACCATCTACGAAACAGACTGGAAAAACTTTCCATACAAATATGCTAAAGACAATTAATGTTGTAATGAGGGCGTAGGCCATGAATATTAATTCTGGTTTGTAATTCTTATCCAACCTCATAAAATAGAATGCCAGGATTAGTGTTATGCTTTCCAAGTACCTCGCACCAATCCATAATTGGTTTGCATAATAATCATAATCAGTAAAAATTGGCATACCTTTATATGCTAAAGTATGAAGAAGGTCCAACAATGCAATAAACAAATAGGCAATGCCGATAAATAGAATATATTGATTTTTAATATAGTTTTTCGAATTCCAGGTAATCATGAAGAAGGAACATGCCACTACGATGCTGAATATTTCAACGATGCTGTGAAAAAAAAGATAATTAACAAAAGTTGTAAAATATAATCCTATAATAACAGTTGCTAAGAAAAATTTTTGAGACATATTTGCCAAAATCCTTTCAGAATAAAAAATAATTTTCGAAAAATTTCTCGAAGTAAAAAATTAAGGGATTTAATAACTTTCAATCTCTCCCCCCAACATCCATCACCACCAATAGTTTGAAGCAACAGTGCTCACCTATTTTTGGTAGGAATACTGAGCCAAGTCATAGTCATAAAGCACACTTTTTTACTATCTTAAAATTCTTATGAAGAACTCTTTGCCTCATCCAGCACTTTTCGAACCGTCTTCGCCAAATCTGCCTTAACAACCGGTTTATAAACCAATACTTTAATGCCAATTTCTAATGCAACTTCTTCAGTTATTTTCTTGCTGTATCCGGTGCATATAATCACTGGTATATTAGATCTAATTTTCATCAATTCTGTTGCCAGTTTATCACCTGTCATGTTTGGCATAGTCATATCTGTAACAACTAAATCAAATTCGTACGGCTTTGTTCTGAACAATTCCAGTGCTTCAACACTGCTTGTCCTTGATGTTACAGAGTAACCCAATTGTTGAAGTATCTTACTTCCCATTTTTGCAATCGGAGCTTCGTCATCTACAAACAAAATATTTTCGTTGCCTTTTGGTAAATCCTGATTCTCCGCTGATTTTTGAATTTTTCTTTTTTTTGTAATCGGTAAATAAATAGAGAAAGTGGTGCCGACACCACTTTTACTGTCAACTGTAATTTTGCCGCCATAGCTTTCAACTATACCGTGGACAACGGCTAAACCCATACCCGTTCCTTCACCGATTTTTTTGGTGGTAAAATAGGGTTCAAAAATTGTGTGTAGATTCTCGGATAGAATGCCAATCCCTGTATCCGACACCTTAACCTCGATATAGTCTCCATTGGATAAACCCAAATTCTCTCTCATGGCCATCTTATCTATCACCACATCATTCAGGCTGACTTCCAGGATACCGCCATCTTCCTCCATGGCTTGGTAGGCGTTGGTAAAAAGGTTCATCAAGATCTGATGGATATGAGTGGGTGATCCCATTATAAAAGAATCACTGATAATTTCATCTTTAATCTGAATATTTGCCGGAATAGAGGACCTTATAAATTTTAGCACTTCTTTTGCTATTATATTGAGTTGGATAGGTTTGACATTTTCATCGGATTGTCGGGCAAAGGTCAAAATCTGTTTAACAAGATCTTTTGCCCGCATTCCGGCATTTCTAATTTCTTGTAAATCATCCTCAATCTCGGTGCCTTTATCAACGCTATTTAGTGCTAACTCAGAAAACCCGAGTATCGAAGATAGAATGTTGTTGAAATCATGAGCGATACCACCTGCGAGAGTCCCTATGGATTCCATCTTTTGTGCTTGATGAAGTTGATTCTCTATTTTTCGACGATCTGTAACATCACGAATGAATACAAAAAATAATCCATCATTTGACTCATTATAAGTCGCACTTACTTCCACATTTACCAAAGAACCATTTTTATGTTTGTGTATGCTTTCAAACCGCCCATTGCCATCACGAATTATTTTTTTAATTCGTTTTTTAACTTCTTCAGGTTGTTCAACTGCTTCAACATCTTTTATGTTCATATTCAACAATTTACCATGGCTATACCCAACCATTTTAGAGTATGCATCATTGATTTCAAGGAAGTTACCTTGTGTATCATTAATCCAAAAGCCATCAAGAGAACTTTCAATAGTTTCCTTATATTTTCGTTCCTCTTGTTTTCTCGAAGTAATATCAACATGAGTACCCACAATTCTAACGGCTTTGTCATTTTCATCGAAAACTGCCTTCGCCCTCGATAGAATATCAACCCAATGCCCTTTCTTATGCTTCATTTTAAATTCTATCAAAAAACGATTTCGTTTTTTATTGACGAGATCCTGCTGCATTTCCCACGACCGCTGTGCATCTTCTGGCTTAATTAAGCTCTCCCATGTTGAGAAATCGTTTGGCAGTTCATGGTCTTCAAAACCTAAGATTTTTTTCCAGCCGGGAGAGAAATAGATATCATTAGTGATAAGATCCCAATCATATAAACCATCTTGAGATGCATCCATGGCTAATTCGAAACGAGTCTGGCTGATTTTTAGTTTATCTTCAGCTTTGCGGCGTTTTGAAATATCAATGACACCCACTATAGCACCATCAAATTCTCCTTCACTATCCAATATATGCGCCATTTCAAATGTTGTATATATTCTGTGACCATTTTTATGTATAAATTCAAAATCGTGCTGTTCTTTAATCCCTTTTCTACGACGCTCAATATTAATATTTGCTATCTGAATGCCAGAATCATCCATGAAATCAAAAATTGTTTTCCCTAACATCTCTTTTACAGAACAACCCAAAATAGTCGCCATGCTGGAATTAACAAATTTTGTCTTATTGTTTTTATCAATTTGCCAAATACCCTCTTGGGCTAAATCGACCAATTGCTGATATTTTTCTTTACTTTTCTGTAAATTTTTTAAGTGTTGTTGAACTGCTTCAGACATGGCATTAAAACTTTTTGAAAGCTGACCAATTTCATCTGATCCAGACGATTGAATTTTGACACTATAATCACCCTTTATTATTTTTTCCGAACCTTTTACAAGCTCAGTAATATTTCTTGTGAGTATAAACCCAAGAATCCCAAGCAAGAGGATCGTAAAAATAATTTCCATAGAAGCAATTAAGATTCCTTGTTCAAGGAGACTGTTTTTTGAATTAACTAGGTGGGCTAAAGATATGCCAAACTTTACAATCCCAATTTCTTTATTTGCAAGGGTTAATGGAATCTCAGAGTTGATAAATTTACTTTGAATCTTACCGAACAAATGATCGTTACGTTCTGGCAAATTACCAATATCGATATTTCCTTTTTTTCCAAAAACTTGCCCAGTATCATCATAAATTATGATATATCTTAAGCCATGATCATCATCCAGGATCAAATCGTTCAGGAAATCATCTACAGAAGCAAAATCTCTTTGAAATATTAGAGGAGCCAAAGCATTGTTCAATAATGGTGGAATTTCTTTCAGATGTGTCGTCGCGTGTTCAAATGTCGCTTGATTTATTAATCGAGCATTATTCCACAAAAGAAAACCAAGCATTATTACTTCAATAATAACGCTACCCAAAATGAGTTTAATTCTTAAGGATTTTCGAATTTTTTCTAAAATCATTTTATTTTTATGCCAAAAATTGCTTCAACGTATGGATCTAATTCTTCCATAGTTATTTTATTTATTGGAGCAAGGCCTTTTAATCCTGTTTCTTGCAGATACATTTTCCCTGCCTTTGTTTTTGTGAAATTTATCGCAGCCGTTTTAATTTTATTTATAATAGATTTTGGAAGGTTTGGGTTCGCCATAACAATGAATCCAGGAAAGTCCGCAGATGTAGAGATCACTTTCACTCGATCTTGATATTCTTTTTTATAGGTATTCCAAGGTGCATTTCCCATAACAGCCACAGCAACTTGTTCATTCAGAAGAGAAAGTAATGCACTGCTGTGTGAGGGTGTAACAACAACAATAACATTCTTATTATCAAATAATTCAAATTCTTTTAGCGCTTTAAGTGCCACGTGATGGTTAATAGCTTTAATGGGGGGTAAAGAAATCTTTTTGTTTTTTAAATCTTTTAGAGTACTCACTTCTGAATTTTGCCTTGCAAGAAAAATTGGACGTCCACGGTGGGTAGACATGTACACCCATTGATAGTTCGATTCAAGTTCTGCTAACCTGGCCATATGGGGTGCAGTATAAACCAAGTCATATCCTCCATCCTTAGTTCGCTTTTGAAATTCTTTAAAGTTTGGAGCACTAACCATTGAAATTTCCTGGCCAATTTCTTTTTGGATATAATCAACAATGGGTGAATGGAGTTCTATTAACTTTGAAGCACTAAAATAAGGTAAAAATCCAAATGTAATTTTATTTGAGTTAGCTAAAAGGATCGAGGGTATAAAACATAAAGAAAAAAAGAAAATTGGAATTAGTTTAATCTTAAACATTTTAATCTCCTTGGAAAATTTGATTAAAATCCTAATCATTAAAAATGTGGTATTGAATAAGAATACATTGACCACAAATTAACTATACTAACTGAATATAATGATATCGGTGTAAATTTTACCGACAACATACTAAAAAAACTAACTTAAAATCAAAAAATTATCATAATTTCATATATATTTCTTTATTAGCTAATGGTATTTATCAGCAGTCAAACTCAGCAATTTACCGGGCGCTTCCTTCACCAGTCAGAGTTTCTAAAATATTCCCCAAACACCATATCTGGTATGGTCAAATTTTTCAACTTCTGATTTAAATTAAACAATATGGAAATAAAATGAATCAAATTGTACACGGCTCCATTAAATCATAATTGGAGATTAAAATAACCCTGGCAATCATCCTGAAATGGCCTTGATTATGTCTGTGATTTTTTCCTTACAATGCTGGATTTAAAAGCTCCTGCCAAGATCATCAGGGAAGACTACCAAAGGAATTAATCAGCTGAATAAAGACGTACTGAGGAGATGGAAGCCCCATACACCAGCTCTGGAGTAGACCCCACCTCAATATGAAGCCTTACGGCGTTTGAATTCTTAAAATATATAAAAACAAGAGGGGGAAGAGATGCGGTTTAGGTTTAAGGAAGGGGTAATATCATGTTTTATGTTTAACGGCTTCCCTCCTACTATTACACGCCCTCCTTTGGACTGATAGAGGAATATGAGGTTCATGATTTGAGGATAGGTTGAGTTTATGCTACCGGACGGGGTGTAACAATTCCCAACCTCAATATATATAAAGGTAAGAAGTTAAAAATATCCATATTAAGGATAAATGCTTCTATGATGTGTTTGTTTTTTGGATTGCGATTGAACAATAAAATTCATCACGGATGTGGGGGATACTGTGGGGGGAGGGAATTTCAGAAACAAAAAAGGGTCTCAGAAAAACTCCAAGACCCTTGTAATTATTTTGGTAGCGGGGGAAGGATTTGAACCAACGACCTTCGGGTTATGAGCCCGACGAGCTACCAGACTGCTCCACCCCGCATCACAGAAGGCAATATATAGAAACATCATGTTTCTGTCAAGTTTTTTAATTGTGTTTTCTTAATTGTTTTGTATTGAGATGTTTTAATCTTCCAGGGCCCTTCGAAGCTCATCAATGGAAGCTGTGGCTGTTCCGACCTTAGCCACAACAATTCCGGCCGCTGCATTGGCCACCATTGCACTTTCTTTAAAAGATGCACCCGTGGCAAGGCCGAGACCTAAAAGAGAAATGGCTGTATCACCGGCACCGGAAACATCAAATATCTGCTGGGCTTTGGATTCAATGGTATAGGGATCGCAGCCCTTGTCAAACAAAACCATGCCGTCCTTACCACATGTAATTATGAGCCGTTCAAGTTTAACTTGGTCCATGATTTTATATCCAGCAGCAAAAAGATCCTTTTCCGATGTTATATCCATATTTGTTGCAAAGCCGGCTTCTTTTTTATTTGGTGTAAGTATGGATACCTGTTTATATTTTGAAAAATCAAGGGACTTTGGATCAGCCAATATCATTACATTGTGTTTTTTTGCCAGTTTAACGGTCTTTTGAATGAGCTCTCTTGTGAGAAGTCCTTTATCATAATCTGAAAGAATTATAAGATTGGCACGTAAAATTTTATCCTCAATTTTTTTAACCAGTTTTTCAAGCGTATCTTTATTGATATTGTGCTTTATTTCCCGGTCAATCCTCAACACCTGCTGGTTTGAGGCAATCACTCTTGTTTTTCTTGTTGTAGGCCTTTGCTTTTCGCTTATGATCCCATCAGTTTCAATGCCCATGTTTTCAAGTTTTTCAAATATCATTTGGCCGGCTTTACCAGTTCCTGCAGTTCCAATGGGCAGGACACCTGCTCCCATGGCCACAAGATTATGAATCACATTGCCCGCACCCCCAAGGGTATGACTTTGTTTTTGTACGCATACCACGGGGACGGGTGCTTCCGGAGAAATCCTGTCCACGCTTCCCCACAGGTATTCATCAATCATCAGATCCCCTATGACAAGAGCTGTTACATTTTTAAAATCATCAATATTAATCATCAGATTTCCAATAATGATGCAATCATGGTTTTAAGCTCCGTATAGTTCCCTGTCACCGGGATATCAGGAAAATCATTAAGAACAGAGTCTGGCGGGCAAAAGAAAAATCCCTGATCCGCTTCTTTTATCATCCCGATATCATTATAGGAATCTCCAAAAGCAATTACGTGATAATTCATTGCCTTTAATGCTTTTACCGCTTCTTTTTTCTGATTTTCTATCCTGAGGATATAGTCTGTGATATTGCCTTTTTTATCAATGGTCAGACTGTGACAAAGGAGTAATGGATAATTTAATTTTGCTATCAACGGTTTTGCAAACTCTTCAAAAGTATCTGACAGCATAATAATTTGAGTGTGTTCCCTGATCCAGTTTAAAATATCCAATGCACCTTCAAGGGGCTCAAGAGTTGCAATTACATTTTGTATATCCTGAATCTTTAAATTATTTTCTTTGAGTAAAGAAAGCCTCTTTTTCATTAATACATTATAATCGCTTATATCCCGGGTAGTGAGCCGAAGCTCTTCTATCCCGGTTTTTTTTGCAACATTAATCCATATTTCCGGAAGGAAAACTCCTTCTAAATCCGCAACCAATATCTTCATCACTCTACTCCTGGTCAGTTTCTTCAATCCTAATCACTATGGGCCTACCTACAACTGAATCTGTTTTTGAAATTTGTTTCAACGCCTTTTGCACCCAGGCTTCCTTGGCAATATGTGTAATCATTACAACAGGTACTTTCCCATTGGTTTTTCGCCCCTTTTGGTGGACTGATTTAATACTGATATTATTTTCACCCAGAATCCCGGAAATTTTAGCCAGCACTCCAGGATGATCCTGGGCTTCGAACCTGAGATAATATCTTGTGTAAAGCTCGTCCATGGGAAGAATCGGCATTGGTTTAATATTATCTTCAGGATATCCCAGAATGGGAACCCGCCTTTTGGTCCCTGAAATAATGTTTCTTGCAATATCTGCAATATCACTCAATACTGCACTGGCTGTGGGCATCATACCTGCCCCATGTCCATAGAGCATGGTCTGTCCTGTTGCATCGGCATCAATGACAATTGCATTCATGGACATCTCTACATGGGATAATGGATTTGAACCCGATATCATTGTGGGATGTACCCTTGCTTCCACATAGTCGTCATGGATTTTTCCAATGGCTAAAAGCTTGATGGTATACCCAAAGGACCGTGCAAATTCAATATCCACGGGTGTAATGTTTCTAATACCTTCCACATGAATGTCTTTTAAATTGATTTCCATGCCGTGGGCAAGGGAATTTAAAATGGCAAGTTTGTGGGCTGTATCAAATCCATCTATGTCCAAAGAGGGTTCAGCTTCTGCATATCCTAAGTCCTGGGCATGCTTTAGAGCCTCTTCAAACCCTGACCCTTCACGGGAAATTTTAGTAAGGATATAATTGCAGGTTCCATTTAAAATTGCTGACATGGACTTGATATCATTGGCCACCAGGGATTCTCTCAAAGACTTGATAATGGGCATGCAGCCACCACAGCTTGCTTCAAAGCCCAGATCAACCAGATTTTTTCCGGCCACCTTTACAAGATCATTTCCAAAAGAGGCCAGAAGAGCTTTGTTGGCCGTTACCACATGTTTTTGATTTTCAAGGGCATCCAGAATAAATTTTTTAGCAAGGGTTTCACCCCCAATGGTTTCCACAATAATATCTATCTGTGGATCATTGATGATCAAATTTGCATCAGAAACAAGGCTGGTGTCTCCAAGATCAAGTCCACGATCTGTAGTCGTATCAATATCAGCAATAGTTTTAAGCTTTAAAGCAGCCCCTATTCTGGATTCCAGCAATTGTTTTTTTTCTTTTAACAGTCTTGCCACTCCCGTTCCGACAACTCCATATCCTAAAATTCCAATGTGGATTGTTTTCATTCTCTTTTGATTCTCCGATATCACTGTCCATTTAAAATATAATAAATACAATACCCGAACAAAAACCATCAATTTTTCCGAGTACTGCACAGGACTTAAAAAAATTTCAAATTTCGATCAGGCACTAAATACAATATTCAATTGATGTTGTCAAAAAGCTTTTGACTTTTCACTGCATTCTGTTTATCATTGCAGGGTTTAAAAAGGTATAATAAACGTAATTTTCAAAGGCGGCCTTATATGAGCAATCCCTTAACATATGCAGATTCAGGTGTTGATATAGACAAAGCAAATAAACTAATTGATAGAATTAAAGATATTGCAAAATCCACTCCCCGATCAGGGGTAATGGGTGAAATAGGCGGATTTGGTGGCCTTTACTCCCTGAATCTTTCCAATGTTGCCAATCCAGTTCTTGTCAGCTCAACAGACGGGGTGGGAACTAAGCTTAAAATAGCTTTTATGATGGACAAGCATGATACCATTGGCATTGATCTTGTGGCCATGTGTGTTAACGATATTATTGTACAGGGTGCAAAACCCTTGTTTTTTCTTGATTATCTGGCCATGGGAATTCTTGACAATGCTGTAGCTGAAAAAATCATCATGGGAATTGCCAATGGCTGCAATCAGGCTGGATGCTCTTTGATCGGCGGGGAAACAGCAGAAATGCCCGGGCTGTACCAAAAAGGGGAATATGATCTTTCAGGGTTTTCCGTGGGTATTGTTAACAACGATAAAATCATAGACGGTTCTTATATCAGAAACGGCCATAAACTAATCGGTCTTGCCTCAAGTGGATTGCACAGCAATGGTTTTTCCCTTGTTAGAAAAATATTGTTTGATAAATCCAAGTATACTGTGGATACCAAGCTCAATGAACTTGACCTGACACTTGGAGAGGAACTCCTTAAACCAACAACCATTTATGTCCCGACCATTTTAAGTCTTTTAAGAGATCTGCCTATTCACGGCATAGTACATATCACGGGCGGCGGCATTGATGAAAATATCATCCGGGTCATACCTGACGTATGTAAAGCAATTGTTCACAAGGATGCATGGGAAATCCCTCCTGTTTTTAAAATTCTTCAAAAAGAAGGGTCTGTTTCAGATTTTGAAATGCAGAGAACCTTTAACAATGGCATTGGAATGGTAATTGTGGTACCGGATGCATCTGCCCAGGAAGTCATGGACCGGCTCGGGGCAATGAATGAAAAAGCATATTTCATCGGTGAGGTTGAATCCAGGGAAAATCAAGAGAGCCAGACCCATTGGGTTTAGGCCTGACGGGTCATATCCTTTGTTTGTATCATGATAGTACTTGGAATTGAATCATCCTGCGATGAAACCGCAGCCTCCATTGTCAAGGATGGCACAAAAATCCTTTCTTCCATAATTGCGACCCAGATTGATGTTCATCATAAATATGGTGGCGTTGTACCTGAATTAGCATCGCGAATGCACATAGAAGCCATTACCCCTGTGGTGGATGAGGCCATAAAAAAAGCAGATATCAGTCTTGAAGATATTGATGCAGTTGCAGCAACAAGGGGCCCCGGACTGATCGGTGCCCTGCTTGTGGGATTTACCTTTGCGAAATCTCTTGCCTGGGCACGACACCTTCCCTTTGCCGGTGTCAATCATTTGGAAGCCCATATTTATTCACTTTTTCTTAGCAATTCTAAACCTGAGTTTCCCTTTATTGCCCTGGTGGTTTCAGGAGGACACACCAATATCTACCATGTCACCTCATATACCAATTTTGAACTCATGGGACAGACCAGGGATGATGCAGCCGGAGAAGCCTTTGATAAAGTGGCAAAAATGATGGGATTAGGCTACCCTGGAGGCCCGATAATTGAACGCCTTGCCAAAACAAAAAATCCGGCTTCTATAAAATTCCCTAGAACTTTGCTTGAAAAAGGCAGTTTTGATTTCAGCTTCAGCGGTCTAAAGTCCTCTGTTGCAAGGTATATCCATGACAACAAGATTGCAACACCCGATGAAAAAGCTCAGATAGCAGCATCTTTTCAAGAGGCAGTCATTGATGTTCTTTCACAAAAACTGATAACTGCAGCCCTCCATAAAAACTGCCGGAATATAGGTGTTTCAGGCGGAGTGTCTGCCAATCAAACCTTTGTAAACAAATTAACCCAAAAAGCAAATTTTCAAAAAATCAATATTTTTGCCCCACCCGTTGAACTCTGCGGGGATAATGCAGCCATGATAGCAGCCAGAGGATATATCATGATTCAACAAGGACAATTGTGCCGGTTGAGCCATGATGTATTTTCAAGAACAAAAATAGACTGACATTATTCCAAAAACGAAAATTTGATGGTGGATTTGGATTGAGCAAGAGTTCCTTTTTAAACCATATACAAGTCTGGCGATAAATTAACTTGTGTTTGAACGAAAACTCACCCATCTACTGCGTTGCTGCAAAAGTTTGACATCCTCATGTACAGGAGTACACTCCGGTTTCAAACTTTCTTGCGCCTTGTATATGGGCAATTTTTCGCCCAAACAAGGGTTTCCGGTCAGGCACGAACTTTATTGGTAGATGTATTGTTTCTTAATCCTTAAGATTCTTTCCAAAGATTTTTCACCCATTAAATAAAGATTTTCATCCTCTTTAAGCCGTTGGAAAATTTCATGATAAGCTTTATCAATAACAGGGCCTTTATGACAGATCAGAGCCATGTCAATTCCAGATATTAAAATCTGCTGTATACATATTTTAATATCATGCTCAATGGCTTTCATGTCCAGATCATCCGTCATCACAAGGCCATCATATCCCATCCGGCTGCGTAAAAGATCTCTGGCTATAAAAGGAGACAGACTTGCCGGCCAATGGGCATCAAGCCTGGGATATAAAATATGAGACAGCATGATTCCTGCTACATCCTGATTTTTCGCCTCCACAAAAGGAACCATGTCTGATTGCATGAGGCTCTCAAAATCAATATCCAGGACTGGAAGATGAAAATGAGAATCTTCAACAGTTCTACCGATACCAGGGAAATGTTTGGCCACGGCCATGACACCTTTTTTTTGAAGGCTAAAAATAATTTGGGAGCCCAGCTTTGAAACGATTTTTGCATTTCCTTTAAACACCCTTTTTTTCATAATGCTGTCCACCCCTTCTGGTTCAATATCCAGAACCGGGGCAAAATTCATATTGATCCCCACCTGTTTCAACTCATGGGCTGTAATGGAGGCAAAGGTTTTTGCATCCTCAACAGACTTAATAAAAGGATTGCCCTTAAACACGGTAAAAGGTTTTTGAAGCCTTGCCACAACCCCTCCCTCCTGATCTACAGCAATAAAAAGCGGGGGAAGGCCACATGCTTTTGCATAGGCCTGGCATTCGGAGCAAAGACTTGTCACCTGTTCCGGGGATTGAATATTATATTTAAAAAGGATGATGCCGCAGGCCTTAATTTCGCCAATAATATATTTCAGTTCATCGTTGAGTTCAACACCGTCAAACCCCAGCATCAATCTCTGCCCGGCCATTAATTTTTGAGTTATTATGCTTTTATCCATCTTATTTCCTTGACTAATCCCTTATTTTCTTGACTAGCACATGGTTTAAATATTAGAACATTCATTTTTAAAAAGCCTATTCACATTGACAAAGATTAACCTTTTTAAAAAGTATAACCCTGGAATACCATGAAAACCGGGACTTTTAAATCAGATTTTATTTTACTCTTTGTTGCCATCATCTGGGGATTTGCCTTTCATTTAATCATTATCGGCAGGCTGTCCAAACGATTTAACTCATGCTTGCAGGTATGCTGATCTCTCAATTGCATTATAAAAAATAAATATTTGAATTTCTGTAATTGTTCAGCCCGTTAAAAAAAGTTATTCCCAAAGCCCTGTCTGATGGATATTTGCAGGAGGTTAAGGGCGATTTCAAGCGTAAGAGCTTAAATAATTACGAATTTCTTAACTTTTTTTCAAATTTATGGTATTCAAATTAATGCGGTAACAAACTTTTTATAAAACAAAGGGTAATAATGAATACAAAAGAAATTATCGAACTGGAAAATAAATTCGGTGCAAAAAATTACAAACCCCTGGATGTAGTTCTTGAAAAAGGCAAAGGCATTTGGGTCTGGGATGTTGAAGGCAACAAATACATGGATTGTCTGGCTGCCTATTCTGCAGTTAATCAGGGACACTGCCATCCAAAAATCATTAAAAAAATGAAAGAACAGCTTGATAAGCTTTGTATCACATCCAGGGCATTTAGAAACGATCAACTTTCTTTGTTTTATAAAGATATCTGCAACCTTACCCATTCACATATGGTTCTCCCCATGAACAGCGGCGCAGAAGCTGTGGAGACAGTGATTAAAGCCGTCAGGAAATGGGGGTACACAACAAAAAATATTGATGAAGGAAAAGCTGAAATCATTGTTTGTGAAAACAATTTCCATGGGAGAACACTGACCATTATCGGATTTTCCACAGAAGAGCAGTACAAGGAAGGATTTGGTCCTTTTACACCGGGATTCAAGGCTATTCCTTTTGGAGATGCCAGGGCTCTTGAAAATGCCATAACAAAAAATACTGTGGCATTTCTTGTGGAACCCATCCAGGGTGAAGCCGGTGTAATTGTTCCTCCCAAAGGATATTTAAGGGCTGTCAGAGACATTTGCACAAAAAACAATGTAGCCCTGGTTTTTGATGAAATCCAGACAGGACTTGGCAGAACAGGAAAACTATTGGCTGAAGAACATGAAGGCATTGAATCCGATGTCACCTTAATAGGCAAGGCTTTATCCGGTGGTTGCTATCCAGTATCAGCCGTTCTTTCCAATGCTGAGGTTCTAGGTGTCTTTCTTCCGGGTGAGCATGGTTCTACTTTTGGCGGAAATCCCGTTGCATGTGCTGTAGCAAGAGAAGCCCTTAAGGTCCTGGTGGATGAGGGCATGATTGAAAATGCTGCGAAACTGGGAGATTATTTCCAGAAGAAACTAAAAGAGATATCAAGCCCATATGTGAAAGAAGTCCGAGGAAAAGGGCTTTTAATAGGTGTTGAGCTGAAACACGATGCAGGAGGAGCAAGGCCTTTTTGCGAAACACTAATGAAAAAAGGTCTTTTGTGCAAAGAGACCCATGAACATGTTATCCGTTTTGCCCCGCCCCTGGTCATAACAAAAAAAGACATTGACTGGGCACTTGAAAGAATCAGGGAGGTTCTTATCCCTTAAGTTTTTTTAACGCCTCTCGAAGCTGCCGGGTGACGTCTTCGGACAATTGCCCGGCTTTTTCAATATTTTCAGCTATCTTATCAAGCCCAGCCTCTTTTGCCCGCTCCGCCCAGGTATAAAATGTATCTTTGTGACTGTCATTGTGATCAATCCAGTGGCCAAACAATTTCTCCAGCTTTTGTTCAAAGGTCATTTCCCGGGGTTGGTCATGGGAATGATTATGGTCATGCCCGTGGCTATTATGTGAGTGGTCGTGATCATGGGAATGACCATGGTCGTGTGAGTGGTCGTGATCATGGGAATGACCATGGTCGTGCGAGTGGCCTTGATCATGGGAATGATCTTTATCGTGATGATTTGTCATACTATTTCTCCATTCATTTTTTTAAGACCCGCAGGTTCCGGTATTTTCCAGCTGACCGTCCGCTAATGGCTAAAAGTGTTTTTTTAAATTTTTAAATATATGGCTCTTCATTGATACTCTTGTTATACCACACCTGGCAAGAATTTTTTATTGTAAAATACGACTGGTATTGCTATGGAAATAGAAATTTATTAGGAGACATGCAATAGATGAAAGCCTTAATTTTTTATTTTATGATCTTTATCATGGTACTTTGTTTATTTCCTTTGCTTATCCAGGCTGAAACAGGCTATGTCACAGACAGGCTGATTTTAAGCTTCAGGCAGGGACCGGACAAGACTTCTGAAGTAATTAAACCATTGTTAAGCGACACCCCTGTTATTATTCTGGAAGAAAAAAATGAATTCTATAAAATAGAACTTCAATCTAAGGAAATAGGCTGGGTAGGAAAAAATTATATCAGTTTTGAATTGCCTAAAACGGTTATTATTGATCAATTAAAAAAAGAAAACGACGAACTTAAAAACCAAATTTCCGAATTAAACTTACAGATAGCTGAATTAAAAAAGTTGAAAACAAATCTTCTTTCAGAAAAAAATAAAAAATACGATGAGTTGATAAAAAACGATAAAAAAATTCAAAAGATTATTCAAGAAAACAAATCATATCAAAAGGAAAACTTAAATCTCTCCGGAAAACTTAAATTATTAGAAACTAAAAATGATGATCTTTTTAAAACAGGTCTGATCAAATGGTTCCTGTCCGGAGTTGGTGTTCTGCTTTTAGGTTGGCTTTTAGGGATGTCCGTGTCTTCAAAAAGGCGAAAATCCAATTCCTTGATTAGCTGACTATCATAAGGAATGGGGTCAACTTATTTCACTAAAGGAACTATAAGTCCGCCATCCATCAGAAACAAAACACTTGAGTCCTTACCCTTTTCTTCCAATGCCATGTCAATGGCTGTCTGTAGATCGTCAAAAGGTTTAATAAATAATTTAGAAATAATTTGGGGCTCAACATCCGTCACTCCCCACATTTGGGCCCAAAGTCCTATTTCAGCCATTTTAGCAGCTTTGTGATATCCCAGAACATAACCTTTTTCAATGGTTTCAAGGGCGGCCCTGGGAGTGTCGCTTGATCCCAGCAGATCTGCAAAGGCTTTTCCGCCTATGCCGCACCTGCATTTTGCAACAAGGATCATTATCCCATCTTTTTTCAGGGCCAGCTTTGCATTATCAATACCCTTCTGGGCCTGGTACAGATCAATATCCTGGGGAAATTTCACTATGGATACAACAATGTCGGCCTTTTCTTCCAGGGGGGCTGCAAATACCTCATTGGCAATTTCAATTGCAGCATGAAAAGAATCATTGATATGACCGCAGCATGTGGCATAGACTTTGTGATTTTTATCCAGAACCGTCATAATAGAAAAAATTTCCTGTTTTACGGTTTTAATGGCATCAATCATATCCTCGTGAACGGGATTTCCTTCAAGTGCCAGGGCCTTAGCTTCCGGTGCAAGGGCAAGCTTATGATTCTGTTCTATTGTTTTATAACCTGCAATCCCAGGCAGAAAAGATTTTCTTCCCCCTGTATACCCTGCAAAATAATGGGGTTCCACAGAAGAAATAATGACTATCTTATCTGCCTCAACACCGGCTTTGTTGACATACATACTTGTTCCGTTGGTGGACTTACCCAGAAAAACCATATCTTCTTCAACCCTTGCATCATGCACAATAATCCGATCTTTGATTTCTTCATAAAAGGAACCGAAAATCTGAAGATATTCTTCCCTGGACGGTCCCCTGTGCGCACCTGTTGCAATAATAAAATTATAATCTATGCGTTTCAGGTCATCAAAGATAAATTCAAGAATTTTTGTTGTGGGAGTGGGTCTTGTGGCATCATTTACAATGACAAGCACCTTTTTGGCATTACTTAAAAAATCCTTAAAACTTTTGCTGTTGATGGGGTTATTGATAGAATCTTTTATATTTTTATCTTCATCACCTATTGTAACATCGTTTGCTTCAAGAAAATCTACCTTGATATCATCACTGATTGTTGCTGACATGGAACCGTCTTTTCCATAGGGAACATCAATTTTCATAAAACCGCTCCTTTAGCGTATGGGACCCATATTATTGAGTTTATCCACAAAAGTATCAATTTCAGCCTGGAATAATGATTTATCCCCGGCAGGAATCTGGACGAGCTGAATCCTTTCGGGATCAATATCAATGCTTTTAAAGGTATTACGAAGAGTTTCGACAATTTTTTTGGCTCTTAGATTACCGTTATGCTGACAGTCATCATCGGGACAGACGGCAGCCATAACACCCCAGGCATTATGAAGAAAAGGAGCCATCAGCAAATAGGGTTCAAGACGTCCACCACACATGTTCACAAGTATCTCATAATTATTGTCCCGGGTTTCAGAATCAGGAAGTACGGAAGCCTGAAGCTCGGGAAAATATGACCAGTTACAGGCAAAAATTATGGCCTTGGAAGATTCATGGGTATTTAAAAAATTTGAAGCTTTCTCAATAAGCTCATCTCTGCCCGTTCCAAAATTATTTTCAATTTTAGCTGCTCCTGCAGGGCAGACCTCAAGACAGATGCCGCAGGCCTGACATTTGGCCGGATCAGTAGCAATGCCTTTTCCATCATAATTTCTTGCTTCATGGGGACATGCCCCCACACAAATAAGACAACGGGCACAATTTAATTTAGTTATCGATGTTGTCCCGGGACCTTCAAGTCCCATCTCAACAAGATCTTTTCTGGCATCAGTAAAAATTTCAGTTAAAGGAACTCCTGAAGAACAGGCTGCTTCACACCGTTTGCAATAAAAACATGAGAACATTTTATCTGCTGCAGACTCTGAAGGTTCCACCTCTCCTGTTATCAGCCCAAAAGCCGTAATTATTTTTGCCCTTGGTGCATCAGATTCCCAGCCCGTATGCTTGAACATGGGACAATGTTCAAAACAGTATCCGCACCTGATGCAACTTGCCAGTGTGCCTTGCCATTTTTCAAGATTTTTAAATTCTTTTATTTTATTTTCCATGGAATTAACCTTTTTATTTTAACTGTTCACAGAATATCTCAAATTAGTTGCAGTCACCCAGTCTTCCGGGGCCTGAGAGAGTTTACCAGGGTTTAAGATATTATTGGGATCAAATGCTTTTTTGATACCGGCCAGAAGATTTAATGAATCTGCTTTTTCAACTTTAAATGATTCTGCTTTGGAAAGCCCAATACCATGTTCGGCACTGGTGGTTCCATTAACAGACCGGACATATTCATAAATTTCAGTGATTGCCTTTTTGGCAGCATCCCACTGGTCTTTTCTTTTTGTATCCATTAAAATTTTGGTGTGCATACACCCGGAGCCGCAATGGCCATAGGCCGTCATTACAATATTATGTCGATCGGCTACTTCATGGACCTTGCCGGCCAATTCCGCCATTTTTGAATAAGGAACTGCCATGTCGTCGGCAAGGGATGTGCTGGCAAGATTGTCATCATATTTTGAGAGTGCAGGAAACAGTTTTTTGCGACCCATAAAAATTTTTGCCCGTTCCTTTGGATCATAGCTGGCATGAATATCCTTGCCATTGTGTTTCTCACATATTTTCTTCATCTTGTCGATTTCATAATCAACAGCTTCTTTTACCATACCGTCTGCTTCAAAAATTAATGCTGCGGCAACCTCTTTAAGTCCTAGATCCATTGTTTTGTTGACAGCTTTTATGGCAACAGAGTCCACAAGTTCCAGCATGGATGGAATCGAACCCGAGGCCATGATGGAACCGATGGCTTCGCCGGCATCTTTAAGGGCATCAAAATTGGCAACCCCCATGCATCTGAATTCCGGGATCGGAACAAAGCTTAATGTGGCTTCAACCACAATTCCCAGGGTCCCTTCAGACCCGACTATGAGTTTGTGTAGCTGGTAGCCCGAGGCTTCAACCCTTGTATGGGAGCCAAGTGTGACAAGATCGCCATTTGGCAGGACTACCTTCATCCCAAGAACGGCATCTCTTGTTGCACCATATTTTACAGACCTCACCCCGCTGGCATTGTTGGCAATTTCACCGCCAATGGTGGCAATCCTGGAAGAGGCAGGTGTGGGAGGATAAAATACCCCATATTGTTTTAAGGCAAGATTAAGATCATCATCAACAACACCGGGCTCAACCCTGCAATACACATCCTTAAGGTTTATTTCGAGAATTTTGTTCATTGCCTTCATATCCAGCATAATCCCGCCCTGAATCGGAACGGTCTGACCGCACATTCCTGAGCCGCCCCCCCGTGCGATAACAGGGATACCATTCCCATTGGCATATTTCATTATTTCCTGAACCTGTTGCGTTGTTTCAGGCTTGACAATAGCCCAGGGCATGGCATGATGCACGGAAGAATCTGATCCATACACATATAGGTCTGAAGGATCTGTTTTAACATTGCGCTCCCCGACAATTTCTTTTAATCGGGTGACATCAATTGGTTTCATTCGGAGGTCCTCCTTTTTTTAAAATCTGTTGAATCTTCTATATTTATACAATTATTTTTAATTCTGAACGACTAATACTTCCATAAAGATTTGAAAATTTCAATCTTAATTCGCAAGTTGTCAAACAATTTTTAAAAATTTTTCAAATTTTGATCCTTTCAACTACCATCAATGAAAGGATAATTTTTCAGTATAATATGAATTGTGTCTTGATATATTATGAGTTTAATATTACTTTATAGAAGCTAGCGCCGAATGAAAAATCCGCTAATTTTCCCAGTTAAAATTTCTTAGGAGCAAATAAATGTCTGATAATAGTTTAAAACAAAAGCTTGCCCTGGGCAGCCAGGAGTTTATTGTCCACAACATCACATTACTTGAAAAAATGGGACTTGCAAAAATCAATTCCATACCTTTTGCAGCAAGGGTCTTAATAGAAAACCTGGCACGGAATATGGATTCAAAAATCATTCAATGGTCAGACATTCTAACTGCCGCAAAATTCTATGAAACAAATCCTCAAAATTCCGAACTGATTGCATTCTATCCAGCTCGAGTCCTTATGCAGGATTTCACAGGAGTTCCTGCAATTGTTGATTTTGCCGCCATGAGGGATGCAGTTAAGAAGGCGGGAAAAGACCCCAGACAAATTAATCCTCTGGTCCCTGTTGATCTTGTTATTGACCACTCAATCCAGGTAGATCATTTCAAGGAAAAAAATTCATTCTTCTTAAATGCACAAAAAGAATATGAGCGAAACAAAGAAAGATATCAGCTCTTAAAATGGGCCCAGAAAAGTTTCGACAATTTCAGGGTAGTTCCTCCGGAATCCGGAATTTGTCATCAAATTAATCTTGAATATCTTGCCACTGTTGTTTCAACAAAACAGACTAAAGATGGTCTTGTGGCTTTTCCGGATACCCTTGTTGGTACGGATTCCCACACCACCATGATCAACGCCCTTGGAGTTCTTGGCTGGGGTGTTGGCGGTATTGAAGCTGAAGCCGTCATGCTGGGGCAGCCCTATTATATGAATCTCCCCGAGATTATCGGCGTGAATTTTATCGGTAAGCCGCAAGAACAGATTACTTCAACGGATATTGCACTGTATGTGACTAATATATTACGCAAAGAAAATGTTGTTGAGAAAATTGTTGAATATACAGGAGAAGGTTTAAAGTACCTGACATTGACGGATCGTGCCACCATATCCAACATGTCTCCTGAATATGGCGCTACAGCCGGTTTTTTCCCCGTTGATGATCATACCTTGAAATACCTTAAAAAAACAAACAGGTCAGAAACCGCTGCCCTTGTTGAAGCATATTGTAAGGCCTGTGGACTATTCAATTCTCACGATAATGACATAAAATTTTCCAAAAAAATCGACATTGATCTTTCATTGATTAAAATTTCCATTGCAGGACCTTCAAGACCCCAGGACAGGATTTCTCTTCCAGATGTAAAAGAAAAGGTAAGAAAAATCTTTGACCTTGAAAACAGAAAAAAACTACAGATCAATCCCGAAAACAATCCTCTGGCGCTCACCAACGGAAGCGTGGTAATTGCAGCCATTACATCCTGCACAAATACATCCAATCCCTATACCATGATCGGTGCGGGCCTTGCTGCTAAAAAAGCCGTGGAAAAAGGCCTGTCCATTCCCTGGTATGTCAAATCCTCTTTGTCCCCGGGGTCCAGAGTGGTCCTGGATTACCTGAAAGGCTCAGGACTAATGAACTATTTCCAGGAGCTTGGATTTAACAATACGGGTTTTGGATGCATGACCTGTATAGGAAACAGCGGCCCACTTGATCCTTTTATTGAAGAATCCATTAAAGCCAATGATATGGATGTCATGTCCGTTCTTTCGGGTAATAGGAATTTTGAGGCAAGAATACACCAGGATGTTAAAGGCAATTTTTTAATGTCACCCATCCTTGTGGTGATTTATGCCATTGCCGGAAGAATAGATATTGATTTTAAAACCGAACCCCTTGGGATTTCAAAAAAAGGTGGCCCTGTCTTTATGAAGGATATCTGGCCTGAGGCTGAGGAGATAAATCATTTTGTGGAAACCTATGTTCATGAGAAATTTTTTAAAGATCAATATGCCCATATTTTCAAGGGGGACAAGCTTTGGCAGGAACTTGATGTGGAAGAAAGCACCACCTTTAAATTTAATAAAAATTCCACCTATATCAGAAAACCACCCTTTTTCAAAAATTTTCCCTTGGATCTGCCGGATCTTAAGAATATCAAAGATGCCAGAGCTCTTCTTGTGCTGGGGGATTCCGTCACCACAGATCACATTTCTCCAGCCGGTGCCATTCCTGTTGATTATCCCGCTGGAAGATACCTAATTGAAAAGGGTGTAAAACCCTGGGAATTCAATTCCTATGGATCCCGCCGGGGAAACCATGAAGTAATGATGCGAGGTACCTTTGCCAATATCAGGATAAAAAACCAGCTTGTCTCTGACAGCGGTGGACTGACCTTAAAATTTCCTGAAAATGAACAAGGCTATGTTTTTGATGTCTCTCAAAAATACCAGGATGAAAAAACAGATCTTTTTGTTTTCGGCGGAAAGGAATATGGAACCGGATCTTCAAGGGACTGGGCAGCCAAAGGCACTATTCTTTTAGGGGTAAAGGCGGTTATTGCCACATCTTTTGAAAGAATACACAGGTCCAACCTTGTGGGTATGGGGGTTTTACCACTTATCTTCAAAGAGAACGAATCTTTTGAATCCCTGGGATTTAAAGGCGATGAAACCTTTGAAATCAGCAATGTAAATCAGATCAAGCCCAATGGCCTTTTAATTGTAAAAGTTTTAAAAGGTGGCAAAGAAAAAGAATTCCAAGTCATTGTTAAACTCAATACTGATATTGAAATCGACTATATCAAAAACGGCGGAATCCTTCACTATGTTCTACGACAGATGATCAAAGCTTAAAATTGTATTTTGTAAAAAGCATTTACAAACTTGCTATACCTTCCAGTTCCAGGGTGATTGCCTTACGGGAGCATTATGGATCAGGGCTTACAAGCTCTTGATTACAGTAGCGGTTAAGCCGCCATGGTGTTTGAACGAAGAATGAGCGAGTTCATGGCGGTCAGCGAAAGTAATCATAGAGCTTGTAGCAATGTCCATCCAGCGGACGTAAGGCAATCGGCCTGGAACTGGTTATGTAAATCCCGTGGACGTAAGGCGATAATCCAGGAATGGGTTATGCAAAATTTCTTATGGCAAATATCCAGGGATTTCAAATACTTTTTCCCTTTGTTTAGGATTTATGATAAAATACCCGGTACAGTTTTTTTAGGGGTATTTTTTAGTTAATTGTAATTTAAGGAATTTTTTTTAGTCATGGAAATTAATCATTATGAATTTAAGTATGGCGAGTTTGGAGAAACCTTAGGGGTTCATATCAACCTGAGGGGTTTTGATGTTCTTCGCTTCAATAATATAAGTAAAGGTACAGCCTTTACTATTAAGGAAAGGCGGAAGCTTAAACTAAGCGGTTTTCTGCCTCCAAGGGTCAAAACCCTTGAAGATCAAGTCAAGTCAAGTCTTGATATTGTTGATCAAAAAGAAAGTGATATTGAAAAATTTGTTTATATCCGAAGTCTTTATGACAGGAATGTTGTTCTTGCCCATGCAGTCATAGCAAGTGATATAACAAAGTTTTTACCCATTATCTATACCCCCACGGTAGGTCTTGCCTGCCAGCAGTACTCCAGATTATTCCGGGGAGCAAATGGCATCCACTTTTATCCCGGCAATATTGATTATGCAGAATATATTTTACGAAACTATACAGATCAGGACATCGGGATTGCCGTAGTAACCGACAACCAGGGAATTTTAGGGATTGGTGATCAAGGAGCCGGCGGAATATCCATCTGCCTTGGAAAATTGATGCTCTATACACAGGGTGCCGGAATTGCTCCCTGGCACTGCCTTCCCATATCCCTTGATGTGGGCACGGATAATGAAGAGCTGTTAAATGATCCAGACTATCTGGGTTGGCGGCATAAACGCCTCAAAGGCGATGAATATTATGCATTCATTGAAAAATTTGTAATAGCTTTTAAGAAGCGTTTTCCTCATGCTTTATGTCAGTGGGAGGACTTTTCAAAACAAACGGCTTTTACTGTCCGGGATAAATACCTTAAAGAATTGATTTCCTTTAATGATGATATCCAGGGAACCGGATCCGTTGCCCTTGCCGGAATCCTTGCTGCCATGAAGGTGACAAAACAAAAAATGACAGACCAGGTTTATCTTGTCAGTGGTGCCGGTGCAGGTGGCATTGGCATAGCCGAGCAGATCCAGACGGAACTCATGGAACAGGGCCTTAATGAAAAAGATGCAATTGCCAAAATTTTCACTATGGATTCAAGGGGAATCGTAACCAATGACAGAGAACTTGAACCCTATAAGATAAAATTTGCTAAAGATCCTAAAACATTGGCCTGGTTAAAAACACCTGAAGACAATACGCTTCTGGCCACGATTAAAAATGAAAAGATTACTGTATTAATCGGTACATCAGGACAGCCCGGACAATTTACAAAACAAATCGTTAAAGCCATGTGTGAAAATTCAGATAGACCGGTTATTCTTCCTTTGAGTAACCCAACCACAAAAGCGGAAGCTCTTCCCAAAGATATCTATGAGTGGTCAAATGGTAAAGCGCTTGTGGCAACGGGATCTCCTTTTGATCCGGTTCATTACAATGGCAAAGACTATCGAGTAGGACAAATGAACAATTCATTTATTTTCCCGGGTGTAGGACTGGGTGTTGTGGCATCGGGTGCAACAGAAGTTCTGCCCGTCTTCTTTTCTGCTGCAGCCCATGCCGTTGCGGAATTTGTCAGTAAAGACGACATTAAAGACGGCATCCTTTTTCCATCCCTGGATAAATTAAGAGCAGTCTCTCTGGAAGTTGCCAAAAGAGTCGGCGCCGAAGCCATAAAGGCTGAGGTCACACAAAAAGATTGTGCTTTCTCAAAGTTTAATCATAATAATGATCCTGAAAGGCTCAATACCATTGTGGATAAAATGTGCTGGAGTCCCAAGTACTTTGATCAGCTTTAACAAAAATTAAATACCTTGGCCAATTGCCCTTTTCTTAGGATAATTGGCCAAAAATTTTCTCTTCTTTAATTTTAACTTCTATATCAAGCTTCTTTTTATCTAATATTTTCCTTCTCCATACCCGTTCAAGTCAGTTTACCTTTCCTTCTCTGGATGGGGCATGTTGACAGGTCCCAAAATACTCATCATAATTTTAATTCTTTGTATATTTCAGCTTGACATAGGATTATCTGTTTGCTCTAATATATAGAACAGTGTTCTGCATACAGAATAATTTAATTATAAAGGTCTTCTGCATGACCCTTGAAAAGAAGAAATCCATATACAGCCCGACATCACCGGCAGTGGAACAGGCAGCACAATTGCTGCTTTGCCTTGGAAAAAACAATGATATGGGGTTGACAACAATCTGTAAAGAGATTGGAATCCACAAAAGCAAGGGATATTCCATATTAACGGCATTGTCCCGATATGATTTAATTACAAAAGACAGCCTGACAAAAACCTATTCCCTTGGACCGGCCCTTATACCTCTGGCAAGAAAAGCAAGGGATAAAATTGATATCAACGCCATTGCAAAAGATCATCTTCAAAAGCTTGCCCATGAAACCAAGGCAAGCGTATTGCTGGGTATCATCTTTAATGATCAATTCTATATTGCAGGAAAATATGATGGAAACGACAAGCTTTCAGTTACCGTCCGACAACACCAATCCCTGCACATAACTCACGGGTCCCATGGGAAAGCTATTTTTGCCTTCCTCAATGAAAAAGATCAGCAAAGAATCATTAAATCAAATCAGCTCTTTTTTCATGGCGATATTGAATCTTTTGATAAAGAAAGGCTAGATCAAGAGCTTATGTTCTGCCGTAAAAACGGATATGCAGTTGATAATGGTGAGATAACACCGGGAATCACTGCTGTGAGTGCACCTGTTTTTGATCATAACAATGAAGTGGCTGCAGGCATCGTGCTTGTAGGAACTTTTACTAAAGACAAGTTTGAAACCTTTGGAAAACTGGTTGCAACGACAGGCCGGATCATTTCCAATCAGGCCGGAGCTCAATTATCATAATTTATAATAAAAATCAGGAATAGATAAATGGGAAAAAGTAAAACAAATATCGTTAAAACAACCACCTGGTCTGCAGGACCGGGATGCCACGGTGGCTGCGGCGTTCTTGCTCATATTAAAGACAATAAGCTCATAAAGATAGAAGGTGACCCGGATCACCCATGGAACCAGGGTCGTCTTTGTGCAAGAGCCCTTGCCATGACCCAGTATATTGATCACCATGATAGATTGAAATCCCCCCTTAAACGCGTTGGGAAACGGGGAGAGGATCAATTTGAGGAAATATCATGGGATGAGGCCTTTGATATTATCGAAGAAAAGATGAAAACCATCAGGGATGATTTCGGTCCTGAAAGCATGATTTTTTCTATGGGAACCGGTCGGGATATCGGACCGTGGATTTGCATGCTGGCCTATGCATATGGCAGCCCCAATGTCATGTTTGCTTTGAGCGGAAATGCATGTTACAGCCCGAGAATTGCAGCCCTTGATACGGTGCAGGGAGATTATTGTGTATTTGATGCTGCCCAGTGGCTGCCGGGTCGGTATGATCACCCGGAATACAAGGTGCCCGAATGCATGATCATCTGGGGGTATAATATTGCTGCCACCTGCCCTGACAACCTGTTTGGACACTGGATCATTGATTTAATGAAAAAAGGGACAAAAATCATCACTATTGATCCAAGACTTTCCTTTTTTGCCTCGCGTTCAAAACACTGGCTCCAGATCAGACCGGGAACGGATGCCGCCCTTGCCCTTGGATTTTTACACGTGATCATCAAGGAGGAGCTTTATGACCAAAATTTTCTTGAAACCTTTACAGATGCCCCAAGACTGGTCAGAAACGACACAGGTAAATTATTAAGAGAATCTGATGTTGTAAAAGAAGGATCAAGGGAAAATTTTGTTGTTTTTGACAACCCAAAAAAGGCCATCATTATCTGGAACACTCAGAAACAAGAATATTCAATTAGCGACTCAAACCCCGCATTTACAGGTACCTTTGAAATACAACTATTAAACGGGAATACAATTGCATGCACAACGGTATGGGATAAATTCAAGAAAAACTGTGCTTTCTATACACCCCAAAAAGTTGAGGAGATCACCCTTGTTTTGGCACCCGATATTGAAAAGGCTGCCCGGTTTTATGCAAAAGCCAAACCAGCGTCCATCCACTGGGGCGTTCCCATTGACATGACTCCGGAAATCACTCCCCTGTGCCATGCCATAGCCGCTTTATGGGCTTTGACCGGCAACCTTGATGTACCCGGTGGAAACGTATTTACCCGCTCTGCATTTAATGCCGTTGCCTATGCTTTGCCAGGAGCCGAAGGTGTAATCAAATTAAAAGATCAGGCCCAGGACAAAACACGGATCGGCAAAGATGAATATGGGCCCTTTAATAAATTTATATGGCGATGTCAGACGGACAAGGTCATTGAACAGATTTTCAGTGAAAAGCCCTACCCTGTCAAGGGATTATGGATGCAGACCTGTAACCCTTTATCCGGTATTGGACTTGATCCGAAACTCTGGCAAAAGGCCTTGGAAAAACTGGATTTTATTGTCGGGGTTGACCTTTTTATGACACCTTCCTTAAGATATGCCGATATCATATTATCCGCTGCCACCTTTCTTGAAAAAGACGGGGTACGATCCTGGTGGGTTCCCTTACAGACCATTAACAAGGCCTTAACAGTGGATGGCTGCAGGCCTGATGTGGAGATTAACTTTGAGCTGTCAAAACGCTTTGACCCTGATTTTAAATGGGAAACCATTCATGATCTTTTTGATGAAATCCTTGAACCCTCTGGAATGAACTTTGAAAAACTTTCTAAAAAAGGCTGGGCCCTGCCCCCGGAAAACCATGCTTCAAGACCCTATTTTCGTCATGAAAAAGGATTGTTAAGATCAGATGGGAAACCAGGATTTACAACACCATCTGGGAAATTTGAACTTTACGCAACCTTAAGAGAAGATTGGGGCCTTGAGGCCATGCCTTATTTTAAAGAACCGCCCTTTACTCCAATCTCAAGACCGGACCTGTTTAAAGATTACCCTTTGATTCTGGGGACGGGCAGACGGTCCCCGGCCTTTTTCCATTCAGAACATCGCAATATCCCATGGCTGAGAACTCTTGACCCGGACCCTGTAGTGGAAATCCACCCTGAAACCGCAAGAAAAAATAAAATCTCAAATGGCGAATGGGTGATAGTTGAAAACTGGATGGGAAAAGCCAGATTCAAGGCCAAAGTAACAAAGATCGTTCCGCCATGGATGGTTATGGCTGCCCATGGATGGTGGTTCCCGGAAGAAAAAGATGACCCTTTATTTCACACATTTGAATCCAATATCAATATGCTGATTCCCATGAATGAACAGGGAAAAGACGGACTGGGAACACCCATGAAGCATCTTTTATGCAGAATAAAAAAAGAAGTATTGGGGGTTAAAAACAATGAAATCTAACAAAAACGGCCTTCTGATTGATTATGAATATTGTACAGGATGTTTTGCATGCACGGTTGCCTGCTGCCAGGAACATGGATGGGAAGCTCCTTTAAGCGGCATTAAAGTGATGGAAATCGTTCAGGATTTACCAAAAGACAAAGCATATCTCACCTTTTTGCCCTTCCCCACGGAGCTTTGTGTGTTGTGCGCAAAAAGGACTATAAAAGGTCTTGACCCCACCTGTGTTAAACACTGCATGGCAAATTGCCTGTCATATGGAAATTTAAGGGAACTGGCCAAAGAACTTGAAAAAAAACCAAGAATGGTTCTCTGGTCTCCCAGATAGGCTATATCAGATAAGTTTAAATCCTATAAGGAGAAATGACATGAAAGATGATGGCGTAAAAATAATTAAAACCACAACCTGGTCACCGGGTCCGGGTTGTCATGGCGGCTGCGGAATATTGGTTCATGTCAAGGATGAGAAAGTCATAAAGGTCGAAGGCGACCCGGATCATCCCTGGAATCAGGGAAGATTATGCTCGCGATGCCTTTCCATGACACAATACATGTACCATAAAGACAGATTGAAAAAACCATTAAAAAGGGTGGGTGAACGTGGAGAAGGCAAATTTGAAGAAATTTCATGGGATGAAGCATTTGATCTGATCGAAACAAAAATGAAAAAGATACGGGATGATCATGGCGCGGAATCGTTTATCTTTCACCAGGGAACAGGCCGGGATATCGGTGGCTGGATTTCCATGCTGGCCTATGCCTATGGAAGTCCCAACTGGATGTTTGGGCTTTCCGGCATCTCATGCTATACGCCTCGCCTGATGATGATGTCCATCACCCAGGGGGATTTTGCAGTTGTGGACGCATCCCAATGGCACGAAAAAAGATATGATGACCCTGAATATGTAATGCCTGAAACAGTGACCGTCTGGGGCCAAAACCTTCCTGCAACCTGTCCGGACGGCTTCTTTGGCCACTGGTATGTAGACCTGATGAAAAAAGGGACCCAGTTTCTGGTAATTGATCCTCGATGTACCTGGATTGCTTCCAGGGCAAAGCTCTGGCTTCAACTGAGGCCGGGCACTGATGCCGCACTTGCCCTTGGATTTATCCATGTCATGGTCAAAGAGGATCTAATAAACACGGAATTTATTGAGAAATGGACAAACTCCCCGTTTCTGGTGAGAACAGATGGAGAATGCCCAGTTCTATTAAAAGAGAGCGATCTCAAAAAAGACGGATCTAAGACCAACTTCATTGCTCACGACCCTGTTTCAGACAGCACTATAGTATGGGACACTGAAAAACAAGCATATGACAGATATGGGTTAAAACCTTCCATGGAGGGAGAATTCAATATATCCCTTACTGATGGTTCAAAGATAAAAGCAAAAACAGTCTGGACTGTTTATAAAGAGAATGTTGAGCAGTATACACCTGAAAAAGTATCTAAAATCACCTGGGTACCTGCAGATAAAATTCAAAAAGCTGCCCGGATGTACGCAAAAAGCAAACCCTCAGCCCTGCACTGGGGACTCCCCATTGATACCATCCCTTCAACCATTCCTACATCCCAGGCAATAAATCATCTCTGGTGTCTGACCGGAAATCTTGACAACCCCGGTGGTAATGCCATTGCAAGATATGCCTATGATGTCGTGACCTATCCCTATCATGCCGGTGGTTCGGTCTTAAGTCTTCCCCCTGAAGTAGCGGCAAAAAGGATCGGGATGAATGATTATGGTCCGATAAAAGATTTCAGAGCATGGGCCCAGCCGGATAAAGTTTTGGAACAGATCTTTTCAGGTGATCCCTATGAAGTCAAAGGCATGTGGATACAGACTGCCAATCCCATTGCCTGCACGGGCATGGAACCCAAAAAATGGCGGGATGCCATTAAAAAACTTGATTTCACCGTTTGTGTAGATCTTTTTATGACACCAACTGCCATGCTTTGTGATGTTATTTTGCCTGCGGCTACTTTTCTTGAAAAAAATTCATTAAGGGCATGGTGGGTGCCGTTGAATGCCATTAAAAAAGTGGTGGAAGTGGGTGAATGCAAATCTGATATCGATATCAATATTGAACTTTGCAAACGATTCATGAAAGACTTTCCCTATGAGAATACAGAACAGCTTTTTGACAAACTTTTAAAATCTGCAGATATCACGTATAAAGATCTTTGTGACAAGACCTGGATGATTCCTCCCAAGGGTCACCCCAGCAGACCTTATTTTCGGCATGAAAAAGGTTTGCTCAGAGAAGATAAACACCCGGGATTCAGAACACCATCCGGTAAAATTGAGCTTTTTTCCTCCTGGCTTGAAAAATGGAAACTTGATCCAATGCCCTATCATGAGGAACCTCCCTATAGCCCTGTCAGTACACCCGATCTCTTTAAGGATTACCCCTTAATACTTTGTACGGGTCGGCGAATGGGGCCTTATTTCCACTCAGAACACAGACAGGTACCATGGCTTCGTGAACAGCAAACCGATCCCGTGCTTGAAATCCACCCGGATACAGCACAAAAATACGGGATATCAAATGGAGAAAAAGTCTGTGTTGAAAACTGGCTTGGAAAAATCACGGTTAGAGCTCTGCTCACACAAGTTATTCATCCTGATATTGTAATGGCTGAGCATGGCTGGTGGTTTCCGGAAAAAGAAGGTAAGGAACCAAGTCTCTTTGGGGTCTGGGAAGTTAATGTTAACCAGCTTATCCCCATGTCCCATGAAGGGAAAGGTGGTTTGGGTTCCCCCATTAAAAGTATGTTGTGCAAAGTATACCCTAACGTTGCATAAAAATTATATAAAAAAGATGAAACAGTCAAAATTTTTACCCTTCGGGAAAGCCATGAAGCCCTCATCTTCTTCGTTATCAAGATTTTGCAGTAGTCGACTACAGCTGCAACCTTGCTGCCTTGAATATGAGAGCTTCATGGCTTTTGCAACATTAGGGTATATAAAACGAAAGGATAAATAAAATGTCAGAATATGGAATGCTTATCGATTATGAATATTGTACGGGCTGCAAGACTTGTGAAGTTGCCTGTAAACAGGAATACGCACGCCCTGCCGGAAAAGTGGGAGGAGTCGAAGTAACAGAATACATTCACACTCTTCCCAATGACAAATTGTTTATCACCTATATTCCAAATTTTACGAGAGCCTGTATTTTTTGTGCCGGTCGCGTAAAAGAGGGTCTGGAACCATCCTGTGTAAAACATTGCATGGCAAGGATATTAACATTTGGTAAAATTGATGACCTGCAAAAACTAATCCCGAAAAAAAGAAAAGCCATGCTATGGACCAAGGGATAATTTGATTATTCCTTTGGGTGACAGCTTTTGCAGGATGAAGGTGCCGGTCCCTTACCCTTGGGATCACCTTTTTCCTTGTTGTAATCCTTATGGCAGCCAATGCAATTGGCGTGGATGGCTTCAAAATGGTACTTGGCTATTTTTTCTTCTTTAGAAAGTTTTTCGCCTTTTGGTTTTTCTGTTTCCTTATGGCACTCAATACAGTTCTTAACAGGATCATCATAAGTTAACTCGATGGGTTTTCCTTTTTCATCATGGTGACAACTGCCGCAGGCAATTGAATATTTTTCCACATGCTCTTTATGGGTAAATTGCACAATCCCTTTTGAATGTTTTTGGTACAAGGGATTATTCATGGCAATAATATCTATTGAACCTTTTTCCACCACTTTAGCAGTCTTGGTTTCAACTTTGGGCTTGGTTTCGACTTTGGGCTTCTCAACTTCAGCTATCGGCTGAACAGCTACTTCTTCAGATTTTGCTTTGACTGAATCCGGCTCGCTTTTTAGAGCTTTTTTCGCAATTGATATTTTTTCCTTTGCATTTGTTGTAACTTCTTGGTCAGAATGAACTCTTGTTTGAGCCTTTTTTGATTTTTTATGAATGGTTTCAACAGATTCATTCGAAGGGATTGAACCATAACTCAAGGAAAGTATAAGTATTAAAATGATTATTAAAATAATGTTTTGTCCGTTTGATTCACTAGTCACGCTTTCTCTCCTAATTTACCTATCTAAAAAAAATTACTCCCAGTCCAATGAAATGGCTTTACCTTGAAATCAACTAAAAATCAAACAAATTTTTCTTTACTATACCTGCTGCAATTGATAATCACATCTATCTATGCAGATATTTACATTTTTTTTATTTCATCGTTTTTATAATTCATAAACTATAGTACAGTCAAAGTACTTATGAAACATTTAAAAAAAACATTATCCATTGTCCAAATTAAACAAAATTTTTAAACCTGCTGGAAAGGCACAGCTTTTGTAAATACTTTGTAATTATCAGCCCGTTAAAAAAAGTTATCCTCAAAGCCCTGTCTGATGGATATTTGCAGAAGGTTAAGCAAATAGCCTCGAAACGAATATCCATCAGACAGGGCGGTTTCAAGCATAAGAGCTGAATAATTACAATACTTTTAATTTCACCAAGGGTATATCATGATTCAAAACGCCACAAATGAAGAGCTAAAAATTAAGATAAAAGACCTGGAGAACAAACTCTTGGAGGCAAGTAATGCCTGTCAAGTTACAAAAAAGGCCAGTAAAAACTATAAAAGATTTTTAAGATTTTTACCCTACCCGGTTATTGTAAGGGATGCAAAGGGATTGATTACCTATCTAAACCCCGCATTTTCAAAAACCTTTGGCTGGACTTTAAGTGAATTAAAAGGGAAAAAAGGGGACCAATATGTCCCCAAATTGCTTAAAACTGAGCTGACCGACAAAATAAAAGCCCTGCCGGCTCATAAAAACGTCCTGGAATTGAGCACTAAAAGGCTAACAAAAGATGGCAAAATTTTGGATGTGATGCTACGAGCCGGAGTGGACAAGGATCAGAACAATAATCCTGAAGGCATGATCATTGTCTTAAGAGACATGACCATGGAAAAAAGAATCCAGCGCAATCGTGATGCCGTGGCCCGGATAAGCCAGGTTCTTCCCCAGTACCCTGATTTAAGAAAACTTCTTTTCTATGTAAACACTGAAATAAAAGAACTCCTTGAAACCCAAAGCGCTAATACAATTTTACTCAATGAGACTCAAAAAGAATTTTATTTTTTAAGTGCCACCCACGACGACCCGACCACAAGGGAGCGTATTGAAAAAGCCCGTTTCCCCGTTGACGAACTCCTGTCGGGCCAGGTGGTTAAAACCGGTAATTCCATTATTGTCAATGACCTTTCAGATGGCAGAAACCAATATAAATCCAGGGACCAGAATCTTGGGTACAAAGTTAAAAATGTAATTCTTGTGCCTTTAAGGAATAAAGATCGCATTATAGGAATTCTTGCAGCGGATAATAAAAAAACCGGGGATTTTGATGATACGGATCTTGAAACTTTAAATACCATTGCAGCCACGGTGGCCCTTTCAATTGAAAATGCCAGAGTTTCAAGGGAATTGAGAAAAGCCTATGAAGAGTTAAAAAGCCTTAACAAGGCAAAAGATAAAATGATAAACCACTTGTCCCATGAGCTGAAAACCCCTGTGGCTATTCTCTTAAGCTCTTTTAAAATCCTTTCAAAAAAGTTGGCGGATTTTCCTGAAGGGACCTGGCGTCCAACCATTGAAAGAATTAACAGGAACCTGGATCGTATTATCGGGATTGAAGGTGAAGTGTATGATATTGTCGAAAATAAGGAGGTCTTTCATCATAAAATTTTTTCCCTTATCCTGGAACAATGCCAGGATGAAATAGAAGCCCTTATTGCAGAGGAAACCGGTGAAAAAAAAGTCCTCACCAAAATACGAAAAAAAATTGACGATATTTTCAATCCCAGGGATCTTGTTGTCAAAGATATTTTTATGGATCAATTTGTTAAAAAAAGAATCAAAGCCATTGAGCAGGATATGGCTTTTAGAAATATTTCAATTATTAAAAGCCTTGAATCATCTTCTTATATCAGCATGCCTTTTGAACCCCTGAAAAAAACAGTGGATGGCCTTATCCGGAATGCAGTTGAAAATACACCTGATGGGGGGAAAATAGAGGTCTTTGTGATAAAAAAAGATAATGGAGTAGAGTTTATGGTTAAAGATCATGGAATCGGTCTCACAACCGAAGCCCAAAAAAGAATTTTTGAAGGTTTTTTCTCCACACAGGAAACAATGAATTACTCTTCAAAAAAACCCTATGATTTTAATGCAGGGGGAAAAGGTGCCGACCTTCTGCGGATGAAAATATTTTCAGAAAGATTTAATTTTAAAATTTCCATGACATCAAATCGATGCCGGCGTATTCCAGAAAACAAGGATGCCTGTCCCGGTTCAATACAAGAATGCAAAAAAATTAAAGGACCTTCATGTGATGGCATGACAATTGTTAAATGTTTTTTCCCTTTCTCAAAACAGAGTTGAACACCTGTCAGGATTAATTTTTCTTAAGTTTACGTTTACCGTATCTTTTTACCCCAACATATTAAGGTTTATTATTGCCGCAATCGAATATTGATTCACTATTGCTTTTCAAACACGCATTTTAACACTCAACCAACTGATATAATAAGAAAATTAAAAAAATCAAATTAAAAAAATTATAGAGCCTACAAAATATATTCTTTTATTTCAAGACCTTATCCAATTATAACACAGTCATATTTGACTCAACTTTTATTTGCTGTCAATCGTCAGAACTCAATAGTGCTATCAAATCAGTTAATTCCATTTTACATCCATCTGGTATGCAATTTGCTTTTCCAACTCATGTGTAATAAAAAATAATTAAATTTCCATTATAATTTATGGTTTTATATAAACCTTTTACTATCAGGAGGTAAAAACATGAGCAGTCAATTACCAACCCACGCCCAGGTAGTTATTATCGGTGGCGGTATTGTCGGTTGCAGCACGGCATATCATCTAGTAGAACTTGGATGGAAAGATGTAGTAGTGCTGGAACGTAAAAGAATTTCTTCGGGTACGTCCTGGGCCGCAGCAGGCCTTTTGGGACAGCTTTGGCCCACAAGTCCTTTGACCAAACTTGCAAAGTATGGAGCTGACCTCTATGCCGGGCTGGAAGCAAAAACAGGACAGCCCACAGGATATAAGCGAAACGGATCACTCAGAGTGTCTCGGACCCAGGCCAGAAGAAGTGAATACTTGAGAGCCCTGGGTATGGCACGTGCCTTTGGTATCAAAATGGAAGAAATCAGCTTTGAAGAAGCCAAACGATTTATACCGGTTATGAACACGGATGATTTGACTGGTGTATGGTATCAACCCGATGACGGTGTTACAAATCCCGAAGACACGACCCAGGCCCTGGCCAAAGGAGCGCGTATGGGAGGGGCAACTATTCTGGAAAATATTAAGGTTCTTGATATCGAGATGAGCCAGGGTATGGTAACCGGTGTAAAAACCGATAAAGGAAATATCCAGTGTGAGTATGTTGTCAATTGTGGTGGCATGTGGGCAAGAGAAGTTGGCAAAATGGTGAATGTAAGCCTCCCTCTGGTTGCGGCAGAGCATATGCACATGACAACGGAACCCATTGAAGGTGTTTATAAAGGAATGCCCTATTTAAGGGATATGGATGGTTATATCTATATCAAAGAAGAAATGGAAGGACTTCTGATGGGCGGATTTGAGCCCATGGCAAAGACCTGGGGAGTTAAAGGTATTCCTGAAAATTTTGAATATACCCAGCTTGATGAAGACTGGGACCAGATGGATCTGTTCATTCAAAATGCCATCATAAGGGTTCCAGCCTTTGCTGAAGCAGGTGTCACCAATCTAACCACTGTTCCTGAAAGCTTTACACCAGACACAGCTTATCTTCTGGGGGAAGCTCCTGGAGTCAAAAACTTTTTTGTGGCCTGTGGTATGAATTCTGTTGGAATCACAAGCGCAGGAGGTGCAGGAATGGCCCTTGCCACATGGATTGTTCAGGGCTACCCTGAAGAGGATCTATGGCCTGTGGATGTCAGACGATACAATAAATGGCAGAACAACCTCAAATACATTGAAGAGCGTGTCAATGTGGAATCAGTTGGCAACCTTTATACGGATCACTGGCCTTTTAAACAGCCCACGTCATCCAGGGATGTTTTAAAAACCCCTATTCATGACAGGTTAAAAGACCTGGGCGCATGTTTTGGTGTAGTTTCAGGCTGGGAACGAGCCAACTGGTTTGCTCCAAAAGGAGTGGAACCCAAGTATGAATACAGCTGGGGTCGTCAAAACTGGTTTGAATTTTCTGCCAAAGAGCACATGAACGTAAGGGAAAATGTAGGTATTTATGATCTGACTTCAATGGGTAAATTCCTCATGCAGGGCAAGGATTCTCAAAAGGTTCTCCAGATGATCTGTGCCAATGATGTGGCAGTGCCTGTAGGCAAAGTTGTATACACCCAGATGCTGAACAAAAGAGGCGGCATCGAAGCTGACCTCACGGTAACTAAAATGGAGGAAAACAAATTCTTTATTGTAACGGCCGGTGCAACCACCACAAGGGATTTTGACTGGATCATGCGCCATATACCCGAAGATGCTAATGCTGTTTTAACCGATGTAACCTGGTCCTATATAATGCTTGGAGTCATGGGCCCAAATTCCAGGGATCTTTTGAACAAAATAACTGATGAGGATCTTTCAAATGAAGCTTTCCCCTTTGCCACTGCAAAACAAATTCATGCAGGATATGCAACGGCCTTTGCCGTGCGCATGAGTTTTGTTGGAGAGCTGGGATGGGAACTATATATCCCAACACCCTTTGCCCAGGACATTTTTGATAAACTTATGGAAGCAGGGAAAGAATTTAATGCAGGGCTCTGCGGTCTCCACGCCCTGGATTCTCTGCGCTTAGAAAAGGGTTACCGCCACTGGAGCAGCGACATTTCCCCGGATACAACCCCCTATGAGGCAGGTCTTGGATTTGCAGTTCGGCTCAACAAGGATGATTTCATCGGCAAAGCCGCCCTTGTCAAGCAAAAGCAAGAAGGCATAAAACAAAAACTGGTTATTTTTACAATTGATGATCCTGAACCTTTGATCTACCACGATGAGCCCATTTATTGTAATGGTGAAATTGTTGGTGAAAACACCCATGGTTCCTATGCACATGTCACAGGCAATTCCATTGGCATGGTTTACCTTTCCAATGAAAAAGGAATTACGGATGAATGGATAATGGATGGGGACTATGAAATAGAGGTGGAAGATAAAAAATATCCCATCACCATTCATTTAAAAGCTCCTTATGACCCTGAAGGAAAATCAATCAAAGTATAGACCTGAAAGACTATTGATCGCTAAATGGTAAATTGAATAAAGGAGTGTAAAATGAAGAGACCTATTAAGTCCGGCAAGCTTCAAAGCGGCGGCTTCAGTCTTAACGTCCTCACGGAGGATGAATTGTATGAGATTCATCTGGGGACCCTTGAAATACTGAAAACCACGGGGGTGTATGTGGAAAGTGAGGAGGCCAGAGAAATTTTTAAAATCGGTGGCGCCAGTGTCAATGAAAAGACAAAGGTGGTTACCTTTCCCAACTATCTGGTGGAAGAGTGCATCAATTCGACTCCGGATACCTTTCACGCCTATGGCCGAATCCCTGAAAGCGATGTGGCATTAGAGGCAAACAGGGTAACCTTTACTAACTTTGGTGAAGGGATTATGTTTGTGGACCCCTATACAGGCGAACACCGGGAAACAACTAAAAAGGATGTAGAGATGGCTTCCCGGCTCATCGATTACCTGGAAAATATTGAAACCTATGAACGGTGTATGCTCTCCCATGACAAGCACCATTCCGTACAGGCCCTGCACAATGCTGAAGCCTCTTTGACCAATACTACCAAACACCACTGGCTGGGACCTGTGGATCGGTATCAATGCGGCAAAATCCTGGAGATGTGCTGGGCCATTGCAGGGGGTGAAGACAAATTTCGGCAAAGACCTTTCCTTACCTTTGTCACCTGTCCAATAAGTCCCTTAAAGCTGTCCTCCCACCATTGTGAAATTATTATAGAGGCTGCCATGAACGGTATAGGGGTCAACTGCATCGGCATGGCTATGTCAGGCGGGTCCTCTCCCATCCACATTGCAGGTACCCTTGTGCAGCAAAACGCAGAAGTGCTGGCAAGCCTTGTATTGAGCCAGCTGGTTAAAAAAGGTGCTGCTTTTATTTATGGCAGTTCCACCTGCCCTCTTGACTTAAAACAGGCAACTGCCACGGTTGGATCACCGGAAACCGCTTTGATCAATGCCGCGGTGTCGAGACTTGCCAGGTATTACAGCCTGCCCGTTTTTGCAGCCGGTGGCTAGGGCGACAGCAAAGTTACCGATTATCAGTCGGGTCACGAAAAAACCATCACAGGTCTCTTACCGGCGTTGTCAGGGTGCAACGTAATTTACGGTTCTGGAATGCTGGAAATGGGAATTACTTTCGACCTGGCACAACTTATATTGGACAATGAGGTGGCCGGATTAATCAAAAGAGCTGTAGGCGGTATTGAGGTCAATGATGAAACCCTTTCTTTGGATACGATCAAGGAGGTCGGACCCTTTAAGGATTATCTTGCCCACGAAACCACCTATAAGAACATGCGGTTGACCACAAGTCCTAAGCTAATGGATCGAAAGATGAGACCCAGATGGGAAAAAGCCGGTTCAAAAGACGCTTATGAGCGGGCCTGCGATGAGGTAAAACATATCCTCGAGACCTATCAACCCCCACAACTTTCAGATGAGGTACTCAAAAATGTACGCGCCATTATTGAAGGTGCCGAAGCTGAACTGGGAGTTAAGTAATAAATCAATGCGGGCCAGACCCTTAAAACCTGTGCCCGCACCAAACACAAAAAAGAGTAAGGAAATCAACAATGCGCATTTATGTGTGTGTCAAACATGTCCCGGATACTGCTGCAAATATTAATATTGTTAATGATACTGGCTATGATAGGCAAGTAAAATACGTTGCCAACCCCTATGATGAATATGGGGTGGAAGAGGCGGTCACATTGGTGGAAAAGGCAGGAGAAGGTGAGGTCATTGCCGTGTGTGTGGGAAATGAAACCTCTGCAAATACTTTAAAATCAGTCATGGCAATGGGAGTTCACCGCAGCATACTGGTGAAAACAGATGAACAATTCTCCTCCAGCGCTTTGATTGCAAAGGCCCTGGCAAAAGTAATTGAAGAAGACGGGTCAGGCGATCTTATTTTTATGGGAAAACAATCTGTGGATAGTGAAGGAATGCAGACACCATACAGACTGGGAGCTGAACTGAACCTTCCCGTTGTCACAGGAGTTGTGAATTTTTCTTTGGAAGGTTCAAAAACTATCGTTCAACGTGAGATAGATGGTGGGGCAAGGGAATCTTTAAGCATGGGAACCCCATGTATCATCGGTGCAACCAAAGGGTTAAACGAACCCCGATTCCCCAAACTGCCCGCCATCCTCAAAGCCAAGAAAAAAGAGATTAAAATAATTGAAATATCCAGTTTGGAAATTGTGGATGATGCTGGATGCCGACTCAAAAAACTTGAACCCGTAAAAGAACGATCCAATGCCAGAATCCTGGAAGGAACCACCGAGGATATCGTTAACTCCCTGGTAAAAATTTTAAGAGAAGAAGAAAAGGTTATTTAAGGAGAAGTCATGTCAAAGATAGGTGTATTCATTGAAACTGCGGATCAAAAGATTAAGAAAAGTGTTTTGGGAATCATTTTTGCAGCTTCACGGGGTGGAGATGTTGTGGGATTCGTACTGGACGGACTTGCCTCAAAATACAAAAAGAGTCTGGAAGAATACGGTGTCACAGAGCTTGTGAACCTCACCGCTTCCGGCATCGAGTTCTCAAAATATCCTGAAGCAGCCGGAGAAGCCCTGGCTCAAGGGGTTAAGGCATTTGGAGTGGCTGCCCTTTTAGGCGTTTCCAGTCCCATAGGCAATGACCTTCTGGCCAGGACAGCCATTGCATTAAAAGCCCCCCTGGCCCTGGACTGCATGGATGTGGATTTCACAGACAATAGTGTTAAAAAATCTCACTTTTCTGGCAAGGCCATTGCCACAATAGAAATGACAGCCAGTCCATTTGTGTGCGGGATACGGCCCAATAGTTTTGATGCAGTACAAAAACCTGTGACCTGTAATCTTATAGATCACAATCTTACGGTTTCAACAGAAGGTGCCATTACCATAACTTCAGTTGACAAAAAAGGTTCGGGCCAGAAAGATCTTACCGAGGCCAATGTCATTATCACGGGAGGCAGGCCCATTGGATCCAGTGAAAACTTTGCACTGTTAGAAGACTGCGCTAAAATTCTGGATGCAGCAGTGGGAGCCTCAAGAGCTGCGGTGGATTCAGGTTATGCACCCCATTCAATGCAGGTGGGACAGACCGGCAAAATTGTCAGCCCCAAACTCTATATCGGATGTGGCCTGTCCGGTTCTGTGCAGCATTTTGCCGGTATGAAGACCTCCAAGGTAATCGTTGCTATTAACACGGACAAAGATGCCCCTATTTTCTCAAAATCAGATTACGGTATCATCGGTGACCTGTTTGAGGTGGTGCCGGCACTGACAAAAGCCTTGCAAAAATAGAAGGGAACATAATACTTTAGGGTCCACTCAAAAAACTCCAACTTTTGATCAGGCATTAACTTTATGTAATAAAATCAGGATAAAAAAATAATGACTCCCAATACCTTTTGCAATTCCAGGACAAGAAAACTTGTCAGAACTAAAATCGTGGGAGATGAAGATCTTCCCAGAATCCATGAGGCAAGCATAGATCTTCTGGAAAATACCGGAATTATATTTGAACACGAAAAAGCCCTTGAAATCTTTAAAAAACAAGGTGCAAAGATACAAGGAAAAACCGTATTTATTCCCAGGGCCATGGTGGAAAAAGCTATGGATCAGACTCCTGCAGTCTATCGGCATACAGCAAGGAATAAAAACCAATCCGTCACCATCGGGGACGGTATTGCACCCCACCCTAATCTGGGATCTGTGTTCTGTGAAGACATGGACAAAGGAAAACGCAGGGGACTTCTTGAGGACTATGCCAATTTTCAAAAGCTTTCCCAGGCCAGTGATCTTGTGAAACTAACAGGAGCCATACCCGTGGCACCCAGTGATGTTCAACCATCTGAGCAAGCACTTTATATGATTTATGAAACCATTAAACACACGGACAAACCCTTCATTGGAATCTCCACCAACGCTAAAAAAGCAGAAGAGTCCCTGGCAATGGTTGAGATGGTATTTGGTGAAACCTATCTTAAGGATCATCATTGTGTAGGTGTCAGTACAACTGCCTTGAGCCCGTTGAAATTCGGGACACATACCCTTGAATCCATCATTGCCTATGCCCAAAAAAATCAGCCGGTCTATATCATTCCCAGTGCAATGGCAGGTGTGACTTCTCCAATGACGCTTTTTGGCAGCATTATCCAGCAGAATACTGAAATTCTGGCCGGCATGACGCTAATTCAGCTGATCAATCCAGGTGGTCCGGGAGTGTATTGCCCGGCATCTACCATGGCGGACTTGAGAACTGCCATCTGCGTCTATGCACCACCGGAACAATTTCTTATCAATTCCACCTGTCTCCAGATGGCCATTGATTTTTATAAAGTTCCCACAAGGATTATGGCCGGCATGACCGACTCAAAGGAAGTGGATATTCAAGCAGGCTACGAAACCATGCAGAATATGTTAATGGGACTTTTGACAGGGGGACACATGGTGGAACAGGTGTTTGGTGTTTTAGATGCCATCATGACCATCTCCTATGAAAAATTCATCATTGACGAAGAAATGCTGAGCCGGGCAATACGGATCTGCGAAGGGGTGGATACCTCAGAGGGTGAAATGTCTCTGGATGTGATAAAAGAGACAGGTCCCGGCGGAAGTTACCTGACCCACCCCGACACCTTTAAACGATTCAAAAACCAGTGGCTTCCCACTGTCTCGTGCTGGACTTCCTATGACAAATGGGAATCCTCAGGAAAACAGAGCGTTATGGAAAGAGCAAACAAAAAATATAAGCAAATTCTTGAAACTCGGCCTGAAATGATGATTTCAAAGAGCCTGGACAGGGATCTTACAGCCTTTCTGAAAAAGGTAAAAGGAATGTAGCTAAACTCATAAATTCACTTATTATTGAATATCGGAAAATAGCAAAAGCCCTTGCCAACACTTTTATTTGAGCCGTGTTCAAATCATGTTTTGCCGATTCTTTCTGGACCGTTAAGGGAATGTCGGTTAATATATTCAGATCATTCATCAAAAAAGACTGCCACTCCAAGGGTTTCGGGAGATTTTTAAAAATTGATTCCACCTGTCCCATAAATTTATGGGACAGGTCATTATCAGACTCTAAAACAACAGGACCCCGTTCCTTGCTTCGCCTTATGGAGTCAAGCTTTGACAGCAATTTATGCACTCTTTCAAGGGGTATTTTACCCACCGTCAAATACTCAGGGTCTTTGCCCATTTCAACATCAATGATTTCAATGGTGTCTTCAATGGACTCTATGGTGGATAAATCTTGTCTTAATAAATTTTCTACAGCGCTTATCCGTCTTGCATGAAGATCGTCTACGTCTGCGCTTTTTGCCTGGAGCATCATCATATAGACCACCCAGCACTTCTTTTGGAAGTCATGACTCTATTTCAATTTTTCCTCGCTACATAAATACCATAATTACTCACGAGGAAATTCAGTATAACTTGCGGATTCCATTCTTTAAAATAAAATAGTCTCTATAGTTTTTTTCATATCCACTGTTCAATCTTACGGTATAATGTTGAAACTGAAATACAAAGTTTTTGAGCGGCAATTTTTTTTCCCTTTGTTGTTCTGCCATAAATTGAAAGCGCTTTTTCTATCTCTCGCCGCTCTATCTCTTTAAGTGTACGAACAGGGGTTCTTGGGCTTTCATTGGTTTCTTTGAAAAATGGCTTTTTGAAAATACTTTCAGGTAAGGTTTTATCATTTAATATTCCATCATAATCCATCATGTTAATCATATATTCTACAACATTTTCAAGTTCCCTGACATTTCCCGGCCAATCGTTTTGCCTCAGCAGACTCAGCGTACTATCTTCAATTTTGTTAAAATGTTTGTCAAATTTTTTGACATAGGTTGAAATAAAAAAATCAACCAGATCTGCAATATCCTCTCTTCTTTTTCTTAAAGGGGATAATTTCATAGGGATTACATTCAATCTGTAATATAGATCTTCCCTGAATTTATTTTCACGAATTAATTCGGGGATATTCTTGTTGGTTGCCGTTATAATTCTGACATCAATATTGATTTCATTATTCGAACCAATACGAGTCACTTTTTGCTCTTGAAGAACACGGAGTAATTTTGCCTGCAAATAAATCGGGATGTCCCCTATTTCATCCAGAAAAAGCACACCATTATTGGCAAGTTCAAATTTACCGATTCTGCCTTTGGGGTTCGCTCCGGTAAAAGCACCCTTTACATATCCGAACAATTCACTTTCGAGCAATGAATCAGGTATTGCAGCACAATTAATAGGAACAAAGATCTCATTTTTTCTCTTGCTCTCTTTCCATATGGCAGTTGCAACAAGTTCTTTTCCTGTGCCGCTTTCTCCTTCTATAAAAACAGTGGACATGGAATCACCAAAGCGTTTTATATCATTTTTTAATTTCTCCATCGCTTTAGAATTCCCAATAATGTCATCGATACTCCAAATTCCAAAATCACTGTTTAATTCAAATGAATTTGATTTTAATTGCTTTTGCTCTTTAAAAATAAGAATTTGGACGGAACTTTGTGTCCCGATGTACATGTTATAAATCTGGCCGACGATATAAAATTCATTTTCCTGTATTTTCATCCGGTATTCATTCTCGCCATGAATACCATCTCCAGTAGACTTGAGATCCAAATATTCTCCTACACAATTATCGCTGAGTCTCAAATACTTCTTTGTGCTTGAATTTACACTTTTTATGGTATTGTCTTTGTGCAATACAATCACGCACTGCTCAATTTTATCCACAATATTTGCAAGCGTATTCGTATACATGCGGCTGATTTGTTCTTCATTACATTCTTTTGCTTTAATGCCTATAAAATCAGCAATCTGTTTAATAAAATTCTGATATACTTTCAGGTTATTTGTGATGATGACTTCTTCTTCATGGGTGATGGCAAATAATAATATTACCCCCTCCACCTTCTGGTTAAACGTTATTGGCGATGCAACAACTAACCTTTCACTGCAATTGTCCAAATTAGGGCACCCTTTACATGCCGGGTGCTGCTGTGGATTGCCAACGATGATACTTTCAGAAGTCTGGAAAACCTGTTGGCAAATTTGAGAGCTTGCTTTCATGACCTCCCCAACTTTTTGCGAGTATGTTCCTGTGCTGGCTATGCGAATAAAGTTCTTATCCATTATTTCAACTTGAGCTTGTGTGATTTGCGAAATAATATCGGCATATTTTATTATTGTATCTTGTATGGTTAATAAAATGCTTGTTTCCATTTGATCTGCTCCGTTGTAATAAAAATTAATTCCTGTTTTAGGAATTTATTCTCAATTTAAGAATTATTAATTCCCAAATTGAGAATCAAAATAAATTATATCCATAAAAAAACAGACATTGCAACGGATATATAATTTAATTTGTTTTTAACAAATAAAAATCCTCGAAAGATATTAAGCTTTATTCTTTGAGCATTTACACATTAAAAATCGAGCTGTTTGTTGGTTAAACACAGCAACAATATTTGTGTGAAATCTTGAAAATATTAGATTGGCACTAAAATTGCTGCCATACAAACAGAGTTGAACCAAAATTAACAGAATTAACAAAAGGGAGATTGACTCGTGGGAAATGTACCATTTGGGCCTACTTATGAAGAAATGCTTTATCCAGACAAGGCACCTTCAGACATTAGACAAAAAGCCATTAAAGCACACAAAGAAGATGAAATGGATCCGGTGAATTTGTTCAATATCACATGGAAAGATGAAAACAATCAGGTGAGAAAAATCGTTTTGCCAAAAGAGTTAACCGGCGTAGAGGCCAACATCGTTGTTCTGCTGGGCACTGATTTTCCATCCGGAGCCCATAAGGTCGGGCCTGCGTATTCCATGCTGATGGAAGCCAGCGTTGATGGCATCGTCGAACCGGGCAAGAATACAATTCTCGGACCCTCAACCGGGAACTTCGGTATTGGAACAGCCTATATTTCCAACTTGATGGGTTATAAAGCCATCGTTCCCATGCCCGATAATATGAGCAAGGAAAGATATGAACGAATTCAACAGTATGGGGGCGAGCTCGACTTAACGCCTGGAACAGAATCTGATGTTATTTTAACGGTATACAGGACGATTGAATTAAAAAAGAATCCAATCAATTATTCCTTGGATCAGTTTGAGCTTATGTCCAATTATCGCTTTCATCGATATGTAACCGGAAACTCTGCCATTAAAGCTGTGGAAGATGTAGGTAATGGAAGGATTGCCTGCTATGCCGTTTGTGTGGGTACCGCTGGCACATTTGCTGCCGGGGATGAAATGAAAAAAGCGTTCCCCGAATGTAAACTTGTGGCTTTAGAGCCCTATGAGTGCCCGACATTAACAAAAGATGCAAGAGGACAGCACCGTATTGAAGGTATTGGTGATAAATTATGTTCCCTTATTCAAAATATCAACAACACTGATTTTGTGACATTGGTTCATGATGATGACGCAGTTAAAGCATTGAAAATCATGCGTGACGGTATAGATGTCCTAGTCAAAATGGGAGTCAATCCTGAGGTTGCAGAAACATATAAAGATCTATTTGGTGTTTCAGGTATGGCAAATATTATTGGTGCGATTAAAATGGCAAAATATCTGAAACTCGGCCCGGGCGATAATGTTGTGACAATTGCCACAGACGGCTTTGATCGATATCATTCTGTTATCGAAGAATTAGAACAACGGTATCTTGAAACCGAAGATTTTGTTTTGGAAAGATGGGCCAAGGATATATTTATAGATGCATCAGAAGATAATGTACATGATTTTCGGACCCCGAAAGCCAAAGAACGTCTATACGAGCAAAAAGAACAAGACTGGGTCAGATTTGGTTACTCAAAAGAGTTTCTTGAAACATTGAAAGATCAAGATTATTGGGAAGATGAGTATAACAAAATCCCTGAATGGAATGAAAAAATAAAAACAATGCGAGGCAAAACCATTTAGCCATTGAGTATTTAACGATTATGAAATGTTGAAAATAAAAAAATGAACAATCCCCTAATTGATAAAAAAGGAAAAAAATGATTTTTACAGCAAATAAAGGGCAGACCAGTTATGGCGAGGCAATCGGTATTCTTCTGCTTGATACAACCATTCCTTTTATCCAGGGTGATGTCGGAAATGCGACAAGCTATGACTACCCTGTAAGGTATAAAACAGTAGAAGGGTTAACCGGAGAACGCATCTTTAACCATGACTATAGTTTTATTGATAAAATGGTTGCAGGTGCAAAAGAACTTGAACAAGAAGGTGTAAAGGCGATAACCGGTGATTGTGGGTTTATGGCCATCTTTAACAGGGAAGTAAAAGAATCTGTCAATATCCCTGTCTTTCTTTCCAGTCTTTTGCAAATCCCGTTTATCAGATCGACACTACCTGATAGCGCTAAAATTGGAATTATTACTGCGAATTCTAAATCTTTGACATCGGAAGTGTTTGAGAAAATTGGCATTTTAGATAAAAAAAACCTGGTGATATATGGTTTGGAAGAAGAAAAAAATTTCAAGGCAGCAGCAATTGATGAAATAGAAACCTTGGACAGTGATGCGATAAGACAAGAAGTTCTTTGTGTTGCAAAAAAAATCATTGCAGAACATCCAGAAACCAGATCATTTCTTCTGGAATGCAGCATGCTTCCACCCTACAGTGAGGCTGTTCAACTCGCCACTGGATTTCCGGTTTATGATTTTATTACCATGATCGATTATGCATATTCAACTATCGTAAAGAAACGGTTTGAAGATGTCATGTAAAAAGGCATTTTTTTTGTTGAGTAATAAATTGATCACTTATTGGATAAACCCTGATGAAAGTTAATTTATAACCTGGATGATACCGCCTAAAAGAAGGACAGTTTTCTGATACCCGGCATTCGTCATCCAAAAAAATGAAAGGAGTTTGAACATGAAAAAATTATCTATTGTTTGCATTATTTTATTGTCTCTGATTTGTGCGGGACTGGTATCTGCTGGTGAATACAAGGGTCGGGCAGTGAAAATCAAAATGGCTTCAGAAGATATTGAAGGCGATTTTATGACCACTTGGGGACAAAAATTTTCTGATGAAATGAAGACATGGTCCGACGGAAAAATTGATATTACTGTGTACCCATACGGCTCTCTCGGGGATATTCGGGATATCAATGAACTCTGCCAATATGGTGTTGTAGGCTCTGTATTCTCAGATTATGGATGGATCAGTTCCTTTGTACCTGAAGCCCAGGTCCTCGCCCTTCACTATCTGTGGCCAAAAGAAAGAGCACCAGAGGTTTTGGCATGGGTGATGAAAAACGGAAAATTCTTGAACATTCTTGAGAAAAGCTTTAGAAGAGTCGGCCTGGTACCTCTAGGAGTTATGTGGGAAGACTGGATGTGGATCACTTCCAAAAAACCAGTTAATAAAATGGAAGATTTGAATGGGGTAAAACTTCGCCTGATGTCCTCAAAACTTCTGGTGGAACAATGGAAAGCCTATGGCGCCACGCCCACGCCAATGAGTTATGGAGAAATCTATGGCGGACTTCAGATGGGACTCATTGATGCCCAGATGAACCCTATTTTTGCTGATTACAGCATGAAGTTTTTTGAGGTCACGGATTATTTTATCAAAACCTATGCTGAAGCATATCTGGGAATTCCAACGGTCAACCAGGTTCTTTTCGATTCCCTGCCTAAAAATGCCCAGGAAAAGATGCGACAGTTCTGGTCAGAGGCTAACCTTTCATCAGCCAAATGGATTGAAGAAAAAAACAACTCTGATATGGAAAAAATCAAGAAAGAAAGACCAGAGGTCGAATTTACAACATTTAGTGATCAGGAAATAGAAAAAATGAGAAATATTGCCGTGCCCAATTATTCCAATTTTTCAAAGATCGGCGGCAAAGATGCTCAACTCATTATGGACACCTTAATAAAAGATGTTTCAGATGCTAAAAAAGCACTTGGCATATAATATCATTTTTGACATTTTGAGATAAAATTGCTGAAAATCAAATTCCCTGGGAGTGTTGGTTTTGCATTCCCAGGGAAATCAACGTAAGGATTAACAATGAGTGCATATGAAAGTGCTCCTTTAAAAGTATTTTTTAGGAAAAGCTCCCATATTATCGGAGTGGTCATTAATGCCTTCGAAGTTGGAAGTCTAGTTGTTGGTGTAGGTGTGTTGTCTGCCCTTCTTATCATAAATGTCGTTGCCAGAGAATTAGGGCAAAGTATTTACTTTGCAGAAGAGATGTCTGAATTTCTGGTCATATTTACAACCTTTGTAGGGCTAAGTTACGGTGTCCGGAGAGCCCGCCATATCCGGATGGGTGCTTTTTTAGACCTCATGCCGGCATCTGTAGAAAAAGTGTTTACAATTATCATTTCTGCGGTTAGCGCAACGGTTATGTTTATTATGGCAAATGCTTCTTACCAATACTTGATTCACAGCCTTAATATGGGTCACACAACACCGGCCTTAAGGCTGCCCTACTGGATTTTTTATGTCATTGTACCCATCGGTTTTTTTATGGCTGGAATTCAATATATTCGGACTATTATCAAGAATTTCACAGAAAAAAAGACCTGGATGTCACCTGAGCAACAGAGTGAATATGATGAATAGGTCCGGTTTGCAGCTAACGAATATGTAACCAATACCTTTTTTTACCAGACAAAAACAATCCAAATGCTGTAAAGCTAACATTGGGTAAATATAAAAAGAACTTTAGAACTAGGAGAAAAGAGAATGGCCCTACTTAGCATTAGCATGATAATAATGCTGCTCTTTGGATTTCCCTTCATGGTGGTACTTTTGGGATCACTGATGTTGTATCTTACAGTCTATATGCCAGCATTCCAATTTCCTATTTTGGTGCAGCAGGTTTTAACGGGTGTCACCCCCTCTGCCATGGTCTGCATCCCAATGTTTATCTTGTCTGCAAACCTGATTACTTCGGGTAAATCTGCAGAAAAACTGATCCGTATGGTCCAATCCTTTGTCGGGCATATACCGGGCGGTTTGCCCATTACTGCAACAGCCAGTTGCACACTGTTTGGTGGTGTCTCCGGCTCTACCCAGGCAACGGTGGCAGCGATCGGTGGAACAATGCGCCCCATGCTGCTTAAGGCAGGATATCCGAGTTCCTTTACCATGGGATTGATCATTAATGCCAGCGATATTGCCTATCTTATTCCACCCAGTATCGGCTTTATTGTATATGGTGTTGCAACCAGTACCTCTATTGGTAAATTATTCCTTGCCGGCATCATTCCGGGCTTACTTATCCTATTTTTATTTTCACTATACTCCTATTTTTATTCAAAAATATTAAACATTGGGCAATACCCAAAAGCCAACTGGAAAGAAAGGATCCAGGCGCTTAAAGATGGGCTGCCGGTTATGGGGTTTCCGCTTGTCATCATCGGTGGCATCTATACCGGTATTTTCAGTCCTACTGAGGCTGCCGCTGCATCCGTTGCATATGCACTGATGCTGGAAGTGGGTTTATATAGGAGCCTGACAAAAGAAAAAATCGTGGACGCATTCCTGCAGACCGGTGTGATTACCGGGGTTGTGTTTGTGCTTGTAGGCGCAGGCCAGGCATTGTCTTGGATGCTGAGTTTTCTCAGAATACCCCAGGAAATTATGCCCATAATATTAGGTATCGATCCTTCAATGCTTAAGGTTACAGTTGTTGTCATAATTTCATATTTTGTTGCCTGTATGTTTTTGGACCCGATTGTTGCCATTTATGTTCTAAGTCCGATTTTCCACCCGTATGTTGCTGCAGCCGGAATCGATCCCGTACTTCTTGGAACACTGGTCTGCATTCAGGTGGCCATCGGTTCAGCAACGCCCCCATTTGGGTGTGATATATTCACGGCGCAACTGCTTTTCCGGCGACCTTATTTTGAAGTGATCGCCCATACGCCGCCGTTTATTTTAATCCTATTGCTGGTCACTGCGCTGCTGGTGATATTTCCGGATATAGCGCTATTTTTACCGAATACAGCTTTTATTAATTAAGCTCATTTTTTGGCTCAGGAAAGATGGTATGCTCAAATATATATGGCTTTTTCGATAGCCTGTATTTGAGCATAATTTATCATAACAAGGAAAAAGAATATGTTTTACCATACATGGCCCAAAGAAGAAATTGACCGCCGCTTGGAAAACTGTAGGACTAAAATGAAGGCCGAAGGCCTCTCCGGCATGGTGATAACCGATGAAAATAATGTGACCTATTTTACAGGTTTTCGTACCCATGCCCCATGGACCACATACACGAGAACAGCATGGTATTTTTTACCGCTCAAAGAAAAACCCGTTCTTTTGCTCCAGAATATGATGGCGCCTGATGCGATGCTGAGAACACAGGATTGTAAAATTCAAAGTTATCCAGGGCTCTATGGAACAAATCTTGAGACTGTAAAAAACATTATGGATTCCCATGGTATGGGAGAGGGAAATGTAGGCTGGGAATTAGGATATGAACAGCGGATAGGAATTCCATATCTTGAATATGAATCATTGCGGCGGATGATGGATCAATGTCAATTCGTTGATGGCAGTGACATCCTCTGGAGCCTTAGAACCGTTAAATCTAAAATTGAGATTGATTGCATAAGAAAAGCCTGTGATGCCACCAGTTTCGCTTTAGATAAGGTTTTCAATACGATGCATGAAGGGATGAAGGAAACACAGATCGTTAAAAATTTCTTCTCTTACATGATGGAGGCGGATGCAGACAAACCCGGGTTTGCCCTTATTGCGAGCGAGAAAGGTCATTATGACAGGATTAGCAATATCGGATCAGATCGAAGAATTAAAAAAGGGGATCTGGTCTGGGTGGATGGCGGCGCCCTTTATAATGGGTATTGGGCAGACTTTGGCCGTGCCGGTATCGTTGGGCCTGTTGATCAGGAAAGACAAGATTATCAGGCATGTGTTCATGAAGTAACGATGAAGGCGATAAGGGCGATCAAGCCTGGTATCACCGCAAGTGATCTGGCGGGCGCTTGTATTGACGCCCTTGTTGAGTATGGGTTTGATCCTTCATCATTTGACTGTGGTCGCTTGGGGCATGGAATGGGTATCATGAGTACGGAACCGCCCTCAATAACGCAACAGGATGAAACCGTTCTTCGCGAAGGCATGATCATTAATATAGAGCCTGGATTTGTTAAAGAAAATGGTGTTTTCAACATTGAAGAAAATGTTGTTGTTACCAAAGATGGCGCCAAGATTCTTTCAGGAGCAAAAAGAACTCTTTATGAGATAAAATGTTGAGAGAGGAGATAGACAGCCTTGGCAACCAAACCAATAGAAAATTTGTGCAATGCACTTGAAGATGAAATCATCGGATTAACCCGGGAACTGATAAGGATTCAAAGCACCACCCACAACGAAGAAAAAATCGTCAGGTTTATCAGCGAGAAAATGAAATCACTGGGTTATGATGAAGTGATGATTGATGATTTTGGAAATGTTGTCGGCCGTATTGGCAGTGGCGATACCAAAATTTTATTTGATTGCCACTGTGATACGGTGGAAGTCAACGATCCGGATGAGTGGCAAGCCGATCCTTTTGGTGGAGAAATAATTGATGGGAAGGTCTATGGGCGAGGTGCCGTGGACATGAAGGGGGCTATTGCTGCAGCTGTTTATGCCGGTTATGCCATAAAGAAGCTGTCACTTTGTGAAGGAAAAACCATTTATATTTCATGTTCAATTCTTGAGGAGGATGTGGAAGGCGAGGCGCTTCTTTATTTGTGTGAAAAAAATGATATTTCCCCTGATTTTGTGGTTATCTGTGAACCCAGCGCATTAAAACTGGCATTGGGGCACAGGGGCAGAGCCATGCTGACGATAACGACCCAGGGCGTTTCCTCTCACGGCAGTTCTCCTGAACTGGGTGTAAATGCAATCTATAAAACGAAGACTATTATAGGGCGTATTGAAGCACTCCAATCAAGCCTTGCAGCTGACAATAAATCAGGTTCCGTGACGTTGAGCCGCATAGAAAGCACAGCTGTTTCTCTTAATGCGGTTCCGGATCAATGCAAACTCTATCTTGACAGACGTCTCGAGGTCGGTGAAACCCAGACATCCGTGGCAAAAGAAATGGATGCCTTGATTGAAGGAACAGAAGCCATCTGGGAAATTTATGAAATAACAGATAAAACCTGGACCGGTAAATCCGTAAACTGCAGCGCCTTTTTTCTTCCATGGGAATTAAAAGAGGGTCACCTGCTAACCCGGTCAAGTATAAAAGCATTCAATGAGGCGATCGGAGGCGAACCTGCTTTATTTAAATGGAATTTTTCCACCAATGGTTTTGCCAGCGCCAGTAAAATGAAAATCCCCACCATCGGGATGGGTCCGGGCAACCCGGAATTGGCCCATTGTCGGGATGAATGTTGCGAGATATCTCAAATTGTCCAGGCTTTCAAATTTTACACATCAATCGTGAATCATTTATAAAAATAAACGTGTGATACATCGTGCCATTTCTAAACAAACTTTAAAATTAATGAAATACCAGATCAATATATAAAAAGGATTGAAAAAATGTCGAATCATATTGTCAATGCAGACCCTGAAATTGCAACCATCCTTGAACAGGAAGAAAAAAGACAAGAGACGGGTCTTGAACTGATTGCATCTGAAAATAGTGTCAGCCAGGCAGTTATGGATGTCCAGGGAAGCGTACTGACCAATAAATATGCGGAAGGTTACCCAAACAAAAGATATTATGGGGGCTGCACCTATGCAGATGCAGCTGAGACCCTGGCCATTGAAAGGGCCAAAGCTCTTTTTAAAGCAGAGTATATTAATGTTCAACCCCATTCGGGTTCACAGGCAAATATGGCTGCCCTGATGGCTGTGGTAGACCCAGGCGATACCATCCTTGGAATGGATCTTTCCCACGGGGGGCACCTGACCCATGGCAGCCCGGTGAATTTTTCAGGAAAACTGTATCGCTTTGTTCACTACGGCGTATCCAATAAAACCGGAACCATCGATTATGCACAGGTAGAACAATTGGCAAAAGACCATCAGCCAAAGGTAATTATTGCCGGGGCAAGCGCGTATCCCAGAATAATTGATTTTAATCGATTTGCTGAGATTGCTAAAAAATACAATGCTCTTTTGATAGTAGACATGGCCCATATAGCAGGCCTTGTTGCAACGGGACTTCACCCGTCACCGATCCCGGTTTCAGATATTGTTACCACAACCACCCATAAAACACTGAGAGGACCACGTGGGGGTATGATCCTGGCTAAATCAGGGTTTGAATCTAAATTGAACAGTTCAATATTTCCGGGGATACAGGGTGGACCCCTCATGCATGTGATTGCTGCAAAGGCAGTTGCATTCAGAGAAGCGCTTTCCGATACCTTCACGCGCTACCAGAAAAATGTTGTGGCCAATGCCGCTGCCATGGCTCTCGTTTTTATGGAAAATGGTGTTGATCTTGTTTCAGGAGGAACAGATAATCACCTTATTCTTCTGGACCTCACACGTCTCAATATTACTGGAAAAGATGCAGAAGACGTTTTAGGGCAAGCTGGAATAACCGTTAATAAAAATTCGATTCCCTTTGAAACAAGGAGCCCTTTTGTCACCAGCGGCATTCGAATTGGAACACCTGCAATCACATCCCGAGGGATAAAAGCTGCCCAGGCCGAAACCATTGCCGGACTCATTTCAGGGATATTAAAGAACCCCGGTGACGAGGCAATAATTCAAAAAACCAGGGCTACGGTCAAGGATCTATGTCAGGCATTCCCTCTTTACAAATAAGGAAGATTTACAATGAGTTTATTAAAACGCGGATTTGAAGTATCTGAATTTGAAATGCGGACCTTAAAGGCTCAAAAAATGATGACTGAGCATAAGCTTGATGCTATTTTTTTGACAACCGAGCCCAATGTCCGTTATTTTTCAGGTTTTTTTACACAATTTTGGGAAAGCCCCACCCGGCCCTGGTTTCTCATCGTTCCGTTAACGGGAAAACCCATTGCAGTTATTCCTGAAATAGGGGCAAGCGGCATGGCAGCCACCTGGATTGATGATATCCACACCTGGGCATCTCCAAATCCTGCAGATGACGGTATTTCACTTGTGGCAGATATACTGAACAATATTCCCTGTCGATATGGCCGTATTGGCGCAACACTGGGCATGGAATCCTATCTCAGAATGCCGTTTAATGACTTTATGGATCTATCTTCCCGCCTGAAGGATACGGCGTTCGTTGATATTGCCACACAGATTCATCGTCTGCGTTCTATAAAATCCAAAGCAGAAATCGAAAAAATCCGAAAGGCTTGTGAAATCGCACACATTGGGTTTGCCAATATCCCAGATCATGCCAGGATCGGCCAGACAGAACGTGATATTTGCAAACAGATGCGCATTGATATGCTTCATGCAGGTGCTGACATCATCAAGTATCTGATATCAGGGTCCGGGCCGGACGGATATGACAGTATCATCATGGGCCCGACAGACCGTCAACTGAATATGGGCGATGTACTGATTATTGACGTGGGTGCGGTTTATGACGGCTATTTTTCAGATTTTGATAGGAATTTTGCATTTGGTCGCCCCAGTGATGCTACTCTCAAAGCCTATACTGCTGTTTATGAAGCAACTGATGCGGGCTTTAAAGCGGCCCGGCCCGGAGCAACCACTTCGGATGTCTATACAGCCATGTGGTCCGTTATGGAACAGGCCGGAGCGCTTGGAAATGATGTGGGCCGTTTGGGCCATGGACTTGGGATTCAATTAACCGAATGGCCTTCCAACACAGCATCGGATAATACTCTGCTGGAGCCGGGTATGGTAATAACTCTGGAACCGGGAATGATGTATGCCCCAGGAAAGTCCATGGTTCACGAAGAAAATATTGTTATAACAAAAAATGGTGCTGAGTATCTGTCTGTCCGATGTCCACCGGAACTTACTATTATTGAATAGGAAAAGAGACTCCCATGACGACAAAACAAGAGTTTGAAGCTCTGGAGATCCATTTGAATTATTCAAAGAGCTCTCGTCCTGATAAAGTTCATATAGGACTGGTTCAACTTTCAACCGACCATTCACTTGAGGTGGACTGGACAAAGCTGAGCGGATCGTCTGCAATGGTTTTCAGCAGCCGGGTGTATTACTCCAGTGTCATGACGCCTAAAGCCCTTAATGACATTTCTCAGGGAATCACGGCTGCTGCCGATTTGATTGCAGTGGGGCTTCCAATGGATGTCATGGCGTTTGGATGTACTTCTGCTTCAATGGTGATTGGCAGCAAAAAAATTGAAGAATTATTGACGATTCATCATCCCGGCATTCCGGCAACCAATCCCTGGGCAGCAGCAAAAGCCGCTTTTCGACACCTGAATACCGAAAAAATTTCAATTTTTTCGCCCTATCCAACAGAAGTCAACTATCCGCTTTATCAGGAATTGCGTGCCGAAGGATTTGATATCCCGGCCATTGGTGCCCTGCGAATCCAAAATGACACGGATATTACAACTGTCTCCCTGGATTCCATGGTAAAGGGTGTAGAAAAAATCCTTGACCATGCAAAAACAGATGCCCTCTTTATGTCCTGTACAAATTTAAGAATTCTGGACCACCTTGAAAAACTTGAATCAATCTTTGATATTCCAATTATATGCAGCAACCAGGCGATGTTTTGGCATGCCATGACACTTGCAGGCAAACCACCGGATTGTAAAGGTTTTGGGCGTTTGTTTAACAACCAAAGTTACTGATTGGTTATGTTTAAAACGCATTCGATGAGATAAAAAAAATGAAATCAATAAGAAAAATTTTCAGGATAGGAACCGGCCCCTCAAGTAGCCATACCATGGGTCCTGAAAAAGCCGCCAGAATATTTAAAAAAAGATATCCAAGAGCCAGCGGATACAAAGTCTTCTTGTATGGTAGCCTTGCTGCTACAGGTAAGGGACACCTAACAGATGAAGCAATAAAAAAAATACTCGGGGAGCAGCTTGAGATTATATGGGAACCAATGAAAGAACTCCCATTTCATCCGAATGGATTGAAATTTTATGCGCTGAATGACAGTGGGTCCGGGTTCGGAAAAGCTACCTTTTACAGTACCGGGGGGGGTGCGATAACTGAGGAAGGGGCCACCATTTCTGGCAATACAGTCTATTCTTTAAATTCCCTAGAAGCGATATTATATCACTGCAAAATGCAAAATTTGGCCTTGTATGAATATGGTTATCAATGTGAAGGGAAATCGGTCCGGTCATACCTGGAGAAGGTCTGGAAAACAATGCGTCATGCGATTGATACCGGTCTTGAAAAAGAGGGCTACCTGCCAGGCAAACTGAAACTCAAAAGGAAGGCTAAAACTATTTTTCTCTATACGAAAAAAACGGATTCTCTTTTTTCAGCAAATGAACTCATATCAGCTTATGCCCTTTCGGTATCTGAGGAAAATGCCGGTGGCGGTGTCATCGTAACAGCCCCAACTTGTGGATCATGTGGTGTCCTTCCTGCTGTATTAAGATATCTTCAAATCGTTTTAAAGTGTGACGATCGAGTGATTTTGGATGCATTGGTTACAGCTGGCCTGATAGGAAATATTGTGAAACATAATGCCTCCATATCAGGTGCAGAAGCAGGATGCCAGGCGGAAATTGGGACTGCATGTGCCATGGCAGCAGCTGCTGCTGCACAAATTTTAGGCGGAAATCTAAACCAGATTGAATACGCAGCTGAGATAGGGATGGAACATCATTTAGGACTTACTTGTGACCCTATCTATGGCCTTGTTCAGGTTCCATGCATTGAACGGAATGCGTTTGCCGCAAACCGTGCATTAACCAGTGCTCGTTACTCTATAGCATTAGGTGGTGAGCATTATGTTTCTTTTGATGATGTCGTTCAGGTCATGTCCGAGACAGGGGATCATATGTCACCATTTTACAAAGAAACATCGACAGGAGGATTGGCAAAAATTTATCAAAATAAAAAGCATCCTCACAAATAAATAAAACGATGATATAGCAAATATTTTAAAATTATACTTTTTGGAGATGTATTTTGAATCTATTGTATTTGGTTCTGGTTGCAGCAGTTGGTGGAGTTGTAGTTACCTTACAAGGACAACTCATCGGCATTATAAACAAAAATGTAGGGATAGCTGAGAGTGTGTTCATCACTTACGGAGGGGGTGGGCTCATTATTGGAATTACCATGCTACTCTTGCGGGGTGGAAATCTTTCTTCACTGCAAAGCATTCCTAATTACGTTCTTTTAACCGGTCCTTTGGGCTTAGTAATAATCGCAGCCATCGGGTATAGTGTTCCTCGTCTTGGACTTGTGACCGCATTCACAATTATGGTTGCATCTCAGTTTATCATTGCTGCGGTCATTGATCATTTTGGTTTTTTAGGTGCAGACATACGCCAGATTAATATTTCTCGCCTGGTTGGTATCAGCGTTATGCTCCTTGGTATTTGGTTGACCATTAAATATCAATTTGAGTTCACTCAAGTATTATTATCCAATCCCTATCGATCATCGGTACAAAAATTATTAAGGATATTATATTGAGTATTCTGGGCAGGAAAAGCTTTCTAATTTTAGCTGAGACTTCATGTTCCAAAACGACTATAGTGTCATTATGGGGTAAGACCATTCATTGAAAAGGCGTTGACTTCTTCTTCCAGTACAGCCTGCAATCAAAATCAGGCTGGTGAATGCTTGTATTCATAGGGCTCAGTACAGATAAATTTTCAACAACCCCATATATTGTGTGTGACCTTTTTTCAGTTTTGAAATTTCAATTCAATTGAACCGCAAGCATCATTTCCGTCCAAAGCCCGCCTTTTACCGGATAATCCCGCATAAAGTTCAAATCCCTTAATTCATATGCCTCCCTATACTGATACCTGTTCAAGTTTTGCCAGGGCTTTTGTTCAGATATGCTTTTTATATCTTTGATTTGTTCAGACTACGTTTCACTGATGCTTTTTGAACTTTGGAGGGAATGCCGGTTAATAAAACCAGATCATGTAACAGGAAAAACTGCCACTTCAAGGGTTTTGGGAGATTTTTGAAAATTGACTCTACCTGTCCCATAAATTTATGGAACAGGTCATTTTCATTCTCTAAAGCAACAGACCCACATTCCCTGCTCCGCCTTATGGAATCAAACTTTGACAGTATTTTATGCACCCTTTCAAGGGGTGTTTTGCCTGAATTGTTTTCGCATTTGCGCGGTGTGATTGCCAGGAACAGCCAGAAGTCTTTAACTAAAATGCCAAGGGGGAATTTTCAGGATAGTGGTTTATCCCATTTTCTCAGAAGAGTTTGAAAAGTTCCGGCCGGGACAAGGAATCTTTGCCCTTGGAAAAATTTGTGATCCCCAAATTCTATTGACCAGGGTCATCGCATGTAACTTTTTATAAACACACCATACCCGTTCCGGGTGGCTTACCTTTCCATCGCTGGATGGAACTGGATGACAGGCTCTATGGTGGACACAACTTGTGGCGGAAAAACTCGGTACCCTCAAACAGTTCCCGCCACTTCACGTTTTGTCCACCAGAGCCTGTAACAACCCGTTCCAAAATGCTCAGTAAAGGCAAACCACCCAGAACTAGTTACTGTGCAGGTGACTACCATCATAAGAACTGTTTCCATTGCAAGGCAAGTATACTCAAAAAAGTGTAACCTATTGACCCTGTCATGTCGAATTGATATGGTCTATGTTTTAAAACCAACCCGATAGGAAATATGATATGGAAATACGGCCTGAAACCATTTTAGAACATTCTTACATCGGTGTTTTGGGAGTGGATAACCAGGGGATTATCCAATACATCAATCACAGGGCAGAACAATTGCTCGAATGCAGCAACTCCATGGGCTGTCCCTTGGAAAAAATTGATTCTTATATGGCAGGAAAGTTAGTCTCCTGTATTGAACAAGACAAAGAAAATCAAACATTTCATATCCAAAAATCCAAAGTCGCAATTGAAGTTTTGGTCTCACCTTTGACCTGTGACAATGGCTCAAAAGGAGCCGGCTGCTTCATGCGAACCATTGAAGACCTTGAAGCATCAGCCTTGAAACTGCCCAATATAAAAGAGATGCGCATGCAGTTTCAAACCCTTCTGGACCACAGTTATTATGGGATATACATCCTTGATCACCAGGGAATCGTTCTAAAGGTCAACGATGTTGCCGCAGGTCTCATCGGGGTTAAAAAAGAAGAAATGATAGGGACCCAAATTACTGATATTGTCAAAAATGGTATTGTTGATACTACCCTGACTCCCGCCATATTAAAATATAAAAAGCCATTGACCCGTCCGCTTTACGTCATTAAAAGCAATAAGTATATCATGGCATCGGGTATGCCTATATTTGATGAACAAGGTAAAATTTTATTTGTCGTTGTCATTGAACATGACATGACCATGGTAAAAGAGTTGAGAACCAGACTGGAACAAGTAGAACAGGTTGCCGACACCATTAAGAGTGAATTGTCTGATCGTAACCTTCTTGAATTGAAAAACAGTAAAATTATTGCCGACGCACCCGCAATGAACCAGGTGTTAACGGTACTGCTTAAACTGGCTAAAATGGATGCCTCTAATATTCTTATCACGGGTGAATCCGGCACAGGCAAAGGGCTTTTATCTAAATTTGTGCATCATAATGGTAACCGGAGAAACAAACCCTTTATATCCATTAATTGTGCTGCGCTCCCGGATATGCTCCTGGAAGCTGAATTGTTCGGGTATGAAAAAGGTGCCTTTACAGGGGCCTCTGATTCCGGTAAAGCCGGATTATTTGAACTGGCCAATCAGGGAACTATTTTTTTAGATGAAATCGGAGACCTGCCTTTTCCCGTTCAGGCCAAACTTCTCAAAGTTCTTGATGATGGAGAAATCAGAAGACTTGGGGGAACCCGTACCATCAAGGTGAACTGCATTGTCATTGCCGCAACCAACCGAAATCTTGAAAAGCTTGTTCAACAAAAAAAATTCCGGCAGGATCTGTATTTCCGACTCAATATTTTTCCGGTCCACATTCCGCCGTTAAGAAAGAGACGGGAAGATATATTGAAAATTTCAAATTTCTATTTGAAAAAATATAATAAAATTTATAAACAGAAAAAACGATTTTCAGAAAATTGTCTTGAGCAGATTCAGGCACATGACTTTCCAGGTAATGTACGTGAATTAAAAAATATTATTAAAAATGCAGTTGTGATAAAAGAAAAAGATGTTCTGGACAAAATCATTTCACCAGGCATAACCAGACAAAAATCCAGGCACAGCTCATCATTTGAAGACAGAAAATCAATGGTGTCCCAGGGACTTAACGAGGAATTGCTTGAGTTTGAACGCAAAAAACTTGAGAAAGCCATGGCCAGATTTGATTCAACCCGTGATTTAGCTAACCACCTCGGCATAAGCCAGTCCACAGTAGTTCGCAAGATGAAAAAACACGGGCTGTCCCTTGATTAGAGCCTTTTAAAAAAAAATCTTTCCAATAAATTTATTGTCCCATCTTTCGGGGTTTCAATTAAAAAATTTGTATTGACAAGCCATTGATATGTGATATATCAGATATCAGTATTCTGACAAATAATAAGGGAGAAAATAATCCAATGAAAATGACCACGGAAGAAGCCTTTATAAAAGTTCTACAGATGCATGGAATTGAACACGCCTTCGGCATTATTGGCTCAGCAATGATGCCGGTTTCTGACCTGTTTCCTAAAGCAGGCATCACTTTCTGGGATTGCGGGCATGAATACAGTGCCGGCATGATGGCGGACGGTTTTACCCGTGCCTCGGGCAAGATGTCCATGATGGTGGGCCAGAACGGCCCTGGTATCACCAACTTTGTTACGCCTGTGAAAACCGCCTATTGGAACCACACCCCCCTGCTTTTAATAACAGCACAGGCAGCAAACATGACCATGGGTCAGGGCGGTTTCCAGGAAGTTCCCCAGATGGCCCTGTTTAAGGATATGGTTGCCTATCAGGAAGAAGTTCTGCATCCATCCAGAATGGCTGAGGTTCTCAACCGGGTGATCATGAAAGCAAAACGCGCCTCTGCCCCTGCCCAGATCAATATTCCCCGTGACTTCTGGACCCAGGTGATCGACATTGAACTGCCCCCTATTGTAGATTTCGAGCTTCCGGCTGGTGGCGATGACGCCATAACCCGGGCAGCTGAGCTTTTGTCCAATGCCAAGTCTCCTGTCATCCTGAACGGCGGAGGCGTTGTAATCGGTGATGCAATCAAAGATTCAATGGCTTTGGCTGAACGCCTGGATGCCCCGGTCTGCTGCGGTTACCAGCACAATGATGCCTTCCCGGGCAGCCATCCGCTTTTCGCAGGTCCTTTGGGCTACAACGGGTCAAAAGCCGGAATGGAGTTGATTTCCAAAGCTGACGTTGTACTGGCCCTGGGAACAAGGCTGAATCCTTTTTCAACTCTGCCGGGTTACGGAATTGACTATTGGCCAAAAGATGCGGCCATCATTCAGGTTGATATCAACCCGGATCGTATCGGCCTTACCAAACCCGTTACAATTGGCATTGCAGGCGATGCTAAAAAGGTTGCCGCCTCCATTCTTGCCAGGCTGGCTGTTACTGCCGGGGACCCAGGCCGGGAAGAACGCAGGGCAGTCATAGAAAAAACCAAATCCAACTGGGCCCTGGAACTGGCTGCCATGGATCACGAACAAGATGATCCTGGAACCACCTGGAACGAACGTGCCCGCAATCGAGAGCCGGAAAAAATAACGGCACGCATGGCATGGCGCGTCATCAAAAAAGCACTTCCGGAAAATGTGATCATCTCCTCTGATATTGGAAATAATTGTGCAATCGGCAATGCTTACCCCACCTTTGAACAAGGCCGTAAATATCTGGCTCCCGGCATGTTCGGGCCATGTGGATATGGTTTTCCTTCAATCCTGGGTGCAAAAATATCGCAACCAGACATTCCTGTGGTTGGTTTTGCAGGTGACGGGGCCTTTGGGATCTCTATGAACGAAATGACAGCCTGCGGCCGTGATGAATGGCCCGCCATTACCATGATCATCTTTCGCAATTTTCAATGGGGCGCTGAAAAACGAAACACCACACTTTGGTACAATGATAATTTTGTTGGAACCGAACTGAGTCAGGATGTTTCCTATGCTGCCATAGCAAAGGCCTGTGGTGTAGAAGGTGTTCAGGCAACCACAATGGAGGTTCTGGCCCATAAGTTGAACACTGCCATAAGGCTACAGATGGAAGAAGGCAAGACCACTTTCATTGAGGTAATGACCAACCAGGAATTGGGAGAACCATTTCGTCGTGATGCCATGACAACACCTGTGGTTGTTGCAGGAATTAATAAAGCTGATATGACCCCCCAAAAAGGGGCTTAAAAAAAAGGGGAAAATTATGGAAACAAAAAAAAACTGGCTGGAATATGATGTCCAGGAAATGGTTGATGGAGACAAAGACTGCTTATGGCATCACTTAAAACCCCATAAATGTTTTGAGACCCAGGAACAGATGATCATTGTTGAAGGCAAAGGACTGGTTGTAAAGGATATCAGGGGCAGAGAATTTCTTGATGCAACCTCTGGCGGTGTCTGGAGCGTAATGGTCGGATATGGCCGTGATTCAATTGCCGAGGCAGTTTGCGAACAAATGAAAAAAATGAATTATTTTGCCGGGGCTTACGGCAATATACCTGCCATTAAATTTGCGAAAAAACTTTTGGAAAAACTGCCCAACCATGACAAAGTCTATTTTTCCAACTCAGGCTCAGAAGCCAATGAAAAAGCCTATAAAATTGTTCGGCAGGCCTCCAGAATCAATCCTGGGCGAAAAGGCAAATATAAAATAATGTACCGGGACCGGGATTACCATGGAACAACCATCGGTGCCATGAGTTCAAGCGGGCATGCCCAGCGAAAACACGATTTCGGTCCTTTTGTTGAAGGGTTTGTTGAATTTCCCCATTGTTCGTGTTACAGATGCCCCTATGATAAAACCTATGGAGAATGTAATATTGAGTGTGCCCGCAAGGTAGAAGACATCATCCTTAAAGAAGGGGCAGACACAATAGGCGGCCTGATTGTCGAGCCCATAACAGCAGGTGGTGGAATCTTAAGACCCGTGAAAGAATATTATCCGATCCTGAGGGAAATCTGTACAAAATATGACATCTGGCTTATCGTGGATGAAGTGGTCTGCGGGTTTGGAAGAACAGGAAAGTTCTGGGGCCATGAACATTATGACTTTGATCCTGATATTATTACCATGGCAAAGGGTCTTGCAAGTTCTTATGAAGCTTTGTCTGCAACCGTTGTTAAACAAAAAATCTATGATTTGTTTTTAAATGATCCAACAGATCCTGAAACACGTCTTGATTATTTCAGGGATATCAGCACCTATGGTGGATGCACTGCACCAATGACGGCAGCTCTTGAAAGCACGAGGATCATAGATGATGAAAATCTTGTTGAAAACAGCAGGGTTATGGGTGAATATCTGCTTGAAAGGCTGCATGAACTGGAAAAATATGATAGTGTCGGTGAAGTCAGAGGTCAGGGTCTTTTCTGCGGTATTGAGTATGTGAATAACAAGGAAACCAAAGAGCCTGTAACAGAAGAACAGATGGCACAGCTCATGGGTAATGTTCTCGCTGAAAACGTGATTGTGGGAAGGACAAATTCCAGTTTTCACGGGTTGAACAATGTCATGAACTTTGCCCCCTGCCTTATCATCACCAAAGAACAAGTTGATACCATTGTTAATGCTGTGGCAACCGCCATAGAAAAAACATTTTAAAGATAAATTTAAACCAAATATTTTTAAAGGAGATTTACAATGCTTGTTGGAATCTTAAAAGAAATTAAAATTGCTGAGAAAAGAGTTTGCATGACACCTGCCGGTGTTGTTGCCATGAAAAAAAATGGTCATGATGTCCTGGTTGAAAAAACTGCGGGTATAGCCGCAGGTTTTCTTGATGAAGAATATATTGCTGCCGGTGCAACAATTGTTGACACACCAGCCGGGATTTTTGAAAAATGCGACATGGTCATGCATGTTAAAGAGCCCCAGCCTTCAGAGTATGATATGATCCGAGAAGATCAAATTATTTTTACTTATCTCCACCTGGCAGCTGATGAGCAGCAGACCCGCGCATTGATCAAAAGCAAATCAATTGATATTGCCTATGAAACCATTGAAAAGGATAATGGTTCTCTTCCCCTGCTTCTTCCCATGAGCGAAGTGGCAGGTCGTATGGCCACCCAGGAAGCGGCAAAATACCTTGAAATGCCCCAGGGCGGAATGGGTATTCTTCTGGGTGGTGTAACCGGTGTTGAACCAGCCACAGTTGTTGTTATCGGTGGTGGAGTGGTTGGTATCAACGCAGCTAAAATGGCCTGCGGCCTTGGCGCAAAAGTATATATCCTGGATACAAACCTGGAAAGACTTCGGTACCTTGATGATGTCATGCCTGCCAACTGCTTTCCCATCATGTCCAATGCAGCTATTCTGGAAGAATTTGTTATCAAGGCTGACGTTGTGATAGGTGCTGTTCTTGTTGCAGGAGCAAAAGCACCCAAACTGCTAACCCGAGAAATGCTTAAAAAAATGAAAGACGGTTCTGTGATTGTGGATGTTGCAATAGACCAGGGCGGATGTTTTGAAACTTCCAAAGCTACTACCCACACCGAGCCCACCTATGTAGTGGAAGGTGTTATCCACTATTGTGTCGCTAATATGCCAGGTGCCGTTGCAAGAACGTCAACCCGCGCCCTTACCAATGCCACCCTTCCCTATGCCATTGAAATTGCCAACAAAGGATGGAAAAAAGCCATGCAGGACAACAAGGAAATCAAACTGGGCGCCAATGTTATTAAAGGTCAGGTAACCTTTAAAGCAGTTGCCGAAGCTTTTAATCTTGATTACACCCCTGTTGAAAAATTCCTCTAAATCATGAGCAAAAAAACTTTATACTTTCCTTGTTCTGAATCATGCCGGGATAAAATATTTTTTATCCTATGAACGGGAAAGTATAAGGTTTGAATAGTTACAGAGGAGGATTTCAATAATGAAAAATCAATTAAATGTTGTATCACTTAGAGAACAGGTTTATACCTACCTGCGAAGACAAATGAACCTTGGGGCTCTGCTTCCCGGTTCAACCATAAATATAGGCAAGATTGCAGAACAGCTAGGCATCAGCAAGACCCCCTTAAGAGATGCGCTGATTCACCTTGAAATAGAAGGATTTGTAACGATTTTACCCCGGCGCGGGGTGTGCGTGAACGCGCTTGAACTAAAAGACGTTCAAAATGCATATGATGCCATTGGAATGGTGGAAGCTTCCATTGTCGTGGACTGTTTTGAAAAAATTGAACCCTCACATATTTTAAAGCTTGAACAATTGAATGAGATACAGTTTCAGGATGTTGGGAAAAATGATTATTCACGGCTTTTTAATACCAATATTCAATTCCACAATGTTTATCTTGATATTTCAGACAACGAACTCATAAAAAAATTCATACTTCCCACAAAACAGCGCCTTTATGATTTTCCCAGACAAAATTACATCAAGGAATGGGAAACAAGAAATTGTAAAGAGCACGCCCTTTTTATAACCTGGTTAAAAAAGGGGAATCCTGAAAAAGCAGCAAATATATTAAAGGATGTCCATTGGTCTTTTGAATATCAAAAAAAATTTATTAAAAAATTCTACAACATGACGTAATAATGGAAAATCCTTAAAAAGGATTCTTGACTAACCTATGATAATTTTGGTCATTAATGCTGGCAGTTCTTCATTAAAGTATCAGCTTTTTAATATGGCAGGCGCCATTGTAATGGCCCGGGGCAGTATTGAAAGGATTGGTGAGACAAAGGGTGTTTTAACTCATCATATATGTATGCCGGGCCAGGGTAAAAAAATTGTCAAAGAACAGAAAGTAAAAGACCATAATCGTGGCATGCATCTGGTTGCAAATCTGATAATTGATCCAGATACAGGTGTTATTGATAATATAAAAAATATTGATGCCATAGGTCATCGAGTGGTCCAGGGTGGTGAAACCTTTGGATCTGCTGTTCTTATTAATGATAGAGTCAAGCAGGCTATAATAGATAATAGCCCCCTTGCCCCATTACACAATCCGCCTAATCTTGTTGGTATAATGGCAGCTGAAAAGCTCTTTCCCAAAATTCCCAATATCGCAGTTTTTGATACAGAATTTCACCAAAGTATTCCTCAAAAAGCCTTTCTTTATGCCCTCCCCTATGAATACTATTCAAAATTAAAAGTTCGGAAATATGGTTTTCATGGAACCTCCCATAAATATGTGTCAAGAAAAGCCGCAAAGCTGATGGAAAAAGACATCGATAAAACAAATCTGATTACCATACACCTTGGAAACGGATGTTCTGTCACTGCGATTGAAAAGGGCAAATGTATAGATACTTCCATGGGTATGACACCCCTTGCAGGTATAATGATGGGCACGAGAACAGGAGACATTGACCCGGCCATTATCGGATATCTTATGGAACAAACGGGGAAGACCATTAAAGAACTGGATATTGTATTAAATCAAAAAAGCGGACTTTTGGGGATTTGCGGAATGAATGATATGCGGGATATCCATGAAAAAATTGATGCGGGCCATACCAAAGCTGCCCTTGCCGTTGAAATGTTCTGCTACCAGGTTAAAAAATATATTGGCGCTTATGCGGCTGTTCTTGGGCATATTGATGCCATCGTGTTTACAGCCGGTGTGGGAGAAAATGATCCGATTATAAGGGCAAAAACCTGTGAAAATCTTTCATTTTTAGGTATCTGGATAAGCCCTGAAAAAAACAATCAAAAAACATCCAAACCATTTTATCTTCATTCAGAGGACAGCCAGGTTCAGGTATGGGTTGTCCCCACCAATGAAGAACTTCAAATAGCCAAAGATGTACAGAAACTATTGAAATAATCCTTTTGTTCACAAAAAATATGGGTGGGCTTCTGGGTTACTTAGAGTGAACATGACAGAATCTAAAATATCTCAAAAAAAGAGCCTTGTCTTGATTAAAGTGTCTGTTTTATGTGGGCAAGCACTATAGTGAGGTTGTCTTCTCCCCCTGATTTTAGAGCTGAGTTCACAAGGATCTCCATTTTTTCTTTCAAGGTTGTGTTGGACAATAGGATCTGCAGAATGGTTTTTTCCTTTACCATTTTATAAAGGCCATCAGTTGCTAAGATAATAAGATCGTTCTTTTTTACTCTGACACTTCCGGTTTCAGGGTCACACATATTGTATCCTAAGCATTGATCCAGTATTTTACTTGAGTAATGCTCATCAGCATCTTCCTGTTTTAACCGTCCCGCTTCCACAAGAACTCTGGCTAAAGTGTGGTCATGGGTTATCTGTAGCAGCTGATCATTCCTTAGAATATAGAAGCGGCTATCCCCTGCATTGAGCCAATGAATCAAATCTGATTTGAGAACAATACAAGCCAGGGTGGTTGCCATGTATGTCAAACCGGAATCTGCCAGGGCCCTTTTATGAATAATCAGATCAAGATCTCTTGCAAAGGTATCAAGACCTTCAGCTTCTTTGCCTGATTGTAGATATTTCAAGCGGGAAAGCCTGTCTTTTGTTATTTCAGCTGCAACATCACTGGAAACATCTCCACCCAGACCGTCTGCAACGGCCAAAAGCAAGGCGTTATCATCCATGGTTCTTACAAGATATCGATCTTCGTTTGAGGATTTTATAAGTCCTATATGTGTTTGGGCAACAATATCTATATTCTTTATACTTAATGATATTTGATCTTCTTCATATTTCAATTCTTTAATGGCTTCACCAATGTTCGAATACCTATCCTTGGGAACTATCCGGCATGCTTTTACTATAAACTGTTTAAGATTTTTGGGAAGTTCTGGAACAATCAGTGATGGATCTGGTATTTCTTGAGCACAACGCATCCGGGCAAACATGGCTTTATCTTTTTCTGGGTAAGGTCTTTTACCGGTAACCATTTCATAAGCTGAGATCCCTAAAGCATATATTTCACTTCTTAAATCTGCAATGTCTCCTTTAATCAATTCCGGTGCAAGGTAGGGGTAGGCTCCATCAAAAAGTTCATCATCATCCTGAACATAGCAGGCAAGACCAAAATCCACCAATTTGACTTTACCATTATTCAGAACCATAAGATTTCCAGGGTTAATATCTTTATGAAGAATGCTATTGTTGTGTGCATATTCGATTGCCAAGCAGGACTGTATTAAATAATTGATTGCATTATGGGGAACAATCTTTCTATCCCTTTGGATTTTTTCCAAGAGGGATTCCCCGTCAAGATATTCCATGATAATAAACACAGTACGATATCGTTCCACCATATCAAATACTTTGATAATGTTATCATGATTTAACTTGTTGATAATCTCAGCTTCCTTTCTGAGCTTTTCAAGGAAATCAGAATCCAGGGCAATATGATGCCGGATCATTTTAATGGCAACATTTTTGTTTGTAGCAATCTCTATTCCTTTGTAAACAATGCTATATCCGCCTCGGCCGATAATATCGGTTGCTAAATATTTCTCAATCGTTCGATATGAGGTTGGTCTTTTGGAATCAAACCTGTCTGCAACAATTTCAGTAAGAAACTTCCAAAGCCCGGGATCATTTTCCGGGATGGCTTCAAACTCCGATTTCTCAATGACCCAGGCTTCAATCTCAGTTTCAGCTTCAACATTGGCCATACTTGGTTCACCTGTGAACAAAGCACTCATGTTGACAATGTCTCCCTCACTCCTGTGATCTACTGGATGAAGCTCTCCATTCTTTTCTACTATAACGATACAAGACCCTCTCCGGATAATATATGCCTCTCCTGTATCTTTTCCTTGAAAGACAAACCGTTCACCAGAGCGGAAAATCTTCAAACTCAAATTTTTTAGGATAGATTTTTCACCTTGAAAGTTTTGCACAAATCTTAAAAACTTTGTCCTTAGGTTCTGTGTTCCCTCTTCAGCGGCCACCATATGGAAAAAATCACAATCATGGCATTTTTTTCGTTTTTCTGAAAAACAGCCTTGTTGTTCGCTGTCACAATGGGTCCCGGTTACAGCCCAGCAGAACCTTCCAGCATTTTTGCCGGAATTTATACCTGAAAAAGACCGATCTGAAGCTGCCGGACACACTCCTTTTTCAGCACTGTTTTTCCCACCTGGCTCTAACCCGCAACCCCTGTACTCCCAACAATTTATTTTTTTTTTAATCATAGCTTTCCCATACACATCATTTTATATCTCGGATATCAATGCAGCCATTTCCTGAAGTCTTTTCTGATTTCTATGGATGATGCTTTCACGATCCACAGCCGCCTCTTCCTGATCAAACTGGTTTTGTAAAGTTTGTTTTTCATTTTCAGATAATTCAGCTTCGACCATTGGAAAAAATAATTGGTCTTCTCTGTAAATGTGGCGTCTTAGAATCGAGATAAATGCGGCAAGATTAAATAAAAGTGTTGTAATCGCAATTTCACTTCCCATTTCATAACCATTGAGAGATTTTTCAATTTTAGCGATACACTCCCGGTTCAGTTCATGTTGATATCGAAGAGAACCCATTTCAAGATCAATCTCTCCTTCCTTATTCCTGGCAAGGATGCTGAATAGAAGATACTCTTCTTTATAATGGTGGAATTTGTCGGCATATTCTCTGAAAAACAGGACTGCAGATTCAAAGAATTTTTTTTGAGGGCACCTGTTTTTCTCAAGCGCATCCTTTGCCCTGGAAAGATAATCAAGGCCTTCAAGTATATTGCCATGTTCTTTTGTCAACTTTGCTAATGGTTTCATTGCCCCTCTATCATAATTTAATATACCAAATAAAAACTCTAACTTGTCTTAATACCAATATTCCGGATGGACGTTTTTTGCCCTCTCTCATTTTCTTGAAAAATGACATTCAATTACCTCTCACAAATTAGGGGTGTTAACACATAGTCTGAACAATATCAGATCTGGCAATAATTCCGACAAGCTTTTACTGATAATCAATTACGGGAACTCTATTGACATTTTTCTGATCCATGATATTGGCCACCTCCAGTACAGGTGTCTGTGGTGAAGTGATGATTGATGGAGATGACATTATATCCGGTTGATTGCCAGCACTCATTGAGTGAACTGAATTTCATTTTGCTTTTCTCCTATTTTAAGTTCAAAACCGTGTTAAGAAAATCTCACAATTCTATTTACACGAAATTAAATCCGGTAAAGAGTAGTCAAAATCATGGATACCAATCATTAGCCCAGGTTAGGTATTTTATAGCAGTTATAAGATAATATAACGAATGGAATATAAAGTTTCTTTGATCTATATCAAGTTTTTTATTTTTATTGATCTAAATCAAATTTCTTTTGTACCAACAGTGATATAAAAGATTAAATATATTGAAAAGGGATAAAGATGGAAAATAGATTTCATAGAAAGGGTCTTGGCCCGCTCTATTCCACGAGGAGGCTGCTACAGCTATTATCATTTATCATTGTACTCGCTATCGGAATTAAATTTTATCTTTTTGTTTCTCAACTTGAAACGGGTATCATTCCCAAGTTTGAAAGACCACCGGGTGTAGAGGCCTTTCTTCCGATCAGCGCTCTGGTCAGCCTGAAACATTTTTTTGTTACCGGAAAAATCAACACTATCCATCCGTCTGCACTGGTGATTTTTTCAATCATTTGCATGACAGCTTTGATTGTAAAAAAAGGGTTTTGCAGCTGGGTTTGCCCCATAGGCCTGCTTTCGGATATTCTTTCAAAATTAAATATCTTATCCTTTAAAAAGAAAGTGGTTCTGCCGATTTGGGCGGATGTGGTATTGAGAAGTATTAAATATGGCTTGGCTGGTTTTTTTGTATGGTCTATTTTTTACAAGATGCCCATACAAAGTATTGAGCAGTTTATTCAAAGTCCTTACAATCGATTTGCAGATATAAAAATGCTGCACTTTTTTACCCATATTTCAAATACTGCCTTAATCGTTATCCTTGTGTTGATTTTATTATCATTTGCAATCCCTTATTTCTGGTGCAGATATCTATGTCCCTATGGTGCTGTTCTGGGAGTGTTCAGCTTTTTAAGTATCGGGAAGATTAAACGAAATCCATCCAATTGTACGAACTGCGGCAGGTGCGAAAAAAAATGCACCAGCCTTATAAAAATCAGGGAAAAGCAAAGTATTCGCTCTTCAGAGTGTACAGCATGCATGACCTGTGTTAAAACTTGTCCTGAAAAACAAACCATAGGCTTTTCACTATCTCCCGGTAATATTCAGCTTGGGCAGACCACAATTGCCTTGATACTGGTTCTCATATTTTCCATTGGTATATCCATGGCCAAAGCATCAGGTAACTGGGAAAATGAAATTTCAAAATCTGCCTATCTCAGGTATGTGATACAAAGTAATCTGCCATGGAATTCAAACGGGCAGGTTGACCCAAAAAAAATGGGAAAAATGATGCGAGCCATGAAAAATCTCCAGATACAAAGACCTCAAATGATGCAACAGTTTAAAAAAAAGGGGAAATAAAATGAACATACCCGGCAATTTAATGACCACGGCAATGGCAGTCATGCCACACACCAATGTGGATCAGGCGCTTAAAACCGCATTAAGCCTGGATATACCATTCTGGCCACAGTTGCCGAACTACAGCTATTATGAAGATATGTATGTACAGGCGGCAGAACATTTTCCAGGGATATTGCTTGATATGGAAAATAAAACCCTGAAATTCTCCATGGATAAATTTATAGAAGAGTTTGAAGAAACCATGTCCCATTTTGAAGATCCGGATTATTTTGATGTCAGCCCCACGTATTCTGCAGTATATCACAGGTTTTTAGACATAGATCTCACAGACAGGCCAGCGATACGGGGGCAGCTTGAGGGTCCTGTCAGTTTTGGTTTTAATGTTCTGGATCAGGATGACCGCCCCATCTTGTTTGACGATAATATAAGACCTTTTATGTTCGAGATAATGGCGAAACGGATAAATGTTCAATTAGAAAGGCTGAAAGAAAAAAACACCAATGCCTTTATGTTTATTGACGAGCCCGGGATGCAGTTCATTTTTTCAGCCATGTCCGGATACGGAGAACAAAAAGCCAAAAAGGATCTGGATTTGTTTTTATCCACAATTGATTCTCCCAAAGGGATACATTTGTGCGGCAACCCAGACTGGGATTTCCTTTTAGGGATGGATATGGATGTGTTGTCATTTGATATTTATACCAATGCTGAAATTTTTTCATCCTGTACCCGTTCCATTAAACGTTTTTTGGACAGGAACGGGATATTGGTCTGGGGGATCGTTCCAACCGGTATTGAAACATTTGAAAAAGAAAACCTTGAGTTGCTTGCCTTTAAGCTAAAGACCATCTGGAAGACGTTAACCCAAAAAGGTATCCCATTGGATCAGATTTTGAATCAAAGCCTGATATCTCCTGCCACCTGCTGCCTGGTCAATCAGGACAAAGAGAAAACCGTTGAAAAGGCATTCCTGTTAACGCAAACGCTTTCTGAAAATCTTAGGGAACAATACAAGTTAGTATAATGAAATACTCTCAGGTACAGATAGATTTGCCCAGGGCATCATGCCCGGCCATTTCCCCTCAATATTTTTTTATATATTTGTAATTGTTCAGCCCGTTAAAAAAAAAGAACAATAGTCGCAAAGTTCCCTTGGAACAATTTGATTGATTTTATTTTTTAAATATCTGCTATAATAAATCCTTTTTTAAAAGGATGAATGAATGGTGAAATTGAATATTGTATTATTGGAACCTGAAATACCTCAGAATACCGGGAATATTGGCCGGACTTGCAAAGCCATGGGTGCTTGGCTGCATCTAATAGAACCATTGGGATTCTCCATCAAGGATAAATATTTAAAGCGTGCCGGACTTGATTACTGGAAAGAACTCAATGTTAAAGTATACGGGGACTATACTGATTTCCTTATAAAAAATCCTCAGGGCCAGAAAGTGTTTCTCTCAAAAAAAGCAACAAAGCAATGTGACCGATTCTGTTATTCAGATAATGTCTACCTGATTTTTGGAAAGGAATCTGTGGGCCTACCTGAAAAAATGCTGCAAAAGAACAAGGATTCTTGCGTCAGGGTACCCATGTCGGCTTGCTCCAGGTCTTTAAACTTGGCCAATACCGTTGCAATCTTAAGTTACGAGGTAATGCGACAACACTCTTTTGTCGGTCTTAAAACCGAGAGGGAAATAAAATTTTAATCAGCATTTAGCGGATTTGGGAATACTGCCATTTTTGGACGAATAAATCTTGAAAAAAACGATTATTCTACCTATATATAGAGTTCAATATGTATAGATTCAATAGATGCCCTTCATAATCATCAAATTTGAATGGACTAACCGTGTTTATAGAAAATAGTGCCTAATAAATTTTGAATAAAGAAAAATAAATTGAGGACGACCCGGGACTTTTAAGATGTTTAAAAAAAAATTCAGTCTTCATGACAGACTCAATGCCAAAGATTTTGAGCTGATATTTGAATCAATAATGAAGCATTCAAAAGACGGCCTTTTTGTTGTTGATTCAACAGGAATGGTTGTTATGGTAAACCGTGCAACAGAAGAGATGTTTGATTTCAAAAGTTCCCAGGTTCTGGGTAGAAATGTTAAAGATCTGGTTGATGAAGGCTTTTATGAGCCATCCGTTTCAGCTTTGGTAATTAAACAGAAAAAAGCCATCTCCTTAATTCAGACCACCCGCAATAAGAAAAAAATCCTTTCCACGGGAATCCCCATTTTTGACAGCCAAGGAGCCATCCTTTTTGTCCTTGTAAATGACAGGGATATATCCCACATCAACCGCCTTGCTGAAACCCTTGAAATTGAAGACATTCAAGAAGACAAAATGCGGATGGATTTTTCAGACCTGGGTCTTGCCGCAAACCATTTTGAAAGCATGGTGATAAAAAGCCCGGCCATGGAAAAGATTATCAGAACAGCCGTGCGTGCCGCTAAATATGACGTACCCCTCTTAATCACAGGCAAATCAGGTGTGGGCAAGTCCATGATTGCAAAACTGATCCATCAATTATCTGACCGGCGGCACTTCCCTTTTGCTGATTTGAATTGTGGTGCAATAACAGCATCGGTCATTGAATCTGAATTATTTGGCCATGAAAGCGGCGCTTTCACAGGAGCATCTCAAAAAGGGAAAAAAGGACTCTTTGAAATAGCAGACAAAGGAACTCTTTTTCTTGATGAGATTGGAGAGATTCCGCTTCCTGCCCAGGCAAAGCTGTTAAAATTTCTTGAAAGTATGGAATTGATGCGGGTGGGTGGTGTTAAATCCATTAAAATTAATACAAGAATTATTGCTGCAACCAATAGGAATCTTGAGCAGATGGTTGAAGAAAAGCTGTTTAGAAGTGATTTGTATTTCCGACTGAATGTTGTTCCATTAGAAATACCTGCCCTGACTGAAAGAAAAGAAGAGATCGTTCCACTTGCCACCTTTTTTTTAAACCAGTTAAACAAGAAATTTAAAACCAGCAAACTGCTTTCAAAACCGGCTCAAAATCTGATTTGCGAATATAATTTCCCTGGAAATATAAGAGAATTGGAAAATCTTATTAAGCGACTTGTGACCATGACTGAAGGAGATGTCATTGAAACTGAACATCTTCCTTCAATATTTTCACAGACTAATGTTTCAAGCTCTGTTTCCATTAAAAAAGAAAATTATAAAGAAACAATCAAAGCTTTTGAATTAAAAATTATTAATAAAGTCATAAAAAAATACGGCAGCCAGAGAAAAGCTGCCAAAGTGTTGGGGATAAGCCAGTCAACCCTTTCAAGAAAGCTGAAGAACATGTCCCCTCCTCTTATTGTCCACTGATCAACCCTATGGTTTTTCTTTTATGCATCAAATTTAATATATTAAAATCTGAGCAGGTGTTTTTTCAACCTGACCGAAAAGGAGAATTTTTTCAAAATGCAGATAGCTTCTAATTTCCGATTACTTGAGACGCAGACTTTATCAAAAATACATGAAACAAGTTTAGATATCCTTGCAAACACAGGAATTATTTTTCAGTCAGCAGAATGCCTTGAAATATTCAAAGCCCATGGTGCAAAAGTAGACGGGCAGACTGTTTTTATACAAGAAGAAATGGTGGATAAGGCTGTTAACTCTTCGCCTGAGACTTTTCAATGGGAGGCGTTAAATTGTGAACGAACAATAAATGTCGGTAAAGAACAACAGGGGATTCATGTCAGTATGAATAACGGCCCCATTTATATTCAGGATTTGGATATGGGCAGAAGACCCGGAACCATGAAAGACCTGATAAATTTGTACAAACTGGGTCAACAGAGCAAAATATGTTCCATAGTAGGCCAGATTCCTGTGGAACCAGGTGAAGTAAAAAATCCCCATCGTTACCTGGATATTTTCAAACAGCTTCTGCATCATACGGACAAGCCTCTTTTTGGGTATGTTGGTAGCCAAAAGGAAATAAACCAGATGTTTGACATGGTTAAAATATATATGGGGGACCCTGACTGCCTTAAAAACAAACATCTTATTGGCGTGTCATTAAACCCCTTAAGTCCTCTTCGATATGATAAAACCCCTTGTGAAACCATGCTGGCCTATGCAAAAGAAGGTCAGCCCATAATGGTCTTAACATGCGCCATGTCAGGGGTGACAGCTCCTGCCGACCCCATGGGAACCGTGGTATTACAGAATGTTGAGATCCTTGCAGGGCTAGTTTTATCCCAGCTTATTTTTGAGGGAACCCCTTTTATTTATTCACCGGCTTCAGCCATTCCTGATATGCGAACGGCAAACTATATCACGGGCTCACCTGTTTCTAATCAAATAAATATCGCAGGCATCCAGATGGCCGCAGAACTTTATGGTCTTCCCACAAGATGTATGGCAGGGCTGACAGATTCTAAAATAATTGACTGCCAGGCTGGGTTTGAAACTATGCAGAATTATTTAATGGTGGCCATGTCAGGTGTAAATGTCGTTAATGAATGTTTTGGAATACTTGACTCCATCATGACTGTCTCCTATGAAAAGTTCATCATTGATGAAGAAATAATGTCAAGAGCAGCCTGTGTGGTAAAAGGGATTGACTATTTTGAAGATGATTTTTCAATAAATACAATAAAAGAAGTGGGGCATGGCGGATCATATCTGACGCATCCAACCACATTGAAATATTGCAGAAAATTTTGGGAACCCTCTGTTTCTGAAACAAAGAGCTTTGACGACTGGGAAAAAAATGGCAGCCTGGATGTAAAACTAAAGGCAAACCAAAAATTTAAACAAATTCTTGAAAACAGTCCTGATATGATCATTGACCCGGATGTTGGTATTGATCTTGAAAAGTATGTAAAGCGTGTCAAAAAAAATGAATAGCTCCCGGAAAAAAAATCTCACCCACCCCTTTAGCTTACTTGTAAAACCTGTTTCCGCAGACTGCAATCTTGACTGTGAATATTGTTTTTACCTGCCAAAAAAAAATCTATATCCAGAAAAAAAGAAACACAGGATGCCTGATCCAGTGCTTGAACGCTTGATCAAAACATATATGGGAACACGGCAGCCTGTCTATTCAATCTGCTGGCAGGGTGGTGAGCCTGCACTGATGGGGACCAATTTTTTTTTAAAAGTTATCGAACTTCAAAAAAAACATGGCACTGCCAAAGCCAGGATCAACAACTCGGTTCAGACCAATGCCACCCTTATTACAGAAAGGATGGCCCAATTGTTTGCCAGATATAAATTTCTTGTGGGGTGCAGTCTTGATGGGCCTGAAAAAATTCACAATAAGTACCGGGTTACAACTAAGGGAAATGGCACACACAAAGAGGCGATAAAAGGAATCGAAATATTAAAACGCTATAATGTGCAATTCAATATCCTTACCCTTGTCAGCCAGGCCAATGTTGACAATGCACATGAGATTTATCACTATTTGAAAAATATGGGATTTTATTTTCATCAATATATTCCCTGCGTTGAATTTGACAAGAATAAGAACCTGCTTCCCTTTTCCATAAAAGCAGAACAATGGGGACGTTTTATGTGCAACCTTTTTGATTCATGGTATCCCAATGATATATTTTCCGTGTCAGTCAGAAATTTTGATTCTATTCTTTCAAAAAAAATTGATGGAATAAATGATATCTGCGTTATGGGAAAAAATTGCTGCCAGTATTTTGTTGTTGAATACAATGGAGATATTTATCCCTGTGATTTTTTTGTTGAAAAACAGTTAAAACTCGGCAATATAATGGAAACATCCTGGGAAGAAATGCTTGATTCTCCTGCCTATGTAAAATTTGGTGCACAAAAAAAACTTTGGAATGAAAAATGTTCAACCTGTGATCACCTTGAACTATGCGCCGGAGACTGTCTTAAAAATCGGATGTATGCACAAAATTTGCCCCAAAATATAAGCTGTCTGTGCCCTGGGTTGAAAACTTTTTTCAACCATACAAGACACAGGTCTGACATTCTTTGTGAAACAATCCAGAACCTGCGGACAAAAGAACAGAAAATGATTGACAAAATTCCTAAATCCGGGCGAAATGATCCTTGCTTTTGTGGAAGCGGTATTAAGTTTAAAAAATGCTGCGGAAAATAAATTTTAAAGATATAATCCAGGGTATTGTGATAAATATTTTTTAAACATTTAAAAATGATACTCAATATAAGGAAATAATAAATGGCTCAAAAACAGCCCAACATTCTTTTTATCATGTTTGATCAAATGGCGGCACCTGCCCTGCCCTGTTATGGGAATAAGGTTGTAAAGGCACCCAATATTTCAAAACTTGCCGATGAAGGTGTTATTTTTGAGAATGCCTATTGCAACAGCCCTTTGTGCGCGCCTTCCCGGGCTTCCATGATGACCGGGCAATTGGCCTCCCGAATCGGCGCCTATGATAATTCAAGCCCTTTTTCCCAGGATGTTCCCACCTTTGCCCATTATCTGCGTGACAATGGTTATTACACCTGTCTTTCAGGCAAAATGCATTTTGTGGGGTCTGATCAGACCCACGGCTTTGAAGACAGGCTTACAACCGACATATATCCCGGCGATTTTGGATGGACCCCTGACTGGGATAATTTTGACAGACGTCCCACATGGTACCATAACATGCTTAGTGTGGTTCAGTCGGGTCAATGCGTAACAAGTAATCAAATTGATTTTGACGAGGAAGTCGCCTTTAATTCTGTTAGAAAAATAAATGAACTTGCAAGAAGCGATGATGAACGCCCCTTTTTCCTGCTTGCCTCTTTTACGCATCCCCATGACCCTTTTGCCATTACACAAGAATACTGGGATCGGTATGATCATGATGAAATTGATATGCCAAAAATTCCTCAAATTGATTATGAAAAACTGGATCCCCATTGCAAGAGGCTCTATCATGTCAGCGCAATGGGTGAATATGAGCAGACAAAAGAGCGTATCCTCAATGCCCGCCACGCCTATTACAGCGAGATCAGTTATGCAGACGATAAAGTGGGATGCCTTGTCAGTGCTTTGGAAAAAAATGGCCTTAAGGACGATACCATAATTGTGATCACATCTGATCACGGTGAGATGCTGGGTGAAAGGGGAATGTGGTATAAAATGTCATACTTTGAATGGGCTTCCCGTGTTCCCATGATTATCCGGGCGCCTGGAAGGTTTTCTCCCAGAAGGGTAAATCAGCCCGTCTCCCTTGTTGATTTTCTGCCCACGCTTACAGACATTGCTTGTGGAGGAAAACCTGTTGAATATGCTGATTCAATTGATGGAAAAAGCCTTTTCCCCCTGCTGAATGGCGAAGATGAAGATGAGAAGGCACTTGTTTATGGTGAAATCCTTTGTGAAGGAGCAATTTCCCCGATAGTTATGCTAAGGAATGGCAGATATAAATATATCTATTGTGATGTGGACCCAGAGCAGCTTTATGATCTGGACAATGATCCGGATGAAATCAACAACCTTGCAGGGCAGAAAGAATATGAAGAATTGCGTAAAACGTTTTATGACCAGGTAACAAAAAAATGGGATACAAAAGTTCTCAGGGAACAGATCGTCGCAAACCAGAATCGCAGACGGCTGGTTGACAGATCAATGAGAAAGGGCAGGTTCACACCCTGGGATTTTCAGCCATTTGAAGATGCTTCAAAAAAATACATGCGCAATCATCTTGATCTAAATGCTCTTGAGCGTAAAGCCAGGTTTCCATCTCCCAAAATACCTGAACCAGACGGAAGGCTGGGGAAAAGACAGGAAGGTTAACAAAATATTTTTATTTGATACAGGGTATGCATTATTATGAAAAAATGGACTGAAACTCAAAAAAACCGGTTGCTGGAACTAAATGCCGACACTAAAAATCTGGCCCAGGAGTTTGAGGATGAAACTAAGAGAAATAAAAGCTTTCAGATGCTGATAACAGCTCTGGTAAAAACTCAAAAAATAAAATTGGAAAAAATGCGCAGCAATAAAAGGCGTTCAAGATTTTGCCTTCTTTGTGATAAGCTTGTAAAGGCTTTAACCTCAAAGGGTTTTGTCCAGGTAACCACGCCCACCATGATGGCCAAAAGCCTTCTTAAAAAAATGTCCATCACAGATTTCCATCCTCTGACAAAACAGATTTTCTGGGTTGACTCAAACCGATGTCTGCGCCCCATGCTTGCACCCCATCTGTATTATATCATGAAGGATCTGCTTAGAATATGGGAAAAGCCCATTGGAATATTTGAGATTGGCTCGTGCTTTCGAAAGGAATCAGAAGGCGCCCGTCATACAAGCGAATTTACCATGCTGAATGTCTGTGAATTCGGCCTTCCCATGGAAAAACGCCAGACAAGGCTGGAAGAGCTGGCCGGATTTGTCATGGAAGCTTCTCACATTGATGACTATGAACTTGAAACAGAAGAGTCTGCCGTTTATGGCAGCACCATTGATGTAGTGACCCAAAAGCCCCATGGCCTGGAACTTGGATCAGGCGCAATGGGGCCTCACCCCCTGGATGATGCCTGGAAAATAAATGAAACCTGGGTTGGTATCGGCTTTGGAGTTGAACGACTTTTAATGGCAAAAGATAAAAGCAATACATTGGGCAAATATACCAGGAGCCTGACCTGGCTTGATGGCGTTCGACTCAACCTATGAGTGGACCCTTAGTTTTAAAGGAGAATATCTTGTTAATAGCTATTGTCGGAGGCGGGCTCCAGGGGGTGGAGGTTGCCTATTTGTCAAAAAAAGCCGGGTTTGAAGTCATGGTGCTGGATAAAACCTCTGATCCACCTGCAAAAGGACTTGCCGACGTCTTTGTCAAACTTGATATCTGTCAGATAAAAAAGGCATCTGTTTTTCTTGAAAAAGCTGACCTTGTTCTACCGGCCCTGGAAAATGATAAGGCTCTGGAAACGCTTAAACTATGGCAGAAAAGCTCAACCACCCCCCTTTGTTTTGACTTTAAAGCATATGAGATTTCGTCGTCAAAACAAAGATCAAATAATATGTTTTCAAAACTCGCCATTACAAAACCCCGGAACTGGCCTGCATGCGGCTATCCTGTTCTGGTAAAGCCCAGCAAGGGGAGCGGCAGTCATGGCGTTAAAATCATATCTTCAAAAAAGGACTGGGTAAAATCATTTGATATCCCATATCCAAAAGATCAATTAGAACAAGATCATTGGATAATGGAAGAATATATAAATGGGCCTTCATATTCCCTGGAAATAATTGGTAACAAAAGCAGATATAAAACCCTTCAGATTACAGAACTTTATATGGATGAAAACTATGACTGCAAAAGGGTTGCTGCACCTGTTGAGATTGAACCGGAACTTATCAGGGATTTTGAAAACTCGGCTTTAACCATTGCTCAAGAGATGAAACTTGAGGGTATTATGGATTTTGAGGTTATCCTGCATACGGGAGTAATGAAAATGCTGGAAATCGATGCCAGATTCCCGAGTCAGACCCCCATGGCGGTTTATGCTTCCACTGGAGTGAATATGGTTAAAATTTTGGCAGATCAGGCCTTGAATAAAAAACCTGATTCACCTGCCCTGCCTGAAAAACTTGACCATGCACCAAAACATATAATTGTAGAGCATATCATGGTAAGTCCCAAAGGAATTTGCGTCAAAGGTGAAAATATAATGAAATCATGCGGCCCGCTTCATTTTGAAACATTTTTTTTCGGAGCAGATGAGGCTTTGACAAGCTTTGTAAAAGGCGCCGGCAAATGGGTGGCCACCCTGATCATCAAGGGGAACAACCGCCGGGAAACAAGTAAAAAACACAAGCAGATTCTAAATGACATGGCTGTTAAATTCAACCTGCCTCTTCTAGCTGATACCAATCCCTATGAAATAAACCCTGACATGGAACCTTCATGACTTTTGCAATATTAGGGTAAAGTGATGACTTTGCCGGGCTGGATTTAACCTGCCCAGCCCCTTATTTCATAATATTCAGCCAGCATAAATTCATATTCTTCATGGGTCAACCTGGCTTTGGTGTCGGTAAGTTCTCTGAACAGTCCTTTTGACAACCGATCATCATCACTGGTCAATCCTTCCTGGACATTAAATTTCCTGATCTCCTGGGCGATATTCCCGGCTTTTTCCTGAAGCGAAGTTTTATCGGATTTTAGACCGGTCAATGAATGGATCATGACCGCTAATTCTTCCCATGTGTAAAAATCCCTGAAAAAACGACAGAGAACCATGGTGTCAAAAATGGTCAGGCGATCTTCAAAATCAATCAAAATTTCAGCTTTCCCTTCAAGCTTGTCCATTGGACTGATACCTGCCAGCTCCGGTTTATAAAAGGTAGTTCTCAAATGACAAGCCCCCCTGTCGGACACCCCATAAGCAAGTCCCATTCCCTTGAAAACCCTGGGATCATACCCGGCCGGTTCCAGCCCCTTGGCATGCACTGCAATATCCTCCAGGTTCCATTGCTTTGCTGCATGTTTAATACCATGGGCAAGTA